>OGEJ01000042.1_pt1 | contig 123463 bp, 126 predicted proteins | sample 1570701 | NCBI WGS metagenome assembly OGEJ01 (sample SAMEA2582140, study PRJEB24529) | metagenome | biome: Human gut stool | place: China | collected 2011
CCAAGCCGGCCATCCTCCCGCGGTCGTCTTATGTTAAAGTGTGTAAGGGGAGTTACTCTTGGGGGGAATCCGGACGGCTTCGTCTTTCTGTATGGCCGTCTTTTGTAATTTGTTTGTGGTGATGCACTTGTCTCTTCCTTGTGGAGCCATCCCCGGCAGTCGGGCGGTCAGAGCCCTAAAAGTGCATTCACTTTTTCTTCTTCTCCCACAATCCAGATGATGTCACCTTTCTCAAACCGGCGTGCAGGGTCAATCATGGTAAGGTTTTCCTGTCCTTCTTCCACTCCGACCACCATGCAATCGTAGCGGTCGCGTATGCCACTCTCTTCAAGTGTTTTGCCCACAAACTCGCTGTTGCCACTGATGATGAATTGCCGGAGTTTCATTTCCCGTTTCTCTATCTCGTTGTCTTCCGGTATCAGTTCGTCTTTGATGGCATCGGCAAACTTGTTGAGCTGGTCGTCGTTACCGATGACCTGCAGCCGGTCGCCGGGAAAGAGAATCGTTTCACCGGTGGGGATGTTCAGGCGTTGTGAACCGCGCAGAATGCTGCTCAGGTGCACTCCGAAGCGGTTGCGCAGTTGGAGGTCGAGGAGTGTGCGCCCGGCCCAGGTGGAGTCTTCGGGCACCACGAAGTCGCTGATGTGGATATCCCGGTCGAGCAGGTGTCCCTCGTAGAGCGGACGCTTATGGCCTCGCACCTGCGCATCGATGTCGCGTGAACGCAGATTGAGGATAAAAAGTCGTTCGAGGCGTATGCTGCGGTGTTTGGTCCACCGTGAGAATACCATCAGCAGTACGGTGATAGCTCCGATTGAGACCATAATCGCCGTCTGAAAGCGGGTCAGATAGTTGCAGATGTAGAAAACAAAGGCAATGGCTATGACGAAACGCACGAGGATGGTAAAAAGCAGTGGCAGACGGTTGCGGTTGCTTTCCACCCATAGCTGCCTGAATTCCTTGCTGTGGTTTTTCTTCATTACCATAGCCCTGAGGAAGGGGGCTATGATGATGACAGTCAGAATGCCCGTAATGGCATTGGCGTACCAGTGGAGTTCCCACCCCGGCAACAATTTGCGGATAAACGGAAGGACAATGGAGAACATCACGGCAATAGAGGCAGCTGAAAGTATCGAGTAGATAAAAGTATTGACAGCCATAGCCGAGAGCAGTCTGTGCCATTTACTCTGTTGCGTTGTGTTCGGATGGTTCATGGCCAGATGGTTGAGTGAATTTACCAAGCGGTTGGGCAGATGATGCTCCAAGACATTGTAGGCAGGAGTAGCCAACCGAATCATGTAGGGCGTGAGGAAAGTGGTGATGACCGAAACGGCCACAACCACCGGATAGAGGAAATTGCTGATGACACCTAAAGACAGTCCCAAGGAGGCTATGATAAATGAAAATTCACCTATCTGTGCCATGGAGAAACCGCATTTCATGGCCGATTTCAGTGATTCGCCGGCAAGGAAGAAATCCAACGAACCGAAAACGGCTTGCCCGATGAGGATGGTGAGCACGAGTCCGAGGATGGGGAGGGCGTATTCTACGATGATGTGCGGATCGACCAACATACCCACTGATACGAAGAAGATGGCCCCGAAAAGATTTTTTACCGGTTCCACCAGTTTGATGATTTTGTCGGCCTCGATGGTCTCCGCCAAGATGCTGCCCATGACAAAAGCACCGAAAGCACTGCTGAACCCTACTTTCGTGGAGAACACCGCCATGGCGCAGCAGAGTCCGAGAGACACGATGAGGAGCGTTTCGGCATTGATGAGCCGGCGCACGGAGCGCAGAAATAGCGGTATGGCAAAGATACCCACCACAAACCACAACACGAGAAAGAAAACGATCTTCATCACCGAACCGAGCATTTCTCCGCCATCAGGATTGCCACCGCCGGCCAATGCCGAGAGCATCACCATCAGCACGATGGCCAGAATGTCTTCCAGTATGAGTACGCTCATCACGGTGCCCGTGAATTGCTGTTGCCTGAGTCCCATGTCGTCGAACGCCTTATAGATAATGGTGGTGGAACTCATGGCCAGCATTCCGGCCAGAAAGATGCAGTCCATCTTGCTCCATCCGAAGGCATGGCCCACGAGAACTCCCAGTGTCATCATGCAGAAGACGATGGCCACCGTGGCGATGATGGGCGAAGCCCCCATCTTCAATATCTTCTTGAACGAGAAATCCAAGCCGAGGGAGAAGAGCGTGAAGATGACACCGATGTCGGCCCAGGTCTGAATGTCGGTCTTGTCCAGCACCGAAACCGTGTAGGGCATGTGAGGCGACACTAAAAAACCAGCCACTATGTATCCGAGTACAAGTGGCTGTTTCAGTTTTCTGAACACAAGCGTCACGACTCCGGCCACCATCAGGATGAGGGCCAAATCGTTGACAAGAGTAGGTATTTCCATTATTTCAATCTTCGTAACTTCCGGTTATCTCACATATCTTGACGATGGTCTGCATAGCCTTTTCCATCACTTGGATGCTTACAAACTCATGGGGGCCGTGGAAATTGACACCTCCGGCAAAGATGTTGGGACAGGGTAGACCCTTGAAAGAAAGCTGCGCACCGTCCGTTCCGCCACGAATCGGCTTCACATGGGGTGGTACACCGCATTCCTGCATGGCCTTCAGCACAATGTCGATGACGTGCATGTTGGGGTCTATCTTTTCTTTCATGTTGTAGTATTGGTCTTTCACTTCAGCCACAACTGTTCCTTCCCCATACTTCTCATTCATCTTTTTCGCACAGTCTTTGATGAAATCCTTGCGGTCTTCGAAGTGTTCGCGGTCGTGGTCACGGATGATATACGACAGCGTGGCCTCCTCGCAGCGGCTCTTGATGCCCAATAGATGATAGAAACCTTTGTAGCCCTCGGTCTCTTCGGGGGTCTCTTCGACCGGAATCATATTTTGGAACTCTACCGCCAAGCGGCTCGCATTCACCATTTTGCCTTTGGCATACCCCGTATGCACGCTTACTCCCTTAATATGGATTTTGGCCCCGGCAGCATTAAAGTTCTCATACTCCAGTTCGCCCAAGTCCCCTCCGTCAATGGTGTAGGCCCATTGGCAGCCGAACTTCTCTACATCGAAATGGTGTGCGCCCCTGCCTATCTCCTCATCGGGGTTAAAGCCTACGCGTATGTCTCCGTGCTTGATTTCGTTGTGATTGCGCAGATAGCACATCGCTTGCACGATTTCTGCGATGCCCGCCTTGTCGTCAGCCCCGAGCAGCGTGGTGCCGTCGGTGACGATAAGGTCTTCCCCGATGTGTTCTTTCAGTTCGGGAAACTTTTCGGTAGACGATATGATACCGGGTGACAGTTCGATGTCGTTGCCGTCATAGTTGCGTATGATGCGGGCTTTGATGTCCTTGCCGCTGCAATCAGGGCTGGTGTCGTAATGGGAGATGAAGCCGATGGTGGGCGTTTCTTTCCTGGTGTTGGCCTTGAGAGTGGCATAGATGTAACCCATTTCGTCCATTTCCACATCACTGAGTCCCTCGTCTTCGAGCTGCTGCTTCAAAAACTTGGCAAACTCCAACTGCTTCGCCGTACTGGGAACACTCTCCGAGTCTTCGCTCGATTGGGTGTCAAACCGTGTATAACCGATAAATCTTTCTGTAAGATCCATATTTTATGCTATGAGGATGTTATAGTAAATGAAAACAAAAGAAATCATTCCCGTCCTTATGCAAAAGAACGGGGATTTCTTTTGATTGTACAGTTACTTTTCTGCTTTTTACCATTATATACTATCAAGATGTCGCAAATATACAAAAAATGCTTGATATTAAAGACGGTTTATCACATTTTTCCATATTAAAAAAGATAAAAACAAATGGCAAAAAACAAGTGGAAATCCTATATATGACAAAGGATTCCCACTTTGGTGATTCCGCTGGGATTCAAACCCAGGACCTTCAGAACCGGAATCTGACGCTCTATTCAGCTAAGCTACGGAACCGTTCTTAAAACTGAACGCAAAGGTAATGAATTTATTTTTAACGTGCAAATATTATACAATATTTAATAATCCATGTGTGATGCAAATGGTAACGAAAAACAGAAGAATGCTTTCGTTTTGCAAAATAAATCAATTGCTATGCTTGCCGTTTACTGATAAATGTTTACCTTTGCAGCATAAAAATGACATTAAATGTAAAAGATATGAGTAAATTGATTAAGCCCGAAGGTTATCATGCCCTGCTCGACATGCGCCGCACGGAGCAGGGCATTAAGCTGATTAAGGATTTCTTTCAGCAGAACCTTTCCACCGAATTGCGGTTGCGCCGTGTGACGGCCCCTCTCTTTGTGTTGAAGGGGCTGGGCATCAATGACGACCTGAACGGCGTGGAGCGTCCCGTGACTTTTCCCATCAAAGATTTGGGAGATGCTGAGGCCGAAGTGGTGCATTCGCTTGCCAAGTGGAAGCGGCTGACACTTGCCGAATATAACGTGGAGCCCGGCTATGGGGTCTACACCGACATGAATGCTATTCGGGCCGATGAGGAGCTCGACAATCTACACTCTTTATATGTAGACCAGTGGGACTGGGAGGCTGTCATCACGGCCGGGCAACGCAATGTGGCTTTTTTGGAAGATGTCGTAAACCGCATTTATTCCGCCATTTTGCGCACGGAGTATCTCACTTGCGAAACTTATCCTGAAATCAAGCCTTTTTTGCCCGAAAAGATAACGTTCGTTCATAGTGAAGACTTGTTGCAGATGTATCCCGACAAGACTCCCAAAGAGCGTGAAGATGCCATTTGCGAGAAATATGGGGCCGTGTTTGTTGAGGGTATAGGAGGCAAGTTGAGCAACGGTGAGAAGCATGATGGGCGTGCCCCCGACTACGATGATTGGTCTACTGTGGCTGAAAATGGGAAAGAGGGTCTCAACGGCGATATTCTCATCTGGTATCCGGTGCTTGGACGCAGCTTCGAATTGAGTTCGATGGGCATCCGTGTGGATAAGGAGAGTTTGTTGCGTCAACTCAAGATTGCCGGCAAGGAAGACCGCGCCGAACTTTATTTCCATCGTCGATTGTTGGGCGACCAACTGCCTTTGAGCATCGGTGGCGGTATCGGGCAGAGCCGCCTGTGCATGGTGTTGCTCCATAAAGGGCACATCGGTGAAATCCAGGCCAGCATCTGGCCCGATGATATGCGGGCCGAATGTGAAGCAGCCGGTATGCCACTCATCTGATTGGTCGGTTTTTTCAGGATTGGTGCAAGGCCTTTGCACCAACCGTTCAGCACCCTTGCGCGAGGCGTGCGACATCCCGGCACAGACGGTGCAGCGATTCTGCACCGTTTCCGACCGACTGAAAAGGTGTTTTCCTTTTGTCTGAAACAGATTCTCCTTTCTATGAAAAAACAATGGCGGCAAACGTTGCTGCCATTGTTTTTTTTAGTACATTTGCACTAAGAATAAAGCAAAGCGACTATGAATATATGTATCTTTTGTGGAGCGCGCCCCAACTTCATCAAGGTGGCTCCGGTGATTAGAGCTATCGAGGCTGCCCGCCGTGAGGGACGGGAGGTGGATTTTCAGCTTGTGTATGCAGGCATTGCCGGTGATGCCATGCTGGAGGCAAGCCTCTTCGATGACCTCTGCATCCTCCGGCCGGATGAATGTCTGGGCGTTGACTGTGAAAACCTCAACGAACTCACCGGTCGGGTGATGTCGGCTTTTGAGTGCTATTTGCAAAGACAGCCCACCGATGTGGTCATTGTCGTGGACGATCTTGCCAGCACCATGGCTGCCGCCATCGTCACCAAGAAGCAAGGCATTATGCTGGCGCACATTGCGGCTGGCACCCGCAGTTTCGACATCACGATGCCCAAGGAGATCAACCGGTTGGTCATCGATGGCCTGTCAGACATTCTTTTTACGGCCGGCATATCCAATAACAGCATAGCCAACAAGGAGGGGGCCGAGCTCTCGAAAGTCTATATGGTGGGCAACATTCTGATGGACAATCTGCGTTTCAACCGCGCCCGCATCGAGTCGGCGGAGCTGCCCGGCGAGGTGATGCAGGTCATCCGTCCCGCAGGGGCCTCCGGTGAACGCCCCTATGTCGTCTTCACGCTCAACCGCAAGGCTCTCTTGGCCGATCGTGAGAATCTGCTTCTCATGCTTTCGGGCATGCTTTCGGCTGCCGGTGACATGACATTTATCGCCCCGTTGCGCCGGCCCGCTGCCGACCTCATCAAGAGTCTGGAGGCGGAAGGCGAACTCTCGTTGGCCAATTTCCACATCGTTGAGCCCATGGGCTATCTGGCATTTGGCCGTCTCACGGCCCATGCCCGTGGTGTGGTGACAGACTCCGGCAATGTGGCTGAAGAGGCGACTTTCAACCAAGTGCCTTGCATCACGCTCAACAGTTATACGGAGCACATCGAGACCGTCAAGCAAGGCACCAATGTGCTTGTGGGTGAAGATGCCGACCGGCTCCGTGAAGCCATCGCCACCCTTGTGCGCGGAGAGTGGAAGGCGGCCGGTATTCCCGACCGTTGGGACGGTCGGTCGGCCGAGCGCATCGTACAGATATTGTTAGAACAGGGGCAAAGAGCCCGATAGACGGCGAAGGTTTTATCTGTCAACACTGATGCACAAGCATGACAACTATACGTTTCTGACCTCAGCCCCCGTCTCCCGTGTGGTGGTGGCGATGGCCGTACCCACGATTATCTCAATGCTCGTGACGAGTCTCTACAACATGGCCGATACCTTTTTTGTGGGGCAAATCGACACGCAGTCTACGGCTGCCGTGGGCATTGTCTTTTCGGTGATGTTTTTCATTCAGGCCTTCGGTTTCTTCTTCGGGCACGGGTCGGGTTCTTATATCGCCCGCGAACTTGGTGCCCGTCGCCACGACAATGCCGCCCGCATGGCCTCCACGGGTTTCTTTCTTTCTTTCGGTTTTGGCTGTTTGATTATGTTGGTGGGCGAACTGCTGCTCACACCGCTCTCGGTCGAACTGGGCAGTACACCTACCATCCTTCCCTACACGGAGCGTTATCTCGGCATCGTGCTGCTCGGTGCGCCGTTTTTCACATCCTCGCTCACGCTCAACAACCAGATGCGCCTGCAAGGAAACGCCTCATACGCCATGTATGGCATTGTGACCGGGGCCGTGGTCAACGTGGCGCTCGACCCATTATTCATCTTCCTGTTCGACATGGGAGTGGCAGGTGCCGCACTGGCCACAGTGGTCGGACAGGTCGTTTCGTTTGCCATCCTCCTGCGCATGGTGCGACGTGAAGGCAATATAGCTGTGCATGCGCGGCTCTTTGCCCCCTCGTGGAGCCTGTTCAAAGAGATATTCTACGGCGGCAGTCCGTCGCTTTCGCGGCAAGGCTTGGCCTGTATAGCCACGATAGCGCTCAATGTCTCTGTCAAGGTTTATGGCGATGCAGCCATTGCGGGCATGTCCATCGTCAATCGCATAGCCATGTTTGTCATGGCTGCCGTGGTGGGTCTCGGCCAAGGTTTTCAGCCCCTTTGCGGCTTCTGCTACGGTGCCCGTCTCTATGGGCGGGTCAGGCAGGCCTTTTGGTTTACCACCGGTGTGGGCACGGTCTTCCTTTCGCTTTGTTCGGTGGTCGGCTTCTGCTTCAGCGACGGCATCATCGAACTTTTCCGCAACGACCCTCATGTGATAGCTGTGGGCAGTGTGGCCTTGGTGTGGCAGCTTGTCACCTTTCCGCTCAATGCCTTTGTCATGACGAGCAACATGCTCACCCAAGTGTGCCGCAAACCGTGGCGGGCCAACATTCTTGCTGCCGCCCGCCAGGGTCTTTTCTTTGTGCCGCTTGTCATCGTTCTTCCCCGATATTTCGGCATTCTTGGTGTTGAGGCCTGTCAGGCGGCCAGTGATGCCTGCGCTTTTGCGCTCACCGTGCCGGTGATGCTTTACACCTTTCGCGAAATGAGGAGGGAGGAAATCGCATGGGGAACCGAAGCCCATTGATGCCGGGTCAATTTAAGTTCCAACTTTTGTAAGAATTGTTTTTCATAGTTTATGAGCTCCACTGTCTATGTCAAGAATATGGTGTGCGACCGCTGCAAGATGGCTGTCACCCACTTGATGAGATTTAGGCTCCTGTTGTGGGTGACAAAATAGGGCAGATGTCTGTTGTGAGCAGTGTCTTCTTTGGTCGTCCGTGTTTAGAGGTCCGATAGAGCCGTGAAGGTGTCTATGATGTGCTCGGCACCGGCCTTTTCCAATTCCTCGCGTGAGCCGTTGCCATAGCTCACGCCACAGGTGTGCGTGCCGGCATTGTGGCCCATGAGTATGTCAAACTTGGTGTCGCCTACGACCAAGGCGTCATTGGGAGCGATGCCGAAATGCCGCAGCGTCACTTCCACGGGTTCGGCCTCGGGTTTGGGGCGGTGTACATCGTCGGCCCCGATGAGGTAGGAGATGAAAGGCGAAAGCCCCAGATCGTTGACGTATGCTGCCAGTGAGGCATGGCTGCGGCTGCTGGCAAAGGAGAGATGTATGTGCCGGTTGTGGAGCCGCTGCAGGGTGTCGGCCACACCGGGAAAGAGCGTGACGGCTCCCGGACGGTTGTTCTGCTTGAAAAACTCACGGTAGGTGGCGGCACATTTTTCGCCCATCTCCTCTGTCATGGGAATCATCTCGGTGAAGCAGCGGGCCAAAGGCAAGCCTATCATCCGGGCACATTGTTCCCTTGTACGTGTTTCGAGGCCGAGCGCATCAATAGTCTGGAGCATGGTGTCGGTGATGAGCCGGCGGCTGTCTCCCACCGTTCCGTCGAAGTCAAGGATAAGAAGTTTAAACTTGTTGGTCATCAGGCGATGTCTTCTTTTACGTGCCGGCGAATCTTGGCAAGGTAGGCTTTCATGCCCGGAGCGTCTTTCTTGTCGATTATCGCGAGCAGCTCCTTGAGTTCGGTGCGTATCTGTGATACTTGGTCGTGAGTGTAGGGGTTGAACAGAATCTCCTGCAAGAGGTAGTCGTCTTCGTTGAGCACGCCTTTGGCTATGCGCATGTGTCGTTTGAATGTGGTGCCCGGAGCGTCTTGGTGCTTCATCACGGCGGCGAACACAAAGGTAGACACGAAGGGAATGCTCAGCGAGTAGGCTACCGTCTCGTCATGTTCCTTGAAGGTATATTCGTAGATGTTGAGTCCGATCCGTTGGTAGAGGTCTTTGAAGAAGATGCGCCCCATGTAGTCACCCTCGCTGATGATGATGGCGTTTTCTTCGCTCAGTTGGTTGAGGTTGGCAAACGTCGGCCCGAACATCGGGTGAGTGCTCACGTAGGGGCGGCCGCTTTGCTCGTAAAAATCCTTCAATCCGGTCTTCACGGAGGCTATGTCGCTGATGATGCAATCTTCCGGCAGATAGGGTATCACCTCCTTGAAAGCCGGAATGGTGTATTTCACCGTGACTGCGTTGATGACCAATTCTGGACGGAACTCCCGCACCTCGTTGAGCTGTTGGAAGCGATAGCAGTTGTAGGTGAAACGCATGCGCTTCGCATCTTTTTCATAGACGGCCACCTCGTGGTCGAAACTGAGCAGGTCGATGAAAAACGAGCCCATCTTCCCTGCTCCCATGATTAGTATTTTCATAAGCCTTAATGTCTTGCAGGGCTGCGTTGGGCATAAGCCGTGGTCGGACTCTGCAATCCTTTTAACAAATTATCTGTTGACGATTTCCAACTGTTGGCGGACACTCTCTTCGTGGATATGTTCGAACACTTGGGCGGCGAATTCGGGTGACATACCGCACAAACTGGCCTGCGCACCGCGTTTTTCGAGAATCTCACTATAGCGGTTGGCCTGTAGCACAGTCATGTTGTGCTCTTTCTTGTAGGTGCCTATTTCACGGCAAACACGCATTCGTTTGGCCAACAAATCCATGAGCTGGTTATCGAGTTCGTCTATCTGGGCCCGTAGTTGGCGTATGCCCTCAGTGGTGGTGTGCTCGTCACGCACCACGAGCAGCGAGAGAATGTAGTCTAATATGTCCGGTGTCACCTGCTGTTTGGCATCGCTCCAAGCCTCGTCGGGGGAGCAGTGGCTCTCCACAATGAGTCCATCGAAGCCGAGATCCATCGCTTGTTGGCAGAGTGGGGCAATGAGGTCGCGTCGCCCGCCGATATGGCTCGGGTCGCAGATGATGGGCAGGTCGGTGATGCGGCGGCGCAGTTCGATGGGTATTTGCCACATAGGCAGGTTACGGTATATCTTCTTATCATAGCTTGAGAAGCCGCGGTGTATGGCTCCAAGACGCTTGATGCCTGCTTGGTTGAGTCGTTGCAAGGCTCCGATCCACAGTTCGAGATCGGGGTTGACGGGGTTTTTCACCAGCATGGGAACGTCTACTCCCTGCAACGAATCGGCCAAAGCCTGCATAGCAAAGGGATTGGCAGAAGTGCGGGCTCCCACCCACAGCACATCTATGCCGTATTTCAAGGCCAGTTCCACATGCTCGGGCGTAGCCACTTCGGTGGCGGTGAGCATACCGGTCTCCTCCTTCACTCGTTTCATCCACGGCAAGGCAGTCTCGCCATTGCCCTCGAAACCACCGGGTTTGGTGCGGGGTTTCCATACGCCGGCACGGAAAATGTGACAGCCTTTGGCGGCCAGTTCCTTGGCGGTTTTTAACACTTGCTCTTCGGTCTCGGCCGAACAAGGCCCTGCGATGACGCACGACGGTCGCTTGTTGTCACTCGGCAAGTTCAATGGTTCTAATTCCAGTTCCATAATCGTTGTATTTTTGTTTCTTGGTTTACGATGGTTTTATGCTTTGTCCAAGTCGTTGCCCGCAGCGAATAGCTTTACACGCTCCAATGCTTCACGCATCTTGTCGTCTTTGGCGCAAAGCGAAATGCGGATGTAGCGGCTGCCGTTGGAGCCGAAGATGAAGCCGGGCGTGATAAATACGCGGGCCTCGTGGAGCACGCGTTCGGTGAGTTCTTCCACATCGTGGTATCGGTCGGGAATCTTTCCCCAAAGGAACATGCCCACCTGCGTAGGGTCGAATGTGCAGTGTAGTGCCGTCATGATCTGTTCGGCGAGATTTCTGCGCCGCCGGTAGTTAGTGATGTTGTTTTCGCGGTGCCATGCTTCGCCGTTGGTGTTGAAGGCTTCGGCGGCAGCCAACTGTATGCCACGGAACGAACCGTTGTCTATGTTGCTCTTCACTTTGAGTATCCATGAGATGAATGTCGGGTTGGAGACAGCCATTGCCACGCGCCACCCCGGCATGTTGTGCGACTTTGACATGGAGTTGAATTCGATGCACACATCTTTGGCCCCGGGTACTTGCAGAATGCTCATCGGCTGCTCGTTGAGAATGAGCGAGTAGGGATTGTCGTTGACCACCACGATGTCGTGACGGCGGGCAAAATCCACCAGCCGTTCGTAGGTCTCCATACGGGCATTGCCGCCGGTGGGCATATTGGGATAGTTGGTCCACAGCAGTTTCACGCGGCTCAAGTCCAAGCGTTCCAGTTCGTCGAAGTCGGGTTGCCATCCGTTGTCTTCTCGCAGATTATAATAGGTGATTTTGGTGCCCAACAGTTTGTTGACAGCCGTGTAGGTGGGGTAGCCCGGATTGGGGATGAGCACTTCATCGCCGGGATTGCAGAATGCCAGTGTCACGTGAAGTATTCCTTCCTTTGAACCGATGAGGGGTTGCACTTCCGTCGCCCAGTCCACATCGACACCGTACACTCGCCCATAAAAGTCGGCCATAGCCTTGCGCAGCTCGGGTATGCCCACTGTGGGCTGATACCCGTGGGCTTTGATGTCGCGGGCCACCTCGCATAGCTTGTCTATCGTTTGTTGCGAAGGGGGCATGTCGGGGCTGCCTATGGCCAGACTGATAATGTCCCGTCCCTCGGCGTTGAGCTTGCCCACTTCCTTCAGTTTGCGGCTGAAGTAGTATTCCTGTATTTCGTTTACTCTATTTGCTGGCTTCATATTCTCCCAAGATTTTGATGTTTTTGACAAGCGGTGTGATGGCGTCTATCGACTGGCGGTAGCGGGTGAGGTTGTCGTAAGTGACATCCACGTAGAAGAGATATTCCCATTCACGCCCGATGATGGGCAGCGATTGAATCTTCGTCAGGTTGATGTCGTAGAAGCTCATGATGGTGAGCACCTTGCTCAAGCTGCCTTCCTCATGAGGCAAACTGAACACAAGACTCGATTTGTTGCTGTGTTCGAGCGGCCTGAGAAAGTCGGCTTTGCGTGTATCCGACACCACGAGAAAGCGTGTGAAGTTGTGCTTGTTGTCGTGAATATCTTCCTGAAGCACCTTCATGCCGTAAGTCTGAGCCGCATGGGAGGAGCAGATGGCTGCCCATCCGTGCATTTTGTGTCTGGCGATATATTCGGCCGCCCCGGCAGTGTCTTCCGCCTCTACGGCTTTCAGGTCGGGATGCTCGCCCAAGAAACGGCGGCACTGTGCCAAGGCCACAGGGTGGGAGTGTATCTCTTGCAGCGTGTCCCAGTCGTCATCGGGCAGGCAGCACACCGAGTGTTTGATGTGTAGCTTGTGCTCGCCCACCACCGTGGCATTGCTCTCTCGCAGCAGTTCGTAGTTGTGGAGCAGCGAACCGGCGATGGTATTCTCGATGGCCACCAGTCCGATCACCGTAGGGTCGAGCCGGATGTTCTCAAACACCTCTTCAAAGGTGGCGCAGCAGATGAGTTGTATCTGTTCGCCGGCGAAGTGTTCGTGCGCGGCAATGTCGTGAAACGACCCCGGTTCTCCTTGTATAGCTATTCTTTTCATATTTCTGCCATTACGAAAAACGGTCCTGCTCCATACAGAGCGGGACCGTTTCGTTATTTCTTATACACTTGCCATAAGTTGAAATCTATACGCAACTTCCCGCTTCACAATTTCTTGCAAAGTAAAAGTAAAAATAGTAAAAAGCAGCGTATGATCTCATTGCTTACTTGTTTTTTATTCTGTTTTCAAATGCAAAAGTATGATTTTTATTTCATTCTCGCAAATAAAATGACAGAAAAATTGCCCGAAAACTATCGATTAGGGGAGTTTTCCTGTATTCAGGTGGCTATTTTTCCAGTCCGCCTATGCCGTAAGGGTCGATGGAACGGTAGGCTTTCTCCACTTGTTGCTGTATGCCTTTCCCCTCTTCCGGCGCATGTTGGCCGGCTGTATTCCCGTCTGTTTCCGACGAAAGCTCAAGCACCTGCTTTCTGTCGGCCTCGGCCAGTTCCTTGTCTCCCTTGGCCAGATAGATGTCTCCTCGCTCTTGGAAGGCTGCCACACAAAAGGGGTTGGCTTCTATCACCTTATTATAATAGGCAATGGCACTGTCGCTTGCTCCTTTCCCGGCCTCCACACGTGCCTTGAGCAGCAGTGCGTCTTCATTGCCTTCGGTGTGGTTGACAGCCCATTCGGCATCCTCGTCGGCCCCGTCGCAATCGCCTGTTTTCAAGAGCGTTTCGCCTCTTAGCAGGCGTGAACTGAAAGCAGTGGCCAAAGCTTCTCGCCTGGTGTTCTCGTCTTCTCCATCCATCCGATGCTCACAGGTGATGATGGCTTTGGTGAGCATGGCAATGGCATTCACCGTGTCGCCCAGTCCGATGCTTGCGCGGGCATAGAAATTGAGCACCTGTGGGTCGTTGCGGTCGATGAGCATGGCCTTTTCGCAGGCATCGGCCATCGCCCGATAGTCTTCCATCATGTAGGCCACATCGGCCATGCGCACGAATATCTGTTTGTTGTCGGGCTCGGCCTCGGCCAGTTTCTGCAACTGCTCGTAGGCCGGCAGCAGTTCGCCGGTGCGTATGAGCGTCTGCGAGAGATAGTCACGCACCTCCAAGTCTTCGCGCATCTCCAAAGCCCGGTTGAAGCACTTCACAGCATAGTCCGTCTCGCCCATGTGCATGGCTTTCACGCCATCGTATTTCAGCATGTCGAAGTTGCGCGTCTCCTGCTCCTTTCGGTCGTCCTCGGGCGAGTCCACGCGGCCGCCAAACAGTTTCTTGAAAAATCCCATTGTCGTATGTGTTTCTATGGGGTGGTTGTAGATTGTCAGATGTCCCCTTACCTTATTTTAGTCCTTGATTTTGTCGTAAATCTCGGGTGTGAGGATGTCCACCCGGGTCATTCCCGGCCACTTGCCCTCCACATGTTCGTAGGCTTCGCCCACGCGCTTGTAGCGTTGGAAGGTAAATTCGGCATTGATATATCCGTCGTTGCCGTCTTTGGCCAGCACATAGCAATACATCGATTGCAGATAGCCCACGATGCTGCCATGTTCCTTCACCGGTTCGCTCTTCCACGTGTCCTGCGGAATGACCGATGTCTGGATGTAGCTGCTGGGATATTTCTGGTAGAATATCTCCCGGCAGGCCTGAATCAGTTGGTTGGCATCGCCTCCTTTATAGAGGTTGTCGGTGTAGATGGGCATGTATTTTCGGCGCAATGCATCGTGGTCGGTGTTGTCTATGCCCAGTTCGTCTTTGATTTGCTCGGTGGTAGACTGCACCGATTTCTTGGCATTGTCCCAAAACTTGCGGGCCTTTCCTGCCACGGTGGTCTTGGCTTTTTGGGTTCGGTTTTGGGCCAAAACGGGTGTTGCAAACATTCCGAAAGCCATCAGCGAAAAAATCAAAATCTTCTTCATAAACTTCGAATCTTTTTGTTTAAATCACGGCAAAAGTAATATAAAAAGGTTAAGATGCCAAAGAAATTCAGTTTTTTTAATTCCGATGTTCTTGGCTTTCACATCAATTTGTTTAAATTTGCACACATGAAGAAGTTTTCATGCATATTGATGACGGCTGTCTTGTGCCTGCCTTTGCAGGCGCAGCGTGTGGGCCGTGGCCCGCTCCACAGTCCCGACGACCCGCGTGAGGAGTGGATTCTGCCGGGCGACACCCTCTTTGTGAATGGCGACCCCACCGTGTATGGCGGCAAACCGGTGAAGATGGATGGGCGGGTCTCCGCTCCGCTGTCGGCAGTAGCACAGGTTGGGGAGCGGTCGTCGGCCCTGGAAACGGTGCATCCGGGCTCTTCTGCTGCCACAATTCCGGTGCTGGAATCCATCCAAACCTACGGATGGGGACTGCATCGGGGGCTCAATGTCTCGGTAGGCCTCTCGGCCTTTGCCACTTTCGGCAAGTATGCACCCCATCGGGGAGGCTTCGCCCAGACCATCAGCGCCGCCTATCTCTCGCCCCTCACCAAAGACGGCAAGTTGTGGCTGGCCGGCGGTGGTTATTTCAACAACACCTTCTGGGGCAGCGATTCCTATCGCGATGTCGGTCTGTACGCCATGCTTGGCTATCGGTTCAACGACCATTGGGAGGCCTACGCCTACGGACAGCTCTCACTGGCGGACAATTACGGGCACTATTATTACGGCCGTCCCGGCTGTTATGGTTATGGCCGCTACGGCTATGGCTGCTCTCCCGTGGCCGCCTATTGGCCCGGCGGCATGGGCCTTATGGGCATTGGCGGCATGGGGGTGCCTGGTGCCAATGTCGTGGGAGCGGGCGTTATATATCATGTGAACAAGTCATTCTCCCTTGGGCTCAACGTAGAAGGCGTGTGGTATAACGACAACCACACGCCCCGGTACTTTGGCCAATACGACTATCCTGTGCCTCAACCTTAGTGCGTCAGCCTGAGCCTGAGCGAGTTGAGCACCACCGACACGCTCGAGAAGGCCATTAGGGCCGAGGCCCACATCGGTGTAATCTGGAAATCGATGCCGAAGAGGCGGAGGATTCCGGCTGCCAAGGGGATGCAGACAATGTTGTAGACGAAAGCCCAGAAGAGGTTTTCCCATATCATTCGCACCGTTTTTCTGCTCAGCGTCACAGCTTCGGGTATGCTCCGCAGGTCGTCGCCCATGAGTGTCACCTGTGCCACGTCCATGGCCACATCGGTGCCGCGCCCTATGGCCATGCCCACGTCGGCCAGTGCCAACGCCTGTGTGTCGTTGATGCCGTCGCCCACCATTGCCACCGTCTTGCCTTCGGCCTGAAGGCGTTTCACCATATTCTCTTTGTCCTGCGGCAGCACTTGGCTTCTATAGTGCCTGATGCCGGCTTTGTCGGCCCAGTAGCGGGCGGCCTCTTCTTTGTCGCCACTCATCATGTATATCTCTATTCCCTTTTTCTGCAACTCCTCCATCGCCTCCCGGGCGTATGGTTTGAGCGTTTCGCGCTGTTCCGGCGGTAGGTCGTCCGACTTGGTGAAGTCGACACTCCGGTTGGGCAGCGTGAGCGTGCCCGTCTTGTCAATCACCACGGCATCTACCTTGCGCAGCCGCTCCAGAGCCGAAGCGTCTTTGATGAGCACCTGCCGCTCAGCCGCTTTGCCTATGCCCACCATGAGTGCCGTGGGCGTGGCCAGTCCCATGGCGCAGGGGCAGGCTATCACCAGCACGGCCACTGCACTCATGACGGCTTGTGGCAGATAGGCATTGCCACCCGCGAGCCACCATGCGAGAAACGTGATGAGGGCGATGCTGCCCACCACCGGCACGAACACCAGTGCTGCTTTGTCCACCAACCGCTGCACAGGAGCTTTCGAACTTTGTGCCTCCTGCACCATGCGGATGATGTGCGCCAAAGCCGTCTCTTCACCTATCTGCAAAGCTCTCATGCGGAATTTGCCCTGACTGGGGATGGTCCCGGCCAGCACCTTGCTGCCTTGACGCTTCTCGGCCGGTGTGGGTTCGCCGGTAATCATGCTTTCATCCACGTAGGCTGCGTCGGGAGTCATGAAGCTTTCGGCCCATGTCACCTCCCCGTCGACCGGCACTTTCTCGCCCGCCCTCACTTCGAGCATGTCGCCTTTCTCTATCGTCGACAGGGGCACTTCCTCCACGCTGTCTCCATCCACGATGTGGGCCGTCTTGGGAGCCATGCCCATGAGTTGGCGTATGCTTGAAGCCGTGCCGTCTTTGGCTTTTTCTTCGAGCAGGCGGCCCGTGAGCACGAAGGTGATGATCATCACCGAAGCGTCAAAATAGGTGTGCCATTCGATGCTCCGGGCTCCCCACACTGCATCGCCCCAAAATGTGTTGAAGGCACTGAAAAGGAAGGCTATCAGGGTGGAGAGGGCCACGAGTGTGTCCATGTTGGCGGTGAGGTGGGTGAGTTGTTTCCATGCCGAGACATAGAATTGCCTACCGCAATAGAGCATGTTGCACAAAGCAAGGATGAGCGACAGTTGGTTGGCCACGTGGCGGTCGGTGATGCCCGCCCAACCCATCGACACACTCATCACCAGCAGGGCAAACACCCATGAGAGCAACGTCTTGCGCCGCAGGAGGATGTACTCCCGCTTTTCTATTTCTTCCACCGAGCGGTCGGCTTCTATCACAAGGTCGTAGCCTATGCCGCTGATTTCCTTTTTCATCTGTTCAAGACTGATTTGGGTCGGGTCGAAGTCGACGAGTGCCGACCGTCCTGCCAGATTCACCGAAGCAGAACTGATGCCTTCAAGCGAATTGAGCTTGCGCTCCACATTGGCTGAGCAGGCCGAACAGGCCATGCCCACCACCGGTATTGTCTTTTTCATTGATCCTTTGATTTTATATTGTTTCTTTGTCTTGGCTGTTGGGGAAGAGAAAGAGCGTCGCCCATTCGGCTCCCATCTACCATGCGTTGGCAAAGTTACGCATAAAATCCTAATCGGCAGTTATGTTATATGGATTAAAGTTATAAGTTTTAGCTCTCCACCCACCTAAGGGAGGTTTATCTTCCTGCAAACAGAGGAATGGAAAATCCCCCCTTTAGGGGTTGGAGGCTATTGTGTGTTATAGTTTTTTGACCTATAGCGTAAAACTTACTGAGATTGAGAAAAAGCCTTACATGGATTTTCTCAACGCCCGTTTTTCAAGCCAACTCCATCTGTCCCATTAGCCCTATTCGCTCCATCAATTTTCTCACTAAGCCCAAACGACTTTGCAAAACGCCCACACTTGGAAGCTCGTTTGGGCCGAATGAGAAAGCAAAAGAGCCCCTTTTAGAAACCCATTCGGGCCGAATTGCTACTCACAGCCGGATGGTAAAGCCCCCTTTAGGGGGGTGGGGGGCTCTTGGGACTAAAAAAAGGGGAGTGCCTACGCGCTCCCCTTGCTACTGCAAAGATACTAAAAAAGTGGCCTGTTTGCAAATGCAGGGTGAAAAAGGCGGACAAAAATAGTTCTGCTGTCACCCGCTTTTCCTGAACTATGCAAACAGGTCGTTGAGGCCTTCGGCCATTGTGGGGTGGGTGAAAATCATGTCACGCACGTATGATGCCTTGATGTGGTGGTCGATAATGGGCTTGAAAAGGTTGATGATTTCGTGCGACTCGGCACAGAAGAGCGTCACCCCCAACACCTCGTCGGTGTCGGCATCGACGACAGCCTTGAGCAGTCCGTCGGTCTGTCCCAGCACCTTAGCCTTGGGGATGGCCATAGCCGGCATCTTCTTCGCTACGATGTTGAGTCCCTTCTCCCGCGCCTGCGTCTCGGTGAGTCCGATGTGGGAGAGGGGAGGGGTGGTGAACACGGCTGTGGCCACGGCCCCCCGGTTGTCGCGGGTTCGGCTGCCATTGCCGAAGAGCTGGCTGCTCACGATGCGGTAGTCGTCGAGCGAGATGTAGGTAAACTGCGGACTCCCTGCCACGTCGCCCATGGCCCAGATATGGGGTGCGGCGTGTAGCCGGTTGTCGGTGACGATAAATCCGCGTGCATCCACTTCCACGCCGGCCCGCTCAAGATGCAGCCGAGACGTGTTGGGTTGCCGGCCGATGCCCACAAGCACGGCATCGGCCTCGAAAGTTCCGACCGTAGTCACCACTGCGGTGTGCTCCGGGCCTTCCACAAAGCGCTCAGTGCGTGCTCCGAGGCGCACATCGATGCCTTTCCCGGTCAGCACGCGCAGCATTTCTTCGGCCACATCACGGTCTTCGCGGGCCAGAAAAGTGTCGCTTGTTTCGAGGATGGTCACGTGGCTGCCAAATGCCTGATACATGCAGGCAAACTCGAGCGAGATGTAGCCTCCGCCCACAATCACGAGCCGTGTGGGCCGTTGGGGCAGTGAGAGCATGGCTGTGCTGTCGTAGATGCGGTTGCCGTCGGCCCCCTCAATGTTGAGGCGGCGGGGCGACGCACCGGTGTTGATGAAGATGCGGTCGGCCTCGACGAGTTTTTCACCGTCGGCTCCCGTGAGCTTCACCGTGTGGGCATCCACAAATTCGGCAGTCGCATTGATGACATCCACACCCGTAAGGTCGGCCACTTTATGGTAGTTGGCTTCGCGCAGTTTGGTCGTGAGAGTCTCCTTGGCCTGCATGGCTTGCGAGAACACAGCCTCCTTGTCGGCTGTTCGGCTGCCCTGTTGCCCCTCGACGATGAGTTTCTTCGAGGGGATGCAGCCGATGTTGATACATGTCCCGCCATACATGCGGGCGCTTTCTTCTGCCAGCACCACGCGTTCGCCGTGGCGGGCCAAGTCGGCAGCCAGTGTCTTGCCGGCTTTACCAAAACCGATAATCAGATTTGGGGTCTTTATTGTCTCCATGTGTTTGTTGATTGATGAATGATAATCTCTTTTGTCTTCCGATCCACAGGCCCTTACCCCCTAAGGGGGGCTTATCTTCCCGCGAACAGGTGGATGGGAAAGTTCCTTTTAGGGGGTGTAGGTCTATTTGATAGGGATTCTCCCACTTATTATAGGCTTTTTCCTTTCCGTCTTTAGCATATTATGCGTACATTTGCATCGTGATTGGTTCTCGGCAACTGCCACGGCAGGCCGGCGACTTCATTTAATGGATATTCAACTTTTAAAAACCGACATATTATGAAATCTTCCAACAGACATCCGTTTTTTCTCTCCATTGTGGTGGCTTTGCTGTTGTTCACGGCACATACAGCCGCTGCGCAGTCGTCTTCCTCTGACTCCTATTCTGTGGTGAGGGGCAAGGCCTACTACCGGCAGACTCCGGTCGCCATGGTCGACATTCCTTCGTTTCGCATCCTCGGCCACGGTTATGCCGTCGACCGCTATCATGTGTATCTCAATGGTGAGGTGCTTGAGTTTGTGGATCCGTCTACTTTCCGGCTGACCGATGGCCCGTCGGCCCGCCGCCCCGGTGACTATCCGCGGTGGATGGACGACGAGTGTGAAGACTATGAGAGCCTTGACGGGCGGTTTGTTCGTCACAATCGTTATTTCAAGTCGTCCCACGATGTGTTCTATGGCGACCGTGTGGTGAGCGGAGCTTCCGCCTCATCGTTTGAAGACCTTGGCTGCGGTTATGCCAAGGATGCCTTCAATGTCTACTATCGCGGTCGTCGTGTGGATGGTGCTTCGGCCAATTCTTTCAAGGTGTTGGGCCGCGGCTATGGCGAAGACGCTTTCGACACCTATTATCAAGGCAAGCGCGTGGGGCGGTAGCACAGGGTTACATGCTGCCGTTCCGGCGGTTGAGCCATAAGGCGAAAAACTTGTCGTAGACCTCGTAGGCCCCTTCTTCCAGAGTGACGAAATCCTTTTCGAGCAGACCTTTCAAGGCCGACTGCACCGAACTTGTGGAGGACAGGCGGTATTTTCGGATAAAGGCCGACGAGAGCACTGATTGTGCCTTGCCGGCCTTGCTGATGGCTATGAGCAGGCTTTTCTGTTTGGCAGGCAGTTGGTAGAGCAGTGACTGGTAGGCAAAACCGCTCTCGTCGAGGATGGCACGCAAGGCATCGGCCGTGCGCGAGGGAGTGACGGTTTCACCCTCGGCGGTCAGGGCGTAGAGTTTGTTCATCATGCGTTGCACATACCATGTGATGCCGTCGAAGCGTTCGTACACCTCCTGCACCACTTCCGAGGGCAGTTGCCGACGACCGAAGAGGCGGCAAGCAAATGCAGCGTATTTCTCCAATGGTATGGGAGAAAGCGACTTGATGGACGTGCTCTGGTAGAAGGGACGAGAGTGGCTCAGAAACATTTCGCTCATCATGTTGCGTTTGGAGCCGGCAAAGATGAAGGCGGCATTGTGGCAGTGTTGTACGTGGGTGCGGAGCAGGGCCTCCACATTGCCTTCGGGATAGGTGGCCACGGTTTGGAATTCGTCGATGGCCACAATGCAAGGGCGGTCGGCCGAATTGAGATAGCGGAATATCTCGTCGAGAGTAACATCGGGAGTCTGTATGTCGCCAATCTCCACGCTCCAAGAGGGGGTGCCATTGCTGTCGAAACTGACCGATGAGCGCAGCGACCGCAGGCAGTTGACAAATGCCTGTATCACCTTGGTGCCGTGAGGCTTGAGGGCGTTGAGAATGCTCTTGCCCAGTTCCTGCACCATTTCTTCGATGTTCTTGGTGGCATAGAGGTCGATGAGGAAGGCGTAGTAACGGGCTTTCACCTCCGGGCGGTTGAAGGTGTGGAGTATGAGTCCCGTTTTGCCTACACGCCGTGGGGCGATGAGCGTCACGTTGTTGCCATTGCTCACTTCCCCGATAAGGTCGACCGTTTCCTGTTCACGGTCGCAGAAAAATTCGTCGGCCACGTAGCCGCGCAGTATAAATGGATTGTTTGTCATCTTTGTTTGCCGTCATTAAGTGGCATTGCAAAGATAATTATTATATCACAATAATGCAATCATAATAATTGCATTATAATAATCTTTAACCTTTTTATCATGAAGGGGCGGTCACGAAGCACTGCCTCCGCGCATTCTCCGTCTTGCCTTTTTACGCTGCTCCGTCTTATTTTTTATCTTTAAACGTTTTGTCGTGTCAAAATTTCGATTTTGACATATAGTTATTGATTATCAGGTGTTTAAGGCTTATAAAAAAAGAGATTCTTCCGTTTTTCTTTGACACATTTTCGTTGTCGAACTGTTTTTTTGACGTTATTTTTTGATACGAATAGCGTTTTCTCCTAATTTTGTAACGTTGTCACTGTGATTACAGCACTTCTTGTTTTTATAGTTAGGCGGCAAAGGAATGACGATTCATAACGAAAATAGAGAAAAGCTGCAGTTAATTAACCAAATATTGAAAAATATGGAAAGAAAACTACTAAACGACCAACAGCCTATTTTACGTCTATCGACGGTGTGCTGTGCCATGCGCTCCTTGCGCGCAGTAGTCCTTCTACTCGCTTTGCTGACGGTGTCTGCCACGGCGAGTGCTTACGTGGTGGGCGAGTATTTCATTAAGGATCACATCACTTATCGTGTGATTGATGCCAGCGCATCTAATCCTAAGTTAGCCGTCTACAATGTAAGGGGTGTATCAGGGACCGTGACGATTCCTGCCAAAGTTTTTGATGGAAAGGATGTTTATTTTACGGTAACGCAGATAGGAGGAGCACTTGATTCAAATGATCCTATTAGGTGGGATGACACTGTTACCGGGGTAAACCTGCCCAATACCATTACAACGCTTGGAAATTATTGTTTTGCTTTTTCGGGTATCACTTCTTTGACGCTTCCCGCCAGTGTAACGACTATTGATTCTTGGGCAAATGTCTTGATGAGTAGTTGTGACAAATTAAAGGAAATTCTTGTTGCTTCGGGTAACACTTCGTTCATTTCGGATGATGGTGTGCTTTATACTAAAGGGCATAAAGAATTGATATGTTTGCCTTCTGGAAAAGATTTTTCAGCAACAGGCAATAGTTATACGATTAACAGCAACACAGAGAAGGTTCATGTGCACGCAATAGGGCCAGCTTCGACATTACAAAAACTGGTTATTTCAGCATCTGTTAATGACATATATATGAATCAGTGGCCGACTTTTTCATACCATCCTCTGGAGCTGAAGGAAATTGAGGTGGATCCAAACAACGCCACCTATTGCAGTATAGACGGCGTGGTATATAATAAGGATAAAACGAAATTGATTTATTACCCATCCGGTAAAACGAATGCCACATTCAAAGTTCCTGATGGAGTCACATCCATTCCGTATGGATATGCCATTTATTGTAACAATTTTCTAAAATCAATAGACTTTAATCAGGTTGATTTTTTGAAAGATTTTTCTATTGTAGCCTGTTATAATTTGTCGGAAATCTATATTCCCAAGACACTTACTACAATTGGTGAAGGAACATTCAATTCTTTTCTTTCTCTTAAAAAGTATATTGTAGATCCTGCTAATCCTAATTATTCCACAGATGCGGATGGGGTATTGTTTGATAAAAATAAGACGACATTATTGGCTTATCCTCCGGCTCGCGAAGGAGTATACACTATTCCGAATACTGTGACCAAAATAGGGAAGCAGGCTTTCATGCGTGCAAAGCTTACTACGTTGACGATACCGACAAGTGTTTCTGAAATAGGGGCTGATGCTTTGAGGGAAACCAAATTGAATAAGGTTACGTTTGAAGAGCCTTCGAAAGTTGTAGACATGCATGATAGGCAGTTCCTATGGTGTTATGAACTAAAAACGATAACGCTACCGAAGTCGCTGAAAATTTTAGGTAATACATTTAATGGATGCAAGAATTTGGAAATTGTGAATGCCCCTGACGGCTCACAACTTGAAAAAATATATAGCAACGCCTTTGTCGGATGCGACAACTTTACGAACTTTAATTTTCTGGGCAGCAGTAAGTTGAAGACCATTGGAGGCGATGCTTTTGCCAATTTGCCCAAACTGAAAGAATTCAACTTCCCGGCCACAGTAACCAATATCGGCGCTAACGCCTTTGGCAACACTCCTTCTATGGCGAAAGTGACTTTCGACGATAACAGCACGGTGATCTCTTTCGGTGAGGGAGCATTCTCGAACAGCGGAATCAAGAGCATCAAGATACCGGCGAGTGTGAAATCCATCAATAAAGACGCTTTCAAGAACTGCAACGTGTTGGAGCGTGTGGATGTTCCTGCAGGCTGCACGAACATTCATCCCGAAGCCTTCAAGTTTGACACGAAGTTGGCAAATATCAATGTAGATGCTGCCAACCCGAAATATTCCAGTGTGCAGGGCATCCTGCTGAACAAGAGCAAGAATGAGTTGCTCATCTTCCCTCCGGGCAAGGCTCGCACCGACTTCACGCTGCTGCCGCCATCCATCACCAAGATAGGCGACTACGCTTTCTATGAGGGCAGTGCGAACTTCACCAACATTGTCATTCCGGCTAAGGTGAACACTATTGGCATACGTGCCTTCGGACTGAATCCGGCCTTGAAGACAGTAACACTGCTCTGCGACAAGATGATACCGTCAAGCAAGATAAACCAAGGCACCAACACGATGTCGTTTGATGACGGCACTGTGGCTTCCGACAACGCTTCACAGCATATCACCGTCTATGTGCGCAAGAGCCTGTTGGCACGGTATCAGGCAGACCCGTTCTGGAAGAAGTTCACCCTGAAACCCTCGTTCACCGTCAATGCCGAGGGCACAACAAGCTCTACTGACGAATACATTCCCACTTCTGGCAATACGGTAGACTTCCTCTCTACCACAGCAGACGTTCAGACTTTTGTCTTGCCTAAGGAAGTGGTCTATAACAACCAGACTTATAAGGTGGGACTCATCGGTGACTATGCTTTTGAGAATGCCAACCCGAACATGAAGGAAGTGGTCGTGAAAGCTGATGTAGACTATATCGGTGCAATGGCTTTTGTGACGAAGACGAAGCGCGTGGCTGCCACCAATACCATCAGTCCCGAGAGCACATCCATCAAGCAAGTGGTCTTCACCGGAAACACTCCCGCCACAGAACTTTCCAAGATTTACTTCTCACTCGATGCTCCGTTCAGCGAATTCTTCCGCGGTGCAACCGGTGTGGGTGCGTGCGAGCAGAATATCTACGTGAAGAAGTCAAAGCTCGATACCTATAAGGGTGCATGGACTGACTATGCCTCTGCCTTGGACTATAAGATTGCCGGCGACGGTGCGAAAGATTTCAAGGTGGCCACGAAATATGGCACGTTTGCCCGTGAGTTTGATGTAGACTTCTCCGACTATCAAGCCACCAAGATAGCTGCTTTTGTGGCAGGGACGGCCATCCTCAAGGGCGGCGGCGACTACGGCACAAGCACCTATCATGTACACATGACGAGTATCGACGAGAATGGCGGTGTGAACGGCAACTATGGCTATGTACCGGCCGGCACGGGTGTGCTGCTGAAGGTGCTCGGTCAAGGGGCCGCTACGCCTTCCGACTTCTACTATACCATCGGTGAACAGGATGACCGGACTTTCAGCATCGCCGACAACAAGATGGCCGGTGTAACCATCAACAGCCGGCCTGTTGCCGCATCGCCCACCTCGCCCGTCTATGTGATGCAGGGAGGGGTGTTCCTGCCGGCAAAAACGACCATTGCGAATTTCCCCGCCCACAAGGCGTATGCCAATTTGGGCACATTGCCTGCCGGTGCAAAGGTGATGTTTACCTTTGACGACGGCACGATCACGGCTATTGACGGTGTTGCCGCCGATGAGGCTGTAGATCGCGATGCCTACTACAATCTCCAGGGCCAGCGCGTGGAAAGACCGCAGAAGGGCGTGTACATCCACGGAGGAAAGAAAGTAATCATCAAATAATGTGGAAACCATGGAAAAGAAACTATATATTCAGCCGGTTACCGAAGTGGTGATGGCGAAAAGTGAAAACCTGATGATTAGTGCCAGTCCGGGTGTTGGTGACAAGGACTACGACCCCAATCGTCCGATAGATAGCAAGGCGGGCGACTTCTTCGACAGTGAAGGCTCAGACGAATTGCCACATTATAATCTGTGGGATGAGTAAAGTCGCTACGCCTGATAGGTAGAAAGCAGAAAGGGGGCTCTGCTGAAGCCCCCGATCTGTAGGGGTAGACATCTTTTGTGCCATGCCCCGGAAAAGTGAAATAGTATGATGTTTTCTGCCCTCCTCCTTTTGGAGAGGAGTTGGCTGCAAAGAAATACCAAAGTGTTACGAGAGACAATGCTGCACGCGATGTGTCGTGTGTCTTTGCTTTGAGTATATTTTAACACTCTCTTCCCGTCCTTGCCGGAAAGCGTTCTGGCCGGGACGGGTCTTTTTTATTTGTCTGCATCATTTTCATGATCTGCAAGATAATTTTTTGGCTTATTTCTTTTGATTATTCTTCTTTTTATTTTTGCAGAAAACTTTGTTTATACGTGATGAGTTTCTTTAAAAACTATCTATCTCTTGTACCGGGCATCCTGATAATGTTCAGTCTGACTGCTTGTAACCGTCACAATAAAATCTTGCAGCGTATTGATGAATACTCGTTTAACCCGAAACAGGCAGAGGTGGTGAACCGTATGGTGGACAGTGTTTTTGCCCACAGTAGTCCGTCGGAAGAAGAGGCAGGACAGCTCTTACTCTCTAAAACTAAAGCACAGTTCTTTATGGCTTATTCCAATGCGAATTTCCCGAAAGGACTTGATTCGACCATCACCACAGCCGTGAATTTGTTGGAAAAACACGACAGCAAGAAACTTGTTGATGCCTACTATTGGCAGGGGATGGTGTTCAACCTCGGTTATGGGAAACCGGTGGAGGCTATGGTGGCACTGGAGAAGGCTCGGCTGATATTGCCCGATGACGATTCTGAATTTGAAGCAAGGCTTTATCAGCAGTTGGGGTCGGTTTATGAATTGTTGGGCAACCTTGACATGGCCATCAACTATATGCACCGCGTCGTCGCTCTCATGAACCAGCGAAAAGATGATGTGGGATGTATTGTTTCCAATTACAATATTTACACGCTTTACCGGCAAGATGATCAGAATGATAGTGCCGACTACTATATGCAAAAGGTCATACGCGACCGTGTAAAGTTCAAAGACAATCGGTTTGATCTCTTCAATGAGGGTGTTGGGAGATACTATTTTGAACATCACGATCTGAAGCAGGCCAAATACTATTTTGAGAATACGCCTTTGGCAGACGGACGACTGCCGGAAGCTCTGCTCGGACTTGCCCGTATCGCACGGATGGAATCTCGGGGGCAGGACGCGCTGCGATATCTCCAGCGGTCGAAGGTGTTGGCTGATTCTTTGTTTCTGGATGGGAAAAGCTATCGTGCCATCATGCCCCAATATCTTAATAGCCTCGCACGCTATTATAGCGATTCCGGCGATGGGGAAAAAGAACTCGCCACCCGGCGCAGGGCCGATTCGCTGGAAGTGGTCGTGAGACGGCAAAATACACAGCAACTCAACAGAGCAGTCGTCATGGAGCGCGAATACCTTGCCCAACAGCTCGAATTGCAGCACCGCAAGCAGTCGCGTACTACTTTGGCACTTATTGCCGTAGTCGTTTTGGCGACGGCGACTTTCGTGTTTTCTATGGCCAGAAAATATATCCGTGCATCGCGCCAGCGGTTGGGGCGGATGCAGCAGAAGACCTATCGGCAGGCACACGAGATAGGCAAGCTCAAAGGACAGGTGAAGGAGATTTCCCAAAATCAGATAGATAAGGTTGTTGAAGGGAAGTCTGCTTTTGAAGTCATTGCAGCCGGTAGCACCACGATGAAGGGATGGAGCAAGGCCGAACTCGATAAGTATATCGCCTACGCTCGTTTTGTAGATTCCGATTACTTTGCAGAGCTTGATGAGAGACTTGCTGCCAAGCCCACCATTTTCTTCTACCTTAACAAGAAAGGGTATTCTGATAGCGAGATAGCACACATTATGGGCGTCTCCAATGGTAGCATCCGTACGATGCGCTACAATATCCGAAAGCAGGTGAAAGATTCAGGTGTGAACTAAATGTCTGTCTTGGCAAACAGTGCACATTTCTAAATGAGCGTATTGAGGGAAGTCAAACGGCATTCCATTTTCTACAGAAGAAAACAGCAAAGTCTGTATTTTTCCACCGGCAAACAGAGTGGGGGGATGGAACTTGTAGGGTAGGTGTTATATGTTCAACTTCCGCTGAATCACCTTGCTCAAGGCTTCCACTTTGCGGCTTTGCCGATGCAGGTCATCTCTCACAGCATTGATGTCATTGAAGAAACTGGCGAAAGCTGTCTGGATGGCGTTGGGCCGTCTCATGCTCTTGTCGGCAAAGGGGTTTACGACGATGCGGATACCTTTCTCCTCAAGATGGACATTGATGTCTTCACCCGTCATCACAGGGTCGCCGTCGTAGTGTATTACGCCCGGTTTGCTGCGGTGTATGTGCAGTTCTTTGCACTTGAAGGTCTTGATTTTGGAGTTCTTGTCAAGTGTCTTGTTGAACATGTCAAAACTCACCTGCGGTGCCTCTATCACGTCAAACGGTTCCATGATGATTACATCTATCAGTCCGTCGCTCATCGAGGCTTGTGGAGCGATATAGGCATTGTTACCATACTGCGAGGCGTTGGCACATGAAATGAGGAAAGCTTTGTATTGTCTGGATCCCGTTTCGTCCTCAATGGTGTAGGTTTCGGGCCGGTATTTGAGACCTTCGCGCAGGATGTTCTCGGCGTAGGAGATGGGGCCGCGCTTGCCGCTCTCGGCAAACTTCATGCTCACGAAAGCATCAAATCCCATGCCGCACGTGCAGAAGAAAGGGTAGCCGTTGATGACTCCATAGTCGAGGGCATGGATTTCGCAGGCATTAAGCACCTTGATGCACTTCTTGATGTTCATCGGCAGAATGAGATGGCGTGCCAATCCGTTGCCCGATCCGCATGGAATGATGCCCAAAGCCGTGCGTGAGTGTACGATGCCTCGCGCCACCTCGTTCACGGTTCCGTCACCGCCAATGGCCACCACAATGTCGGTGTTGTCGTTTTTGGCCCTTTCAGCCAGCTCGGTTGCATGTCCGGCTCTTTCGGTCATCACCAAATCGTAGTCGAAAAGACCGGTGTCGAGCGTGGAAGCTATCTGTTCCGGGATTCCCGCCTTGCTTGACGTTCCCGAAATAGGGTTCATGATGAAAAGCACTTTCTTCTTCATGGGAGGACTCAATGATTGTTTTGCAAATTTAATCATTTTCGTTTGGATAATGATTGTTATCGTATAAAAAAAGCAAGTGGAGGGAAGTTTCTGTGAAAAAAATATGTTTTATAACTTCTTTTTTGTATCTTTGCAGCCAAATTCAAGGTAAACAAATAAAAGTACACCTATTAATAATGGGACAGTTACAAGACAGATATAAGAATTACCGGGAGCCGCAGAAATTTATGGAAGCCGGTGTGTATCCCTATTTCCGTGCCATCACGAGCAAGCAGGGGACGGAAGTGGAAATGGAAGGACACAGGGTTCTCATGTTCGGCTCTAACGCCTATACCGGCCTGACCGGCGACGAAAGAGTGATTGCGGCCGCTCATAAAGCACTTGACAAATATGGTTCGGGATGTGCTGGAAGCCGTTTCCTCAATGGCACGTTGGACATCCACGTGCAGCTGGAAAAGGAACTTGCCGAATTTGAGGGCAAAGATGAAGCACTCTGTTTCTCAACGGGTTTCTCCGTCAACCAGGGAGTTTTGGCCATGGTGGTGGGGAAGGGTGACTATATCATCTGTGACGACCGCGACCATGCAAGTATCGTTGATGGCCGGCGACTCTCTTTTGCCCGCCAGTTGCACTATAAGCACAACGACATGGAAGACTTGGAGCGTGTGCTTGAAGGACTTCCCCGTGAGGCAGTGAAACTGATTGTCGTCGACGGCGTGTTCTCTATGGAGGGCGATCTGGCCAAACTGCCTGAAATTGTGGCCCTCAAACATAAGTATAACTGTTCGATCATGGTCGATGAAGCCCATGGTATCGGTGTGTTCGGCAGACAAGGGCGTGGCGTATGCGACCACTTCGGACTCACCGACGAGGTAGACCTCATTATGGGTACATTCTCCAAGAGTCTTGCCTCTATCGGTGGTTTCATTGCCGGTGACAAGGATACAATCAATTATCTGCGCCACACTTGCCGTACTTACATCTTCAGTGCCAGTGACACACCGGCCGCTACGGCTGCCGCTATGGAGGCTTTGCATATCATACAGCAGGAACCTGAACGCCTTGAGCATCTGTGGGCTGTGACGCGCTATGCGCTGAAACGTTTCCGCGAAGAGGGTTTCGAGATTGGTGATACGGAGAGTCCGATTATCCCACTCTATGTGCATGATGTGGACAAGACATTTATGGTGACGAAGCTCGCTTTCGAAAACGGAGTGTTCATCAATCCTGTCATACCTCCGGCTTGTGCTCCTCAAGACACGCTCGTGCGTTTCGCCCTCATGGCCACGCATACAGAAGAGCAAGTGGAACATGGAGTGCAGGTGCTCAAGAAGATATTTGTAGATTTGGGTATCATCAAATAGTGGTGACCTGCTTCTGCTATGGCGTATGACATGCATGATGGCGTAACAGACAAAGTAGGGAAGATATTATTCCAACGATAAACAGCAACACCGCCAATCCGAGAGAAATTGGCGGTGTTGCTGTTTTATTTTGATGCAGCAAACTCTGCTTTTTGTGGGGTGTCGTAATCTAACCTAAATATTTCATCAGTATTTTTACATTGCCTGATTCGCGCAATTTGGTGATGCTCTTTTCGCGGATTTGTCTCACTCGTTCACGGGTGAGTCCAAGTTGGTCGCCTATTTCTTCGAGCCCTTTCTCCTGACAGCCGATGCCGAAGCATTCGCGGATAATGATTTGTTCGCGCTCTTTCAGTACACGGTCGAGCACACTGTTCAGTTCCATGGCCATGCTGTCGTGATCCACCTGCCGGTCGGTGCGACTGTCGTCACTGCCGGCCATCACATCCACCATCGAATTGTCTTCCCCCTCTTGAAAAGGTGCATCAATGCTCACGTGATGGCCGTCAGCCATCATACTTTGCTGTATCTTTTCTTCGTCGATATGTGTGCGGTCACTCAGCTCTTGTACGCTTGGCCGACGATGATGCTCCTGTTCGAAGCGGTTTATCTCGTGATTCACCTTATTGAGTGATCCTACTTGATTGAGAGGCAACCGCACAATGCGACTTTGTTCGGCGATGGCTTGCAGAATACTCTGTCTAATCCACCACACGGCGTAGGAAATAAACTTGAAACCGCGGGTCTCATCAAATTTCTCGGCAGCTTTTATCAATCCAATGTTGCCTTCGTCGATGAGGTCGGTGAGCGTGAGGCCTTGATGCTGATATTGCTTGGCCACCGACACCACAAAGCGCAGATTGGCCGTCACCAGCTTTTCTTTCGCGCGTTCGGCATCTCGCCCCCCACGCTTGATAGCTTGAGCCAGTTCTATTTCTTCCTCGATGGTAACCATAGGCGCACGACCTATCTCCACCAGATACTTGTCCAATGCCTCACTTGCCCGGTTGGTGATACTCTTCTGTATCTTCAGTTGTCTCATACGTCGTCAGCCCGATGTTTATATGATAAGTGATTGATTATCAGCTTCCTAAAATGAAATAATGAGGAAGCACTGCAAATATAGTAAAAATAAGGACACGTTGTTCGTGTTTAACAATAATTATAGTTAAACTTGCTTAAAACAAAAAGCGATGGTACATGTAATTCGATTGCTTGTACCATCGCCTTTGTCATTGGGTAGAGCGGGTGAACGTATTAAATTCGGCTTCGTAGCCGTTGAATACATTTACATCCACTTCGCCGTGTATGCCCCTTACGCGACCATCCGGACTGAGTTGCCAGAAGCGCATACGCACATCTGGTTTGTATTCCCCATAGCGGGCTATCCACACCTCATAGTCTCTTTTCACGTCGGGTGCCAAATCAAGGTAGCGGTTCACAAACATCTGACTGATGTAGAGGATGGGGCGCACGCCCGTTTTCCGCTTCACAACTTTCAGCCAAGCTCTCACTTCCCGCCAAAGCACGGCTGCTCCTCCCATCCCCTTGATTTGCCTTGGCGAAGGTTCCACATCAAGCACCGGTGGGAGGTCGCCTTTTCTTATCCGTGCATGGCGGAGGAAAAAGGCGGCTTGTGCCGCTCCTCCCGTTCGGATGGAAAAGAAATGATAGGCGCCGACATGCAGACCGGAAGCACGGGCGGCCCTATGGTCGGCCGCATAGTATTTATTGTGGACAGTGGTTCCCTCCGTACACTTGATGTAGCAGAAACTCACATGGTAGTTCACCCCTCCCTTGGTGCGTTTGCGGCTGATGCCTCCCAAGTGAGTGATGCACAGTTTGTCCCAGTGTATGGGGTAGCGTTTGCGCCCTTTCTCGTGTTGATATTTGGATATGTCGATGCCATAGATGCGCTCCGAGGTGTGGAGCACCCTCTCCCCACGGAACAGGTCGTTGCGCCATTCGCCCACTCGCATGGCTTGGGTGTTGCTCAGTCTGAATCCGAAGCCGTTTCGTCGGCCTGCTTTCCAATGCCCTTCAAAATAGGTTCCGTCATTGCCTATGTGTACTCCGTGTCCTTCTGGTCGAAAGAGCTTGTCCACACTGCCTATGTAGACACCTGCCGAATCCGGACGGTGGCACCATGTGATGGGCCGTCTGATGTTGTGTCCGGCAAGTCGGGCTATGTGGGCAGCGACACTTTTAGGATAACTGGTCACCCCGTCGGGTTTCTGTCGGCCCTCTGTCTGCAAAATCAGGCAATGGTCATCCCGCAGTGTGTCTGTCACCGTGCAGGCCTCCCACTTTTCAGTTGTCTTCTTGCCGGGAAGCACCACCCGATAGTCGGTGTGGTAGGTGATGGCCACTCGGTCGGTTGGTTTCACACATTGCAAGGTGTCGAGCAGGTGTCGCAACGAGTCGAGCCGCTTGCGTTCTTGGAAAGAAAAGCGGGAAATGGTCTCGTAACCCTCATCGATAACCGAGTGTACGCGTCGGTAGTAGGCCAATTCATCTACCTTGAAGCTAAGATGCCTGATGTCTTTTTTCAGCGAATCGATTTTCTGTGCGAGCACCTCTCTTATATCGCGCCCTGCGTATCGGTGGGCATTCAGGCTGTCATCGACTGAGACAGTGAGCCGCCCCTCACAAGAGGGGACAAGTGCCAGCCGGTCGGTCCATACGGCGGCAAGCCTACTGTGGTCGGTTCCGAAGCGCAGCAGGGGCTGTCCGTCCACTTCCAGTTGGTAGTAGCCGGTGCGCATCACCTGTGTCATGGCCCTTTGAATGCCGGCTTTAGAAGCTGTGTGGCAGTAAAGTGCCCAACCGATAAGTCCCGCCACCGTGGCGGCTGCCACTATGGCAAGGGCCGTTCGTGCGGGGCGGGAACGATGTGTGTTGAATGGTCGAATCATTCAGTCGTTAAATCTTGTCGAGCGCTTGTCTAAGATCATTGATAATGTCGTCGATGTCTTCGAGGCCTACCGATAGTCGGATAAGGTCGGGTGCGATGCCGGCTTGGCGCAGTTGTTCTTCGCTCAACTGCCGGTGGGTGTGGCTGGCGGGGTGGAGCACGCAGGTGCGTGCATCGGCCACGTGAGTCACGATATTAATCATCTCCAACGAGTCCATAAACCGGATGGCCGTCTCGCGGTCGCCTTTCAGTCCGAAGGCCATCACGCCACACGACCCTTGGGGAAGATATTTTTGGGCGCGGGCATGGTTGGCATCACCCTCCAGACCGCTGTAGTGTACCCATGCCACCCGCGGGTCGGCTGCCAGAAACTCGGCCACAGCCTGTGCATTCTCGCAGTGCCGGGCCATGCGCAGGTGGAGTGTCTGCAAACCGAGGTTGAGGATAAATGAGTTCATGGGAGCGGGAATAGACCCCAAGTCGCGCATGAGTTGTGCCACGAGTTTGGTGATGTACCCCAATTTCCCGAAGTTTTTGACGTATGTGAGTCCGTGATAGCTCTCGTCCGGAGTGCAGAGCCCGGGATATTTGTCCGCATGGGCCATCCAGTCGAACTTGCCGCTGTCCACCACCACACCGCCTACTTGTGAGGCCGTGCCGTCCATATACTTGGTGGTGCTGTGGGTCACGATGTCGGCTCCCCATTCAAAGGGGCGGCAGTTGATGGGTGTGGCAAAGGTGTTGTCCACGATGAGGGGTACACCATTGCGGTGGGCAATGTGTGCAAACTTCTCGATGTCGAGCACCGCACAGCCGGGATTGGAGATTGTTTCACCGAAAAGGGCCTTGGTGTTGGGACGGAAGGCACGCTGTATTTCCTCCTCGCCGGCCTCGGGATTGACGAAAGTACACTCGATGCCGAGTTTCTTCATGGTCACGCCGAAGAGGTTGAATGTGCCACCGTAGATTTCTGTGGAGGCCACAATGTGGTCGCCGGCCCCACAGATGTTGAACACGGCATAGAAGTTGGCTGCTTGTCCGCTGCTCGTGAGCATGGCACCGACTCCACCTTCGAGCTGCGCTATCTTGAGAGCCACGGCATCATTGGTGGGATTTTGCAGGCGGGTGTAGAAGTAGCCTTCTTTCTTCAAGTCGAAGAGCATGGCCATTTCTTCACTATTGTCATACTTGAATGTGGTGCTTTGGATGATGGGCACCTCAATCGGTTCCCCGTTTTTAGGCTTGTAGCCACCCTGTACGCAGAGCGTAGCCGGTTTCAGTTGCTTTGTCATATTCTGTCTGTTGTGATTGTTGAATACTTGATTGCAAAGGTAGACATTTTTACTTGAAAACGTTCGGGCGGCTTCCTAAACTTCACATATTTTCAGCCCTTATAGACGATTTGTTTGTTGATACGGGCTATTTTTACTACTTTTGTAGAAAAAGAGACGAGAATATCAATTCTGTTGACGATGAAACGACTATTCCTTATGTTCGCTATGACGGTCGTGACTGCCACGCTTGCTGCACAAACCGGCAATATACTCACCGACCGCATCATTGAACAACTGCATCTATATCCGCAGGAGAAGACCTATATCCATGCCGATGCTGCCGATTATGCACCCGGTGACCGGGTGTGGCTGAAAGTCTATGTGGTGAAAGCCTTGAGCCACGAGCCGGTCGACGAGAGCCGTTACGCCTATGTGGAGTTGCTCGACCCGGCCGGCACCTTGGTCACCCGCATCCGCATCATGGGGCGTGAAGGACTTTATGCCGGCTATGTGGACATCCCTTCTTCAGCAGTTGCCGGCCGCTACCGCTTGCGGTCGTACACCCGTTTGTCGGCGGCCCTTCCCCGTTATGACAGTTGGATTCCGCTTTATATAGGTGGTCGGAAAGGCAGCGACCGCCATACCGACTCAACCTTTGCCGATACGACATCACTCTCGGGTGCTGATACCGCCGGGGCATTGACTTATGAACGGCGTGACCATCGCATCATTGTGAGAACTTCCCTTCCCGGTGACTCCCTTTTCCTTATGGCCCATTGCCGGGCCTATCCTTTCTTCCTGGGTCCTATTGCGGCCCAAAGACCTGTCTCCTTGCTGCGCGATTCCATTCCGCAAGGTGTCGTGTCGCTGCTGTTGGTTGGCCCTCACGGCCATATCCTTGCCGAGCGGTTGTTGCTTTCGGCCAACGACCGTGAGCGTTTGCGCCTTCATGTTGTGAGGCAGGAGGCCGCCGCGACTTCTGCCGACAGTGTGGTGCTCCGCTTGCAGGCCGTCGGTTTGCATGAAGGGGAGCGTGCCGACATCTCCGTCTCGGTCACCTCGTCGGTTGTGGCACGCCGGCATCGGCCTTCCTCAATATTGGCACACCTCTTTTTAAGTACTGATGTGGCGGGTGGACTCGAAGTCCCCGAAAACTATTACGAGCATCTTCCGCTGGCCGACCGTCTGCTCGCTTCCGGCCATTGGAGTCGTTACGACTTTTCGCGCGTGTTTTCCGGCCATTTTGTCAAAGTGCCTGTGACGGTTGAGTCTTCCCAGACCATCACCGGGCGTGTGCGCAGTTTTCTCCGCCATCGGGCTGTGCCCAATGCGCCGGTTAGTTTGATCTCTCCGCAGATAGGCATTGCAGCTTCCACTGTTTCCGATGCCCAAGGCCGTTTTTCTTTTTCCGGCATGGACTTCCCCGAGGGCACGGAATATGTGCTTCGGGCGGTCAAGCCCGAAGGTAGTGAACTCGTCGAACTGGTGGTAGACGAGCCCGACTATCCGCCTTTCAATGCCCCGGTGGGCAAAATGGGTGAGGAGGAGGCCGAGGAGATACCGTCCGATGCCCCACAGTCTGCGGCAGTCGACGATGGCATCATGCTCGACGATGTGGAGGTGGTCACCCGCCGGCTCAGTTCGCAGAGCCGCAGCGATGCATACGCCCGTGCTGCCGATTTTTCTTTCGGTCAAAAAGAAATCCGCGAGATCGATGCCACCTGTCTTCACGAATTGTTGCGTAGAGTGCCGGGAGTGTTTGTGCGCGAGAACAAATGTTATATTCGGGCCACCACAACCATCTATGGCGACAATCCGGCGGCTATCGTGCTCGACGGTGTTTTTCTTGAAAATGATTACGACCTCGACATCATCCGGATGCAGGATGTGGCCCGCGTGGATGTTTTCAAGACCGGCACTACCGCCATTTGGGGCACGCGTGGGGGCAGTGGGGTGATTTCCATCACGACCAAGACCGGCAATTACACCTCCCAGGCTGCCGAACATCTCAACCAGAAGAAGATAGTTCCGTTGGGCTATCAGAAACCTGTGAAATTTTCAGCCGGCCTCGGCATCAGGAAAACACTTTATTGGAATCCCAATGTCGTGAGTGACAGGCTCTCTTTCAGTCTTGGCAACACCTCGGGACCCTGCCGCATGGTGGTGGAGGGGGTGACAAGCGAAGGGCGTCTGATACATGAGGAAGTGACGCTCGATGCCTGGTGTGATGCTAAATAACCTTTACAAAAACGCCCTCGTGAAGATTCTTCAAATAGAGAGGAAAACCGGTGCCGAGAGGGTGAAAAAGCACACCGATTTTCCCATTTGGGTTCTTCGGGCCCGTGAAAGGGCCACACTTGGAAGCCAAAAGGGCCCCGGTTGCGATGCAACCGGGGCCCTTTTGCAAGCTCTTTTGGGCTTCTTCAAGCCTATTTATGGGCTTTGAAATGTGTTAATAATATTCAAACAGTTGATTGCCAGCAGTTTAAAAACATTGCTCAAAATCGCTTATTTTCGTCCATCCGGTTGCTTGTTGGAAATATCGCACGTACGAAGGCCGAAAAACAACAAATGGTTTGACAAAATCAACCGGTCGCTTATTTGCCGAATGGGAAAAGTCCGTAGAGCTCGGCATCTATCTGGTCGGTGATTTTCTTGAAATCCCGCACGTCGTTCTCAAAATTCACCGTGTCACCATCCACGATGATGAGTTGGCCCTTGTAGTCCTTGATCCAATTTTCATATCGCTGATTGAGCCCATTGAGGTAGTCAATGCGGATAGACTTTTCAAACTCGCGACCGCGCTTCTGTATGTGCCCGACGAGGGTGGGGATAGACGAACGGATATAAATCATCAGGTCGGGCAGTTTCACGAGCGAAATCATCAGTTCGAAGAGATCGCTGTAGTTGGCGAAGTCGCGGTCGCTCATCATGCCCATTTCATGGAGATTGGGGGCGAAGATGCGGGCATCCTCAAAGATGGTGCGGTCTTGAATCACGGTGTCGTTGCGTCGTGAAATCTCCACAACATCGCGAAACCTCTTGTTGAGAAAGTAGATTTGCAGATTGAACGACCATCGGTTCATATCCTTATAGTAATCCTCCAGGTAAGGGTTGTTGTCTACCGGCTCAAACTGCGGATCCCATCCGTAGCGTTTGGCGAGCATCTTGGTGAGCGTAGTCTTTCCGCTACCGATATTTCCTGCTATAGCTATGTGCATAAGATTATGGTTGTTTTTTGTTTTTGCTTGTCAGAACAGCCCGAAGAGCTGTGCGTCTATACGGTCGATGATGGTTCCAAAGTCTTTGGGATTGTGTTGGAAATCCATGTTGTCCACATCCACTACGAGTAGCTTTCCATCATATTTATGGTAGAGGAAATCCTCATATCGCTCATTGAGTCCTTCGAGATATTCGATGGGGATTTTCTGTTCATAGTCGCGGCCGCGCCGTTGTATGTTTTCTACCAAATGGGGAACCGAAGCTCTGAGGTAAATCATCAATTCGGGATATTTCACCACCTCAAGCATGTCTTCAAACAGCTCCATATAGGTTTCGAAGTCGCGGTCGGACAGATTGCCCTGCTCCTTGTTGTTGGCCACAAACACGTAGACCCCTTCGTATATCGAGCGGTCTTGTATCACTGTGTGGTCGGTTTTGGCTATTTTGAGCAAATCCTTAAACCGCTCTTTCAGGAAGAATACCTCCATGTTGAACGACCAGCGCGGAATGTCCCTGTAATAGTCTTCAAGGTAGGGGTTGAAATCCACTTGCTCAAATCTCGGTTCCCACCCGTAGTGGCGGGCCAGAAGCGTGGTGAGTGTGGTTTTTCCGCTACCGATATTTCCTGCTATGGCTATGTGCATGACGTTGTTGTTTCGTTATAGTCCCTCTTTGTCAAATTGCTGCAAAGGTAGTAAATTTCCACCGAAGTCCGTGCATAACCTTTATATAATTTTGAGGGGAAGGGTAGGGAAGTGCTTTCAGCTTTCAAGTGTGGCTCTTTCACAAACTCAAAAAGCTCAAATAAGAAAGGCGGAAAGCTTTTCCGGTGGTTTAAGGCTAATCTCCCATTCTGGTCGGAGAATTTAAGTAGATGTGTTTTTGTTAATTTTATTCGCCATCATCCGGTGTCAGAGTTTGACGGAGGAAATGTCCACCAGATTGTTGACGATGGCATAAATGGTCAAACCGGCGGGAGAATGTATTTGCAACTTCTTGGCAATGTTGCGGCGATGGGTGATGACGGTATTGATGGATATGCACAGATGGTCGGCGATTTCCTTGTTGGTCATTCCCTGCACCAAGCTCACGATGACGTCTTTCTCCCTGTCGCTCAACATGTCTTCGGCATTGGGATTTTGATTGATCATGTTGGAGATTTTCACGCTGACATCATTCTGCTTCGACTTGGCCTCCAAACGCCTGATTACCGGTATAAAGATGTGATCCTCCACCTGGGCGTGCATGTTCAGCCAGTCTTCATTATTATAAATATTGTATAGCGTGGCACTCAACTGATTGTTGTGAAGGCCGTCGGAAGGAAGATACTTGATGATGATGTTTCTCAATTCCCTCACCTTTTGGTCGGTCTGGCCGTGGTGCTTGGAGAAAGTTTCAATGTCGTAGGTGGAAGAGACTTCTCCATCCAACAGGCGCTGCACGTATGGGAAAACCATCTTCTCTTCATACTTCATGTGATTGGTGATGCTATGGGCATACTCGTCGTAGAGGCGGAGGATGAGACGTGCGAGATTATCATTCTCGTCTAACGCCGCCACCAACTGCTTGCGGATGAACGGCAACTGGAAGTCGAGATAATATTCATGCGATGCCCGAAGATACTGAAGCAGTGTGGGGATAGATAACTTGTCAGAGTCATTAAGATCGCGAAAGCCGTTGGTGGTGAAGTTTACCACGGCCAAAAAAGTATAAGTGTCGACATTCTGCTCCTCACAAACCTCCCGGACAGTCTTGTCGCCAAAACCAAGATTGATGCCAAAACACCCAAGATTCTGGAGAATATTGTAGTTGTCGCTTATGATGGAGATCATCTGATCGTCCGCCTCATACATTTTTTGATTTTTCATCTCTCACATTAAAATGGCGTCATCACACTGCAAAAAACAGTGTTTTGACAAATTCACAACGTTGCGGATGCAAAAATAATCATTATTTACGAAATACACAATCATCATTTATAGGTATTTTATCATAAGACGCAAAAAGTTTTTTTATTCTTTCATTCTCTTGCCATCTTCTTGTGGAAAGCATGAAACAATAAGAGATTTTTAGCCTCGATTTCTTAAAATATGTTCTTTGCAATGTTGTAAAGTTAATAAATCTTAACGGGGGGGGGGTAAATTTGTTAAAAGTGATAGAATCTAAAAATAAAAACTACCTTTGCAATCGATTAAGCTAATGAGAAGCTGACATTGTACCGATATGCAATGCGTGTTAAAATTGAAGGAACCGACGACAAGCGTGCAACGCGTATGAGAGAGGGTTAAAATTGAGGAATCATTTGATAGGCACAACACCCGAAAATAACAACTCATGATGTTGAGACATTAGACGACTGCTCACATATATCATATAGACAACAAAGTTTAGCTTTTCTAAGAACTGATAAGAACAAGAACCTCTGTAGGCCTTTCGGCCTCAAAGCCTGGAGATGGAGCATTGGAGCAGACGACTCCAACTCGTCTCCACGGCTTTCGGTTAAATTCCGGCATATTCCCGCACGGTCAAAACCGTGCAGGGGCATGATTTCTAAGAACAATATCAACTTTTAATTAAATAAGAAAACATGAGACGATTATTTTTGTTTGTATTGTGCCTGCTGGCCGTAGGGTTGGCAAAGGCAAAGCTACAGGTGTCTACGGAGAGTGACGGCACCGTGGTGTTGACGCTGCAAAGCAGTGGAGATCTTGCCAATGAGTTTACCTATAAAGACTATGCCAAGTATCAGGCTTCGGACTTGCTCCAACCGTTTCTTAATGCCACTAAAATCAAGGTGGTAACTGCCAATGGAGTTAAAATGTCTAATGACGATGTTGACCGTTTATGCGGTATGGCAGAGGAAGAAAATAATTTTCCGAAGGTGAACAAACTTGATATGGAGTTTGCTGCAGTTCAAAATGACAGTAAATTGACAAACTTAGGTTTTATGGATAATTTGAAAACGATTATTTATCCTCGTACTACGACTGTCATTCCAAACATGAATTATAAGAACTGTAAGATAGAAAATGTAATTATACCTAATAATGTGTCGCGCAGTGTGACTATTTCAACCCAGGTTTTTGGAAATTCTATTAAGACCCTTGTGCTAGGAGATGTTGATCCTAATGGTACGAGTAAGATAGAGCAACAAGCATTTCTTAATTGCAACAATCTCACATCTGTAGACTTTGGCTTTGGCTGGAAGATCATCGGTCGCCAAGCTTTTATGGATTGCACGGCATTGAAAGAAATAACTCTACCGGAAGGTTTGGAGAAAATTGAATATGGTGCGTTTTCCGGAGCGGCAATCGAAGCTATACGTTTACCCAACACATTAAAAAAGATAGAAGGAACGGCATTTAGATGCCATCATTTGAAAAGCATCACTATTCCAGCCAGTGTAGAACACATTGAGGGACAAGCCTTTCAAGAAAATTATGAATTGACAGATGTATATGTATTAGGGAAAAACACAAAGGCTGACAATCAAGCTTTTGACGAGGCTGCTGTTACTCAATTTACATATAGCAATCCAAGTGGCATCTCCCCTGTAACCCGTGCCCAATATACTCGTGGTGTCGGTGGTAAACCTATTGCCATGCTCCACTACCCTGAGGAAGCAAAAGATAAGTATGTGAATCCAAGCTCGAATGGGGTCGGCGGTTACACTCAAAATGTTATGTCTGTAACCGGAGATACATGGCCGACATTGGAAAATGGCAAATATTCTGTTTGTACCGGCGACTATGCCGGATGGAACAACTTTGTATTGACTACTAAAACAAATTCAGAGGAGATTTGGACCGACGACAAGCGAGTTGATGATAAATGGTACACCATGTGTTTGCCATTTGCCATGACTAGAGTGCAACTGGAAAGTGCATACGGCGCAAAGGTGGAAGTGGTAGAGTTTTCGGGCGTTGAGGTAACAAAAAATACAGCTACCAATGATAAGTTTATTAAGCTGAAGTTTAAGAAACAAGTGGAGAGCACTGTTGCCCATTGTCCATATATGATTCATCCCGCCCTCCACGCAGGTACAACTACGGGTGTGGTAAACACCATTGTCGGCATCAAAAAAGAGGCAGAAGAGCAATCCAAGCTTGATGCAATGCAGAAGACTTTTACAGAAGATGGGGTGACATATACATTTATCGGCAACTACACGGCAGGTAAGAATCTGCCCCAATACACCTATTATTACTATTCGGGAAAAGACGAAAGTATTTATAAAAACGGTTTCTACAAATGGGTAAATGCCACTGGGGGCACATGGACTCGTTACACAGCCTGCGTGCTGCTCGACAAGGACAATGGGGCCAATGCCAAAGCGGTGACGATATTCTATGAGGATCCTGACAACACAGTGACAGGCATTGAGTCTCCGACTGTGGTACCGGCTACACCAAGCAATCTGTCGGTCGGTAAGGTGATGAACCTTAACGGGCAGGTGGTGCGCATGAGCAGTACAAGCCTTGTTGGATTACCCAAAGGCATCTATATCGTGAATGGAAAGAAAATCGCAGTACATTAAAATTTAAAAACAAAAATCATGGAAAGAAAGAAGATATATATGGCTCCCGTAACTGATACTGTGCTGGTGATGGTTGAAAAATTTATTTGCCAAAGTGAAACAAAAGATAGTGCAAGTATTGGGGGCAATGGAAGCCCTAATGAACAGAATCAAGATGAAATCCTCCCCGGAGGCCCGGGAGTTTCCGGTGCCAAAAGCAACAATATATGGTCGGACTGGGATGACTAATAAATGTTTTCGAAATGGATTCGTGAGAATCGTAGCATTTGAGATTTGATTTATACTTAATTTGTCAAGCCGGAGCGTGTCGCGAGATACACTCCGGTTTCTTGTACACCTTAATATATGGATGAAACGGCATTAAATCTGAATAAAATAAAGGAGAAGTTTTCCTTTTTCAGAAGATAGTTTCCGTGTTTGATGCTTTTTAACTAACTTTGCACTCTCGAAAAGACAGTTGTTATTTTATTGTGTTATAACATGGTTATGGATAATATTGATAAAAAGAAAGAGTTGCAAGAGTGCAAAAGTGAGCAGTGCACGATAGAGGCACGAAAGATGCTCCGTCGCAAACTCGACCTGTTGCTGCGAACGGGAGAACTGTTGGTGGAGAGTTCGGCCGATACGAGCCGGATATTACGCAACATGAAGCGTTGTGCAGCCTATCTGGGATTGCCTGAAGATTCGCTCCATATTCACGTCACCTACAATATGTTGCAAGTGAATCTCAGTGACGAGGAACACTCTTTCTCCAAGTTTCAGCGGTGTGACAAGCATGGCATCAACATGACAACCATTCAGGACATCAGCAAACTCACATGGGAAGCCATCAGTCAAGACTATTCTCTCGAGAAATACAGCGAAGAACTTGAACGCATCGCCACGGCCAAACGCTCTTACAGCGAGTGGATGGTGGCCATCTGCGCCGGTTTTGCCTGCGGTGGCTTCTGCATCCAGTTCGGCGGCGACTGGCCCGCTTTCTTTTATGCCTCCATTGCAGCCATTTTGGGCAACCGCTTCCGCATGTACCTCAACCACCTCGGTTCCAATGTGTTCTTCAATATCGCGGTGGCGGCTTTCGTTTCTACCTTAATCGCATGGCTCACAGCCCAAATCTCCACACCGGCGGCGATGGCTTTCATTCCCAAAATCCTTCAACCGCTCCTGATCTCCACCACTCCTTGGCATCCGATGATGGCCTGTGCCCTCTTCATCGTGCCGGGTGTGCCGCTTATCAACTTTGTGAGCGACATGCTCGACAACCATATTGAGGTGGGACTCGTCAGGGCTACCAACACATTGCTCATGATCTTTGCCATGTCTTTTGGCATAGCCTTGGCCATCAAGTGTTTCGGTATCGACTGTTTTGTGCATGAATTGAGCATGACCCCTCATCACAAATTTTGGGAGTATGCCCTTGCAGCGGCTGTCTCGTCGATGGGATTTGCCACCATCTTCAACGTGCCCAAGCGGCTCATGCCGTGGATCGCCATTGGCGGTATCATTGCCGTATGTTCCCGCAATTTCATCAATCTCGGGCCTGCCAATGGCAATATCGGTCTCGGCATGGGTCCCATCGTGGGCACGCTCTGCGGCACGGCCATTGTCAGTATCATCAATATCAAGGTGGTGCATCTGCTCCATACTCCCCACCAGTGCATCACCATCCCTATCGGTATCCCTATGGTTCCGGGCGTATTGATGTATCGCGCTCTCTACGGTATCATCAACATGCAGGGCGTGGTGGGTGAAGTGACCTTTGCCACCCATAATGCCATCAACGGTTCGCTGCTCATCATCATGATTGCCATTGGTGTAGCCATCCCCAACGTCTTTGCCCGCAAGTGGATAGCCCCCAATCGCAAGAAGAAGTTGGCCCGGCTCATCGAAGAACGGAAAGCCAGAGGCAAATTTATCGATCTGCACGAATTTTCCGTATAGCGTAAAGACCAAATACCGCTGCCGGCAAATGGCAGGGGGGGACATAAATAGAAAAGGTGACACTTTTGTCAGTCGACTCGTGCCATAATTGTCAAATGACAGTTTTGGCACGGTTTTCGTATAGAATGGGGTGTACGCAATAAAAACGACAACTTAAATACATATAATTATGAACATCAAACCATTAGCAGACAGAGTGCTGGTACTTCCTGCGCCGGCCGAAGAAAAAGTAGGTGGAATCATCATCCCTGACACAGCAAAGGAAAAACCGCAACGCGGCAAGATTGTAGCCACAGGTAAAGGTACTAAAGACGAAGAGATGCTCTTGAAAGAGGGCGACGTCGTGCTTTATGGCAAGTATGCCGGTACTGAACTTGAGTTCGGCGGCGAGAAATATCTCATGATGCGTCAGAGCGATGTGCTCGCAGTGGTAGAGGAATAATAAAAGTAGATTACTGTTTTTCAATTCTTAAATTTAAAAAGATATGGCAAAAGATATTAAGTTTGATACAGATGCACGCGACCTCTTGAAGAAGGGTGTCGATCAGTTGGCTAATGCTGTTAAGGTAACGCTTGGCCCGAAAGGTCGCAATGTGGTTTTGGAAAAGAAGTTCGGTGCTCCGCAGATCACCAAGGACGGTGTGACCGTGGCCAAGGAAATCGAACTGGAAGACAAGTTTGAGAATACCGGTGCGCAGCTGGTGAAGAGTGTGGCATCGAAGACCGGCGACGATGCCGGTGACGGTACCACTACGGCCACCATTCTCACGCAGGCTATCGTGAACGAAGGTCTGAAGAATGTGACTGCCGGTGCCAACCCCATGGACTTGAAGCGCGGTATCGACAAGGCTGTCGCTGCTGTCGTTGACTATATCAAGTCTCATGCCGAACTCGTAGATCACAACTACGACAAGATAGAGCAGGTGGCCGCCGTGAGTGCCAACAACGATCCGGAAATCGGCAAGCTGCTCGCCGATGCCATGCGCAAAGTCTCCAAAGACGGTGTCATCACCATCGAGGAGAGCAAGAGCCGCGACACCAATATCGGTGTGGTGGAAGGTATGCAGTTCGACCGCGGTTATCTTTCGGGCTATTTCGTGACCGATGCCGAGAAGATGGAATGCGTGATGGACAATCCTTACATCCTTATCTATGACAAAAAGATTTCCAATCTCAAGGACTTCCTGCCTATCCTTCAGCCTGCTGCCGAGAGCGGTCGTCCGTTGCTCGTCATCGCCGAAGATGTAGACTCTGAGGCACTGACCACACTGGTTGTCAACCGTCTGCGTGGCGGATTGAAGATCTGTGCTGTCAAGGCTCCCGGTTTCGGTGACCGTCGCAAGGCCATGCTTGAAGACATTGCCGTGCTCACCGGTGGCGTTGTCATCAGTGAGGACAAGGGCTTGAAGCTTGAACAAGCTACACTTGAGATGATGGGGTCTGCCGACAAGGTAACGGTCAGCAAGGACAATACGACCATTGTCAACGGTGCCGGGCAGAAAGAGAATATCGCCGATCGCGTGGCTCAAATCAAAAACGAAATAGAAAACACCAAGAGCTCTTACGACAAGGAGAAGCTTCAGGAGCGTTTGGCTAAGTTGGCCGGTGGTGTAGCCGTGCTTTACGTTGGTGCTAACTCCGAAGTGGAGATGAAAGAGAAGAAAGATCGCGTAGATGATGCCCTTTGCGCTACACGTGCAGCCATTGAGGAAGGTGTCGTTGCCGGTGGTGGTACGACTTACATCCGTGCCCTCGAAGCCCTCAAGGATCTGAAGGGTGAGAATCAGGACGAGCAGACTGGTATCAACATTGTGGAGCGCGCCATCGAGGAACCCTTGCGCCAGATTGTGGCCAATGCCGGTGGCGAAGGTTCCGTGGTGGTGAACAAGGTGCGTGAGGGTGAAGGTGACTTTGGATACAACGCTCGCAAAGACATCTATGAGGACTTGCGCAAGGCCGGTATCATCGACCCCGCCAAGGTGGCCCGTGTGGCTTTGGAGAACGCAGCATCCATCGCAGGCTTGTTTCTCACCACAGAATGTCTCATTGTGGATAAACCCGAGGAGAAGCCTGCTATGCCGGTTGGTCAACCGGGTATGGGCGGCATGATGTAATTCCTCTTACAGCTTTTCCATAAGCGAGAAATACGAACCAGAGGGTGTGTCAAAATAGGCACACCCTCTTTTTTTCCTTTCTCTATTATACTTTTTTGTTTCCTCCCTTACGCTGCAGCTTTTGTCTCATTTCTTCCACAATAATTCTAACAAAGCCATAAAAGCGTGTAAATGGCATGTGCAAGGTCTGTCAAGGGGCGTTCTGAGCATAACCCGAGTCGGCAACAGTGGTGGAGGAGGGAAGAGGCGGTAATAGCGGTGAAGAGAAGGAATCATAAAAAGGATTATTGCTGTCTGGTAAACCTTTTGCCGCACAGCATATTACAAAAACTTTGGAAAATAAAAAGCCCTGGCTTGAGAATGTCAGGGCTTTGTGCAAAAAAAAGAGGATGTGCCTGTTTTGGCACACCCCCGTATACATGTTGAGATTTGTCTCTTTTTTCAGCGTATTCTGGAAGCTGCTAACCAATTTGCCACCAATGCTTTTTCTGCTGTGGCTTTTCCTGTTGTTGGCCGGCGGCTTCCCGAAGGAGCTGCCTATAGGTCTTCCCGCTGGAGATAATCTGATAGATTTGCCCCCAATCGGGGAGGCCGGCGATGCCTCGGTCGTCGATGAAGTAGTCGGCCTTAATCTTGCGGGAGAAGTGGTTGTTGTTGTGAATCTCTTCTTCCGGATAGTCTCGGTTGACAGCCCAGAATTCCACTCCCCTTTCTTTGCACCAGTCGACAGCCTCCTGCAAAGCCTTGCCTTCGCGCACACTCCACAGAATGAGGCGGTGATGATCCCGTATCAGCATACGGAGCGTTTCTGTAGCAAAGGGAAGCTCCGTTCCGATTGCCGGATATTGATCTGTGACGATGGTACCGTCAAAGTCTACAGCTATTGTGGCCATCAGCGTTTGATAGAGTCGTCGTTTTTATCACCGTAATGGCTGTTGGTATAGTTGCCGTATGTTCCGTATGTCCCATAAGAACCATAACTGCCATAAGAACTATAACTGCCGTACCGGCCATACCGTCCGTATTTGCCGTATCGTCCGTAGCCGTAGTAGTAGCCGTATTTCTTCTTTGACATGTCGATCCCATTGATGATGATAGACATGTTGGGCAGTTTGTTCTCGGCGGCCAGACTGTTGATGAGTCCAAAACTCTCTTTCGGAGTGTAGTCGGCGCGGCAGGTATATATGGTGGCGTCAGCTATGCGGCCTATTTGCAAGGTGTCGGTTACAAGACCCACTGGTGCCGTATCAATGATGATATAATCATAATGCTCGCGGAGCATCTTGACGATGGTATCAAGACTTTGGCGGTTGACAAGTTCGGCAGGATTGGGAGGAGTGGGACCGGCCATTAGCAACTCCAAATTGTTGTTGATGCCCGAAGGGAGAATCTGCTGTTGGACTTGCGCCCATGTCGGGGTGTCATGAATCAGCAGATTGGTGATGCCATGCTGGTGGTCGTCTATCTCGAAAAGCTCCGCAAGACGGGGTTTCCGAATATCCAAACCTACGAGGATGACCTTTTTGCCCAGTAGTGCGAAGCTGACGGAGAGGTTGGCCGCATTGAAGGTCTTGCCTTCTCCCGAGGTGGAAGATGTGAAGAGTATCACTTTCTCGCCTTCCTTGAGCATGAACTGGAGGTTGGTGCGCATGGAACGGAAAATCTCTTCCATCATGTTGTTTTTGTTCTCATGCACGACAATGTCAGCCTTGGTCTTGGCTGTCTCGCTGGCAATGGCAACGTCTGCTATAATTGGCAACTTGGTCAGGCGCACGACATCATTGTGTCCTTCTATTCTGTAGTGGAAGAACTGGAGTATGAAAATGATTAGCGCCGGGATGCCCAGACCCAAAATCAATGCAATGAGCAGAATCATGCTTCCTTTGGGACTAACCTTACCGGCAGTCTCGGGCATGTCAATAAGTTTGCCCTTGTCTGCAGTGGCCGCCAGTGAAATGGAGTTCTCTTCACGCTTTTGCAGTAGCATGAGATACAACCCCGACTTCACATCTTGTTGGCGACCAATCTGGGTGAGGATGCGTTCTTGTTCGGGAGTGGCACCTACCTGCCCTTGATATTTGCCATATTGTGCGGCAACTGCATTGCGCTGGATGCTCATACTGTTGCGTGCTTGCCCCATGGCCCGTTTGATGCTCGAACTCAAGTCATCGAGTTGGGAAGTCAGGGGAGTGACTGTGGGTGAGTTTTCGCTGGCAGAACGGAGTAGGCGATTGCGTTCAAGCACGATCTCGTTGTATCTGTTGATCAGCGAAGTGGCACTCTGATCCGTCAGTCCTACGTTGGAAGGAAGAGTCTGATACTTGTTGCTTGGCTCGTTCATGTATTCGCTGATGGAGTTGAGCAAGGCCACTTGAGTGTTTGCTTCTGCCAATTTCTGCGAATATTCGTCGGCATTTTGCACAGCCTGCCCTGCATTCATCTTGAGCTCCACCATGCTATTACGCTTTTTATAAGCCTCGAGTGCTCCCTCGGTTGTTCCGAGTTCGGCATTGATTTTTTCGAGACGCCCGTTGATAAATTCTTCTGTGCGGACTGCAATCTCATTCTTGTCTTCATTCGCCTGACGGTTGTAGACGATGGCAAGCTGCTTCAAATAGTCTTCGGCCCGTTCCGGAATTTGATCTTTAAGCACCAGCTGCGCTATGGTGGTTGTCTTGGAAGTCTGGCTCACGGTCAATGCATTTTGGAATTTATAGGCTGCATTGTTGGGTGACATGATGGTAACCAGTTCGACAAATCCCGTGGGCATGGCAATCGACCGATTGCGGGTGAACGACAAGATTCCTACTTTGGTGCCAATGGTTGATGGCAGATTGGAGATGTTTTTGTCGATGACGTATTCATCGCCGTTCTTATCAATGTAATTGCCCGTTACATGAAAGCCATTTTTGGCATGTTCTATTTGTAGCGAGATGACCCCTTCAAGCTTTTCAAGATGAGAAGGGTCGAGGTCTATGCTGACCGGTTGGTTGAGATAGAGCAGGCGGTCGGTGACACGGCCACGGCTCTTGTATGTGGTATATAATTTAAGATCGCGTACAGCATCGGTGGCCATCGTATGGGACGAGAGAATCTCCATCTCGTTGTCAATACCATTGCTGTTGGTTATCATGCCGAGGTTGGCCATGTTCTGTATGCCGTTGCCCCTGCGGTTGTTGCCTTCATCATCTTTGATGAGCATTTTTGCGTAGGCCTGATATACAGGCGGGGTATAGCGCAGGTAGATGAACGCTGCGCCAATACAGATAATCAAGGAGAGTACAAACCATTTCCAATTAAGGATAAGTGTTGTGTAAATGGCTTGAAAGTCGAATGAAGACTTCTCCTCTTGTTCCTGGACGCTATCCGGAACAATGTTCTTGTTTACTTCCATTTTCTATCACTAATTTGTTAATATTTTCTTTATCTATATATGAACCTTGGGCTTTGTCGAATTTCTCTTTTTGTGGCCGGGAATTGGTTGTGTCTTGAATATTCATGCCATAAAGCTTTCTTCGTCGGTGAAGACCGGCTTGTTATTGTGAAAGTGACTGACAGATGCTCCTTTGGTATGGCTGGAGAAGAATTCAGTCTCGTTCTTCAGCCAGTTGCAACAGATATTGGCCATAGCCGTTTTTGCGCATGGGTTGTGCAAGCGTGCAAAGCTCATGGGCAGAAATCCATCCTTGTTTGAAAGCGATTTCTTCCAGACATGCCACTTTTAGTCCTTGACGTTTTTCAATACATTCGATAAACGTGCTGGCTTCTGACAGGCTGTCGTGTGTGCCGGTGTCCAGCCATGCGAAGCCGCGTTGTAGCGTACGCACTTTCAGACTGTTTCGAGACAGATATTCCTGATTGACTGTCGTAATTTCCAATTCTCCCCGTTGGCTGGGCTTGATACCTTTTGCTATTTCCACCACATTGTTGGGATAAAAATAAAGTCCAACTACAGCGTAATTGCTTTTAGGGTGCTCTGGCTTCTCTTCAATACTGAGACAGTTGCCGCTCTTGTCGAATTCGGCTACGCCATAGCGTTCAGGGTCGGTTACGTAATAGCCGAAAACGCTGGCAAGTCTCTGCTCTGTTGCTTTCACGCTTTCCCGAAGCAGCCCCGTAAGTCCGGCCCCGTGGAAGATGTTGTCACCAAGTACCAAGCAGACATTGTCGTCTCCGATAAACTTTTCACCTATGATAAATGCTTGTGCCAATCCGTCGGGTGATGGTTGTTCGGCATACTCAAAGTTCACTCCAAGTTCATGCCCGTCTCCCAAAAGCCGTCGGAATCCGGGTAGGTCGAAGGGAGTTGAGATGATCAGAATGTCGCGGATGCCGGCCAACATAAGCACTGACACCGGATAATAAATCATCGGCTTGTCAAAAATAGGAATCAGTTGTTTGCTGATGCCTTTGGTGATGGGATACAGCCGGGTGCCGGAGCCGCCGGCTAAAACAATACCTTTCATTATTTCTTTTTATTTTTTCTCATGGTTAGTATGCGTGCTTGTCGGGAACAAACAGACTTTTAGCCGTCATGACAATAATCCTCAAATCAAGGAAAAACGTCCAATTCTCATTATACCAAATGTCACGGTGAATGCGCTCTTCCATTTGCCAAAGCTCTTTGGTCTCTCCTCGGTAGCCTGTCACTTGTGCCCAACCGGTAATACCCGGCTTGGAAAAGTGGCGCACCATGTATTTGTCTATCAATTTTGAATAAATCTCCGTGTGATGCAGCATGTGGGGACGTGGGCCTACAATACTCATATCTCCTTTCAACACATTGATGAATTGCGGGAACTCATCGATGTTGGTTTTCCGCATGAAGCTGCCAAACGCAAATTTGCGCGGGTCGTTTGCTGTAGCCTGCACGGTGTCGGCATCTTTGTTCACGTGCATGGAACGGAATTTCAGGCATTGGAATGTCTCGCCAAGAAAACCGGTCCGGGCTTGGCGGAAGAAAATCGGTCCGGGGCTTTGCAGCTTGATGAGCAGTGCGATGATGGGAAATAGCGGAAGCATACATAGGCAAATGAATCCGCTTACGAGCAGGTCGAAGCCGCGCTTCAATATGCGGTTGCTCATGAGTGTGAGCGGTTCTTTGCGATTGGTGAACAAAGTCTGCCCCATGAAAGGTTCGCTTATCAGGTTCAGCTTGTAGTTGGCGAACATGCGGGGGAGGTAATAAAACTGAATGACATTTTTGTCACAAAACCTCATTATTTCAACAATCATGTCTGCATCATTGTGAGAAAGACAACAGAATATGTCATCCGCAAAGCGTGAAGGAGCTTGTGCGTTTGGTTCTGCATTTTCTGCCTTGAACTCCATGTTGTCGTGCATAAAATGATGCAACTCCTCATAAGAGCCCAAACGCTTGAAACCTTCGGGGGCTTTTTCTATATCATGGTCAGCATAATATCCCTTGATGTGATAGCCGGTAAACGGAAGTGCTGTGATTTTTCTGTAAAGATCACAAACGGCCGGATCATTTCCGACAAACACTACGCTTCGAGTGTTGCCACCGGCTATGCGGTATTTTCGTAATATCAGTAGTTCCAACAGTCGGGAGGCAATAAGAACCAAACAGAATGACACGAAATAGATGATGGTAAACCTGAAGAACCCTCCACCGTCGCAGATTAACCGGAGGCAGAGAAAGAGGCATGCTGAGTGAATGGCTGCCAAGCGGACAGACCGGTATAAAACTTGCTTGAAAGTGACCTGGCGGAGATGTATGATCGTTGATGACAGATACTGGGCCACCATCATGGCGAAAATGGCAACGATGATCGTCATCCGTGGCTGAGCGTGAAAGAAAAAGGGGACAAGCTTTGGAAAAAAACGGATGTAGACAAGCAGAATGGCTGTGGCAATGGTAAAATCGGCAGCAATAACCATCCTACGGATGATGTTACTGCCATTTGCGTAATATTGCTTGGAACCGTTTGATATTTTACTCACTTTGTCTGTTGTCTTTTAGAAATCAGTGCAAAGGTAATAAAATTAATTGAAAATTGAAAAAGGAAGCGGAAATTATGTGCAGTTTTTGCTAAATAACCATCAGAAATCTTTTCCGAATGTGCTGATTCTTTTTAAAGATGGTGGCGAACCCGTGTGTTTTGATAGTTTTATTTTGTTTTTTCGACCAGTAGTGTACCTCGTTTGGTGGGAAAAAAGAAAATAAATTTTGAGGTCTCGATAAAATGTGTTACTTTTGTAACGGAATAATCACATAATGAAGAAAAAACATTAAAAAACGTATGATGAGTTTTTTGCAGAAAATATTGGGTAAAAAAACGGAAGAACAGCGTGTCGGAGGCATGGAAGACTTCATGACATTAGTTAGAGTTTATTTTCAGGCTTCGCTGGCTACTACATTGGGAATCACTAATTTGGCAATGCTTCCGGATTTGCGAACATTCAAAACGACACTCCGTGTTCCTACCCAAAACAATAAACTTGGAGTGGGGGAGAAAAGCCAATGCAAAAAGATGATGAAGAATCTTTACGGTATGGACGATTCCTTTTTCAAGGAGATAGACCAAAGCATTCGTAAGAATTGCCATAAACTGCAAGATGTCAACACCTATCTTATTCAATTCCAAGGTTTCACCCAAGACATTATGATGCTTATGGGCAACCTGATGAAGTTTAAACTGCGCATCCCTTCGTTCTTTAAAAAGGCTATTTACACCATGACAGAGAAGCAGGTGAATGACCTTTTTGTGAAAAATGACTATACCGATCCGGGGGTGATGAAGGCTGTGTTGGCTGTCCGGCAGTATAATGGGCGCTTAGGATTTTCCCAAAGATGGATTACCGACTTTGTCTATCGGGTGGTGATGCTGGCCAAGAAAGAGCCCAAACCTTCCGATGAAGATGTGGAGAAGCTCAAGAGGTGATGTCTTGGACTGCATCATTTGTAGGCGAGCGTTATCGGTGATTGCTAAATAAAAACTTTAAGGAATATTTGGCATTTTCAAATTATTCGACTAAATTTGTAGCCAAATTGTAATCGACTATGACAGCTAATGAGAAAACTTTAAATGTGTTCACCACCCGGGTGAGGCAGATGATTCTCCAATACAAGGCAACGCGTAAGGAGAATGAAGAGCTCTATGCCATGGTGGACGAGCGCGATGCCAAGATCAAGCAGCTCGAGGCGCAGTTGACCCAGGCCCATAACGATTACAACAGTCTCAAGATGGCCAAGATGATTGAAATCACAGATGGCGACATGGAGGGTGCCAAATCCCGCGTGGCCAAACTCATCAGAGACGTCAATAAATGTATAACGCTACTGAGTGACAAATAAATCGGAGCGATGGCTGAAGAAAACAACAAGTTACACATAAAATTGCATGTATACGATACGGACATCTCGGTAAACGTGTTGCGTGACGACGAGGCCTATTATCGTAGGGCAGCCAAACTGATTACAGATACAGTAAACACCTATGCAGCTGTGTTCAAAGGACGCAAGACTGACAAGGAGTTGCTGTATATGGCTCTTATCGACATAGCCTTGAGGTTTGAAAAAGAGTCTGGCCGCAATGATACAGCACCTTATAGTGATATTCTCGGAAAGTTGACTTCAGAAATCGAAGAAGCACTCAAGTGACAGAGAATATTTAATACAATAATAATATGATTGGTATAATAATTTCGGTCGTGGCAGGCCTTGTTATAGGCGGAGCCGTCGGCTATTCTATTTTCCGTTATGTGATAAAAGGAAAATATAACCAAATGATGGATGCGGCCAATAAAGAGGCCGAAGTTGTCAAAGAGAAAAAACTCCTTGAGGTCAAAGAGAAGTTTTTGAATAAGAAAAGTGAACTTGAGAAAGAGGTTCAGCAGCGCAACCAGCGCATACAGCAAAATGAGAACAGACTCAAGCAACGGGAAATAAGCCTCAATCAGCGGCAGGAAGAGCTCGGCCGTCGCAAGCAAGAGGTGGAGCAGGGCCAGCAGCGTGTGGATAACGAGAAGAAGCTGCTTGCAGTGAAGCAACAAGAACTCGAGAAGATGCAGAAGCAGGAACAGGCCAAGCTTGAAGAACTCTCCGGACTGTCGGCGGAAGAAGCCAAGTTGCGATTGGTGGAGAGTCTCAAAGATCAGGCTCGCCTTGATGCGGCAAGTTATGTGAATGAGATTATGGACGAAGCCAAGCTGAACGCCAACCAGCAGGCTAAGAAAATCGTCATTCAGACTATACAGCGCGTGGCTACCGAAACAGCTATCGAAAACTCCGTGAGCGTCTTCCACATTGACAATGATGAGGTGAAAGGCCGCATCATAGGCCGTGAAGGTCGTAATATCCGTGCCTTGGAAGCTGCAACAGGTGTTGAGATAGTGGTTGATGACACGCCGGAGGCGATTGTCATTTCGGCTTTTGATCCCATTCGCCGGGAAGTTTGCCGACTGGCTCTTCACCAATTAGTGGCCGACGGGCGCATTCATCCGGCCCGAATAGAAGAGGTTGTCGCCAAGGTGAAGAAGCAACTCGACAATGAGGTGATTGAGACCGGAAAGCGCACTGCCATCGATTTGGGTATTCATGGTCTGCACCCCGAACTGATCCGCATAGTCGGTAAGATGAAATACCGTTCTTCTTATGGTCAGAATCTTTTGCAGCACGCCCGTGAGACTGCCAATCTCTGCGCGGTGATGGCATCGGAACTAGGACTCAATCCCAAGAAAGCCAAGCGTGCCGGACTGTTGCACGATATAGGCAAGGTGCCTGATGAGGAGAGTGAGTTGCCCCATGCACTTTATGGAGCCAAAATAGCAGAGAAATATAAGGAGAAACCCGACATCTGCAATGCCATTGGAGCCCATCACGATGAGATCGAAATGAATACGCTTTTGGCCCCTATCGTGCAGGTGTGTGATGCTATTTCCGGTGCCCGTCCGGGTGCCCGTCGCGAGATTGTCGAGGCCTACATCAAGCGTCTCAATGACCTTGAGGCCATCGCCATGAGCTATCCCGGTGTGACCAAAACCTACGCCATTCAGGCTGGTCGTGAGCTCCGTGTCATTGTGGGAGCCGACAAGATGGATGATGCCGAGAGCGAAAAGTTGTCAAGTGAGATCGCCACCAAGATTCAAAATGAGATGACTTATCCCGGACAGGTGAAGATCACCGTGATTCGCGAGACCCGTTCTGTGGCATACGCCAAGTAGGTTTTGTGTCTCTGGTGCCATTGGCAAGATATTATTATCATTTTATACAAGAAAGACCGTAGTCCTTGATGCAGGGACTGCGGTTTTTCATTTTTGTCTCTGTGGAGTCTTTTTCTGTTCCTGTTGTTCTTTCTGATCTTCTTAGTTCTATTGTAACAAACTTCATCTTTGGGTATCGGTATATAGCAAGAAGCCTATCACATTGGTAAAAGAGCATTACATGTTCTTCAGCTCCAAATGTATAGTGCCTGTCATGAAACTCTTTGAAAGTTCCCCAACAGGTGATACCCTCATGCCAAAGAGCCTCAATGATGATGTGAAATAGGCACACTTAGAAAGCATTTTTAAGCTTAATGACAGCTCCTTGGACCCAAATGAATCAGTCGCTTGGATGCTTTGACAGATTTATTAGAGGATAGTGACGAAAAAAGGAAGCACACAAGTGCTTCCTTAGCTATTGCAAAGATACGATAAAAATAAAGTAAATGCAAATAGAATGCGAATATATCTTACATCTCACGAGGATGGTTAGAGAGGGCATAGGGGAGAGGTGATTTCTACATGATAAGGGGCTTGTCGGTCTTCATAGTGTTAATTTTGTACAATAAGGATAATTTTTCTCGATAATCTTTTGAGAATAAGATAAAAAAAACTATCTTTGCAGCAGAATAACATAAGAAAGTATCGGAACTTTCCGACAAAAGATATTTTTTTGATTTGTTTTAGTAGATTAGTTTTTAAGTAGTTTGTTTTTGAAAATCGGTTGTCGTGAGACATCCGATTTTTTTTGTGCAATTCACCAAGCTTATGTTTTTATATTTATGACACATCCCAACATGCTACGCCGTTTGCGTGCAGAAAAAACAGAAGAGGACGCGATATGCGAAATGTACACAGCCTGAGGCTTGAATGAAGAAGAGTGGTGTATGACGATACTTAAAATTATAGGAAATAAAAAAAGCGATGACCTTCGCAGGCAACCGCTCCAAATCTTCAATAGGTATTAGTTCTTTAAGGTAAAAAGATTGTTTTCAGGATAACAGTTGCAAAGTTAAGACATTTTTTCAAACGGCCAAACTTTTCCAGATTCTTTTTTTAATAAAACTTGCCGTGTGCCCACACATTTGTAAATATTAACTTTTTATGTGTGACAAGGTTGTTTTTTTATAGTTTCTGGAGATAAAGTGGGTATAGCCCAATAAGAACAAAAAAGCGCGCCCAAGGCCATAGTCCGGACACGCTTTTTCATAAGTTAGAAGATTCTCTGCTATTTCTTTTTTATTTTCTCCACGTATGCATCGATTACGGCCACAGCGGTGATGTTCACCACATCAGCCACCGAACTTTCAAAGTCTGTGAAATGGATGGAATGGTTTAAGCCCATTTGGATGGGGCCGACAATCTCCACATCGCTGTCGAGTGCCTGAAGCAGCTTATAGCTTCCGTTGGCACTGCTCATGTTTGGGAATACGAGTGTGTTTACATCGTATCCCTTGAGCCGGGTGAAAGGAAATTTGTCGTCACGCAGCTTGCGGTCCAGAGCAAAGTTCACTTGCATCTCTCCGTCAATGATCATATCGGGATATTGCTGCTGCAGCTCTTCCACGGCCTTGTGTACTTTCAACGGGCTACCCGCCTCGTCGGTTCCGAAATTGGAGTAACTGATCATAGCTATATGCGGTTCCTCGTTAAAGAACTTGACTGTGTGGGCGCTCAGCCGGGCCACATCAACGAGCACGTCCTCATCGGGATGGCGGTTGATGAGTGTGTCAGCCAAATAGAATGTACCCTTTTTGGTGTTGAGTATGTGCATAGTCCCGAAAGTTTTATAGCCCGGTTGTATGCCAATAACCTCCTTGGCCACCTTTATCGTGTTGGAATATTTAGTGTAGAGTCCGGTGATAAACGCATCGGCATCGCCATTTTCCACCATCGACATTCCGAAATAGTTGCGCTCATACATTTTGTCGTAAGCCTCTTCGAAAGTATATCCCTGCCGGGCCCTCTTCTCGGCAAGATGTTTGGCAAAGGTAGCTCTGCGTCCTTGTTCTTGGTCGGCACGCATGTCCACAATCTCAATTCCGTCGAGATTGAGTTTCAGACGATTGGCGATGCGTGTCAACCGGTCGGGATTGCCAAGCAAGATGGGGAAACAAATGCCTTCCGCTTTTGCCTGCACGGCCGCTTTCATCGTCGTGGGGTGTCCTCCTTCAGCAAAGACAACCCGCTGGGGGTGCATTCGTGCCGTATCGTGGAGTTTGCGGGTGAATTTCGTTTCTTGCCCAAGCAGTTGCCGCAAACTTTGTTTGTAGTCCTCCCAGTCTGTAATTTCATGCCGAGCCACTCCGCTTTCGATGGCGGCTTTGGCTACAGCGGCACTTACTTCGGTGATGAGTCGCGGATCTACGGGTTTGGGAATGAAGTATTTTGGCCCGAAAGTGAGCTCATTGACACGGTAAACCTCATTTACAATGTCAGGAACCGGCTGTTTGGCCAAATCGGCAATCGCCCTGACAGCTGCCATTTTCATCTCTTCGTTGATGGCCGTAGCGTGTACATCCAGTGCCCCACGGAAGATGTAAGGGAATCCGATGACATTGTTGATTTGGTTGGGGTAGTCGCTTCGGCCGGTTGACATCAGCACATCTGGACGACTCTCCATAGCGTCTTCGTAGGAGATTTCGGGAACGGGATTGGCCAGCGCAAACACGATGGGATTGTCGCTCATGGAGCGGATCATGTCTTGGGAGAGCACATTGCCCTTTGATAACCCGACAAAAACGTCGGCCCCCTTGATGGCTTCTTCAAGTGTATGTACATCCCGACGGTCTGTGGCAAACTGTTTTTTCTGTTCATTCAGATTGACCCTGTCACTCGTGATTACGCCTTTCGAGTCAAGCATTACAATATTTTCCCGCTTGGCACCGAGTGCGCAATAGAGTTTGGTGCAGCTGATGGCAGCCGCTCCGGCACCGTTGACCACGATTCTCACCTTGTCAATGTCCTTCCCGGCCACTTCAAGGGCGTTTTTCAGACCGGCTGCTGAAATAATGGCAGTCCCGTGTTGGTCGTCGTGCATCACCGGGATGTCGAGGGTCTTCTTCAACCGCTCTTCTATGTAGAAACATTCCGGAGCCTTGATGTCTTCCAAGTTGATTCCGCCAAACGAGGGAGCTATCTTCTCTACAGCTTCGCAAAATTTTTCAGGATCTTTCTCGTCTACTTCGATGTCAAAAACATCAATGCCTCCATATATCTTGAAAAGTAAGCCCTTGCCTTCCATAACCGGCTTGCCGCTCATGGCACCAATATCCCCCAGGCCAAGGACGGCTGTGCCATTGCTGATGACAGCAACCAAATTTCCCTTGTCGGTATATTTGTATACATCATCGGGGTTGTTCTGTATCTCAAGGCAGGGATACGCCACACCCGGTGAGTAGGCCAAGCTCAAGTCTGTCTGGGTGCGATAAGGCTTGGTAGGCTTCACTTCAATTTTTCCCGGTCGCCCGTTCTGGTGATATTGGAGGGCGGCTTCTTTAGAAATCTTTACCATATTACTTTGTATTTATAATTAAAAGTCCCTCAAAACTTTTCATTGGTAGCACTTAGATGTGTTTGGGTTGCACAAATGACGCTCCTTTGCGCAAAGGTAAGAAAAAACCAAATAAAACGTGCGAGTTTTTATTCTTTTTTTGTAACTTTGTGACGAAAACGTTTTCCGATAAAGATTATGAATGTATCTTCTCCATATAGAACAGAAGTAAAGAATAAGATTTTGAAGATCTCCATGAAGCAATTTCTTTCCAAGGGAGTGAAGGCGGTAAAGATGGATGATATAGCCATGTCGCTTTCCATTTCCAAGCGCACACTCTATGAGATTTTTGCCGATAAGGAAGATCTTCTTTATGCCTGTATCAAGAAACATGAAGATGACCACGATGAGTGGATGGAGCGTTTTGACGATGGCACACACACTGTGATTGACATTATAGTGGAATACTATCAAGTGAAAGTGGAATTCTCCAAGACGATCAATCCCACTTTCTTCATGGAGTTGCACAAGTTCTCAAAAGTTGTCGGCTATCTTCAGAACAGGCATGAGAAACGAGAAAAAGAGGCGGCAGTCTTTTTCAAACGGGGAATAGAGGAAGGGTATTTCCGTAAGGACATCAACTATAAGTTGGCTTCGCGTATCGGTGACATGTCAATGCACAGCTTCATGGAGAAGCAGCTTTATCAGGAATTCGGTGTGGAGGAAATATTCCGCAGTTTTATCTTCGTTTTTATAAGAGGTTTCTGTACGCAAAAGGGGATCAAACTATTGGACAGCCGTCTAAAGACTCTTGTGTAGCATTCTCACAAGGATGGGGCGACTATTTTCAGTCGCGGTACCACCAGCTGAGTATTTTGTTAACCCAAGGAATCGTGAATCTGAACCATCGGTAGGTGCCGACCGGCTTCCCGCCGAAACTTAAAATAAACTCTCTGAACGCATTTCTTTTCCACGGTAGCCCTACATCCATAAAATACATGTGCGCATAATTGTGTGCATGGGCATACCGGAGGGCATACCATACAGTCATGGTGTTAGGATGGAGAGAATGGTAGGTCTTGCGCTTGGATGCTAAATACCACAAATAGGCATTGCCTTCGGAAAACACGCACACGCTTCCCCCTATGATCTTGTTTTTATATAGTGTGACAAGAATTGTCGCCCGCTTGTTTTTGTAAAGTTCAACAAACTGTTTTTCGGGCGGAATCAACCGGCGCAGCTTAAGCCGGTAGAATCCTTTGAGAAGTCTGTAAAACCGGCATCCTTCATCTATTGAAGCGACTTCCCGGGTAATGATTCCGTTGGCATAACTTTTGGCTATCCTGTCTTTCAATTTGACATCAATCCGCTCCTCCGGAGATTTGCTGTGCAGCGAATTGTGTATCTCCTGCCAATGTAGTGGAAAATATCCGTAACGGCGAAACTCCCTATAACCGAACATTTTACGACTAATGTCGGAAACCTCCACGAAAAAACACAGACAGTGTACAAGTCTTCGGGTCAGTGCCTTGAGCATGAGTCCGAACAGTTCTTCTTGAGGGACAGTCCCATAGTCTTCTTGTGCGGGCGCATCTTTATCCGTATCGTGATATACTCCTTCACCATAGATTCGCCCTTGTTTGAGCAGAACAAAAGGCAGCCAAATGATGCGGCGTCTGACAACAGCTAACAGATGGGCTATAGGACGGCCGTCTTTCATGGCAACGGCCATAAAAGGTGAACTGCCGGGTACTTGCTCCGTTATACGAAACAATTCGGCACTGTGGAAAAAGTTCTCCTCGTTGAGCGGGGGGAGCAATTCGCTTTTCCGGATAATCTCGATGGTGATGCCTTCCATTATGAAGGCAAATATATAAAGAAATGTTGAAAGGTAAAAAGAAAAGCGTAAATTATTGCTGAAAATAGACGAAAGAGCTGTTTATAAACTGTTTTTTTATTACCTTTGCCGGCATGAAAGTTTGTTTGATAGGAGCCGGTCGTCTTGCCACTAATTTAGGGAAGGCGCTGGTGAGAGGCGGACACACGATTACACAAGTGTATAGTCGGACAAAAGAATCGGCCGGCAAACTCGCGACCTTAGTCGGCGGAGAGTTTGTCGATAATATTGGTGAGATAGACAATCGGGCAGACATCTATATTTTTGCCATTAAAGATGATGCGCTTAGAGAGTTAGTGCCACAAGTGGGCCGGAATATCAAGGAAAAGGTGTTTTGCCATACGGCAGGTTCGATGCCGTTGGACATATTTCAAGAGACAGTTTGCCACTATGGAGTCTTTTATCCATTGCAAACCTTCAGCAAACCTCGCGAAATGGATTTCTCAAATATTCCCTGTTTTCTGGAGACTAACGACCAAACGGCATATTCGATGCTCCACGCTTTGGCGAAGACCGTCTCCAATCGAATCTATGATTTGTCCTCGGAAGAACGAAAGTATCTACATCTTGCCGCGGTCTTTGCCTGTAACTTTGTTAACCATTGTTACAGCCTTTCCGGCGAAGTCCTCGCCGCCCACGGTCTGCCGTTTGACGTGATGCTTCCGCTTATCGAAGAAACGGCCCGCAAGGCTGGGGAAATGTCGCCTTTGGAGGCCCAGACCGGTCCGGCTGTGCGCTATGATGAGAATGTGATTAAGGCCCAGACAGACCTTTTGAACCATGAGCCCTACCTGCAAGAGGTATATAGATTGTTAAGCAGTGGAATCTATCAATATGCACTTCAACATTCCAGACAATGATAAATTATGATTTAAACAAAATAAAGGCCGTGGTCTTTGATGTGGACGGGGTGCTTTCGTGCCAGACGATCACTTTGGCGGGGAGCGGCGAGCCGTTGCGTACCGTGAATATCAAAGACGGCTATGCCATTCAGCTGGCACAAAAGATGGGACTCCGTATTGCCATTATGACAGGGGGTAACACCGAGGCCGTGCGTATGCGCTACCGGCATCTTGGCGTGGAAGACATTTACATGGAGTGCGCGATCAAGTTAAAGTCTTATGAAGATTTCCTTTCGCGTTATGGGTTAAATGACGAGGAGGTTATCTATTGCGGAGATGACATTCCCGACTACGAAGTCATGAACCGCTGTGGTTGTTCATGTTGCCCGTCGGATGCCGCTTCCGAGATAAAGGAAATTAGCAATTATGTGTCTACCTTCCGTGGAGGAGAAGGGTTTGGGCGGGATGTACTCGAACAAGTTCTTCGTACACAAGGACTATGGATGGCAGATAAAAAAGCTTTTGGATGGTAAAAATGAAGGAGCAGTTAAAGAAAATAATCTTAGCAAGTGGCAGCCCCCGGCGGCGTGAGCTGCTTGTCGGTCTCGGTATGCCTTTCGAGGTGGTTGTTCTTCCCGATGTGGATGAGAGCTACCCCGATACTGTCAAGGCTGACGATGTGCCCGAATATCTTGCGCAAAAAAAGGCCGAAGCATATACCTCCTTACTGACAGAAGACGGCAAACTTGTCATTACGGCAGACACCGTCGTGATTTTGGACGGACGGATATTCGGCAAACCCCAAAATGCAGAGGAAGCTATACAGATGCTGAGAACATTAAGTGGGAAGACACACCATGTGATAACGGGCGTGTGCTTGATGACACGTGGGCAGAAACATCATTTCTCGGTGCGCACGGAGGTTACTTTCAAGGTGCTTGCCGAATGTGAGATAGACTATTACATAAATACCTATCAGCCTTTTGACAAGGCTGGAGCGTATGGCATTCAAGAATGGATTGGGTATATCGGATGTACAGGGTTAAAAGGCAGCTATTATAATGTTATGGGACTGCCTGTACAGCGCATCTATGAAGAGCTGGAAAAGATGGTGGAATGGACAATGCCTACGTCAAATTGACATACACAAACTCTTGGCTTTGACAAAGCGGGGGATGCCTTCTTTTAGATCGGACCGCTTGTTGGGTCCTCATCGAAAATGTTGCTTGTTTCCTTTAGCTCGTCTTCGTCAAACCAAATGGAAAGTTTTGATTTGGCTTTTTCCTTGACATCGTCAGATACCTCACCCCATATCTTGTGGAGAACGTAGAGGAGCACTGCCAGATCATCACCCAAGCCGGCTATGGGAATTGCATCCGGAACTACATCCAACGGGCTGATGAGATAGCCTAATGCACCAATGATAATGGCTTTATCCTTCACGGAGACTTTGTCGCTTTCGAGGGTGTAATAGAGAATCAAGGCCACGTAGACCAATTTGATGCCTGCACGTTTTGCGATGCGTGAGATCTTCTCAATAAAGCCATTGTTTGAGAATCTGTCGCGATAAGACATAAAATCCGGTAATTGCATATCCATTATTGTTTGATTAAAAGGTTTTAACCATGTTGTTCTTTGAAAAGTAGTACAGCATTTATGTAACTTTCCATCTTTGGACGGGCGTGTCTGTGCAGACGCACTTGCTTGAACATGTTTTTCAATGAAGTTACAAACAAGGCAAGCAACACCCCGATACCGATACACAATAAAAGTGTCCAGCTGCCCCACGGATAGCTTTCTTCCGGAAAAGCCGATAGAATGATAACAGGCAACACAATGAGTATGCCGGCTATTGTGTAATTAGTACGCTTCGAACCGCCCCCGTCGAGGATAGCTTGTTTGTCGAAAAGATAGTCCGAGAGTTCTTCTTGCGTGATACCATAGGCATCAAGTTTAGGAAAACCGGGGGCATCCTTGTATTCTTCGATAGCCCCCGTCACCAAATGCTCGAAATCGTCAAGCAGATTTCTTTGTTCTACATATTTCATACTCTTTCAACGTTTGAGGAGTTGTAATATTATAGATTTGTAGGTTTTTAACATGTAGGCTTACAATGTAGCGGCAAACAGGCTGTTAAAACTCGTCTTATTCGCGGTTTGAGTTTATAAACATAGTTAAAGTTGGCATAATGTTTGCAACAACCAAGAAATAATTGTACTTTAGTAGAATGAAAAGAAAGGATATATAAATATGACAAGTCAATTTTCACCTAAGGTTTCCCAAATACTGGCGTTCAGCAGGGAAGAGGCTACACGCTTGGCGAGTTCAAGCGTTGGCCCCGAACATCTGATGCTTGGCTTGATGAGAGAAAGGAAGGGCACTGTACTTAACTTACTCATTTCGTTGGATATTGAATTGGGCAATATAAAGGCTGCTTTGGAAGAGCATGTGAGAAGTCAAGAACAGAAAGAACCTGTCAACACGATGGAACCGATTCTCAATGAAAAGGCGAGTAATATCCTGCGCCTTGCAGTGCTGGAGGCACGCATCCTTCACTCGACGATGGTCGAAGCGGAGCACATCCTTTTTGCCATCCTGCACGACCAGTCGGGGAATGGGGCTAAAGATGTACTTGAAGAATATAACGTGCAGTATGACACCATATTGCATACTTATCAAGCTATCACTAGAAAGCCCATAGCTGATGGCTTACACATGGCCGATGAAGAAGAGGAAGACGGAGAACCAATGCTTTCTCGTGATAAAGACGGACAACGGGCGACTGCCACTGCGACTGGCCAGGCCGGGGGCGGGAAGACCCCTGTGCTTGACAATTTCTCGACCGATTTGACACGGGCTGCAGCTGAAGGAAAACTTGATCCTGTCGTAGGGCGTGAAAAAGAGATTCAGAGGGTGTCGGAAATCTTAGGCCGTCGCAAGAAAAATAATCCAATATTGATAGGTGAACCGGGAGTAGGAAAAAGTGCCATTGTAGAAGGACTTGCCCAACTCATTGTGAAGCGCCATACATCGCCTGTCCTTTTCAACAAGAGGGTTGTGAGTCTTGATATGACCGGCATCGTGGCCGGTACGAAATATCGTGGTCAATTTGAAGAGCGTATCAAGTCGCTCATTAAGGAGTTGGAACAGAATGATGATATCATTGTCTTCATTGATGAGATACATACCATTATCGGAGCAGGAAACACCTCCGGTTCTATGGATGCAGCTAATATCCTGAAACCGGCTTTGGCTCGTGGTACCATACAGTGTATTGGGGCCACAACGCTTGATGAATACCGCAACTCGATAGAAAAGGATGGTGCTTTGGAACGACGATTCCAAAAGGTTATCGTTGAGGCTACGACTGCTCACGAAACCCTGCAGATACTTCAGAATATCAAAGACCGGTATGAACATCACCATCATGTGGCATATTCAGACGAGGCTCTTGAGGCATGTGTCAAACTGGCAGATCGGTATATTACCGACCGAGCTTTTCCCGACAAAGCCATTGATGTGATGGATGAGGTAGGGGCAAGAGTCCATCTGCAACATGCTACGATACCTGCTGAGATCACGGACAAAGAAAAGGAAATCAGCGATGTGAAAGAGAAGAAGCAACATGCTGTATGCAGTCAGAACTTTGAGTTGGCTGCAAGTTATCGTGACCGACAGACCGAACTTGAAAAGGAATTGCGTCAGCTGCAGAACGATTGGCAACGGGGAGACAATGGACAGCGTGAGGAGGTTACGGAAAATATGGTGGCGGATGTTGTGTCCGTAATGACCGGTGTGCCCGTGCAGCGCATTGCCGAGGGAGAAGGCGTGAGGCTGAAACACATGGCCGAAAGCCTGAAAAACAATGTCATAGCCCAAGATGCTGCCATTGACAAGATGGTGAAGGCCATCCAACGCAACAGAGTGGGCCTGAAAGACCCCAACCATCCTATTGGAGTATTCATGTTTCTTGGGCCTACCGGCGTGGGTAAGACCTATCTGGCCAAAAAGCTTGCAGAAGACATGTTCGGTTCTAGTGACGCCCTTATCCGTATTGACATGAGTGAATACACGGAATCGTTTAACACCTCACGCCTCATAGGTGCCCCTCCGGGATATGTCGGCTATGAAGAGGGCGGACAATTGACGGAGCGTGTGCGCAGAAAACCTTACTCCATCGTTTTGCTGGATGAGATAGAAAAGGCTCATGGCAACGTATTCAATCTGCTTTTACAGGTTCTTGATGAAGGGCGGTTGACCGATGGGAACGGACGATTGATCGATTTCAGAAATACGGTAATCATCATGACTTCCAATGCCGGAACCCGCCAACTCAAGGAGTTTGGGCGTGGTATCGGTTTTGCGGCCGGAGGCACATTGGGATTAAGCTTGAATGAAGCAGACAAGCAATATGCCCGTTCCATCATTCAAAAGAGTCTGAGCAGGCAGTTCTCTCCCGAATTTCTTAATCGTCTTGACGAAATTATCACGTTTGACCAATTGGATTTGGACGCTATCAAAAAGATTGTCGAACTGGAGTTACGAGGATTATACAAGCGCGTGGAAGCCTTAGGCTACCAGCTCCAAATCAGTGATAAGGCCAAGGAGTTTGTGGCAACCAAAGGCTACGATGTTCAGTTTGGGGCGCGTCCGTTGAAACGTGCCATCCAGAATTATATTGAAGACGGAGTGTGTGAACGTCTGTTGAGCGGAGAACTTCAACCGGGTAGCATGATTTCTGTTGACAAGGATTCTGACAAAGATGAATTGACATTCAAATAAAATAACGGAAAAATTTGCGAGTTCAAAAAAATATATTACCTTTGCACTCGCATTTGCCGATATGGCTCAGTTGGTAGAGCAACGCATTCGTAATGCGTAGGTCCCGGGTTCGAGTCCCGGTATCGGCTCAAGCAAAGATCGTTTTACTCTTGCGGCAATAGCTCAGTTGGTAGAGCGTCGGCTTCCCAAGCCGAAGGTCTTAGATTAAAGGCGAGAGGAGTTAAATTGCTATAAATCAGCAGATTATATATTAAAGTATTGTGTTTTGGTGGGCTGTTTTTATGTTTAGGGATATGTAAATACAGCGTTTTTGCGGGCTTTCAAGGGCTGACAGGAAACAAAAGTATCAGTAAAATGTCAGTAAGGTATGAAAGTTCATGTTTATGTGGACAGCAGTCAACTGAACACAAACAATGAGATGACTGTCTACATCTCTGTGTTCAACAAGGGAAAAAGGTTTATGTTGAAGTCGGGTCTGTATTCTGCCCGAAAGTTCACGGGACGCGAGTTTCCGAAATCGGAACCGAACGCGCGTGTGAAAAATATCGCTCTCGGCAGGAAACTGCTTGAGGTGGAGGAGTTCTGCCTGCTGCATGAGGACATGCCGGCGGATGAACTGAAAGCGGAGCTTGCGGTAATACTGACCGGTGAAAAGCCGAAGGTAAGGCAAAGAACGCTGGCAGGCTGCATCCGGGAGTTCGGATCTACGCAGTGCAGGGAGGGAACACGCTCGCTTTATGAGCAGGCCGCAAGAAAGGTTGAGGGCATTGACGCGTCTGCGACGCTTGAAGGTGTGGATGACGAGTGGCTGCGCAGATATGAGACGCATTATATGAAGACCATGACCGTCAACGGCCTTTCCATATCGCTCAGGTGTATAAGGGCGACGTTTAATTGGGCGGTCAAAAGGAGGCTCACGCAGAACTATCCGTTCAACTGGTATCGGATCAAATCTGAAAAGACCCGGAAAAGGGCACTCACTCCGCAGCAGTTCGCCAATCTCAGGGACTATGCCGTGGAGGACTGGCAGATGGAGTACAGGGACATGTTCGTGCTGATGGTGTACCTTTGCGGGATAAACGCCGGCGATTTGTTCACGATGCCAGGGCTGACGGACGGGCGGTGCGTGTATAACCGCCTGAAAACAGGAAGGCTGTATGACATTGCCGTGCAGCCGGAGGCTATGGCCATCATTAACAGATACAAAGGCAAGAAGTTTATGCTTGCCTGCATGGATAATTATGGAAATTACTCCAATTATCTTGCTCACATGAATGACGGGCTCAAGAAAATAGGCCCGTCGGAGAAAGTGAAGGTTTCGGAGCAAGGTGACAGAAACAAGGCCAACGGGAAGGAAAGGAAGAAGTGGAAAGTGGATTATCATCCGCTGTTCCCGGAAATCACCACATATTGGGCGCGCCACACATGGGCCACGACGGCGGCACTGCTCGACATTCCGGAAAAGACGATTGGGATGGCGCTCGGCCACTCGGACGCCATGACCACAAGCATCTATATAGACTTTGACATGAGGAAGATAGATGAGGCCAACAGGAAGGTGATTGATTATCTGAACACGTTCAGGGGTGGGGAAGAATAGTCTTCCCCACCGCCGTTATTCATAAAATAGGTTTATAAGATCATTTCTGTAAAAGCCACAACAAAAACGTTGTGGCAAAATCGCAGAAAAACGGATGATATTTATTGCCTTTGCGGCAATTACGGACACCTTTAGGTGTCATAAAATGTGGGCGATATCCAGATACAGCTCATTTTACTTTGTCATTATCTCCTGTTTCTTCAAAAAATAATTTGTCTAATTGCTGCCTGTACCACCTTTCTACTATCGCTTGTGCTTTTTCGGGAGTATCCGCTCGCCCTATTGCACCGTCTGCATCGTTGTGATACGCTTTGAAATCGGCGTAAATAAAATACCCACTTGGCCAACCTTGCATTATTATCGCGTATTCTGGTATTATATCATAATTGCCAATTTCAAATGTGGGTGAAATTATATAATCAAATACACAATCGTTAATACCTTTCACCCAACCAAATTTGAAATTTTGAAATAATTCTGTTAATTCTTTCTCGAAGTGGGCTTGTGCGTATTCTTTCGCCTCTTTGAGGCTATTAAACCCTTTATCGTATATTCTGTTAAACGCACCACCGCTTAGCCTATATTTATATCCGTCCCAAAAATCAAATATAGTGTAATAGCCTATCATACTTTTTATGTTGTTTATATAACATATATAACCTTTTGCTTTTAGAATAGGGGAATAGCTATATAAGCCTTTTTCCCATTCAAGTTTTTTTATTTTTTTCATGTTGATTTTGGTTTATAAGCAAGTACCTCGCCCAGATTATACACAACAGCTTCTACTACCCATGTGATGGACTCGCCGTTTTTCTAACGGTATCTTGCAGTAGGCCGACTTCACCTCAATAAGTGCCGGTGCCCTGTTTTTGGCATAGCCTACATAGAACTGCAACGCATCATAAAGCGTCTCCGTAGAGATGTTCTTCTATCTGCCTGTCATAAGACAGATTTTCTTCTTTATTCTCCTGCGTAACCATAAAGTTCCAAAGCTTATCAAGGACTTCATTGCGAATCTGCTCGCTGACATGTTCTGATGGGTCGAGCCAGTTTATTTTACAAAAATCGTTTTTGAAGTCCTCCACTGAACTCATATTGAACGCATACGAGTTTGGCACAAGAACAAAACATCTCGGAAAATCGAGATGCAATAGCCCTATTTGCTCGGGGTGGTCTACGATATTATCGCAGTACCAGCATGAGTTGTAATCTTTAATATCCATATCTCACTCTTTTCTGTATTCTTTTGGCTACATTACGCCCATAAGCTGTCTTTCTCGAAATAGGGCTTGTAGGGCCTGCGAAGCTCGTCTCTTATGTCTTCTTTGACGAGCTCTATTGTATAACCATAGAGGTCAACGCCCTTTTCTGCTGCCATCAGCCGGACATGCGTCTCGTCTCGTGCGACGGACTGATATTCTGCTGCCACGCAGCCGTCAACTCTGTTTTCTTCGTTATAAACGATGTATTTATTCATAAAAACCGCTTGACCGTGATGCGTAGGGCTTAATGGTTTTTGGGTTAAATTGAGGGTTTCATACCTGCGTCTGCGGACAGTTGGCGTATGTCGTCGATGTCAACGAGCGGCATTCCGTACTTGGCGCATCCAGGCCAGTCTCCCCTTGCCGCGCATATCAGACCGTTCATGATGTCGCTGGCGTTGTTGGGGTATATGTCTATCAGTTTCCGCCCCTTGTCTGCATACGCCGACAGATTCACGGCACATGCTCTGTCCATGCTTTCGGAAAGGAGAAAAAGACGCTTTTTTATCTCGTCTTTTGGCATGTTTTCACTTGCTGCAATGGATTGCAGCTCATTTGTAAATTCATCTATTGGTTGCATATTTTCTTTGGTTTTGGTTGTATGTTGCAAAGTTAATGTTTTCATTTGAAAAGAGCAAACACGCCCTTCCCTAATTTACGGCGTTCGCAAATATACCCACTCGTCATTTCAATGTTTGGTTTGTTGGCATTGCTATGCCCCATCATATCCGAGATATCCTCAATGGAAACGTGGCTTGTCGAGAGCAATGTGGCGAAGGTCCTTCTGCCACAATGGCTTCCGATAAACTTCCACTTCTCGTCAGTGACGGACCGTCCGGCACGGAAGACCACAACCTTGTTGCGGATGCCGCATTTGAAGCAGATCCATTTCAGAATCTTGCAGAAATAGGATATGCGGATGGTTTTCACTTCATCCGGATAGTCTGCTGCAAGAAGATCCTTGAGCCATTTGTGTACGGGCACGGTAACCTCTACGGGGTGTTTCTGCGGTACGTATGTGAGCACTTCTTCGCCGTCCTCCGTGTGGATGTTGGCAGGGCTCATCCGACGGCAGTCGACGTTCCGCGCGCCGGTGACGGCCTCGATGAGGAAGATGTTGCGCACGTACCGCTCGCGTTCGCTCTCCGGCTTGTAGTCGTGGAGTTTCTGAAGCTCGTGGCGTGTGAGGTACACGTTCTGCACTGGCACTTTCTTGGCCTTCAGAATGCTTCCGAAGGTCTGTGAGCCGATGGGCTTTGTGGCCTTGTTGCGGTTGAGCACGGCCTTGAGTTCGGCGCAGATCGTCTTGACCGAATTGGGAGACATCTGAAACTCCATGTCGTCCTTGAGGTCGGAGATAACGTCGTCCGTCAGGTCTTCCCACTGAGGGGCGTGTCCGAGAATATTACGCAAGCGGACGAGGGTCGTGACCCTGTTGGGGTGCTTGCGGATCCATGTCCATACGAATGTGTGTGTGTCCCTCGGGATTTCGGCGGTGATGAAGCCGTGCCTAATGGCACTGCCAAACCGCCGCTGTTGTTCGATTGTCAGTTGTTTCATATTCATTGATTTTTAATTGGTTGATAATTTCGCACCATATTGTTGATGTTAACAATATGGTTGTTTGGTTATCTATTATAGATGATAGACACTTTGTAGTTTTCTACTCTTTTCTTTGATTCTCTTTGGACTTTTTCACTGCAACCGATTGCGGAATGATTGCGAGCTTCCAAACTTAGCAAAGCGTTTACAAAATCCATTTCGGACACTTCTCTGTTGTAACTAGCAAATCCTTTGTAATCGGAGTTGCAGAAATTGTCAACATTCTTATTGACTCTCTCAAACGCATCGGCAAGAAGGTCTTTTACGTTTTTTCTAAATGTTTCCTTTTCCATATTCGTTTTGTTTTAAGTTAAAGGTGAGAGAGGATGGTCAAATCACTCTCCCACGTTTGGCTTTAGATGAGGCTCACTTCGTAACCCCCCTTCTTCCCCTTTTCCACGATGAAGCCGTTCATGATCTGAAGCATGTATACTGCGTTCTTCATGAACGGCTTGTCAATGAAGACGAACGGTTTGACCTCCCCCTTCTGTAACATAAGAAGCAGCTTTTCGAACGGGACTTCCTGCACCCATTTGTCGGTGTCGGTCATGTCGATGTAGCCGCATGTGGGGGGATTGTCCATCTCGATGAACCGCTTGGGGCGCAACAGCAGCCTGTCTTTCAGTTCGTGGCGGCGGAACCAGTCGAAGACGAGCCGCGTGAATCCCGGCGTGTCAAACTTGTTCTCCACATAGCCCTTTTCCTTGAGCAAATCCTTTGCATTGAATGTTGTTCTCATAATTCTTGTTTTTTTTGATTGGTTGATTGGACCCCTTGCGGACTTTTGCGCAGGGGCGTTTTTTGGGGAGAGTCAGAGGTGGTAGTCGAGGATTCCGCCGATGTGGTAGACGGTTCCGGGCTTTTGGCTTTCGAGCACACCGTATGCCCACCGCCATAGCGGTTTCGGGTAGCCGTCGTCTTCGTCATAGATGCACATGTCGGAGAAAAAAGTCCCGTTCACTACATTTTGCATTTCAAACAAGTCGAACTTTTCGGCCGATTTTACGGCTTCTTCCTTCCATGTGGAGATGAATGCGCCGTCGCTGTCGATGGTGATTTTTCCGTCGGAAAGCGAGAAGCCGATTTTGCCCAGCTCTGAGGCGAGCCATGACAAGTCTTCATTACGGGGGCTTTCGGAGTCCCTGAAATAGTCCATCAACGGGATTTCGACGCGAAAACGATCGAGCTCGGTGTCGTCTGCGAACCGCCTGTCTTCTTTGGCGATTGGCGAACGGCTTACTTGGAAGATTCTTGAATGTGACATATTCTGTGAAATTAAATGGTTTGATATTTGTAAATCCGCAACGTCACTGTTGCGGATCCTTTTTGGCTCGCGGAGGGCTGTGTCATTTGCGCCACCCTGCAATCTCGCGCTTGATGTCGATGTGGTTCAACAAGAGCTCCTGCTTCAGAAGTCCGAGCATCCTCCATCCGTTGCCGCTCTGCCACTTGGCTGCAACCGCTTCGAGGGCATTCATGCCACAGCCCTCCGGCGTGTGGATCTTCACGCCGTGGAAGCGGATGAGGTTCTGGAGCGTGTGGTACGCACCGCAGCCCTTGTAGGCGTCTATCCATTCGGGGCAGGCCGGAACATCGGAATGCAGCGGTATGCGCTTCTTGTTGAAGTTGTTCATGGCCGTCCAAAGTGAGTGATCTTTCCGCACCTGTTTCAAGGCCCTTTTAAGGGGGCGGTAGATGCGCGTGTCGAGGTCGCAGACGAAATAGTCATTGCTGCGGATGCGCTTGTACGCCTCACCCTTGCACTTGCGTGTCTTGAGGCCGTCGATGTACGTGTGGAGTTTCTTGATGTAATCCTCGCACATGGCGACGGCCACACTGCGGTTGAACCACCGGTGGCGGGCCTCGTAGTTCTCGCTATCCTTATAGGAAAGCTTGGACTGTACGAGGAGCTCGTCGAGCATCATCTTCCAGCTGTACTCGTAACCCTTGGCATGGAGTGCTTTCGTCCAGTCGCCTGTGGCGAGCATGTGGAACGTCTGCGCCATCACCCAGCGACGGAACAGCCGTCTGTCCGGCACGGTGCCGCCGCCAGCGATGGAGGCGAATATGGGGTCTTCGTTTGAGAGGACCTCCAGTTTGCCGTCGTTGAGGCGTGCGACAATGCCGTTTCCGGACACACTTGTCATGGCGAACAGGTTGTCAACGTTGACACCGGCGGCCTTGAGGGCTTGAAGTTTGGCTTCCGCCTTGTTCACTCTGCGTGCAGCTGATACATTCTTTTTCATAATTCTTATAAATTAAATGGTTGATACTAAATTCGTCAACCTGTTACAATTTGTAGCAGGTTGCTTTCGGCTGTCCGGCCACCCACTCCTTGAGGATGACCAAGTCCTTGTCGGCAGGAGATTGCCAGAACCACTTGCCCATCGTCTCGTCGTCCCACACGAGCCAGCCGTGCGCGATGGCAAGGAGCATGCTCGCCTCAAGCGTGAAACGTGCGGTCTCACGGGGCGGGCTGTATATCATGTCGCTGTCGGAGAGATCCTTTTCAGGGAGGGCCTTGAAATGGTTTCTCTGATGCGACTCGGAGCGTTCGGAAGGAACGGAGTGCTTGTAAACGCTGTAAAGGGCACTGATTTGCCCGAGCGGGTCTTTCCGCAACTTATGGCAATCTTCCATTTCGAGTTGTACAAGATCGATTTTCTTGCCGTTCACTTTAAGCTCGCGCTTCTTGAAGTCAACGGAGAACCTTGCCCCACGCTCGACTTCATCTAATAACTCAATATATTTCATTATTCTTAAAGTTTTGGTTAATCGTTCCACTTCAAAGGCCAGTGGTGCATGACTTTAAAAGTCTGATAATATCCGGCTGTACAGCCTTCAGGATGTCAGAAATGACGGTCCGAAGGATGCGTGGAAGCCGGAGATTTAAACGAGGGCCTACAAAGTGGAGATTTTGGCATTGTACTATGCCATGGTTTTGCCTTTCCTCATCGCCCGCTGCCCATTCCTGTAACGGATTGATATACCGATCTGTTGACCGAAGGTGCCTGAGATGAGGCGTAAGCCTGCTGTCAGGATCCTTGCGGTCCAGATCGCTTTGAATTGAAGCGTATTGGAAAGACGTGCTGGACTGCATGTTTCCCTGCATCGGGATAAAATCTGCGCGTTACGGCATGGCACATCTCTTTATGGATCCGATATGAGAAGGACTGAACGCCGGCTTCTGACGTCGCACGGGAACAGGGGGAGGGAAACCTGTGGATGCGACGTCAGAAGCCGGCGTTCAGTCCTTCTCATTGAACGTTGCCGTCCTGCGCAGAAGAGTCCGCTGTGCCGCGGAATGGCATTCAGAGCTGCATGACGAGCGTCTCGTAGACTGATTGGCTCGTGCGGATGGCATTCTGCATACATCCGAGCGCGAGATAGCCGTCGATTCGCTCAATCTTGACCCTGTTTGCCTTTACATTGCGCCCGACGCCTCGGCTTATGCAGCCGTCGGCCTGTGAGCGCACATAACCGAGACCGCCAACTTTCTGTTTGCCAGTCTGAACGGCACGCAGGCAGTCCATGACGAACTTGTTGAGTTCGTCCAGATCCCTGCGGACATTCACGATTGGAAGAATCTGTGTTGCCCAACTGAACTCGCCATTACCCTTGTATAGGTAACGATTAACAGCATTGACAGCACGTCGGAAGGTAGTATCTCGTTTCTTGATAGTTCGTTTCTCAATTTCTTTCTGAAATGTTTTGATTCGTGTTGAGGATAACGAAATATCACGCCCCTTAATAGAAAAACCGAGAAACTTGAACCAATGACTAGCATTAAGATACTCAACCTTTTTGGGATTGAGTTTCATTTGCATTTTCGCAAGTTCACTGCTCAGAATTTCCATTGCTTTCATGTAGTCCTCACCGACGAATATCATATCATCGGAATATCGTACATAATAGCCGTTGAGGCTACTCAATTTATCATCAATATGACGGATAATAACATCAGCCAACCACGAAGCAACCGAGCAGCCCTGCTTGAGGGACTGGTAACTTTGCACAAGATCACCGTCCTGCGTGAAATACCAATCAGAATGATAGTATTTGCGCAGAACAGAAATTAGTGCAGATTTACCATATTTTTCCTCCACACAATCAAACGCATGGTCGATATATTCAATCGGCACACTGTCGAAATACTTGCTCAAATCGGACTTGAAACCGATGGTTTCGCCTTTTGTGTTGCAAATTTCACGTGACACCTCTTGAACAACTCGACCGCAGCCAATTCCACGCTGATACGATTTGCACCTATCAGAAATCATTTCGGGGCATAAATCAAATAATAAATCATTTGCTATGCTCAGTATAATTCTGTCAATAGGTTCATTCACGTAAACAGTTCGGAACTCTCCGGGCGTGTCCTTTGGAATGAGTGCCGTATGTGGTGGCGCAATCTCGTACTTTCCGCACTTGATTGCGTCATACACGGCGGATCTCACTTCGGGTTTCGTTAATTGAAATAACTGGCCTTTGTGAATATCCTTGTCAACACCCTTGGAAATGGCGTGCTGCCAGCGTTCCATCGAGAAGAACTCTTTTAACAGTACATCTTCTTTCATATTCTGAATTGATTTGGTTTGTTGGGACGGAGGTGTGTCAAAACAGGCACACCCTCGTCGTTGTTGGCGTTCACCATATTCTGCCTTCACGCTTGCAGACTTGTTTCAGCCGCTCCAAGTCCTTGCGTTTTGGGAACTCTTCGTTTTTAGTGGAGTCGATTAACGGCATTTCGTCAACCGTACAGCTCCATTTCTTGCCGGTTACAGGGCTTGTGTATGTCACATGATAATGCCCGTAGCCTGCAAATCTGAACGTGAAATCACGTCGTTCTACTTTTTGTTTCATATTTTTCTTTTAGACGGTTATTAACTATAAGGTTTTTTCGGCCTGTACAGGACGCAATACAAGTCCTTTGTCGGGTCTGCCAATTCCCCGCGCCAGTACCACGCGTAGATATAGATCTTGTCACTTCCGCGGCAGTCGTGCGGCATCGGGCCGAACTGGTCGTAACGTCTGGTATACTCACGATTACTGTTTGCTACATTCGTGACAAATTCTTCTGTCAGAATGTCGGCTCCCCAAAACGGGCTTGTCATCTGTCTTCTCATAATTCTTATGTTTTGTTGGTTGAAAGCACACACCGCCACAATCAAGCAGCGGCGCGTTTTTTGTTTCAAGCGTCAACACGGTACAGATGGATAACATCGTCGGGCAGCTCAATTTCTGTATCGGGGACGCCAAGTGTATCATCTACGTTTGATTCGTAGAGATACAGGTAACGCCCTTCGTTTACAGGGCTTGGCGGAACTCCTCCAATGGTGTTATTCCACCATTCCTCGTTTTGTTCCCACTCGCACTCGCCTTCCTCCGGAATATCTATGAATCCCAAAAACTCGGCGTTGATGGATTCTTTCACCATCCACTCTAAAATTGCATTTGCTTTCATATCTCATTTTTTTTGGATTAAAAGAAAGGCCGTGCGAAATCAATCACGCGGCCCTTGAATGGCTACAAATAATAAAACATTGCGGATGTACGGCCAATTATAGCGTATAACTTACCCGTTTTGTCGCCACGGAGTAAACCTCCATTGCAACCATAAAGGCCCGACGAATACCCAATTTGTGTTATAGGTTCGTGTATTTGTCCGCATTGTGTAATATTCTCTGCCGCGCCATTTCTTATAAGGCGGCGCAACTCTTTTTGTGTCATTTTTTCCATATCTAAAAATTTTGGTTTATCGTACTCACCCACGGAATTAACCACGGGTGAGTTAAGTTTTGGCTCAACGGTTTTCGTACTCAAAATCAGTGTACCAGTGCGCAACCTCTTCGAGGGCATACCACGCAAACACGTTGTAGATTTGCTGTAATTCGTCGTCGTATCTTCCATAAAGCGCACGACCGACTTCGTCCTCTGAAAAATCACAGTCTTTGATTCCGCCAAATGACATCACCATCGACATTACATTTTCCCCAAGTGAAAATGCCAACTCATTTAACTGCTCGGTGATTACTTTGCGGTTTCGCCTCCAAAACTCAACTGTTTCATAATAATAAATGAAACCACCAAACCCACCTGCTGCACCATACGGGGAAGCCGATACGTTTTTCAGTTCGTCTTGAAACTCGGCCCATTCACGGCCCGTTTGCCGCTTAACTGCCTTAATCAACTTTCCGTCTGTGTTTGTGAACTCGATAAAGTCCTTCAATCTTAATTTTGCCATAATTCTTGTTTTTAATTGGTTGGAAACAGAAAGGGCGGCACGGAATTACCGTACTGCCCCGAACGTTCAGGCTAAAATGTACACAAGACAAAAGCCGATGCCGAATGTCAGAATCTCGACGTGCGAATAAAGCTCCTGCAACTCCGCAATCTGCGAATCCAATTCGCTGAGATCGCTGTAACTGATTTTCTTGCTCATAATCTTTGTTTTTGTGGTTAATGTCGTACTGCCCGGAATCTCACGATGCCGGACAGCTTCATTTGGCAAACAAAAACGCTCAGAGACTGTTCTCCAAGCGCAGAATTTCATGATAATAGCGGCGCAGGAACCGACGGCCGCTTATCGTACCGCTCCAGCAGAAGACGAGCCACGCAAGGTAAATGCAGCCAAGCACGGCAATTATCGTACTGCACATAATCAGCAGCGCGGGCGCGAACAGTGCGAACGCCCGCAAATGTAACTTTATCCGTTTCATAATTCTAAAATTTGGTTTGTCGTACTGCACGGAATTGTCGCGCTCCGTGCAGCGGTTTGTGGTTTAGTTCGCGTCCTCGTAGGCTGCGATGGCCGCTTTCAACGCTTCTTTTTTCGTGTTAAAAAAGATTTGTTCAACCGTGTTGAAATATTTATCGTACTTTGGAATTTCCGAGAACACACAAAACCTTACTCCCCGTTCGTCGTGATGCTCTTGGCACTTTATGGGAACGCAGCTGTATTCGGGTTCTCCTTTTATGTGGAGCTGCCAATGGACAAAATACCGTTCGGGGCTTTTCTCTGAAATTGCCCGGCCAAATTCGCGGCTGTACGAGTGCCTGAACTTTCGTATAAATTCTAACTTTGCTTTCATATCTTCATTTTTAATTGGTTGATAATCGGAAAGGGCGCGGAAACGAATCCGCACCCCTTGATTTTGTTTTTGCCGGGAATTATCGTACTTTGTCCTGTTATTTTATTGTTTCGATTTCACTTCAAAAAGAACGGCAACTCCCATTATTTCACGCATAACTGCGGCGGTCTTTTCAGGGTGTCCGCATAACCACAACGGCAATTTTATTTGATTTACGTGGCATTATTTATTGCGTTTTTGCCACACGTTTCCGGGTAACCAGCCCGCGGCACGCTCACGCCGAGTTTAAGAATATGAATTATGTTTTGTCCTCGTTCCCGGCTCCTACGAGTGTACGGACACACCACAAGTTTAAGCCCCCGGAAAGTTTAGCGCGCTTTCCGGTCCCGGCGGAGGGTGGCAGCGGTAATTTTTTGCAACCGCACCGCATTTCGCAGCTTTACCACAGGAGTTTCACCCATACCGTTTAATTCTTTCGTTCATCAAATTGCCCACTTGCTTTCGCTGAACTCGCAAGCAATTCTTCACGATTGGAAGACGGGGGCTAAAACGTTCCGTTCACTCTCCCGTTCAGCCGTCCCCGTTTCTCGTCGGGGGACAACCGACACCGAATTTTCGGGCACGGCGCGGGCCGTCTGGGAATTTTCCCAGATTGCGGGCCGTGCAATCAAATTCAAGTGATTTTCTGTTTCGTCGTAATTTTCAACGACTCGTCAGACGGCTAATGCCGTGACAGAAAATTAAGGGTACAAAGCCCCTGTCAAACTCTTTTGGAATTTGAAAAAATTATGGGCGGTGTGTTTCAACCGCCCGGGTAATTATTGTGTTCTGGTTATTTAGCGCGTTGCCAAATAGTCGTTATAGAGGTCTTTCCATATCGTGTCGTCCGCAACGCTTTCCGGAGCGTATTTGCGGGCCGCCGCAAATTGCCTTCTTGAGTCCGCCGTATTGCACCACGTTTCAAAGTCTTTGGTGTTTTCCTGTTTCTTTGCCTGAATGCGCACGGCTTCCAAATAATCGTGGTAACTGTTTAAAGCGGTTACAACGCCTTTCATGTTCGGACTTGACGGGACGAGAAAAAAAACCTTATCCCCAACGGATACCGTGTTTTTAATGTCGTCCTTGCATTCGGGGCGGCTGCCTGTAAGTTTCAACGTACCGTTTTTTGTCATGTCAAGCGCGGCACCTAAATGCGCGTTGCACTCGTTTACTAACATTCTTAATACTTGTGTTCTTGTTAGGTTGAACACCGGGCGCGCCTGCTTTTGGGCGTTGGCCGTTTGCTTTTTGTTTGCCATAATGATTTTTAGTTTGTGCGGCTCGGATATTTTCACTATCTTTGCCACTGTTTTTAATTGGTGCCCGTCTTTGTGTTGTGATAACATGGGGGCGGGTTTTGCCCCTTATGATAAACGCTTTTATCATCTTTTCTTAATGCAAAGTTAGCGAAAAATACGCGTAACTGCAAGTAAATCAACGACTTATTGTACGTAAAACGGTGTATATTTTAACAATAGTTTGGTATATGGTAAATAATGTTTATCGAATTTAGGTAAATGATGTTAATGCAAGAAGGTGTTTGTTAACTAATGTTTATACAAAATGAATATGTGTATTTTTATACAATTATAACCGCGGCGTGTCTTTTATGGGATGATAGAATGCTACATTTTATAATTGCAAATGTGAAATTAAAAAAGCGACTTTGGTTAATTTTGTTAACAATTTGGCGGGCTGAGAATATGTGAAAATTTGTTAAAATCGTTGTTTGTTATATGTAGTAACAAACACCACCCCCGGGGGTAGACATGCGAAAATGCGGGCGTAGTCACCCATTCTAAAAATTTTTTCTTCCAAATTTTTTCTTGTTTCCTATTCCGACCATCAATATTAACACAGTTAACAATCAATTTTAACAGAAAACATAAAATGTAACATTATCATACACGGCATGTATGTTAATTATGTATAATTATGTATTCATTTTCAATGTGTTATGTATATTTTATGTATATTTTATGTATATTTGCATATTCTTTTAAGAAAAAGCGGTTTTCATATAGTAATATGCAGGGGGCGATCCTACATTCTTTCATAACACGCTCACAGTGAAGCGTTATGGGTGAGGCTAAATCCTACATTGCTTTTTGAAATCCTACATTCTTACATTAGGCGTAAATACAAAAACAATGACAAAGGGAGAGCAGATAGACCTCATATACAATCACCTCCGTTCGTTGGCTTCGGACGTTGACTACAATTTCGGTTCCCTTTCCTCTGATTGGGGGAAGACGAACAGCCCGTTGTACAACAGCAGGAAGTCCCAGTTCGAGCGGAGCGTGTCCCGCCTTGCGAAATCCTGCTCCATCAAGAGTTGCGGCGGTTCGCTGTACGTGTTCAACGGCAAGGTCTACGCGCGTGTGAGTCAGGAGATGGTCGAGCACGCCTACGAGCTTCTTCTTTCCGACTTGGCGATTGCCCCGATGCAGCACCGCCCCGTTTTCCGCAGGGAGTGCTTCATCAAGACGATACTTTTCTACAACGAGATCATGCCCCGTCTCGACATGGTTGCGTTCTCGAACGGCGTGCTTGACATGAGCGACTGCCGCAAGCCCGTGCTGCGTGAGTTCTCGCCCGACTTCCCCGTCACGTACTACCGTCCGTATGACTATGACGAGGGCGCTGTGTGTGACAGGTGGCAGCTTTTTTTGAAGGAGGTGCTTCCTGACAAGGAGTCGAGAACGATATTGCAGATGTTCATGGGTCTCGGCCTCATGCAGCGCGAAAGCGCGTTTTCCGGAAAGGGGGCGTCCGGCGGCAAGGTCGAGTTGTGCCTTCTCCTTGTGGGGTCCGGCGCGAACGGCAAGAGCGTCATCTTCGAGGTGATGCGCGCGCTGTTCGGTGACGAGAAGATAAGCACCGTTGACTACGACACGCTGACGGCAGACGGCGACGAGGGGATGCGCGGGCGGCTTCCGATACGGAGCGCGGTGTTCAACTGGTCGTCCGACAGTGACCCGCGGAAGTTCGGCAAGAGGAATACGGGCGTTTTCAAGCGCCTCGTCTCCGGCGAGCCCGTTCAGGACAGGAAGCTCGGCGAGGACGTGATGACAAACAGGCAGATACCGTACCTCGTGTTCAACCTCAACGATCTCCCCGCGTCGGCGGACGATTCCGGCGGATTCATGCGCCGCTTGCAGATTATCCCGTTCGACGTCACCGTCCCGCGTTCGAAACGCGACCCCGATCTGGCGAACAAGATCATACGGAACGAGCTTCCCGGCGTGTTCAACTGGGTGATGAGGGGGACGAAGGAGCTCGTCAGGAGGAGGTTCCGGTTCCCCGATGCCGAGGGGTCGAAACGCGCGCTCCTCAAGGCCCTCATCCGCACGAGCCCGATTCTCGCGTGGCTGAAGGCATACGGTATGCGTTGCGAGAAGGCGGCTCCGAACGAGGTTCCGGTGTGCATCCTCTCAAAGGACCTGTATGAGGCGTTCACCCGTTTCTGCACCGACAACGACGTTGACGAGAAGGATATCCCGACGGCCAACAGGTTCGGCAGGACGCTTTGGGACAAGTGCATGTTCTTCCGCAAGCGCACGGGGACGGGCGTGTATTATGAGACGTACGGCGTGACGCTTGATCGGCTCGCCGAGCCTCTGTTCGTCACCGACCTTCATGACATTGACGGCGACGAAACGGCCGGGGCGGAATCTTTCATTAAGGACGACGATTAAACCATATATCTGTTATGATGAACGAAATGGATGTTAAAATTGAGAAAATGAAGATGCTCAAGGCCGTCGGCGACGCGGTTAAGGCGTTCGCCGCCAATACCGGCATTGACTACATCAACGTTGAGGCGACATGCGGCAATGACGCGGTGATGACACCTGACGGCAGGATTCACGATGGCCGGAGCATTGTCTTCCGCTGCGATGTATATAATGACGACGAGGAGGACTGGTATGAATAGGTTCGTTGAAGTCCGTGACCGCCTCGACCAGCCGCACATGGTCAACCTCGACAATATCGAGGCGTTGTCGGAGACGTCATGCGAGCTCGTGATGGCAAGCGGAAAGCGGTTCAAGCTGCGCAAGGAGAGCTTTGTGGAGCTTCTTGCCGAGCTGAAGAAACCGTATTCCGATGCGACTGCGGAAAAGATGTGCCGGTTGCAGAGCGACCTGACGGTTGCGAAGCAGGTCATCGCCAACATCTACGTGCTGTTGCAGGATTCGACAATTTCACCTTCTGTGTTGGGCAGGGTTGACGACGACGAGTTGCAGGGCATGGCGGCAAAGTGTTATACAGAGATAAAGAAACTTCAAAACAGATAGCAATGGCAGATTTTTTAGATATGTTGCGTGACTTTACGCAGTTTACAGAAAAGATTGAGCGTGATATGCGCCAAGCAGCAAAAAGCATTCAACTTCCCGATGAGATTGACTTGTACAACTTCTTTGAGAAGTGGGGAGGTAAAGCAATTTGTCTTTTAAAAAATTGGCATGTTGCAATGTATGGCATTAGCAGTGTTCGCACGTGTAAAACTCTCACTGATTATTTATCAATGTATGATGACTGCTCGCAGATTAAATACTATATCGGTAAAAACAGCTATTATGCCATCAATTTTTACGGTAGGGGAGTATTCCTTGTGAGTGAGAAACGTTATAACGAACTTAAACAAAAGAAAGGAAAATAATTATGAAGAAATTTATTGAAGTAGCTATTGTTCCGCGCGAGAATGTCCCAGCTGCTGGATATACGACCATCGGGTATAAACGCTTGATAGATTTGAAATCTGTTTCAACTATTTATGAAAATTCAGCAGAGAATGTCATAAAATTTGACGATGAGACTTGTTTTTCGGTTTCCGCCGAGAGTTACAACGCTGTTCGTGACGCTCTACTGAACGGTGCATTAGAGGACGGTGGCACTATCGGCGAAATACATTCTCGTATCGAAGACTTGGAAACACATCACGATGGTGGTAACAATATTGCCGACAAGCTCTGCGAGTTGCAACATGACCATTCGTGGACAATACACGCTATGGCCAATTTGCTTTTATGGTTAAGAAATCCGAAAGACAGGAAACCGTCCGTTTTGCTTGATGTTTACGATGAAAATCTACAAGATTTATTTAAAGCTTGCTTTGATGAGGCGAGCCGTATCAATAAGCGCGTTTCAGAATTGGATGAAGAAGTAAGGGTTATGACAGAACCAAAGAAACCTCAATGATATGTACGTAGTTCAGAGCCAAGACATGTTCAGTTTCCGCGACGAGTTTGCATCAAACCATCCTCACATTGCATTTGAATATATGAAAGGAATGGAAAGCGTACACGGAAAGAAATACAAAATTATCAAGCGGTAAATATGCTTCAAGAATTTAATACGGAAATATACCTGCGCAGGCTGTGGGTTGCTACGAGTTGGGATGAGGTAAAAGGTAAGTTCACAGCTTATGGCGAGTATGACTTTGATGAGGAGAAAAATTGCGGAGCCGTTACCTATCCGAAAATCAAGCGTAAGACATCAGGCATGTATGGCGTGTTGATTGTGTTCAACATGGACAGTAACAAGGGGGGGGTCTGAACTCGTCGGAGATATTGCCCATGAGAGCGTACATGCGGCAAATGCCATATTCGACGAGTTAGATGTTGCGTATGATTTGGTGAACGACGAACACGCCGCCTACTTGGTTGGGTGGATAGCCAAGTGCTGTTGGGAGGTATTACAGAAAGAGGTTTACAAGGATTAAATTTAATAATTAAAACAATAGCTTTATGAAAAAGTACATTGGAACAAAAACAGTAAGTGCCATTCCCGCGTGGCGAGTAGGTGGTAAGATTTATCCCAAGGATGGTCAAGTACCACGTGTCATGAACCGTGAAGACGGATATAAGGTTGTCTATGAGGACGGTTATGAGAGTTGGTCTCCAAAGGAGGTGTTTGAAAAGGCTTACAAGGTTGCTGACACATTCCTTGACCGATTGTACATTGAAGACGTAGAGCTTGCGGAAAGGTATGAGAAATGCAATGCTTTCGTTGGCTCCGACAAATTCAGGGAGACTGTCATGGAAGATTACCCCGCATTCCTTTTGTACCTCCAACGCGAGGCCATGGGAAGCTATCTTGGAACGCTTCACAACCGTATTGAGTATGCAAATGGGGCGAAGGTGAATCCCGATACCAAGTACAACTTCGGTGAGGCTATTCAGGCTCTGAAATTCGGTCTTGCAATCCGCAGGAGCGGTTGGAACGGCAAAAAACTGATGGTGTTCAAGCAGGTTCCCGCCCACATTGAGGGTGATATTATCCCTAAGATGCAATCATTACCGCGGGGTGCAAAGGAATTGATAGGTAAGGGCAAGAATTTCATCGACTATACAAGTCAGTGCCTTATTTACAATCGAGAGACCGGCAAGGCTGACAGTTGGGTGCCTTCAATCTCTGACGTGTTCGCAGAGGACTGGGAGTTGATAATGGAATAGAGTATTAATAGATAAAAAAGTAAATTTATGAAAAAGATTTTATTTATTTTGAGTTTGATGGCAGTAGTTGTTTCAATGACTTCATGCCACGGTGTTCGTCCTGATGCCGGTGAGGAAGCTGTGCTTATTTATAAGCCATGGTTCTTTGGGCACGGTGGTGTTGACGAATCCCCCGTGCGGACCGGTCTCACATGGTGCTGGTGGTCAACATCGAGCGAAACGTTCAAAGTGATCCCCGTTCAGTACAACGAGACTTTCAAGGATATTATCTCGTTGGATAACACTCCTATTTCGCTGACGGCTCATGCTCTTATCCAAATAGAGAAAGGTAAAACTCCTGACTTGTATGAGAATTTTGGTACGAGGTGGTATGAGAATATTATCCAAAAGGACTTCTGCAATGAGGTGCGCAACGAAATCAGTAAATATCCCATGGTGCAACTTACATCAAAACGGTCAATCTATGACAACATTTCCAAGCATATCGAGGATGTTCTGAACAGGAAAATCAGTTCCGAGAAAATTCCCATCAAACTTATCAAGGTCATCATCGATAAGGCTAAACCCAACGAGGAGGTCATGGAGGAGTATAACCATACTGCATCGGCCATACAGAAATTGCAGACAGAGGAAGCCAATGCCAAGATGCAGGAGGTGCGCAAGGTGTCTGAGGGCAAACGCGCCGAAGCCGATGATGCTTACCGATTGAAGATGGGGCTCACACCTGACCAATACATCAAGCTTCGCTCTTTGGAGATAGAAAAGGAGAAGGTCGATATGGTACGTGGAAAGGCCAATGTGAACGTGACAATGCTCATGGGTGGCGGCGCAACGCCGATATACACCGTCAAGTGAGCAAAGGCTTTGGACGCTGGCCCTGTAATCAGCGTCCATATTTTATAAACAGTATAAATAACGTATAAATATGACAAGGGAAGACTTATCGGAGATGCTGGCAGAGAGAACCGGCGACACGGTTGTCCACTCGAAGGTGATGATTGACGGATTGCTGGACGTGATCATTGACGCGCTGTCGAAAGGCAGAAATATCTATCTGCGTGGCTTCGGCTCATTCAGGGTCGTTAAAAGGAAGGCGAAACCGTGCCGTAATATCTCGACTGGGGAGGCTATGGTGATGCCGGCCCACAAGACCGTGAAATTCTCACTCGGCAAGGAACTCAAGGAAAGGGTGGTGTGAAGCTATGGCAAAGAGAATAATCGGAATTGATCCGGGGCGTGCCGGCGGCATTTCAGTCCTTAACGAAGATGGCAAGGTCGTCGAACTCATCAAAATGCCGGAAACGATGGGGGATCTGCTCGCCGTGCTGGAGAAATACGGTGGCAGTGAGTCCGTATGCTATCTGGAGAAGGTCCATGCACGCCCGAGTGACGGTGCCGCGAGCATGTTCAAGTTCGGACAGGGATTCGGCTGGTTGCAGATGGCACTGCTCGCCGGCAGGATACGCACGGTCGAGGTGCTCCCGAATACATGGATGCGCGGCCTTGGCATCAAGTCAAAGACCGCTACGGAGAGTAAGGTGCAGTACAAGAACCGTCTGAAGTTCGTCGCCGAACAGCTGTTCCCGGAACAGAAAATCACGCTGTGGAACGCGGATGCGCTCCTTCTGTCCGAGTATTGCAGGAAACAGGAGCTTTATCCAAAAGGTTAGCGTATGGACAAGACGGAAAGAAACAGCGTTGACCACCCGGCGCACTATTCTCCCGGAAAACTTGAGTGTATAGATGTTATGGAGGACGTGTTCGGCGCGTCGGAAACGATGGCGTTTTGCAAGCTGTGCGCATTCAAATATTTATACCGTGCCGAGCGCAAGGGCCGCGCTTCCGAGGACATCGATAAGGCGATATGGTATCTTGGCAAGCATCAGGAGATTTCAAAACGCAAAGGCGTTGAAAGCCTCTTGGATGAAATTTAACAATTTGTAAATTTATAGTTTAAAATATGGAACTACAATTTGGTAAAAACGTTAAAGTGGGCAATTTCGTCGTACAGAAGTTCACGAAGTCATTGTCGAAAAAAGAACTGAAGGTGATGCGCAGTGCCGCCGGCATCCCGGCTGATGTGCAGGAACATTTGCAAAGGGCCAAACTGCCATATATCAAGGTCTCGACCGTCAGTGGGTCTTGGAGTGTCGAATGGGTCATCGGTTCCATGATGTACCGTGCCATTGAGGCTGTGCCAGTCGCCCGTGACGCTGAGGGCAATCTCCTGTATTACGGAAACGGTTACAAGAACCTGTACGCCATTTTCAACGCGATGTTCACCGATACCTGTACGGTCGGAGACTTCGAGTATCAGAAGGCCAAACAGGAACTCATGGAGGCCTATCTTGAACGTGCCACTGCGGCCGCAAAGGACGAGCCTACGGCGGAAGAGAAAGCCGAGAGCGAAAAAGCTGCCGACGAGGCCCTGCGAATCGAACAGAACAGGACTATGATCATTGAGATGGGGAAGGAGGTAAAGAATGGAGGTCGAGACTGACAGAATCATCAATGACATGCAGGACTACGCCAAACTGCAAGATTCTCTTATCATCATCCGGCAGGCGTTGGAGACCGGTGGAATACCTGACATTTTGCCGACTTTCAATGACAGTTTCAACGATGAAATGCTGACTGTTATCCTTGATATGGTCAGAATGCTGAAGGCCGGTATCAATCCGGACGAATGATAACGCAGGGTATTTGGCTCGTGGACATAAAAAAAGCCACACCCGCCATTATTTAGGTATGGGTGTGGCTTTTTGATGTGGTAAAAAACTGAAAATTGTCCGAAAACGGCCCCAAGCGTCCTCTTATTCCTGTTTTTTGCAAGGAGGGCTGCATTTCCCGTTCTTGAACATGATGCAGTCGCGGTAGTCGTGCGGCATATTGAGGGGAAGAAAATAGTGGACCGTCGTGTCCTCGGTCTGTATCTCATCTTGCTTAATGCGGGTGAACTCACCGATCATCTTGGTAAGGTCCGCCCATTCCTTCGTCCCGTGCGGGAGTTTTCCCCGGGCGATCACGAGGTCGGTGAGGATCTGTTCCTTCGACGTGGCCCTCGCCAGCTCTTCCGGGGACAGCTCTCCGGCTTTCTCGTCCTGTTCGCCATCCCCTTTAGTGTCGGCAATGTACTTTCTGACACCTTCAAGCTCCTCAAGCTTTTTCTGTTCGGCTTTCAGCCTTTCCTTCGGCCACAGTGTGCCTTCATTCTGAAACGCGACGTTCCATGCGTCATTGATGCCGATTCCGGCAGCCCTCATGGCCGCATAGCACAGGTATGCCGGATCGGCGAGCCCGTACTGCTTGGCTTTCTTCTGTATTGTCTGTGTGAAAATTATCTTGCTCATATTGTTATTTGTTTTCTATTGAATCACCTGTTGGGTTGTCGTCCTTTCCTTTGGCGAACGTTACCCAGCATCTGCAAGAGACGTGGAGCGGCACGACCATTTCATTCAAATTGTGCAGCCATCCGACATGGCTCTGGCATGTCTCACACGGGAACGAGCTTCCGCGATGCACAAAGTAGCCGGTGTAGCTGTGTTCCGTCCCGTATTCAAGCTCGGCCTGCCCCCATGCAAGATGCACGGTGTTCCTTGCGTTCCTCACCACGTTCTCATACGAGGCCCGGTAAACGCCCCTTCCGTGACTTGGGATTTCCGTCAGGATGTTTTTCTTTGCAGCCTTGGTGATGACAGTCGCCGTAAACGGGTCTTTGTATCCGCTCCTTACCGCCTCCATGATTTTCGTCGTTTTATAGCGCATGGACACACCTGCCTTGACCATCTTGACAATATCCTCGGCAAACATGGAAAGGTACTCGCGATTCCGCTGCATGTACGTCTTGCCGAACACTTTCTTTCCAAGGTGTCTGTCAACGGCCTTTGTTGACTTCAGCCCGAGAATCTTCGTACTTGCCCTGGAGTAAGCCGTAATATATGTTTCGATGTCCCGTTCTGCCCCCAACGCGATGCGTTCGGCTTCGCGTGCGAAATCAGCCTCACGGGAAAGCTTTTTTGAGGTCGGATATGTCCGGTACTTCCTTGAAACCTCGACGATCTTCTTCGCTGTTTTCCAAAGGACTGACGTGACGTGCGTGTCCACGTTGTTCTGCGCCTGAGCGCGCTTTAAGGCAAAAGCCATGCCCCGTTGTTTCTCTGTCATCCGATATTCCTTTTACAGATTGTTGTCACTGAAAAAGTCCTCGAACATTTCCTCGACCGTTTCGCACTTCCACCTTGATGTCCATACGTATTTGCCGAAAAACCGTTCTTCCCCGTCAGGCATGAAAATGAAGTGCACGAATTTTCTTGTAGTGCTCACTTCCATTTTAACGTTGGGCCTGCCGTACAGTTCGCTTCCGTAAAAGGCAAACGTCCTCAAATTGCCTTCATCCTCCTCCTTTTTGAATTTGAGTCGGGATGTCAGCCAGTGTTCAAAAAAAGTCCTTGTCATGTTGCGAATATTATATATTGTCGAATAAATATGCAAACGTGTTGTATGTTTAAACGTTGATACGGGGTGTCATATCCCACCCCTCTGTCAATGCTTGCGGTCCCATTCAGACCACCCCTCCCTTCCTGGGAAGTTGCCAGATTTGTCCCAATCTTTGCCGCTGCGGTTTGGGCGGCCCCGTTTTCCACCGTGTCCCGTGTTGACATCCGAGCCGGACTTGCCCATATTGATCTTCGCCGTAGCCTCCTCTTGCTCGATGTTGTTCTCGGTTTGCGCGTCCATCTGCTGTATCTCGGCAAGCAAATCCATCTCCTGCTTCTGCTTTTCCTCGGCGATGATTCTCGCCCATTCGTCATTTTTCGGGAAGTCGGGGCAGCGCTCGGAGGCTGTCTGCCGCGAGATGAACTTGTTCTGTACAGCCGTCGCGAGGTTCGTGACGATTTCAGTGTGGTTGCTATGCACGTATGCTGAAATCCATGCGTTCACAGGAAGTTCCATCATCGTTGCGGTCATATTCTCTTCATATCCGACCCCGTACTTGGTTATCTTGACGAGTTTGTCCAAGAACGGCTGCAACATCTGGGCATCCGTCATTGCGGCTTCCAAGGCCGGAGAATAGAGCAGTTTCAACGCCACTCCGGGGAGGTCTCCAGATTTCAGTTCAGGAGGCTTGACAGTGAAGGAAAGTTCGTATATCAGCTCGTATGACTTGTTGAGCTGGGTGGCGAACGCGCTTGAAGCGTCGGTGCCGTTGAGGAATCCTGCGTCCGCATTCGTGTCGTCCATTCCTACGTACTTGGCTGCGCCGTTCATGTCGCCGACGATGGAAATGTCCTCACCTGAGCCCTTCGTGTAGAATATCGGGAACGCGTATGCCTTGTTGTTCTCGCAAAGATAGCTGAACGCCTCCTCGTAATCCTCTATGTTCTTCTGGACGGCGTGCCAGCACGGCCCGTCGTCATTGCGGACGTATGCCACGGGCAGGAACGGGAATCCGTGCTTCTCCCGGCTGACGAGTGAATATCCGTCAAGGTTGAACAGTTTCTTGATTGCCGACCTGATTCCACCCTCGTCCAGCCCTTTCTTGTATCGGTACAGGAAAGTGTCGTCCCACACCTCTACCCATTCGGTCTTTTCATGCCCGTCCTCATCATAGTCATAGTACTTGCGTGCGAACAGCTCAAGTTCTCCCGTGACAGAATCAAAGTGAGGATAGAGCGTGTCGCCGTTCATGTATGAGAGCGTCCTTGCACCGAACTTCCTGTCTCCGTCAAAATAACCGACAACTGCGGCCTCGGCGACTATCATGAGCGAACGGACAGCCTCGAAATTCCGGATTTCCATGTTCGCCATGAGCCACCCTTTCCTGAACTTGACCAAATTCTTCTGGTATTCCTCCTCCTTTTCCCTACTGACGGCCCCGTCGGCGATCTCGAACTGTACGTCATTCCCGGTGACATGCAGCGTGTGCTTCGTTGCGATCACCTGCTGGAACGCGAATGCTGTTCTTGTAATCGGCTGCCGGTACCACTTTTCGCCATCCGGGTCTTTCTTGTAGATGTCCGGGTACTTTTCCTCATCGAATATGCTGTGTGAAGACGGGTAATACTCCCGCAGGAAGTCGGCCTGTGTCACCGGAAGTCTCCACAAGTGGTCTTCCGGCATCGTCATTCCCTGCGCGTCGTCACGCCTTGCGTCCACCCCGTGCTTCATGTAACCTGTCGGCATCACCCGCCAGAATGGTTTCCTGACAAGCACCTCCCTGTAATTCAATACATCATCCATAATCCTTTTACCTTTTTATGTTTTTTCTTTGTCAACCTGAATATCTCGACATAGAACCAACTCTCCCAGAAGTCCGGTGAGTGGCCCACGTACTTTTTCGCGAGTTTCTTCGGCAGCAGCTTGAAGCCCTTGTCGGAGCCGGTCTCGTCACGCCTGAGAGACTTTCTCTCTTTCATAAGTATCTGCCTGAGTGGAAGGTTCTTGAAGCCGTTGCCGCTGAACTTGCGTTCGAGCAGTGCGGGCTCGATGGAAATGGCCAGTTCTTTGATGTCCTTGTAGAACATGAACGCGCACTGCGACTTGAGATCTTTGTACAGATACTTGATGCCGTCCGCCTCCCTCCTGTCGAGGGAAATGGGTGCCGCCTGATTGTTGAACGGGACGGCATCGGGGAAGAACCCCTTGAAATACTGGCCTATTCCCTGCATGTCGTATGTGAAGTTGCACTCCTCGACACCCCATTCCCGGAGCTTCGCCTGAACGACCGAAACGACCGTCTTGGAATCGAGCCGCATCACCACGAGGTCTTTTACGTGGCTGCCCTCCCAAAACCACATTACGAAATTGTCGCCGCCTGTGAATGCGATGTCGGCAGAGGCGCGGCGTATGCCGTCACCGCTCTGCTGCGAATTGCCGAATATCGCCTCAAGGTCTTCTATCTTCACCATGTCGTCGCCGGCGGCTTTCCAGTTCCAGTTCGCCTCGAGGTCGCGCATACGCTGCTCCTCGTCCTGCTGCGCGAGGTTGGCGATGTATGTCGGGTCCGTGCTTATGAGCTTGATGTTTTCAGACACATCAGCCCTGATGAATGTCACCGACTTGATGAACATGTCAAGCTTGGTATATCCGAGGTCTGCGTAGCTTTCTTTCCAAAGTGAGTCTATAATCGCCGAACATTGTCCGTACACATCTTCCCTCGTGTCGCCCCAATAAATGGAGTCAGGCGTGTCTCCGTCCATGAAGCAATAACGAATCTTACAGTCTCTTTCGGGAATGATATATCCATCCTCGTCCACCCACCAGTCGATGAACTTCCGTACCCAGCTTTCGGGGTCAGGGTTGCACGTAATCCAGAAACGGTTTCGTATCCGCGAAGCGTTACGGTTGTTGGTAAGCAGGTACTTGAATTTCTTGTATTCCGCCTGCGTGCCCTCGTCAATGGCGATGTAGGCATACTGGCGACCTTGGAAACGGTCTTTGAAGTCCTGATACGCACCTGCATAGTATGAGAATTTCAGCCACCCGCCGTTCTGGAAGTTCCAAGTCATGTCATTCTGCGACTTGTTGTATTCTCCGAATTGTGAGTACACCTTGTAAGAGTCTGAAATCAGGGAGTCGAGGTCGTTCTTCTCCTTACGGAGGATCAGTGCATGGAAATCAGGTTTTTTAATATCTTTCAGCGCTTCCATAAGGGCGGAGAAGGACTTGGAGCCGCCTCTGCTGCCGCCGCAAATTTTTATATCTGCATCCATTGCGAGAATGCGCTCCTGTGCTCCCCTCTGCGCTATGATTTTGAGTTTGTCGGGGGACTTGCGGTCAGCGTCACGCAGGGACTGTATGTATTCCTGCGTGTAAACCGGCTCTCCGTCCGGCAACGTGTATTCCGAAAATTTCTCTATCTTTTCCTCCTTTTGCATAAAAATACAAATAATAGTGCAAAAATATACATTTTTATTTGGAATATTCGGTTTTTATACATATTTTTGCTCTCAAAATTGCATTTAAATGCAGTTTTCAGGATATATATCATTTAAAAAACAGACTTTATGACCAGAGAAGAACTTTGGAAATTGGTTAAATCAGCACTGGGAAGCACCCGGTTGACACTCAGCGAGCAGACCGTCAACGGAGAACTTGATGACGAGCTTGAAGGGTTCGGTGAAGATGAGGAGAAGAACTCCAAATTGGTAGCCAAAATTGCGAAGCGTCTGAAACGTATGGACGGCAACCTCCATTCGGAAGTGTCCAAGGAGATGAAGAAGAATGAGGAGGAGGCCGAAAAGAAACACAAGGAGGGAAACGAAAAGTCAGGAAGCGGCGAAGATGAAAAGCCCGAGTACGTGAAAGACCTTGAAGACCGCCTTGTAAAAATGGAGGACGAGCGCAAGCAAGAGCAGAAGAACAAGGCGAAGAACGCCGTGTTGGATTCTGTGCGTAACGGCTTGAAGGAGAAGTTTGAAAACGCAGGTCTTGAACTTAACGGTTTCTTCGTCAAATCGGCCCTTTCGCGTCTTGAAATTCCAGAAGAGAACGCCGACATTGCATCCCTCGTCGCACAGGCGGAAACGCTGTACAGCGCTGATGTCAAGGAGGCCGGAATCACCATCGACAAGCCCCGTTCCGGAAACGGTGGCGGAGCGCGTCAGGAAAAGGAAGACGAACATGAATGGGACGATGTGAGCGACATCAGACGGCGTGACAATCCGGATGCCGGAAAATAAACAAGTGTTTAATTTTTAACCATTCAACTTATGGCAGAAAGCAATTTCTATGCACAGAGAATCGCCGGCAGCGGCGTTTTCGCAGGCCGGACTCTCATTCAGGCCAACGGTGAAATCGGCGGCAAACGGTATGTCTTTGTCAAGTTGGTCAAGGGCAGCAAGGACGGACTTGTCTACCCGACAACCGGCGGCAAGCTTGTCAACCCGTTCAAGGGGAACGCGAAGATTTTCGCCGGAGACCTCATCGAGTATGATGCCGGACTGGCCGGGTCTGCCGGCCCGACCGTGAAGATCCTCAAGTCCTTTGAAGTGAACAAGGACGCATCAGCATCCACAGCCGTTACGGTGATGCGTGACGGATTCCGTCATGTTCCGTTTGTGGGCGACAACATCATGCTCGCCCCGGCGAAGTTTGACACCAAGGGTCTTGGTGTGACCGTCACGGCTGTTGAAAAGACTGTAGAGGACGGTAAGGATGTCTACAAACTCACCGTGTCTGCGGCTTTGACCGTAAAGAAGGGAGATGTGATCGTGGAGGCTTCCGCGGCAGGCGCGAGCGTCGCTGCGATGGTGACGAACCCCAATGCGTATGCGCCGTGCGATTACGATTTCGTGTTCAACCCAGCCGCTTCAGACAACGATTTCGAGGGGGCGCGCTATCTGGTGACACCGTGTCTGGCCAATGCAGACACCGTGCTGTACACCGACCGCATGTCACCGCTCCCCACGGCGGTGAAGGCCCTCAACCGCAGCCGCGTTGCAGGATGGTTCTGGTTCGAGTAGTTTGAAGTTTAACGTAAAAAGATTGTATTCACTATGGGTAAATTGGATTTTAACAACTCAAGGTACGCAAAGTTCTTCGCTGACAAGGAGAACCAGCGTTTCCTCCAGACCTTCCTCGACAAGAAGGATATTTTCTTCGTCAACTACGGTTGGTACAAAACGCAGGGACATAACGCCCCCAACCCGACACCTACCGACGCGGCCGGCCTTGCCACGTTCACCGTCAAGGCTCGCAAGCTGGAGGCCGCGCCGATGATGGACCTCCGGGCACCTCTCGGTGATTCCAACCAGATGGATCAGAACGGGCTTGAGTTCTACTCAGCCACCATCCCCGACTTCATCGCCCCCGGCTATGTGGAGACCGCCCCCGAGCGGGACTACATGGTCAAGCAGTATGAGGAGTTCGGAAACGATGCCGACATCATCGCCGCATGGGCACAGAAGGTGCAGAAGCAGATGGATTCCGTCGACGCCACCATGAACTTCATGACCGCACAGCTCATGACCAAGGGCTCCATTGACTACACCGGTATCGGACGTGGCATTCAGATGCCCCTGCACAAGGCTAACATCCCTTCTGGAAACTTCATGAAGTGCGGCACAAAGGCGTGGGCGGAAGCCGACTGCCGCCTGCTGACACAGATGAAGGAACTGGAACGCAAGTACCGCGACGAACGCGGCGGCTACGGTGGCGGGCTCGTATGGCAGATGACACGTAAGACCTATTATGACGTGTTCCTTGAGAACGTGGAAGTAAAGGAACTTGTGAAGAACTACCGCTACCTGCACCGTATCGCCTATACGGACGGGATGCCAGTAACGGCAGAGGAGTTCAATCAGGCGTTTGTCGAGTTCCAGGGCGTGTCTCCCATTGAGATCGTGACCGAGAAGGAGCGCAACAAGACCAACACCGCCGACCAGTTCGTGAGCGGCTGGGACGACAAGATTGCTATCCTTCGTCCGGCCGGCGACGCGGTGGAATTTGAGCGCACAAACATTCTTGACCAGCGCATGATCGAGAAGTACGGGGCCAATGCCATCACCACAGTCTTCGCCAAGACCAACGACGGTCTCGGCCTGCTGCTGAACCGCACGATGGACAACGGCCAGTTCAAGGAGTGGCACACAGACATCATGATGTCTGCCTGTCCTGCGCTCATCAACTTCCCCAACCACGTGATCATCGACATCACAAAAAAGGGATAAACTCTTACTTGTAAGGAATTGTTTGCATGGAAACGGTATCAGAGGTGAAGAAGGTTTACACGGCCGAGGACTACATTCTGGATAAGGTGAAGTTTGGGGTGCCTGCCGACGCGTTGCGTCCGATTTTCATTGACAGGGGGCTTGATGCCGCATCTGCCGTGACGGATTGTGACAAGAACAAGGTGCGCCTTGCCTACGCCGACCTGCTGAAATGGATGGTTCTCGGTCCGAGCAAGGTCAACAACACCTCTGATACCGACAACGGGTGGACACACTCGTCCGGCGGTTACCAGCTCACTGACGACGACATAGCCGAACTGAAAAGCGAGGCGAACGCCATTTACAAGAAACTGGAACCGGCCTCCGTCTTCGGCAAAAAGACCACATTCAGAATGAACAGCGGCGGAATCAAGAGGGCCAACACCGATATGGCCGGCAATCAGCTTCCGCACATAATCCGGTAATGTCATGAGAAAGGAAACCGTCAACAACCAGCGTTATCCGCACACAATCAGGATTGTGCGTGTCTCCGCGGTTCAAAAACCGGCGGGGCATGGCGGCGTGGATGATGATGAAGACCCTTTCGCATCAGACAGTGGCCCAGCCGACAAGACGGAAAAGGTCGAGACTGTACTGTACGAAGGCAAAGGCAGGTCGTTCACGGACACCACGACCAACGGTACGGAAAAGGTTGACATCAACAAGAGGAAGGCTTCGATTCCTGTCAGATATGACGAATGGGGAGCCGGGAGAAAGCCCCTTGACGGTGACACCATCTACGCCACCGTTGGAAACAATGCGGAAATCGGACGTGTGCGGGACTGCGAGCCTGACAATGACAGAAGCATCGTGTATTGGGAATTTGTAAGGGTGTAAGTGTATGGGCGGACTCAAGGACAGCGCAAGAATATTCAAACTGGTCAGGCAAAGGGCATACGAGGCCACGCTGGCCACAATGGAGAGCGCTGCCCGAAATGCACTCATACAGATGCGCAACCACTGGAAAGCGCATAACATCACCGGTAACGCATGGACTTCGTTTACCATCGGGGTGTTCTACAAGGGACAGCTCAAATCGGCTTTTTTGATGGCGGAAAATGCAGACACTCCGACAAGGGTGACACTCCGGAAAGGCGAAATTTACACGCTTGACGAGTATTACGGAGGCGGGCCGGTTGATAAAGACCATCCCTATAAAGGCATATCAGGCCGCGGTGGACAGTGGGGACCGACACTTGGCAAATGGTCTGTTCATCGGCAGCATCCACCAAGACGCGCCACATGGAATCTTGTGTTCCTCATTCCGGTAAGTTACGCGGAATACAATCCGCACATCATCGAGTCCATGCACGGGCTGATGGCCGACTTGCCGGGCATCGTGGACTATTCTGTCGTCACCGTCGAACATGCGCCCGCACAGACCGACGCATTCAAGGGTGCCCCATTCTAAAAATGATGAAATCATGATCAGCTTGAAGACACTATACTACGGAATCGCGAAGGCGGTCAAGGGAATATGCGACAAAGGCTATTACCAAGACCGTCCCACATCCGCGAAAGACCGTCCTGACAGCTATATTGTCATCAATTTCCCGTCATCGGTCAATAATAACGAGATTGGTGACAACGGGGAATACGATGACTTCTCGACGACGGTTTTGCTTGAAGTGTATGTGAGGGACAACATGTCGGCGGACAACCCCGTCGGCATGGACTTGAAGGCAATGGACGAGAAGGTCAGTGCCGTGTTGGCGCTGTTTCCCATCACCCACCCGTCATTCAGAGTGACAAAACCGCGCATCACCTTGCAGGCAAGTGACAGCTCCGGCTTCCATGTAACATTCATACAAGGACAACTTCGTACAATTTAATGTTTAACTTTTAAATAGGATAACGATTATGGCAATGAAAACCAAGAAAGACCTGAAGGACGTGTTCAACGGCGTGGCATCGCTGCTTTTCCAGACGGCATCGGTGGACCTCGCAAGTTCCACAGCCATCGCCCTCAAGCCTGAGTATGACCTCCCGGTAACGGTGGACACCTTGCAGATCACGCAGGGCGACCCCACCATCAACCACTACAAGGTGATCGGCCTCGCCGGCGACTGGACGTCTTCGGCCACCGTAGGAGACGTGGAAATCAAGTTCACCGTTCCGACTAAGAACGGGGATGTGCTCAAGCTCGCATGGGGCGCGGATGCCGTGAAGGCGATTACGGCCACCGTTGCGGACGCTTCCGCATCCGTGAACGGCAACTATTCCGGAAGCTCCCTCATCCTCACCAACCACAAGGTGACAGGCACGTTCGTGCTCGTCGATGCCGAAAGCAAGAACCTGATGATTGTAACCAATGTCGGGTTGTATGCCAAGGCCCTCTACGAGAACACGGACACGCAGCCATTCGCCGTACAGTTCAGCGGTTCCATTGAGGGGGCCGGAGAGCCCTGCATGGCATGGCTGACCAAGGGATAAACAGGTAATCAGATTGATGGATAACGCCGGGGGCGCAGGCTTGCAAATGGCCTCCGCCCCCTTTTGTTTGACAAAGGACAACGAATATGGAAGAAAAGACAGAACAGCCTGACCGGCAGTTGCAGGAGATTCTTGACTCCGTGCTCAACGAAACACCGACGGAGTATGTGTTCAGGGGCAGGAAAAGGAAGTTGGGGTGGCTTCACAAGGGCACGACAAGGAAATTCACCCATATAGAGCTGAAGGAAAATGACGAGTGGAAGAAGCGTGTCAAACAGTGCGCTGTCGTACAGCTTAACAACGTGTGGAAGATACGCTTTTTCTACTGGCTGTTGTGGCGGTACTATTACTATATCATAGAACTTGATGTGTGGGAGGTGTTGGGCGTGCTCAATGTCGCTAAAAAAAAAATACAATCAGCGGCATTGCAGCTCACTACCATATTAGCGACCGCAATGACGGACACGATGATGACGATGACGGAAAGGGAAGCGTCGCGTACCCAAGCCGCACGAGCTGGGGAGGCGCACACAGCTTAGCCGAGAAGTTCTGCTTCCTCTTCGAGCGCCGCTTCGGCATCCGCGCATACGACTACTGGTGGGGCTACACAGCCGCACAGATAGACCTCATGGCGATAGACCAGCCGGTGGTGGTATATCCGAAAGACAAGAGTAACGCCAAAAACGGCGGGCACACGGCGGCGGAGATGAACAGGCTTGCCGACGAGCACGCCAGAAGCCACAAGTCGATGGTGGGGAGGCAGATCTCCCTCGGTGGGTATTTGAACTATGATATGAACAGCGAAATAAAAGGAAAATAAATATGGCAGGCGGAGATTTGGGTGGCCTTTACATGTCTTTGGACATAAAGGACAGGACTGAAGGCAAGCTGAATAAGCTGACAAAAAACATCAGCGACACTGATTCGAAAATCAGCAGGCTGCAAAAGTCGATCAACGACGCTTCCAAGGACCTGAACAAACTCGTTTCTGGAAGTGACGCGTGGAAGGCGCAAAAGGAGGCCATCAAGGGAATGGTCGTTGAAATGGACCGCCTTGTCGGTGTGACAGGTGCGTACCGGGCTGAGCTTGCCGCGGTACAGCGGAAATCCAGTGACATAGCTAACGGGAAACTGGTCGTCCCGCACCATTCCATTACCTCAAAACTTGACACCAAGCCCATTGAGCGGCAGATAGAGCGGTATGAGAAGATGGAGCGTGCCATTCTGCGTATCCGGGAGCTTCAAGAGCACAAGGGTAATATCAGGCTTGACGCCGCCACCGGGCTTGGCGGCACGCTCGCGTGGGACACCTATCTGCGGCGGATGCAGGATGTGGATGCGAAGATTGCGGAGGCCAAGGCCCACTTACAATCGCTTGGCGGCGGAAACGTGAACTTGGACAACGTGCGCTCGCAGCTTAACGGCCTGTATGGCACGCTCGAAAAGTTTGACATGGCCAACCAAAAAGCCACCTCATCCGTAAAGGACAACAGGACGGAGCTTGACAGGCATCTTGCCAAGCAGAAGGAAGTGGAGGCGGCTTTTGGCCCCGTCATAGCCGCGCAACGCAGGGAGGCTCAACAGCAGGAAGCAAACCGCGCGAGCATTGAAGCCGCCAACGCCGCAAGACAGAGGCAGGTGCAGACGCTGCGTGAGCAAGCGGAAGCCATGATGCGCAGCAAGCTCACGACGCTTGAAGGGCAGAGAAGGGGTATGGCCGGGCTGTACTCGACCGGGAAGTCGGTAGGTCTTGACACTTCCGAACTTGAAAACATCCGCCAACGCTACCGTGACATCTCGCGTGAAATCCTTAATATCCAGACGATGTTGCAGAATGCCAAAGGACTGTCCTATAACGATATGTTCTCCGTTGGCCGCAATGTAGGTTCGGGTGGGGCTTTTGTTCGGGAGACGGCGCAGCAGATAGGCCGTATCAGGCAGGAGGCCCAAGATTCAGCCAAGGCGGCGAGAGATCTTGCGTCGGCCTTCAGCAGGGTCCACGACTCTGTAAATAAGACATCGCAGGTTCTTGGCGACATGAAGAGCCTCTTTCTGCAAGGCGGCATCGTGTTCGGCGCACAGCAGTTTGCCAACTCGATTATACAGACGGGCGGCGACATCGTGCAGCAGCACGTTGCCCTGCGCTCGATACTCGGTGATATTGAGAAGGCGGACACCATCTTCGCCCAGACGCAGCAGCTCGCCTTGCAGTCTCCGTTCAAATTCGGCGAGCTGAACAAGGATGTCAAACAGCTTGCCGCATTCGGTGTGGAGACGGACAGACTCTATGACACCACCAAGAGGCTTGCCGACGTGGCTTCCGGACTCGGCGTGTCGTTCGAACGTCTGGGGCTTGCATACGGTCAGGTCAAGGCGCGTTCGTGGCTTGACGGAAAGGAACTGCGCCAGTTCGCATACGCCGGTCTGCCGATGTTGCAGAAGATTGCCGACATGTACAACGAGATCGGCAAGAACGGACGGAACAATTATACGACCGGTGATATCAGGGACATGATCACCAAGCGGATGGTGTCTTTCAACGATGTCGACGAGGTGTTCAAGAGAATGACGGACGAAGGGGGGCAGTTCTACAACATGCAGTTCGTGCTTTCCGAAACGCTCCTCGGGCGTTGGAACAAGCTCATAGACGCATGGGACATCATGCTCGGCAAGCTTGCAGACGGAAAGAGCGTTGTCAGCCAGGTGTTCATGACAGGCATCAACGCCGCCACCGAATTTGTGTTGCAGCTTGACAAGATAAGTCCCATCCTGCTTTCGTTCGGCGGGATGTATGCCGGCAAGAAGCTGTTCGGAGGGCTTCTCGGCTCCATTGGGACAAGCTCCATCGCCAAAGAGATGCAACTCGCCCAGACCGCCGCGTTGAAGACCTACGCCACGAGTCAGTCACAGCTTGTCCTGGAAGGAAAAATATCAGCCTCCAAGATGCAGCAGAACGTCATGGAGAGACAGAAACTCCTGAACGCGACAGCAACCAAGGATATGACCTACATGCAGCTCGCAGCGGACGGCAGGATAACCGCATTTCAACTCGGACAACTTGCGAGGAGGGGGGAGATCAGTGCCGAGCTTGTCAGCCAGCTTGCCACCATGAGGGTCATAACCGCAGAGGAGGCGCGACTCATCACCCTTATTCAGGCGGAAGGAACCTCAAGAAGGGGGAATACAGCCCTCATGCAGCTTGGTGCCAAAAGCGCGGGCGGCAGAATCAGCGGTCTCTTTTCCGGTGGAAACCTCGCCATGATCGGCGCTGCTGTCGGACTTTCCATGTGGATGGGTTACGAGCAGTTCTCAAACAAGATAAAGGAGAGTGAGAAGACACTTATAGAATCTGCAAGGCAAAGTGCGAAGACATACGGCGACTTTCTGAAAAACCTTGGCGGCAAGGGTGATGGCGGCTTGCAAAAACAGGTGGATTCCATGAAGGAGATCCTCGAGACATCCGGTGACTACACTGACAGCATCAAAAGCCAAATTGAGAACGCGAAGAGCCTTTCCGACCAATATGACATACTGAAAGGCAAGATTGAGGAGGCCGGAAAAGCCAATGACGCCATATCCGGGACTTACGGCAAGATCACCTCCAACGCCCTCGCTTCAACAGGCCTTGTGCAGGACAGTACTCTGGGTGGCAGCACGCCTAAGCCTGTACAGTGGTTCCTCGGGCTGAAAAACGACGATCTTGAAAAGAACGTACAGGACGCCACCGAGTCGTTGCAGAGATACCAGATGATGTTCGACACGCTTGACAGGAACACACAGGCGAGCATGGAGAGTTTCATACGCGGGCTTGCAAGCAAGAACAAGGCCCTGTCAGACTTGATACAGGGACTTCCGGTGTCAGAACAGATAAGGGCGCTGGCCTTTACCGGAGGAGACGATTGGGAAGCCTTTGTCAGGAGGTTCGGAAACGGAAGCGAGGAGGTCGGAAAGTGGCTTTCCGACTTGCAGGAGAGGGCCAAGAAATCGAGCGGCGACATTTCGGAGATAATGTACGACGATGTGCCGAAGGCCCTGCAATCGATGATGAACGACATGAACATGTCGCAGACGGAGTTCAAGGTCTGGGCCGCCAAGAATCCGGAGATATTCGCCAAGATGATGGATGAGATGGCCAAGAAGGCCAACGTCACGAGCAAGAATATCCTGCTTTGGTTCCGCCGCGCCACGAGCGAGCTGATGAACTTCAATTTCTGGGCCTCCGAAGGCCGTAACGGCAACGGCGGCAAACCGAACGGCAGGCCGGCATACCGGAGCGGCGTGCAGGGCGGTACCCTTGCCGGGGACATCCGGGCCGGGCTGCGCTCAAGCGGGAAAATGGCCGTCGGCAAGAACGTCTCCGAATATGACAAGATACTCAGGAGTGTGCAGGACGCTTCATACGAGAAGACGGGCCAGAATATCCAGAAGCTGTACAAGGAGCAGCGCAACGAACTTGACCAGATCGCATCGTCAATCAAGAGAAACAAAAGGGCCAGCAAGGGGACGCTTGTCATGTACCGTGCCCTCAAGCGCTATGTGGGACAGATTGAGGATGTGGCGTATTACGGCGGTGTGACCCTTGACGTGGGCAAGAACAAGACGACAGGACACTTCGGTAAGGACAGAAAAAACCGTAATGGAAAAGACGAAGAACTTGAGACCGCAAGAAACAGGGTGGAGCTCTACAAGCGGTTTTTCAGTGAATACAAGAACCTGTCGAAGACGCTCGGACAGTCCGGCGCACTTTCTGAACTTAAAGGCAGCAGTGACTTCAAGAGCGTGTTCGGGTACGGCCTGAATGACGTGACGGACTTCGCCGGGTCGCTTGATGCGCTGACGCGGAGCCTGAAACGCTCCACCGAGGCGAGGGCCAAGTTCCTTGACAGCAAGGATGCCGACAAGTCCATACAGTCGAGAAAGGAACTTGAAGAAAGTGTCAAGAACGAGATAGCCGGTCTTGACTACGAAATGGATGTGCTGAAATCGCGCTATGACATCTACCGTAAGATCATGTCCGCCACTGGGAACGGCGAACTTTCCAATAGGATAGCTTTTCAAGGGGCCACGGTGTCAACCCCCAAGGAACTCGTGCGGTCGCAGATGGCCCGGCAGTTCGGTGGGAACATAGAGAGCGCTGACAGGGTGCTCGGCATGGACCGCAGGGATATTGAGAAGAACTACGGAAAGGACAGCGTCGTCGGGCATATCTGGCAAAAGGGCCAGGACGACACCAAGGACAGGCTGAAAGAGGCCCTTGAGCTGTATGCCGACCTTGTAACGAAGCACCAGACTATCCAAGACCAGATAGACGCTGAAAACAACAGGTACAAGGAGCAGCTGGAGACGCTGAAGGCGATAAAGTGGGCATCGCCGGAAGAATACAATAAAGTCAGAGGAAGCCTTGACGAAAGCCACGCCAAGAATCTCGGCGACCTTGAGTTCAAGCAGTTCAAACAGGACAACGGATGGGAGCAGCTATTCCGCGACCTTGACAGGGTTTCCGTAAAATCCATTGACAGTCTGCTTTCAGGCCTTCGAAACCTGCTCAGCACGAACGACATGTCGGAGGAGGGCGTGAAGGCTGTCGTGGAGGCCATGGACAAGCTGGCGGAGAGGAAGGAAAGGGTCTCCCCGTTCGCCTCCATCGCCGGAGGGTACAGGACGCTTTCCGAGATACAGGCCATCAGGAGTGCCGGGACGAACGCCAACGGCAAGTACGTACTGTCAAGTGAGCAGGCCGCAAGATACGGGTTGAAGCCGTCGAAGACGGACGAATACTCCAAACATGACATCGACAGCGTGGAAGCCGGGGTGTTCAAGGGCTTCGAGAACTCGGTGAAGGGCGTTCAGGAGGCGTTCGAGGGGTTGCAGGCCGTGCTTGCACCTGTTGAGGAACTTTTTGACGCACTCGGAAACAAGGGGCTTGGCGAAGGCATGGGGGTTGCGAACAAGGCCATTGGCAGTGCCGCCAGTGTGGCCGGAGGGTTCAGCTCCTTGGCGCAGTCCGCCGCAGGGGTGGGTATGGAAGGCCTGTCGAGTGTCCTCGGCAAGGCAGGGCCGTATGGAGCCGCTGCCGCCGCAGCATTGAGCGTGGCAAGCAGCCTGCTCAGCAGCAAGACTGCATCACAAAAGGCATACGAGCGACAGGCGGAATACCTGAAGAACATTCAAAGTACCACCGGCGAAATCAACGGCAACTTGAAGAAGAAGGTGTCGTCGGCTTACGGTTCCGCTTCGCAGGCAGCCGGGAGAAAGATAGGTGAGAATCTTAAAAACGAGGCTTCGGAAGTCAGGAATACATTTTACAGCTGGAGCATGGCCAAAAATCGCCACGGCGGCCACAGAAACCGCATGAAGACGAATCTTGACTACGCCCAGATCAATGACTACCTGAAAGAAATCGGTTACACGGGGCCTGAAATAGGCGGTGACTCTATTCAGACCCTCGAAGGGGAGTACCTTGAAAAGGTGCGTGAGAGGTTCGCCGGCATGTGGGCGAGGATCCCGAAGGACGCAAGAGACCTGCTTGACAGGATTATAGAGATAGAAGGAGAGTCCGGCGAAATTAAGAAAAACGCCGAAGACGCAGCAGAGGCCCTGACAGACTTGTCCCTTGAAAACGTCAAGTCCGAGTGGAAGGACCTGCTCAACCAGCTTGATTCTGACAATCAGGATTTCGCGGAGAGTTTCGAGAAGCACATGAGGGAGGCCATTCTCGGCGGGCTGACCGCCAACCTCTATGCGGAGGAGATTAAGAAAAGGATTACTGACGCTTCCACTGCCGCAGCCTCCAACAAGAAGGGTAACAAGTACATTGCCAAGAACGGTACGGTAAAGGAGCATACGGGCAGCGATGACGACGTGAAGGACGTTATGTCTGAGTACACGTTGGATGAGGTGGCCAAGCTCAACGAGGCCGTCAAGGATATTTCAGAAAGAATGCGTAATGACCGCGACCTTCTGAAAAAGACTTTCGGATGGTCTGACAAGGGTAACTCCAAGGCCGGTTCGAGCATCAAGAACATCACCGAGGAGACCGCCGACATCATTGCCGCGTACTGCAATGCCATACGCCTTGATGTGTCCGTCAACAGGACGAGGATTCAGCAGATTGCCGATGCGGTGAACAAGGTGCCGGAGTTGAACGGCATCGCCCAGTCGCAGCTCATGCAGCTCCGCGAACTTGTCAGCCTTGCCCAGTACCGCAACGGCAGGCTTGACGACATGTACAACTGGATGCGGTCGGTGACGAAGGAAACAGGTTCAAAGCATCTGTCGATGTAGGAAAGAAAAAACGAAGACTAAATTATAAAAACGATGTGGTAAATCGTAATAGACTTACCACATTGTTTTTGTATTTTATCATTCCGCTTTAAGGAACTCCCATTTGTATCCTTTTTTTTCGTCTGCTAGCACCATTCTGTCAGAACTTATTGTTAGTATCTCGTTTTTGTCAACTATCTTGCCTTTTTTATCATAAAAGAACAAGGTGTCATTATCTATTTTCCAAGAGCCTTCCTCTTTCTCGTGGAGATTCCTTTTTTCACCAGTGCTAATATTCTCAACATACACGTCTGTAATTTTGGTAACGCTACCATCTCCTTCAATATCGTATGTTATTACAGAGTGCATACCTATAAGGCCAAAATTTTGTTTTTCTGTCACACACTTCCATTTTCCTTTAGGTGAGTTTCCACAACCAAGCAAAAAAGACAAGAAAAAGACGAAAACAAATAATAAATACTTTTTCATAATTTTATAGTTTTTAGTTAAAAATTGTCTGCAAAGGTAGCGTTTTTGGCGCTACCATGCAAATGTTCATGGGAATATTTCAGATTCACTTCATTTTCCCGGCGAATTTTTCGGCGTTGATTGCTGCCGACTGCGCGAGAATCTGCGTGACGGCCTCCCCGAGCATCCCCCATGCCCGGCAGAACCCGTCGTCGAGCGTGTCCGCGTCTCCCCCGTCCGCCATTATCTGCATGATGACCCCGTGGCAGTCGTTGTATATCCTGTTGAGGCCCACGAGTGCGTCGGTGAGCCTTGTGTCGATTATGATTCTTGTCTCCATTGTGGTATATGTTTTAAAGTTTTGTGAAAAACGACTTGAAAATTTCGCTTGTTATGATGTTAAAATCAGGCAGCGTAAGGCCGCTGGCATCATCAGGTTTCCGTATGAAATTCCATATCATGCAACCACCTCCTTTTCTATCAGTGGTAGGAAGCCGTGTTTCTTCAGTTCCTCGTACAGGAACAGCCGGCCCTTCTGCGTCCATTTCGAGAGCATCTTCGTGTCTCTCCTTCCATCCCTGTGCTCAATGGGGAAGGAGTAACTCTGCACGTAGCCAAGGGGAAGGTATTTGGCATACAGAATCCACTGCCCGGCCACCTTGTGCTGGATGCCGAGGTTGCGGAGCAGGACATTGAACGCCTTTGCGGACATGCCGTAGTCCTGCGCGATCTGCGTCATCGCGACCGTCTCCCTGCTTGCCAGAATCAGGTCGCAATAGTCAGCCTTGGGCTTCATTGATGCAACAGTGTCGCTCAGTTCGACCACCCGCTGTTCGGCTTGTTCGACAGCCTTGCTTTTTTCTGCGTTTTCCGCTTCGAGCTGCATAATCCTTTTGTTATGTTTCTCAATGGTGACTTGTGCCACCTGCAAAGCACGTGCCATGATTAACTCGGGCGTGTCCTCCTGCGTGGAGGCAAGGTAGCCGCCTGTCTTGCGGATAGAAGGGAGGACATCGGATGTCACCCAATGCTTAAATTTCTTTGCCGTTTTTAATTTTGAACCAAAAATAAGAGAGTACATTCCGCTCTCGTTGATAATAGTCGTGTTACTCTTATAGTTAGAACCAGTACCCTGAATTAGGGTGATGGTTTTATCTTCCTCATCGACATGGGTCGACAATGCGTTTTCAGGCTTCGCATACCCCAACGATAAAGCTACATCTTTTCCAACGAACCAAGGTTCATCATTAGCAACAACAACTCTTACCTCTCCAAACAGAGGGTTCTTGAAAATCTGAATGTCGTCCATTTGCTTATAAATTTTAGACGATTGAACATTGCCGGGTTGGCACACAAAGAAAGAGTACCGCTACCCTTTGTCTAATGCCTATAAGCGAAAGCACGGCTGTATCATTATAATGCAGCCAAGGGGCGATACTCTTATATCGTTATTCTTGTGTAGAATTCAGACATAAAAAATGCCCTCCCATTGCGCGGAAGAGCCTTAACTTCACTCCGCTTATATTATTAGACGCTACAAATATACATCAAACAACTTAATATCGTAATATTATAGTCTAATTATTAACTATTATTAGCACTCGATTCTAATTCTGCGATGCGCTTACGGCATCTAATTAGCTGATATAGTAGCTCGTCTTTCTCTTTTTCCAACTTCTTGTTCTTAACTACGAGGCGTTCCATCTGTTCCTTCATCATGGCAGCATCGTAATCGCGGAGAAATTCATTAAACTCTGTCGTATATTGACCATCAAGCATATATTTCTCCTGCATAACCAGCAAAGCACGTTCGCCACGCATAATCATGTTGTACTCACGAATTTTTCTGTTTCTTTTCTTCGCTCCTTTGGTAATAGGTCCGTCTCCACATAAATCGTTCTCCAACTCATCGTATCTTTTCCTTAGTGTTTGATAGTCTCGTTCAAGAGTATGTAGGTACTCAGATCGTTTCTTATCATACTTCTTGAATTTATTGATTGTTCTTTCTGCCCAAAAGAGTTTCTCTTGATCTTTGGTGAGCATTTGCGCATTAATAGTTTGAGTTTTAAGTTTATCTTCCATTGTGTTTTTTGAAACTAATTTACCACACAAATCTTAAATTCACAAGAAAACCGTTAAACTTTTCAAACTTTTTAAGATTTAACATTGATAACAAACAATTATGGGTAATTTAGCGCAACTAAAAACGAATGTCATGGATAAGATTCTAACCGCAAAAGAGATACTGGAAGGGAAAGGCTATACAAGACCAAAGTTTGACATGGTCGGCTTTGCAAGGGAAATAGCAGAGTGGTTCAAAAACGGTACAGAGGGAAGCGGTCTGCTTCTTGCGCCATACCGTCTTTCTACCTTTGGGAGGCAATATGAGTGTGGCTATGCCAATTTCATAGAAAATCTAAGCGCGCTTCGTGAAATCAACCTCTCAAAAATTATTCCATCCGCTTCACAAGGTGCTTTTCAAGGTGTATATCTTATCAATAAGGGTGACATTGATTCCGTTGCCAGCAACTTGTCTGAGCGTTATGGATATATCGTAGAGAAAGGGTCTAAGGGTACGTATCTGGTTTCATTGATTTAACCCATGGCAAATCCTTGGAAAATTTACCAAGACTTGAAGTTCAGGAACCTGTATAAGAACAAATACCTGAAAGGGCGTGGGCTGACAGCAAGTCAGACAGCCGAGACAATGCGCAAGTTCAAGGTCTATGTTGACAGAATAAACACTACGCCAATCATAGGGAAAAAGGTACGCGAGGCAGAAAACACAGCTCAACTAACATCTATATTGGACGGTGTATTCAACAACGAATGGAAAAACCATATCAAAAACAACTATAAAGATATGCCCCATTATTTCCGCGACTATGCTAAATTTGTGGAACTGATGGTTAGTGTTGTCGATATGTTTCGCAGCGAGGCGGAGTTTCGGGACTTGTACTGGCCTGACGGCTCACTTGTCACGATAGACGATTTTTCCAAGTCGATGAAAGTCAAGCATAATCGCATCAACTTGACGATAGGCGCTGAAAGCGAGATATACCAAGGCAGCAACGCTTTGATAACAGTTTGCCAATATGTAGGCTTTGAAGGTGTTTCAAGAATGAATCTTACGGCCAACGGTTTAAAGCTACTTGTGAAGCATATCCCGTTAGGGAAAGAAACAAAATACATGGAAGCCGGGGAGGGATGGTTTCTGTGTACCTGTTGCGACACGAAGGTAAAGCTGCGGCTCATCAAGATAATCGCAGGGCATTTCCATACAGACATTAAAGCCGAGCTGGTTTGATGAATCTGAAATTGAATAATTGTATTTGTACTTTATGATGTGGAGCCACCCGGTCCCGCATTATTTGTCAGCGTTAAAAAGATACTTGACGACAAAATAAAACATGGTCAGCACATTCGCCGTTGTTGTCGTGATTAGCGCAACGATTACAGTATCGCTCAACAGAAATCCACAAAGCATGAATCCGGTAAAGAACAGGATGACGAATACGAGTGACATGTGTCCGACGAGAAACCAAAATAGATAGCTCGCATAATGCTTGCGCTCGTCAATGTTCTGCCGTAACCCGCGGATCCTTTCCCGCCTCTCCTCATCCTCAAGAGAGCTGTCCTTTTGCACGTCAGACGGGTCGGTGCCCTTTTTTGAAAGTACCTCTATTATTTCACTTGTTGTTTCTGGCATTTTCAAGGGTCTTTTTGATTACTTCCTTGTAGTGTTCTTTTGTGAGCTTGTCCGGGATAACGACGTTCTGCCCACGAACGAATTTCTTCTCCCACGGGGTGTCGTGAGCGTGAAGAATGGATACAAGACTTGAATCCGTATAGATGCCATATTTCTTCCATACAAAGTCGCACACCGCTTTCTCGCCGCTATCTGTAAGTGTCGGCGTGATTTCTATGTCGTCAGAAACCCCAATTTTCGAAAAGTCAAAAACTTTCGTCTTTTCTTCTATCGGGTAGCTTCCGTATTGCTTGAATGAATAATAGACGGAGGGGAACACGGGGCCGTACTGCCACGCTTCCACCTTCTCCAGCTTGGCCCCCTCAGTAGGCCGGTCAAGTATGGCAAGCATATAGCCATGCGCAATATAGACCAGCTTCATCAGTTTGAGAGGCCGTATATCACGATTATCTCTATGCGCCAAATCTATGAAGTAGTTGGCTATTGACAATGCGTAGTTTTCCATAAGACGACTTTGAAAGATACTTTGTTATATACTTTTGCAAAGATACGAAATGTGCGAGCAAGAAACAAACAATATTCATTATTTGTGGCAATACTGGATATTTATTCAGTTTTTAATTGCATAATTATGCAATAATTGTTATATTTGCAGCTATAATCATAGTTGCATGAAGTTCGAGAAGGTCTACATACAGAAGATGGTGGATAACGCGAAGCCGGTCGAGACGATTTCCGACTTCGACATCTACTGTGCCGACATGCCGTTCAAGCTATTTGAGGAGGCGAAAGAGCCGTCGAAAAGGGACTGGCACGACGAGCATGGCGAGGACGAGTACATTCCCGCCGACGGGCTTGTGATGAAGCCGTACACGATGGACGTGAAGTTCTGCTGCAAAGGCGGCAGGGATTCTGCAAACGCCAAAATCTCGAAGTTCCTGAAATACATTACGGGGCGTGACGGATCCGGGGCGGAAATGAAGATGTACTGCACATGGACCGGAATCGGCAGACGCGGCATCCGCTTCGTCAAGCTTAACGACAATGCGGAACTGGTAAGGGATGACAACGGGGACATTCTCGTATTCAAAGTGACATTCAAAGTGAACGATCCGGTAACGGACATCGCTCCAATCTTCAATAACGGAAACAAGGTAACAGGATTAGGCTAATAATGGACGAGTGGAAGGTATTCCATAGTGACGGGACCGCCATCAAGGACGAGAACGGCAACGAAGTGACCACCAAGAACCTCGAATACAGCGGCTCGTGGATGGGAGAATGCTTCGTGAGCGTCACGTTCAGGAGCCCCGTCCCTATATCGTTCAAGATAGGCGACTACCTGACATACCGCGGCGAGCGGTTTGAAATCAATTACGACCCCGGAAAAATCAAGTCGGCCCGCAAGAACACGTACGGTGAGGCATTCGTCTATGATTCCGTGAAGCTCAATTCCAAGCAGGACGAGTTGGCGCGGACGGAATTTCTCGACATCGTGCTACATGACAACCAGACACACTACACGTCGTTGACCAAATTCCTCTTTTATGTGTCTTCCCTTGACGACCTTCTTGACCGCATACAAGCAAACCTTGACGAACAGTGGGGTGTTGGCGCTTGGAAACTGTACAGCCGTAACAGAGCACGCTCGCTGCAACGGGGGTGCGTTGGCGCGGAATGGGACAAGGCGTATGGCCCTGATACGACAGACAACGCCATCAAGTCGACACCGATCACGGCTGACGGCCTGACGTGCTGGAGCGCGTTGGCTCTTGTCAACAGCAAGTTTGACGTGAACTTCATTACGAGGGGAAGGAATGTGTATGTGGGGACGGCAGGTGTTCCTACATCGATAATATTCCAATATGGAAAAGGGAGGGGGCTGTATGAAATAGAGCAGAACGCCGACCCCGAGCAGAGCGTCACGACACGGCTGAGGGCATACGGCTCGACCAAGAACCTGCCGAACCGTTACTACGCCACGCTGAACCTGCAAGTTTTCGGCAATATCAAATATGTCACGCATCTTACCACCACCGGCGTGACAACCGTCTGTATCTATACGGATCTTGAATATTCAAGGGCTGCGCTTTACTTCACATCCCGAGATAACGGAGCGGGCTACTATAATGTATCTGTCCGCATAGGTGGAACAACGGTAAAGGCTATGGTGAGAGCCTCGACAAATCCCGCATACGAAGGGAAGTGCGAGGTGTTTGTCAACGGTGCGCTCAATGTGGCGCAGGACGTTGAAGCATTTCTGACTTTGGCGAACTCGGCTGACCGGATATATTTTGTTTCCGGCGTGGAAAGAGAACAATTTCCGATTGCAAACAAAGATTACAACAGCGGGAACCTGCCAAACAACATGGCAGTCAACAACCTTATGTTGCCTGGTTTCCCGAATAAGTCTCTGAAACAATGGTGGAGCGAACAACCGGAAAGCGTCAAGAAAGAAATCTGTCCCAACGGGAAAGAACATTTGTTTTCGGAAAACAAATACAGGCCGTATATCGATTCGTTGAATGTGGGCGAAATTGGCGTCAGACCCAGCTCGGTCTATTTTGACAACGAGAATCTTGAACAGGGCATCGTTGAGATATATCCGACCATCGAGGAAATGATGGTCGGAGGCGTGCGTATTGACGAGATAGAGTCGGCAGAGCAAATCAAGGATAACGGCGTATTCAAAGACGGTGTGACGATCCCCAATTTTGAGATATACCTCAAGCCGGCCATAGACTTTGACATTAACGACCTTATTCAAAGATCGACCGACACACCGCGTATATCCATGAAGGACGGCATGTGTGGGGGGCGGGATTTTCAGATTACATCCGCATCCAAGCAAGGTGACGGACGGTGGAAGCTGGTATGTCAGAGAAATGCGGACGATGCTTTAAACCTGTATTATCCATATAATGACTATCAGCTTAAAAGTGGCGACCACTTCGTTCTTCTCGGCATCCCGTTGCCTGATTCATACGTTGAAGCGGCATCCAAAAAGCTCCTTAAATATGCGCTTGCTTTCCTTGACAAGAACGATTATACCAGATATGTATATAACCCTAAAATAGACGAAATTTTCATGGCCCGTCAGCATGATGCGGCTATGGCTGACACTACAGGGTCGGTTGTTTCAATCCACGACACCATCAAGGAAGGTGACTTTATGCAGTTTGAAGATTCAGACTTGCATATAGACGGACAGATAACCATTGATCAGCTCACAATCAGGGAGGAAGATGGAGGTATACCGACATACGAAATCACCCTCCGTGAAGATAAGTCGGTCGGAACCATTCAGAAGATACAAGAAAAAATAAGCTCGCTTGAAAGCGGCAACGGTGGTTCGTTGGCGGGTAATGTGACAGACCGACAAGTTACGAGACTGATTGAATTATTAGGTGGAAAGCGTTTCCTCTCCAAGCTCTCCCCCGACACCGCCCAAGGGCTCATCACCTTTTTGAAAGGCATCGCCTTTAAGGACAAATACGGCATCTCGGGGATTGGCGAGGCTGTCTTGAAATCCCTGAAGCTCGACGGGGCGGAGATAGACCAAAGTGGGCACGGCACATTTACCGGCATTACGAATTTGGGGGATATTGTCACCAAGAATCTGACCGTGACAGGGATGATGCACATCTTCACGCTTGTCATCGATAAGGTGAAGAGCGCGGGCGGTGCGGCCATATTCACTCCGGCAGACGGATTCACCGTAGACAAGGTGGAGCCCGCGGCTGGCGGTTACCGCCTCTACTGGAGGGCGACTGACGGCAACGGCCTTGCAAGGGACAACATGTGGGAGGCCGGAGACCAGGCCCTTTGCCATACGGACAACCGTATGCGGGCGGGCACGGCACACAACGCTTCCAACAAGCTGTACTGGTGCCTCGTGACCAAGACCGGCACCGGCGTTATGGCGGACATCTCGGGAATACCGACAGAATGCAATTACATCGACATCTCCGCCTCCGACAAACTTGCCGGGTGTGTCGTGAATCCCGAGACAGGCGATTCCATTGTCATGTTAGGGCACAGGGGTGATAACAAGCGCAGAAAAAGTGCCATATACATATCCGCGCACTCCTCGCTCGACCCCACATTACAGGCTCCGCTGATAGCGCAATATGCCGACATTGACAGTTTTAGCTTAGACGGCAAGGCCACATCGTCCCTTGCTTTCGATGCGTCAAAGGGGCGCACGGTGCTCAAAGTGAACGGTGATGCCTATATCGGTGACGGCAATGACAACTTCATCAGATACACACCGGAGCATGGGCTGGAGGTCAGCGCCGTGGCTCATTTCAAGGCCGGTACGACCGGAGGCGAAAACATAGACGGCATATCGGCGAGCGGGGCGAACCTTATCGTGAACAGCGGGTTTACCGGTAACTATGAGAGCATCGAGGTTTCGGAGAGCACACCGGTCAACGGTGAAACGCCCGTATTCTCGCCGTCGCTCTTCGGCTGGTCAGGTACGGCCATTGTCAGTAAGGATGCGGACAGCGCAAGTGGATTCTCGGCCTCCCTTTCCGGAGCCATATCGCAGGCCATCCCGACTATCGTCCCCGGCCTCCCGTACGCCTTTACGGCCAAGGCCAAGGGACGGGACATTACTGTCAGCGTCGGCGGTGTCGAGCGTGTTTTCCAGATTTCCGGCCAATATCAGGTAATATCTTTTGTGGCGGTGCCTGCCGTCGGTGAATCGTTTTCAATGTCTGGAGACTGCACCGTATGCGAGCCGATGCTCGTTTTGGGGAGGACTCTGGCCGCATGGCAGCCGGGGGCGCAGGACAACGACAGAAGCATGGGTGAGCTGCACGCCCTACGCTCGCTGACGGAAGCCATACAACAGTCTTCCACGCGGGTGGTCGGGGGCTTCGTGCTCACGCAGACTGTCAAGGTCGGCAATTATCGCAACAAAGTGCTTACGGAAGAGACCGGAGGCATGAGCGGCTACCGGGTGTCCGACAACTCGCCGTACATCTGGGGCGGAGGCACGCTCGCACAGGCGCATTACACGATAAACAAGTACGCCGCTGACCCCTCCTATCAGGCCACCGAAGAAGAGTTGATGAAGATGGCGAAGTTCGTCGTGACACATGGCGGCAGGGCCATCCTGAACGACATGATCTTGCGCGGGTATGTCTATGCCGAGGGCGGCGTGTTCAAGAACGTTTCGTCCCCGAACGGGAACTTCATGATCACCGAAACCGGCGACGTGAAGATAAAGGGGGAGATCAACGCCTCAAGCGGCAAGATTGCGGGCATTGAGATTCACGGCAACTATCTCGGCAGCGAAATCAAGCGGGACGCAAACGGCAACATTATCCCGTGGAGCGGGCCGAACGGACGCTTCGGGCTGTACAGCGACATGATCAGTTTCAGCTCTCCGGACGGCAGGCAGGTGATTTTGGGGACATGGAACAATTTCGGTGTCCCGCTGATGGTGCGCATGTCCGACAACAGGCCCGACTTTATGCCGAAATACGGAATAGTCTTTGACATTGCCAACAGCGCATTCGGGCAGGACTACGCGTTCACAGGGCGCGGCAACGGCATTCTCAACGGTGTCATGGACAGCTACCGCTACCGCCGTCTGATATTGGCGGAAGACAATACGGTGTACAATATCAACGACCCGCAGAACGGCAACAGGGTGTTTGTGTTTACCGACAAGGACCATACGGATGTCTCGCTTCCGAAGCTGTCGGCGATGAAGGTCTTCCTTGGGATGTCTGCCGATTCCACAGAGCCGTTCTCGATACCCCTTGTCATTATGGGGGACTTGAAGACGAAAGGCTTTTCCGTATTTGGCAGGAATGACAGGAAGGTGAGGGACAAGGACGGCAAGGAGACGAAGCCGTGGGCCGGTGACGAATACCCGATGATCGTCAGCTATAACGTGGCCGAATGGCTTCCTACGGTCGGAATGGCCGAGGGTGACGTGCTGGAGTTCATGCTGACATACGACCCGGGGAGAGATTCCGAGTCGGACAGGATAGATGGGAAGACCATAGTCTACACCGCAAGGTTAATCAGATTCTTACAATAACATACATGAATGAATTGAACATTGTGCCGAACACCGGCACATTCGGCGAGATAGCCGAGCGAATCAATGCGAATTTCGGGCTGCTGGAGACGGCTGTCAGGGAGGTTGAGGGGAATACATCCAAGGACTGCGGGCTTTTCTCCACCTTGGAGGCTTTGCAAAAGGCCCATCCGCACCCCACTGTCGGCGCGCAGGCCAAAATCGGCGCGGAGCCGCCTTATGCCATATATGTCTGCGAGACGGACGGCGTGTGGAAGAATACCGGCAAGACCGTCTCTCCAGCGGTATCGGTTCAGGTTCCAAAGGTCATGCAGACCTCCGGCGGTTCTGAGGATTCCGTCATGAGCCAGAAGGCCGTCACGGCCCTGTTGACCGAGTATGACGTGAGCGCGGCAAATGGCGGCAGGGCCTACACCCTCGCCGATGCCATAGCGGCTGTTCCGGCAGAATTACGAAAAAGTGGATTGACGATTAAGTTTGTTGACAGTGACAGCAGCAAATATGCAATATGGAATTGTGATAGTTCTGCATGGGATGAGTCAAGCTTCGTGAAATTAAATCAAGAATCCTACCATACCAATAGAGTTTTTTTAAAAAGCAGCCTTACAGTAAGGGCTTTTTACGATGTATCTGATGCACGGTTGAAAGTTCAAAAAGACTTTGCATGCATGCGTATTTCTGTGGACGGTTTTACAAATCTTATAATTACTTCCAACTCTAACCAGCAAGCGTCGAATCTGATAGAATTAGATGTGAACGGGAATGTTATATCCGCGCAACATGGCAGGTTCACGAAAAAGTGTATACAAACAAACAGCGCAACACGAACAATACTCCTGAACACTTATATATCACAGGCAGATGATTTTAGGGTAGAGGTAATTGACATGACTGCTTCTGCGGTTAATGTCCTTAGTGGAGAAGAAGCGGCCAACAACCTCCTGAACGGATTGCCCACAACGAACGGCTACTATACTTCAACAGGGGCTGTTACTGCCAATGACGGCTTCGTAGCCGTAACGGAGTTTGTCGAAGTGCGGCCAGGCTATTCCTACACATATTATGGATATTTGTTCGGTTCCTTGGCCATCCCAATGTACGATGAGAACAAGAAAAGAATCGGATATATCAATCAGGATTCCCAATTCTTCCGGAAGCAGACGGTGGAAGCAGACGGTGGGGCTGTCGTCAGTTGTACATTTGCCGTACCGGACAACTGCCATTACCTGAAGCTCTCGGCCAGAAAACATAACGGCCATGGGGTGTCTCTATACCTTGACAACATTCCTGCTGCATTGAGCTCGGAGGTACAGAATCAGAGCAAAAGAACTAAAGCGGCCAACCTCCTGAACGGATTGCCCACAACGAACGGCTACTATACTTCAACAGGGGCTGTTACTGCCAATGACGGCTTCGTAGCCGTAACGGAGTTTGTCGAAGTGCGGCCAGGCTATTCCTACACATATTATGGATATTTGTTCGGTTCCTTGGCCATCCCAATGTACGATGAGAACAAGAAAAGAATCGGATATATCAATCAGGATTCCAGTTTCATTCGAAAAATCACAGATGGTGTTTACATACGAAATGCGGTGTTTAGGATTCCGGCCAACTGTCATTACATCAAGGTCTCATCACTTGCGGACTCTGCGTTTTGCCTGTGTGTCAGCGGGGAATCTTCTCCTGTCAGTATCGGTTGGACCATCCCCGCCAAAATATATGCTATCAAAGGATGTGAACGCAGCATATATGTTGATAATATAGTCAATAGAAACGATGATGCGCCAGCTTTTAGTATAGGTTGTCTGAAAACATTTGGAGCTTTTGACGGACGAAGGTTTCATTTCACTCCGACATCTACAGGAACTCTGTCCGTCCTGTTCAATGCTTACAACAGTAACAACGAGCTGATAGGGAGCAGGACAATGGCTATAGAGGTGATAGACAATGTGTTGTCAGCTCAAAAAACAGTACTGTGTATAGGTGATTCTATCACCGAAGCAATGAACATGCCGTACTATATACAGGAGGGGCTGAAAGCCACCCTTTCGCCAGAAAGTATCCAGCCAACTTTCGTGGGCACCAAGGGCGGCCCTACTGGTATGGCACACAAGGCAACCATGCATGAGGGGTGGTATGGAAGAAGCTACCAATGGCTTGCCGGAGATTTGAGAGACAAAAACACCCCATCGCCGTTGGTCAACCCCGGTACCAATAACCTTGATATATCATATTATAGGACATCCATACTTGGGATCAGCCAAAAGATAGATGTGGTCAACTTGGCAATGGGGTTCAACAACACCTTCGACCGGAATGATGCGAAGAAAGCGTTTTCTTCAATGCAAAAAATAATTGCAGCGTTCAAGGCCGACAATGCCGACACAAGGTTCATCGTCCAATTAGTCACCTATCCTGCAATGGGTCTGGTACTTCAAGAAAATGGAGAAGAGCGTGTGGCGAAGAAGAACTCTGTTTTGTTCTTTCGGAATCTATGCCTTGACACGTACAATTCAGGGCAAGATCCGAATATCATTATCGGCGACTTGGGGCTTTCGTATGACAGATGGTATGCTTATAAGCGTTCCGTAGTCCGGCCGGCATCATATTATGCGACTGATTCCGAAGAAGTTGTCACGGATAGAGTACACCCATCTGCTGACGGTACTAAAGAAATGGGGGAAAGCTCCATGCACTCTATTTTGAAAATGCTTCTGTAGGATTTTCGTTTGCGGACCTACACAAAAGAAATGTTAGCGTGAACTCCGATGATACGTCCCCAATGGTCATTGCCTATGACGAATTGAGGAAAACAGAATGACATAACGTTTAATAAAAAACAAAGTAAACATGAACATTACATCAAAGAACCGGACATTCATTATCATGGAGGAGTCCGGAGTGGGAAGGAGGACTAACCCATGATAGAACAATTCAGAAGCCTGCTTGTCGGCATCACCCTTGCCGTACTGGCATTTTTGAAGCCCATAGACGGGGAGCTCACATCGCTGCTGCTCGTCTTTTTCCTCAACTTCGTGTTCGGCTACCTTTCCGGCATGATTGCCAACCGTGAGGACTTCGACTTGAAGAAAGCCCTGCGGTGCGGAGGAGAGGCCACGGTGTTTTTTGTACTGTGCTGCGCCATCTACACCATCGGAAAGGTCAAAGGCGAGCATCAGGGCGCATTGCAGTGTGTGAGTTTCATCAGTTATGTGGTAATATACTTTTATGCGCTGAATATATTGAAGAACTTAAAAAAGATGTTCAAATATGACACGCCGCCGTGGTATGTCGTGGCGTTCATTTACTATGTGCTTAGGTTCAAGTTTATCGAAAAGGTCCCGTACCTTACGGAATACCTTAACTTGCACCAAAAGGAAAACGACTCAAAACAGACAGAGACATGAAGATAACGTTACAGCAGCTCCTGTTCATCGCCCCCCATTCGGGGGCGAGGGCAGGGCGATTCCTGCCGTACCTCAACAAGTACATGGGGCAGTACGGCATAGACACGCCGCTAAGGGCCGCGCACTTCCTCGCGCAGGCCATGCACGAGAGCGGAGAGTTACAGTTTGTCCGTGAGCTGGCGAGCGGTGCGGCCTACGAGGGCCGGAAAGACCTCGGCAACAGCCGTCCCGGTGACGGACGGCTGTACAAGGGCCGGGGATTGCTTCAGGTAACGGGCCGGAACAACTACACGAAATTGGCCAAGGAAACGGGCCTCGATGTGGTGAAGAAGCCCGCACTTCTCGAACAGCCCCAATGGGCCGCGATGTCGGCGTGCTGGTACTGGGCCGGGCACGGTCTCAACGCCCTTGCGGACAAGGACGGCCTCACGCTCGTCACCAAGAGAATCAACGGTGGCACGAACGGAATCAAGCAACGGGCCGCTTATCTTGAGCGGGCCAAAAAGGCATTCGGGATATGACAGAGAAGATTAGAGACAGACTGACAGGGGCTTTCTGGGGTGCGTTGGTGTGCTTCCTCATCTCCTACATGGCCGGAGGGTATCATTTCCGTGACACCGCGAAAACGGTTGTAAGGACGGACACATTGCACGACACCGTAACAGTTAGGGAACCTTTTGCCGTGAATGCGCGCGAGGTGCGGACGGACACGGTATGGCTTCCGGTTGTAAGGACACGCACGGACACCGTTCTTTTGCGCTCTGACGGGCCGAAAGACAGTGCGTTGGCAGTTGTTCCCATCACACAAAAAGTCTACGCAGACAGCACGTACAAGGCGTGGGTGAGCGGATATAACCCGAGGCTTGACAGTATACAGGTCTACAGGCAGACATTTGTCACCACCAAGACGGAGACAGTGGTCAGAAAGAGACGCATCGGAATCGGCGTGCAGGCAGGCTACGGGTACGGCTTCCGATACGGTGGATTCGAGCCGTATGTTGGCCTCGGGGTGTCATGGAATTTTTAGGATATTACATAAACTTTGGTTGTTTTTTCATAGATAGTTGATTGATTTAGTTTTTAGCTTTTAGTTTTTAGTTAGTTTGAAAATCCGTGGCGCGCTGTGACAGTGGGCCACGGCTTGTTTTATGATTTTGGTTTGTAGCAGTCGCAGCTCCTGCAATCCTCCTCACACCTGATTCCCCTCTCGGTCAGCTTCCAGCACCCCATGTCCCAATCAAGGGCATAGGGGTACGAGCACCATTCTGGTTGCATGAAGTCCGCATACGTTTTATTTTCGGACACGGCCTGCTTGAACTCTTCGTCGGTGAGTTCGTGAAAGTATCTTTTTGCTTTCATTATATTTCCGTTGAATCTTTTGTTATCATCAGCCAGATAAGTCCAATTATCACGGTGACAAACAGCACTCCGAGAATGATGCTCTCGGAAAAGAAGCCGTAGACGAGTGCACCCATTCCGGCAACCATTCCGATGATAATCAGCAGTTTCAAAATGTGCTCTATCTTTTTCATAATCCCAATGCTTGTTTAATTCGCTTCTTGTAGTCTTCGTTGGCCATTTGCTTGGCTGACGAAAGGGAGATTGCGCATGCAATATAATTATAACAATAGAACACTTTATATTCATGCTGCACAAATGAAACCATGTATATGCCCCCCATAGGCTTTGCCAGCCAATAAGTTTCACCGTCAGACAAGGCCTCTTTCCACTCCAATTCGGGGATATTGTCCACCACGCTCTCGCGGCCTGCGTTGAAAGCGTTCTCAATATCAGTCTCAATGAAGACTTCGTGTCCGTTAAATTGAGTTTCATTACCGCTAAGCCTACCTTGAAGTCTTGCGGTAGCGTATTCTTTTGCTAAATTTTTCTTTTCCATATTATTCTGTAATTCCTAATTTGTTTGTGAAAAAATCTCCAATGTAATCATTTGAACATGCTGTTTATTGCTAATATTGCCGCAACTCCCCATCCGCTGAACGCTATTGTATATGCTACCCATCTTACAAGAGTAAATCTTTTCAATGCGTCAGCATAGCGGTTCTTGAACTTAACCGCATCGCCGAACTTATTCTCAAAGGTTTCTGTGCAGGCATCGGACAATATCCGCTCTATCTTTCTGCGGCCTTTCTCCGTGATGATAGGGCTAAAGGCTTCATTCTTATACAGGTCATTCTTATACAGGCCATTCTCAGTTGAGAACACGTGGGTATTATAAACCGTGTCTCCGCTATACTTGTCTTGAAATCCCGTCCTAACATCTATCCGAAACACTCCGCGCTCTTGGTAGTATTTCTCTGCCAAGTCGTGGATTTTCGTTTCGTTTAACTCGGCTTTTTCTTGGAGCCGGTTATACTCATACTCGCTTAATTGTACAATTCTATTTACCATACCACTCATACTATTTATTTTTGTCCTTGCTCAATTCTTCAAGATACTTGTCCAAGGCCATGACGGCCTTTTCCGGCAGCTTCTTCGCCGTGTCGTTCCCCTTGATATAATCGACAGAACCCCCAAGCCCGTATATGAGCAGCGCGTCCTTTGTTGAGGGGATGAAGACAAGTGCAAGGATGGAAACGGACAAACAGCAAATGGACACTTTAAACTGCTTCCACAATTTCCGCCTTTTGTCTTCCTCGTCAGAATCGAGGAAAAGAATAAACAGGATAACTGCTGCAATGAGTGCTGCCATAACGATGATGGCAAAAACGCTCTTGATGCCGTCGAGGCGAGTAATCCAATAAATTTCGTTCATAGCTCATCTCCTTTCTTTGGTAATTGCGGAATCTTCGATTCAAAAATATTTCCTACAATAGTCATTCTCTCGTTATCGGGTGTTCCATCTATCACACTTGGATAAAGGCGATGCCCGTCCCAGTTAAAGCACCAACCGCTGATACAAATATCGTTGCCATCGTGTTCGAATCCGCTCAATGGCATCAATTTCCTATCTTCCGTTGCCCACTCTACAACAAAATGGCGGGTTGAGCCATCTGGTGTTGTTAGCCGCAGAATATCTCCCTCGTAGATTTCCTTTCCGTTACAGTCCTTCAACCCTGTGGACTGACATAAATGCACGACCTCCACGCTATCACCCTTGGCGTTTAACACAAGGTGTTCAGCCGTATGTGTCTTGTATGCGCCAATGCCTACCATCCATACTCCGCCCTTTCCGGTGGGCTGGCCTTTGAATTTAATTTCCCTGTTCATAATTTATTTCGTCTTCTTAGTTTTCTAATTATTCTTATCGCTTCGTCAATCGCCACGCCTATGAGAAAAGGGCTTGGCGCATTTGGTTTTGTTCCGCGTCTGTACTTCTGATAGTGGTGCAGCAAACGTTCGGTTTCCTCTGGCGTGGGTGGTCGGTCGGCAAAGTCGCAGACGAACGAGCAGTTGGTTGTCTGCTTCTGAATGTCACAAATGCCGAGGCCGTCCAGACACTCATAAAGGAAACACGGGCACTCACCGCAACAGGGCGGTTGATGGTGGTTGTGGATTTTCGGTTTCATATCTATTTCTTTTTTTCATTGAATCAATTATTGCGCCCGCAACGGATGCAAGCAGCCGGATGAGTTTCTTGATTGTTTTCTTGTTGTTCATGATTTTGTGATTTTTAATCTACTAATTCAAAGCTATATGCCACCACCCACGGATTACCATCCCACGTGCCATTGCCGCTGATTTTGTCAATGAGATACCAAAATGCTTCACGTGCTTTTGGAAAAGCTACAATAGGAGCATATCCTATATTTTTGGAAATATAAAACAAGTTCTTGTTGTCATAAAATTGCCAAACGCCCTCACGCAGTATATCATCGTCTGATATATCCTGCAAGCGTTCCACCTTAACGTCCGTAATTCTGATGTGGTGGGGCATCAAATCGGCACGGACAAACATTTTATTCTCATATCCGGCGGAACTTTCACATGTATGTTCGCACCATTCCGGAGCAACATATCCGCTCTTGTTGAGGGTATGGTATGACTGTGCTATCGCCACAATCTCACCGACTTTATAAGGCAGGTGCTTCTCTGTCTCCTCCCAGTTGCCAAGCGGTGTGCCCTCTTTCAGCAACCGCCTTGTCATCGTCTTTGTTCCGTCAAGCACAGATTGGGTAAGGTGGAATTTATCATTGAACATTATTTTCTTCATCGTTGTTTTGTTGTTTTATGCAGGAGGGAGACACGCCCCCTCCTGCGCTGGTTATGTTACTTTTTGAAAAACTCTCTCAATCTTTCGGAGTTATACTCCCCGTCCGTGAGATCTATCATCTCACGGACGGTGTACTTCTCCTTGTGCGGCTTGGGCAGGCGGTTCTACACATAGTTGGGAGTGCACGCCGCACACGCCCCCGTGATGACACGGTAGCACTGGATGCACTCCTCAAATGTCAGCTCGCTGTCGAGGGTGAGGCTTTCATATACCGATTTGTCACGGTTTGAGATTTTGTAAACCAAATCCTTGCGCGCCTCGGCAATGGTGTCACCGTGCGCCCACCTGCCGTTACCGTCCGTGACGAGATAGGCATCTTTCCTCTTGCCTATCTGCCGGACAACAGACACATTGCCCCTCCGCGAGATTAGCTGCGAGAAGATGCCGTCAACCTTGATGTAGGTCCTTCCGGCCCATTCCCAACGCAACTCGGGATTTCTTGCCTGTTCAATCCTTTGGACGGCTTGTGGGGGGAGTGTTCTTTTGACCATGCTTGTGTCTGTAATGCCCGTGCCGCGCAGGTAGAGTGAGCCGCCCACGGTGAGCCCCTCGGGCAGGGAGGTAATGCCCGTGCAACCCTCAAGGTCGAGCCAGCCGCCCACGGTGAGCCCCTCGGGCAGGGAGGT
>OGEJ01000043.1_pt1 | contig 122516 bp, 80 predicted proteins | sample 1570701 | NCBI WGS metagenome assembly OGEJ01 (sample SAMEA2582140, study PRJEB24529) | metagenome | biome: Human gut stool | place: China | collected 2011
AGAACATCATCCTCCACCACCTTGAGACCTACAAAGATGAAATCAACAGATTGGCTGAGATGAAATTTAAGAAGCTATTGTAAATCGCCTTTCGCCAACATCCTGCTACTCTTCAATAATGACCAATCGGATGTTTTGATTTTATGCGGATTCCAGAGAAGAGGGAGTTGAGTTTCCATTTTTCTTTTTCTCTGTCCTCGCGTTATCAACATTTTTATGCGTTTTTCCATCGGGTTGGTCGTTTTCGTTTCGAGGCAACAAAGAGGTAGGGGGCAAGGACAACAAGGTTTAGGGCAAGAATACTACCTGTAATGAAATGGAAGTGTGGAGATTGTTGCCCTAACGGCTTGCCGCTTGACCTTCTTGCCCGCAGTACGCCGGAACTACCTTCGCCGAAGAAGACAGAACGAATCATCCGACGCGAAAATATTGAATCTAATCCAAATGTCACAATAGAGACCTTTGCACGGCAATTGGCCTGCATTTTATTTGTTAATTCATTGTATAATAGGAAGTTATTTTGTATATTTGAGTATTAAAAACAGCATAATATTCCTCCCATGGCATACCAATCCAAGAATACCGATGAGCATGTAACATTTGCAGACGCACTCCTTTCAAAGCGTTATCGCAAAGCACAAAACGACTTCCTCAATCAGGTTGACACGCTTATCGATTGGCGTCCGATCAGGACGCTGATCAACAAGAAATACACGAAGCGACAAAATGCCATCGGTGCCCCGGCTTATGACGTGATTCTCTTATTCAAGATGTTGCTTTTGGAGACATGGTACAACCTCAGTGATTGTGCTTTGGAGGAGCGCATCAATGATTCAATCACCTTTTTCCGATTCTTGGGGCTGAAGATGGAAGAGGTATCTCCCGACCACAGCACCATCAGTCGATTTCGTTCGGCACTGACAGAGTTGGGTCTCATGGACAAACTGTTGGCGCAGTTTAACAAACAACTTTCCCGCCATCACATTTCGGTAAGGGAAGGGGTGCTTGTCGATGCAAGCCTTGTGGAGACGCCACACAAACCCAACGGAAGCATTACGATTGAAGTTGCAGACGACAGAGAAGACAATCGGAGCGAGGAGGAAAAAGAGGCAGAGGAGGATTATCAAAAACAGGTTGTCCGCCGGCGTAAAGGGACGGATGAAGAAGCCCGTTGGGTTTACAAACAAAAGCGTTATCACTACGGATACAAAAAGCATTGTCCGACCAATGTTCAAGGCATTGTTCAAAAGGTGATAACGACAGCAGCGAACCGCAGTGACACGAAGGAGTTTATTGCGCTATTGCAGGGTGCAAACATACCTCAAGGTACAGCCGTCTTGGCGGACAAAGGATATGCTTGCGGGGAAAATCGTTTCTACCTGCAAACCCATCACCTTCAAGACGGCATCATGCACAAGGCACAACGCAACAGGGCATTGACCGAAGAAGAGAAGCAACGAAACAAAGCAATCAGTCCGATACGGAGCACCATCGAACGCACCTTTGGCAGTATTCGCCGGTGGTTTCATGGCGGACGATGTCGATACCGGGGACTTGCCAAGACCCATACTCAAAACATTCTTGAAAGCATCGCCTTTAATTTATACAGAACCCCGGGGATAATTATGTCCTCATCCGTAGGATAAGGCATAACCACCCTTGAGGAGCTCGTGCAAGCAGCTCCTCAAAGGGGGGATTTACAACTACTTTCACTCCTTACTGCCACCCCTTTCCCTCGCTCCTTTTATGCGAAGAACTCCTCTTTACTCCACCTCCTTATTTTTCAAAGGTCTCCAATAACCAAACGTAATCACCTATAATTCATTTGATTGCGCCTGTTTTATTTGTGATCTACAAATATTTTGATTTTTCTGATTTAATCTTTCTAATTTGCTTGTTTTTCTATGTTTTTTGCTTTATATTTGATTAGGGGGGTAATACGCCACTTTGTTGTTAAAGTAACAAAAATATGATATAAATGAGTCCTATATTTCGGCCTTCTCGTTTCTCTCAGATAGAATGCATTTGACAATCATACTATTATATCAACATCCCTCAAATTTCCGCACAAATATCCTCGAAAATAATTTTCAAAGAGAAACTTGAACTAATGTTGAGAAACACCATAGATGGCAGAGAAAAAATGAGAAGCAGGATTCATAAATAAGACTCTATAATAAAGAAAGCATAAGTAGATAGAATTTAAAGCAAAAAAGAGACACAAGAAGTTGTTTCATTAAAAAAGCGAGGCATACAAGCATTGATTGTATGCCCTATATTTTTTTATATTCAATTAAATAAAACAAAAATATCCACAGAAATAGCAGTTCTTTCTGCAATTTATACAGAGCAAATCCGACATAAAATGCTGCAAATAAAAAAACAAACACTACGAAGTCTTATGTTGTCTGTATTCAAAACACTACTTATCGCAATCATTGTTTTTTACTTTCATACAATATCTTCTTTGTTTTCGCAATATTGCAGAAATACTTACTCACCTCAAAAGGGTTGCCCATAGAACTTTCATTCGAGTTTCTAACCATACAAACAGAACAATAATCTTTCTGAGTACATGATTTGCATTCTTGAATATCCTTGCGTCGTATTGAACGCAGTTCTTTAATTTCTTCTGACTTAAACCAGATATTCTTAAGAGTGTCCTGATGTAGATTTCCTACAATTCTATCGGACCATCCCACACAAGGGTAGACATCTCCTTGAGAACTAATACAGATAGAGGAATTGCAAACACTACAAATATAATCGTCGGCAGATTTCTTTTTATTATCTGCGATTTCTTTTTCAATATCTTCCATATAAGAAGAATCGTTGGTCATCTTATCTGCAATGAATTCGTATAGTTCAGCGTCTGATAGTCTACAGTTTAGATTATCCTTATTATGATTGTATTTGGCAATAATGGAATAATCGAAGCCTACAGGAATATTATGCTCAAACGCCCACTGTTGGACGCTTTTATAACTATCATAATTGGCCTTCATAATAGGACAGCTTAACTGTACGGGGATACCATTCTCTATTAGTTTAAGAACAGAACTACAGGTTTTCTTCAGACTATTTTTATGCATAGTAATCCCATCATGAATCTCTGGTCTCATGGAGTATATGGAAGTTTGAACGCTAAGTAAGGGATTCTTTTTCATTTCCTTTACCATATTCTCGTCAAGTAATGTGAGGTTAGAAAGAATATTGACAGACATGTCGCATTCTCTACACTTCTTTACAAAATCAATAAAGTGTGGATGTAGCATTGGCTCTCCACCACTTATTGTAATGTGAAGTAACTTCATCTCTTGGGCTTGGTCAAGAATGCTATAAAAGAATCTGTCATCCATCAATTCTGTTTTTAGCTCATGAGGTATATAACAATGAATACATCTTTCATTACACTCACTAACAACCTCCACATGAATACTGGTTGGAAAAGGAGATTCTCCAAAACGTTTGCTCAAAAACTCTTGAGTTTCGATCAACTCATATTCTCCTTTGTTTAGATTTTGAGAAATGATCCCATTTACTACCCGAATATGAGAAACATTATGCTTATTACATTCTTGTAGAGATTCGCCTTTTATCACAAATCCTTTTAAGTTTAGCAAATCAAGAAATTCAACAATATCTTTCTGTAAGTCGTATCCTTCTTCAATTTCAAAAAGCAAAGAAGCCCTATCCATAATTTCTTTGAGAGAAAGAGGGCGTTTTTCGAGACAAGATAGAATATCTGCACCTGTCTCTGAAACAATTTGATCACCGAGAATAAAATTAGTACCTGTGAAATTATAGCCAAAATTTCGATTATCCGTTATATACCCAAAGTCTCCGTAATTACGGAAAAGTACAAGAGGATTAATTTTATAGTATGCCATAAGAAGTAATTGAACATATCAGACGGAGTCTCAACGATTCCATCTGATATGTAAATTTAGCGATGACCTCCAGGTCCAGGAGGATTACAAGGTCTACCGCAAGGTCTGCTATTAGGACGGCAATCTGCCATTTTTACAGAACCTTGGGCCATCAACATCGGTTTTTTGAATTTCTTCATACTTTATCCGTTTTTGGGCCATAATGGCCAATTAATACTAGTCTTCTTGCAAAGACGTTAATAACATATCCCATACCTAGTGTCTCAGTAATAGAATAGGAACAATATTTTATTTAGTGCAAAAATCATACCAAGTCAACATCTTGCTAGTCTTGGCGTCAAAATGGCAGCATCAAATTCCAGATGGTCACAACAAAAATGGAGAAAGTTTCGTTTTTCTCAGTAGATAATATTACCTTTGCCGTATTCAAAAGCGATTCTTTGAAAATGCAAAATAAGGAAGAATATAGAGTATTACTGGTTTCCTTATCGTTACCGACTCTTCTTTTTCATTATTTCAATCCGTTGAAATATAGTTACTTGTAAATTAAGCAATGTTTAGCCGTATGCGTGGTAAAGGGAAAGGCTATACCCTCTCTAAGGCGCAATGCTTTAAGATGCGACTGATAGGTGGCATACTTCATCTGTGGCAGCAGTCTTTCCCTTTCTTCGCCTCGATACTTCTCTATTATCCTAATCGCTTCGGGCAACAACTTAATACGGCAAAGTACACCTGTCTTCTTCCTATTGAACTTCATCCAAAGATTTTCCTCATCATCACGGACAAGATGTGTCTTACTTAATCCTATTAAATCACAATAGGCTGCACCTGTATGACAGGCAAAAACAAACAAATCCCTTGCTGTTTCCATTTCTTCCTCCAACTCTCCGAAGTGGGTATTCATTAGTTTGTCAAGTGAACGTCTGTCAAGTGCCTTTGGGAGTTTCTTATCACCTCTTGCTATCTTTACATTAGCAAATAATAAGGTGTCAGCCAATCCTTCACGGTATGCCAACCTGCATACGGTCTTTATTTGGGATGCAACTGCATAGAAACTACTTTCCTGAAACCCTAATTTGTTCAAGTAGTAGTCCCTGAAATCATAAATGAAATTTTCTGTAAGTTGCGAGAAAGACAAATCTTCCACCTTGTACTTGTCTTCGATAAATGTCCGAAGATTATTACGGGTAGTATAGTAATTGGAAATTGTTTCTCTCTTAATGTCAATTCCAATATGTTCTTTCTTCTCCCTGATGAGGATGTCCAATCGTTCGATAAGCATACATCGTGTCTGTACGCTGCCTTGAAACAGTTCCTTTACATCGGTTGCGTCAAATGGGCAACCTTTGGAAAGTAAGGCTTGATAAGCCGACTGAACAGACAACAGCAAACTCTCCAACCTGCCGTTTATCTCTACTGCCTCACGACTCTTGCCGTCCACTCTACTCTCACGGGGATTCCACAACTCTGGATTGCAGGAGAGTTTACAACTGAACTGGGCAACATTCCTTCCAAGTGTGATACGTCCCATAATCGGAGCCTTGCCCGACTTGTCAAGACCGCTCTTTTTGAGGTAGAGCAACACCTTCATTTTCTCTTGTTTCATACGCTTTAATTTTTATGGGCAAAGTTACCCGAATTAAAGCGTTCCTCACTTATGCAGAAAACTGCCGACCATAGCAAAAGCCACACGAGCGAAAATAATTCAGTTACCGAACATTACTCCATCGTTACCTATGACGAAATCGGGTAACGCTCTGGTAACCGAACTTCTGCCTAAATCTGCATATTCCTGCCCTTTAAGAAAAAGGTACTTCTATGCAAATCGTTCCGTTTCTCCCTCATTATCAGTTGGTTTACATCAACTTCGATTTCTCTTCATTTTCGTTGATTAGTTACATGCCAGTTACATGGTAGTTATATGCTCTTTCCCTTTGTTATTAGGGATTTATGGCAGACTTTGATACATTTAGAGCCTTTCAGTTACATGCCAGTTACATGATAAAGCGTTTATTGTTCTCAGCCTTCTAACCTGTTTTTCAAGTGCAACGCACGGAAATTCTATGTAATCGCTCGGAATTTTTAAACCCTTCCGAGCGATTTCTTGAATCAAAACATACTGATATTCAATGACGTATGATGATTGCACTGTCGAAATCATGAAGCTGATAATCTTTCGTTTGCTCGGAATTTCTCTGCTAACGCTCGGAATTTTTAGCCTTTTCCGAGCGACCATACAGAGTGATTTCCTTTTGACACATTTACGATTTCCCTTGATTCTCTCATGCGCTTTAGCAAGTAATCTATTTTGTTATGCTTCTGCTTGTCTGTCAACTGGTCTGGCAAAACATCCCATAAGAGACGCACAATTTCAGCCTTTGTTAGAGAACCATGATCCTTCAAGGAAGTAAGTAGCAATGCTTCACATTTCTTGTCATCAAGCCCCTTATGCTTTGAATATTCTATCTTTTGGTCCGTAACCTGAGCTATATCTTTTGAAATAAAGATATGTGGCAAGCGGCCTTCTATCAGTTTTCGCTTGCGAAGCATGGCGACTGCTTCAGACGAAATGCGTTTGCCCTTCTGAACAGAGTCCAAAAGTACTGCATCAGTTAGCGACAAGTTTCTATTCTCCAGCAGCAACAAACTATAGTTTTCATCAATCACTGTGCCAGGCAGTATCAAGACAACTTCTGTCGGTGTGGATTTGTCATAATCAGGCATTGGAAGATAACGCTCTTTTTGGCTAACGAACATCTTATGGATGCCATAACCTTGGGTGTCTATCATCTTTATGTTCACCATTGCTTTTACCAATGCGGGATTGCGATAACTCTTAGGCGTTTTCTCACCAGTAATGTATTGGCTATAATTTCCGTCAAAGAAGCCACCTTCATTCTGAAAAGTCAGTTTGTCTTTGTCTTCTGTGACGATAATTCTTGCCCCGCTTTCATATCGTTGGTGCGCTATCGAGTTATGAAGTCCCTCAAGAATACTTTCAGTGTCATACTTCCATACCTCGGCAGGAATAAGTGAGTTTTTTGGGTAAATCTTGAAGCGATAGTTCCTTATTCGATTGAGTAGTTCACTTGTAGTACGAATAAATGGAATCGTATAGATGTCGCCAAATGTTTGTCCGTCTTGAAAACATTTCCATACAATTTGAGCGATATGGTGGAGTTTATGAGCTTTTTCTTCTTTACCTACAAGTAATAAAGTGGTACGTGTTACCTTGCCGTCAATAGTAAGACCTGCTTTGTCTAAAAAGACGGAATCGCTCCAAGCATCACATTCCTTTGCAAATTTTGGATAACGCTGTTTATAGCCTTCGCGAGCAAGTTTGATGGCATCGCTATCAAGATCGTCTATGGTCGCATCTTCAACAATTTGCGCAGTCCAATCGTATGCCTGCTCTTGCTCGTCAAGTATAACATTCAGTCGGGAAGCTGTCAACTCTACAAGAGAATCGTCCATTCTCTGCCACGCCTTGCTGTGGGCATAAACAGGACGGCGCTTCATGTGTTTAGGAACATGAATCACCCAAACGGTTTTATGAGAATCGTCAGTAATGAATTCTTCCACAAGTAATCCCTCAGACGGCAAGTTTGCACACAGACTTGTCAACCTTAATTTTGCCTTTTGTACATCATAGTTGTATGTGTCAGTTCCAACGATGTCAAGAGTCTTGTCAACAACACCAATAATCAAATGTCCACCTTCCATGTTTGATAAGGCAGAAACATAAGAAATGACGTCATCTTTCTCTTTTCCATTGAAGTCATTCTTCAGATTCTTAAATTCTTTCCATTCGCATTCCTCGTTTTCCTTTGGATATTTGGAAAGCAGATATTGTTGTAAATCTTGTTCCTTCATATTACAAATCTTACATTTGCAAATTATTGACTCGCAGACCGTACTATTTTGCAATGCCTGTTCACTAACAAATTCCCAACTCTTTCAGATACCCCTCAATCTCCTTGTCGAGGTCGGCACGCTTGGCTTCCAGTTCCATGATTTCCTTCATCACGGCATGGATGTCGATAGGCTCTTCCTCTTCGAATGTATCAACATAACGAGGAATGTTGAGGTTGTAATCGTTGTCGGCAATCTCCTGCAACGTGGCAAGGTGGCTGTATTTCTCTATCTCCTTGCGATCACGATAGGTATCAACAATCTTCTTGATGTGTTGCGGACGGAGTTTGTTCTGTGTCTTCACCTTCTCAAACTCCTTGCTCGCATCAATGAAGAGGATGTTGTCATCTTCCTTGCGGCATTTTTTCAACACGAGGATGCAAGTAGGGATGCTTGTGCCATAGAATATGTTGGCAGGAAGGCCGATAACGGCATCCACATAGTTTTTCTTCTCAATGAGGAAACGACGGATGACACCCTCTGCGTTGCCACGGAACAACACGCCATGAGGAGCAACACAAGCCATTGTGCCGCCATCACCCAGGTGGTAAATCATGTGAAGGATAAAGGCATAGTCGGCTGTCTTGCGAGGAGCCAGACGACCAGCTTTGCTGAAACGGTCATCGTTGTTGGACTTGTCGGCAGCACTCCATTCGGCAGAGAAAGGCGGATTAGCCACAACAGCATCAAACTGGGTGTCGCCAAAAGCATCAGCCTCCAGTGTGTCGCCATTCTCAATGCGGAAGTTGCTGAACTTGATGCCATGCAGGAGCATATTCATGCGAGCCAAGTTGTAGGTGGTAGGGTTCTTCTCCTGGCCGAATATCTCGTTGGCATTGCCGATGCTTGCAGCACGGAGCAACAACGAGCCTGAACCACAGGTAGGGTCATAGACATTGCGGAGACGAGCGTGACCGATAGTGACAATCTCTGCCAAGATGCGGCTCACCTCCTGTGGAGTATAGAACTCGCCAGCCTTTTTGCCAGCACCTGCGGCAAACTGCGAAATCATGTATTCGTAGGCGTCGCCAAGAATGTCAATCTCTTGTGATGCTTCCACTCCGAAATCAATATCATCGAGCGCAAGCAACACGTTGCTCACAAGCGTGTTCTTGTCGTCAGCCGTCTTCCCGAGTTTAGGCGAAGCAAGGTCTATGTCTGAGAACAGCCCGCCAAAGTCCTCCTCGCTGTCGTGTCCGAGTGTGCTGTCTTCGATGCGCTTCAATGAGCGTTCAAGTATCGGCAGAATGTTCTCCTTCTTCTTGATGCTCTCAATGACGGACGAAAAGAGGAAGTTCGGCTCGATGAAATAGCCTATGTTGTCAAGACATTCCTTTTTGACTTCTTCTTGCAAGGCTTCCACATCTTCATCTTTCTCCATAGTCCAAAGTTCCTTGAAGGTTACTTCGTCATCTGCCAATGCTTCATTGGCGTGCTTCTCTATCTTCTCCGACAGGTATTTGTAGAAGATAAAGCCAAGGGTGAAATACATGAAGTCGCTTGCCGACATGTTGCCACGCAACTTGTTAGCCACTTCCCAAAGTTGGTCACGGAGTTTCTGTTGTAATTCTTCGCTCATATTGTTATTCTCTTTTGTTCGTTTTGATTATTCCCAACTGAAAGTACGGATGATGTTTCGTAATCGGTCGAGTATTCTTGTTAATGCCTTGCGCCTTTTTATCAATCCAAGATGTTTGCCTTTCAGAGCCTCCTGTATGATTTCGGGCTGCTCCTTTTGCAGATAGTCATATTCTGATAGGTAATGGTTGAGCACATCGGCATCAAGTTCCTCTTCCTTTGCCAAGCTATTGACGGCATTGTTGCGTTCAGTTACAATGTAATTGTTCAACCGCTCTTCAAGGTCGCTTGTGCCATCGGCTTTCTGCTTGCGAGCCATGAAATTGTCACGGTCTTCATCCACATTCTTCTGTATAAACCCGTCAATGAGTTTTGCCTTGCTGCGCAACTCTGCATCCTTGATCATTGTGTCAATGATGTGCTGTCGTCTGTCAGGATAATCCTCGCTATACGGATTGAGGTCGGCAATGAGTTCAAGGATGTAGGCTACATTGATGATGTCACTGTGAAGGAGTTCAAGACAGAAATCTATGTCGCCAAGATTAGTATCTGTATCGTCATTGGGGGCTGGTTCAGCAACCATGCCATCATTGTTTTCTGTCACCTGATAGCCTTTCTGTTGTTCATCATGTTTAACCGCAAACGAATCGTAAATATCAAGATACTTGCTGCGGAAATCCATGAACTGTTGTTCGGTCATGCCCAACTCTGGAGCATCCTCCTCAAACTCGTCATATACCTGTATCTCGGCGTGCTTCTTGATGATGTCGCGGAAAGCGAGGATAAACTGCTTCTTGTCGTTCTCACTCTGCAAATAGTCAACATAGTGTGGCGCAGGATAATGCGCCAAGAAGTCCTTTGTCATCTCTTGGTAAGACTTCCTTACCTCCTCAAATGGCGGACGCACAATGTCTTCAAGGTTGTTGCTGTTGCTGAAAAGTTTTATGGACTCGTCCACCTTGCTCTTCATGTCGCGGAAGCAGACAATCTTGCCAAAGCGTTTCTTCTCGTTCAGCACACGGTTTGTGCGGCTGAAAGCCTGCAACAGTCCGTGATACTCCATATTCTTGTCCACATAAAGCGTATTGAGTTTCTTACTGTCGAAGCCAGTGAGGAACATTCCGACAACAAGACAGAGGTCAAGCGGCTTCATGCCCTCCTTCTTCTTCATGCGAAGATTGATGTCGTCATAATAGGCACGGAAGTTTTCTGTGGTGAAACTTGTACCGTACATTTTGTTATAGTCGTCCATGATGGCTTGCAGTTCGTCAGCATCGCCAATGCTTTCACTCACATAACCACCAGTGTTCATGCCTGTCAACTCATCGTCCTGACTGCTATTGGCAGCGTATGTGAACACCGCTCCAATACGTATCTGCGGATTGAGGCTCTTGAATATCTTGTAATAACGGATAAGCATTGGCACAGACTGCACGGCAAACAGTGCGTCAAACTCACCGTCGAATGTTGACTTATTGAAATTATTAAGGATAAACTTGGCAACCTCTGTCATGCGGCTTTGGTCGGCATTGTCCACATCAGCATTGCCGTGATAGTATTCCACAAGGAAGCCAAGCACGTTTTCATCGGCAATGGCATCCTTAATGAGATACTTATGCAAGCAGTTGCCGAATATCTCCTTTGTGGTATGCCCATCAACAGCATTCTCTACAAAGATAGGTGTGCCAGTGAATCCGAATATCTGCGTGTTGTCGAAGAACTTCACGATATTCTTGTGGCAGTCACCAAAGTGACTTCGATGACATTCGTCGAATATCATCACGATGCGTGAATGGCGTATTTCCTCAATACGGCTACTGTACCACTGTCGGCTGACAGCTGCATTGAGCTTCTGTATGGTGGTGATGATAATCTTGGAGTTGCTGTGTAGCCGCTTCACCAATTCATCGGTATTGTCGGTGCTGTCAACTGCCCCAGGCTCAAAGGCTTCATATTCGGCTTGCGTCTGGGTGTCGAGGTCGTGACGATCGACAACGAACATCACTTTATCCACATCGTCCAGCTCTGACACTAATTGTGCTGCCTTGAACGATGTCAAGGTCTTTCCTGCGCCAGTGGTATGCCAGATATAGCCATTGTCGTTTGAGTTCTCCACACGGTCGAGTATCTTCTCCACGGCATAGAACTGGTAAGGACGAAGCACCATGAGACACTTGTCGCCCTCATGCAGCACAATGTATTTGCCAATGATTTTGCCTAACGTACACTTGTCGAAGAATACAGTAGCAAACTTCTGCAAGTCGTTGAACGGCACATTGGCAGCATCGGTCCAGTTGAACGTGAACTTATAGCCGCTATTCGGATTGTTGGCAAAATAGCGTGTGTTCACTCCGTTGGAGATGACAAACAACTGGATATAGTCAAAAAGTCCATGGAATGAAGTCTTGTGGTAACGCTGTATCTGGTTGTAGGCTTGCTTCAATTCTACACCTCTGCGTTTCAATTCTATTTGAACCAATGGCAAGCCATTGATAAGTATCGTCACATCGTAACGGCATTTCTTTCTCCCCTCAACTGTAATCTGATTGGAAACCTGAAACTCATTCTGGCACCAATGGGTGCGGTTTAAGAACTCAACCCATAGGCGTTCTCCGCTTTCAAGTTCAAGCGGATAGAGGTCGCGCAGTTTCTTTGCCTTTTCAAAGCGAGTGCCGCCTTCGAGATAAATCAAAATCTTGTCAAACTCAGATGCGGTGAACTCTGTACGCCCAAACTCCTCCAGTCGCTTTTGATTGTGTATTTCCAACTGACGCTTGAAATTGGCATATAGATTTTTCTCCTCTTCAATGTGAACATAATCGTAGTTCATCTGTTGAAGAGTGGCAATAAGTCCGTTTTCGAGGGCGGCTTCACTTTGTACAGGCATATCTTATTCCGTTTTATTCGTTAAATTTGGTGCCAAGGCTAATTGTCAAATTGCAGGATTTGAATATCCAAGGCATTCTCTATCTTGCTTAAGGCTGCGAGCGAAAGGTTCTCACGTCCTTTGAGAATTTTAGAAATATACTGCTGGGTGCAGTTCATCTTTTCTGCCAGTTTCCTTTGTGTCATGCCAAGTTCTTTCATTCTTGCAGACATGATATTGGCTATCGTTTGTGAATGGCTGAGCCACGGTTTATCTTCTTTTCCCATGCTTGCTCCTGTGCCACCAACCAAAGATTTTGTTTCCTGTATCATCTTAGACGTGTTTCGCTTATTACCTATTTCTATTATGGCTAATGCCATATTGCCTACAAAGATAATGGTTTTTGTCGAAAATCTACAACTGCAAGGTTGTTTTCTGCTGTAAGAGGATGAAAAAGTTGAAATTCATTCCACGTTTTCTCGCCATGACAGAGCCGAAGCAAGCTTCTTACTGCTCGTCTGGCTTAACGAAAACTTTCTGTTCTTTTACAGTAGGAAACTTTCACCTATTCATGAAAATGCACTTTATGTCGCTGTATATGATATGGATTTGCCACTAATAAAAACGATAGAGTCTCATATAATATCATAGAGTAGAAGCGGTTAACTCAAATAGTTTGTTTACGCATTGTTTACGCAAGTATATGAAAAAAGGAGTTACGAATTTCGTAACTCCTTGATTTGCAGTGTGGACCAGATAGGGCTTGAACCTATGACCTCCAGATTATGAGTCTGTTGCTCTAACCAACTGAGCTACAAGTCCTGAATTCTGTTGATTCGGATGCAAAGGTAATGCCTTTTTGCCAATTATCCAAATATTTTTTGCAAAACTGACTAAAAATGGCTAACTTTACCGCCAATTATCCTGATAGGGAAAATCATTTCTTTACATAGGTGTAAAACTAATGTGGAGTGGGTTCTATCCGGTAGAATCGGGGAGAGAGAAACCTTGACCGAGAAGAAATAGAGAGGTGATGCTGGCCGTGAGGGGACAGTTACAAAAAAACAAGGAGGAAAACAGGCCTTGCAGGAAAAGAATAACAGCTTATGAAGACTATACAGATAACGAAAGATATGGAGCCGATGAATCCGTGTGTGGCCACCATCGGCTTTTTTGACGGTGTGCATCGCGGGCATCAGTATCTCATACGCAAACTTATTGCCGATGCCCGGGCGGAGGGAATGGAATCGACGGTGATCACTTTCGACCTGCATCCGCGCAAGGTGCTGCAAAGCGACTACCAGCCGCGTATGCTTTCCACGCTCAGCGAGAAACTGCTTTTGCTCTCCAAAACGTCGGTGGACAACACGGCGCTGCTGCACTTCGACGAGGAGATGGCCCGCATGACGGCCCGTGAGTTTATGGAACAAATACTCAGAGACAAACTCAATGTGCGGAAATTGTACATCGGGTACGATCACCGGTTCGGACACGACCGCAAGGAGGGCTTCGACGACTACGTGCGCTATGGCCGGGAATTGGGCATGGAGGTGGTTTTGTCGCAGGCGTTCGAATTGAACGGTGTCAATGTGTCGTCGTCAGTGGTACGCTCGTTTCTGGAAGCCGGTGAGGTGGAAATGGCCGAGATGTGCCTCGGCTATCCTTATACCATCGTGGGGAAGGTGGTCAAAGGGTATCAGGAAGGACGCAAGATGGGTTTTCCCACGGCCAATCTTGACACGACCGGTTTCGACAAACTGATTCCTGCACCGGGTGTGTATGCTGTGAAGGCGCGGTTGGAGAACAGCATGGAGATGAAGCGGGCCATGATGAACATCGGTGTAAGGCCCACATTCGGAGGAACAGAGACTACACTTGAGACTTATATACTCAACTTCGGGGAGGACATTTACGGCAAGATGATGCTCGTCAGCTTTGCCCATCGCATCAGGGAAGAACAACGGTTTCCGTCGGCAGAGGCGCTCAGGGAGCAGTTGGAGAGAGACGAGAAAATGGTGGAAGAACAATTTGAAAAAGATTTGGAACATGAATAAGAAATTGAGAACTTCGCTCGATGTAGTGTTGTATGTGGTAGTCTACCTGCTGTTGCAGTTTGTCGTGCATCTTGTAGGCGCAAGTATCTATGCAGCCGTGGAGGGTGTAGACGCTCAAACCGTCCTCGCCGGGATGGCCGTCGGTGAATACGGTTGGCTGTTGGCTGTGGAAATGGTTGTCAGCAGCGGATTGGCGATATGGCTTTTTCTACGTTTGAGATGGGCTCCCGTTTCTCGTGACTATCTGGCTTCGAAACCATGGACGGCCCTCGTGTGGGTGGCTTTGCTCACTTTGGGGCTCCTGTTGCCCTCGCAGTGGCTCTACGAACAGCTACAGGTGAGCATGTCGGAAGACTATCAACGGCTCTTTGAGGGCATCCTCAAGGAGCCTTGGGGATATGCCGCCATCGGGCTTTTAGCTCCGTTGGCCGAAGAAATGGTGTTCCGTGGAGCTGTGTTGCGCACGCTGCTTGGCCTTTTCGACCGTCGCCGGCATTGGTTGCCCATCGCCATCTCGGCACTTCTTTTCGCTCTTGTGCATTGGAATATGGCACAGGGGCTTCATGCTTTTCTCATGGGGCTGCTCATCGGTTGGATGTATTACCGCACGGAGAGCATCGTGCCCGGACTTGTGCTTCATGGGGTGAACAACTCTGTGGCCTACATCGTCTACAACCTGATGCCCCAAGCGGGTAGCGGCGAACTGATAGACCTTTTCCAAGGCAACCGCCACACGCTCTATATGGCTCTTCTCTTCTCGCTTTGCATTCTGCTTCCGAGTGTCTTCCAGCTGACGCGCAGGATGAAGAAGGCTGCTGCAGAATGAGCCACTTTGAGCATTTGGGGCGTGACCTGCCATCGTGTTTTGGGACTGAAAGGATGGCAAACTGCCAAAAGAATCAGGGCTGCCGGTCTTGCGACCGACAGCCCTTTTTCTACGTTAGTATGTTATGAAAAATTTGAGAGAATTGAAACTTCACAGCTTCAAGGTTGTTTTGTTTTACTAAACATGATTTATAGAGAAAGCATAGAAAATTATCTTATTTGATGATGGAACCGGCTGTTGGTGGTGTTGCCGGCTCAAGATTGCTTTGTTGCAGGCTGTCAATGACAGCCGAGTCGCCCATGGCAACCGATGCCCCGGGATGCGGATGGATGCTTTCCGGGACGCTATAGCCTTCGTTGTCGTTGAATGGAACCTGCATCGCATTGCCCAAAGTGAGGAAGATGGCCACCACGGCGGCAGCCTTGAAGAGGGGTTTCAGTCGCTGTCCCAAAGGGATGATGCGTGCCTTGACAGGTTTCCGCTCTTCGATCATCGACAGGATTCGTTCGTCGAAGTCGTCTCCCAGCACGTTGGCCTTCTTTTCGGTCTGCCCGTAGGCAAACAGAGCCTGATAGGGCAGCAGTTCGGCCGGAATGTCTTTCTGGCTGAAGAAAGCGCGAAGAATCTCCTCTTCCTCAAGAGTAGTCTCGCCATTCCAGTAGCGCTCCAAAAGCTGGTTGATATACTTATAATCCATATTTGTCGAATTCTTGATAACGTTGTTTGATGTTTTGCCGGGCTCTGAAGATGTTCACTTTCACTTGTTCTTCCGTGATGCCCAGCACATCGGCTATTTCCTTATAGGGTTTTCCTTCAAAGTCTCTGAGCTGCATACAGCTGCGTTGCTTTTCGGGCAGTTCGTCCACGAGTCGCTTCACGATGGCCATGCGGTCTTTTTGCAGCATTTGCTCGTAGGGATTGGATGAGTGGTCGGCCCTTTCGGTGTTGGCATCGTCAAGCGAATCGTTTTGGTTGTCTTGCTTTCTGATGCGGTCGAGTGAGAGGTTGCGGGCTATGGTGAGACTGTAGGCCTCGATGGAGTCTATCTCGTTCCAGCGCTCGCGGGCGTTCCAGACTTTGATCAGCGTGTCCTGCACGATGTCTTCGGCTTCCGCGTTGTTGAGCGTGATACGGAGAGCAAGCCGGTAAAGTTCGTTCTTCAGCGGCAGGATATCATTTCGGAAACTGATCGTTTTCATCTTCTCTCTGGTATAATGACGATTGGGGGAGGGGAAAGTTACAGAAGGGGGAGGGTGTTTTGTTTGTTTTAATATTTATTAACGGGTTGGTGGGAAGGATTCGACAGCGTCGAATCTTACCCAACCCGGGGAGGAGGGCAGCCTTGGTTGAGGGTTTGGTGCTGCTTGGCTGAGAGCTCGGTACTGCTTGGTTGAAAAGCGGCTTTATGAAAGCGGGTACTCCGGAGGGTTGCTGTGGAGGTGGTGCAGAGATGCTGCACGCTTTGTGCATAGGCCGTGCACGGGTGGTGCATGAACCGTGCACGGATGGTGCAAACGGTTTGCACCGTTCCGAGGGCTTCTCTTACGAAACCGAGATACAGCTTTATCACCTTTTGATGACAGTGCCGTGGTGTCCGTCGATGGCTGTGGCGAGGGTGATGATGACTTCTTTCACGCCGGCATCGACGGCGGCGAGGGCGTTTTCGAGTTTGGGAATCATGCCGCCGGCTATGGTCCCTTCGGCCACGAGCCGATTGAAGTCGGAGCGGGTGATGACGGGAATCACGCTGTCATCGTCGTCGGGCCGGGCAAGTACGCCTTTTTTCTCAAACGAGTAGACGAGCGTTACATCGTAGAAAGGGGCGAGGGCTTTGGCCGTCTCGCCGGCTATGGTGTCGGCATTGGTGTTGAGGATGTTGCCCCGGCCGTCGTGGGTGAGCGGTGCCAATACGGGGGTGATGCCTTTTTCGATCAGTGCTGCGAGTCTGTCTCCATCGGCATGTTCCACGTCACCTACGAAACCAAAGTCGATGGGGGAGGTGTTGGGTGTTGGATGTTGGGTGTTAAGGGAGGGTTGAGATGAGGCGGGGAGTAATACCGGCGGACGCTTTCTGCTGCGGATGATGTCCATGTCGGCACCGGTCAGCCCCAGCGCGTTCACTCCGTTGGCTTGGAGCTTGGCCACGAGATTTTTGTTGACCAGTCCGCCATAAACCATTGTTACCACCTCCAGCATACCGGCATCGGTGATGCGTCGGCCGCCCACCATTTTGCTTTCGATGCCCAGTGCGGCGGCCACCTTGGTTGCCCGGCGACCGCCACCATGCACAAGGACTTTGCGTCCCGGGAGGGCGGCAAAGTCCTTGAGCAACCGGTCGAGACTGTCGGGAGTCTCCACGACAGCGCCGCCCACCTTTATAATAAAGAGCTTCTCTTTTTCCTTCGTTTCCATTGGTTGGTTTCTCTATCGTCCCTTTTCCTCTCCCCCGTCTGTGGGGAAAGGAGAGGAGACTTTGTCGTTATTCCAAATAGGTGTATCCGTAGAGCCCCGAACGGTAGTTGCTCAGGAATTCTTTGCCCTCTTCACGGCTGATTTTGCCTTGCTTCACGCTCTTGGTGACCCAGATTTCGAGCTGGCGAACGAGTTTCTTCGGATTGTACTGTACGTAGTCGAGCACTTCTTCCACTGTTTCGCCATCGATGATTTGGTCGATGTGGTATTGCCCGTCTTTCACTGAGATGTGCACGGCATTGGTGTCGCCAAAGAGGTTGTGCATATCACCGAGAATCTCCTGATAGGCCCCCACGAGGAACACACCGAGATAGTAGGGCTCGTTGCGCTTGAGCGGATGCACGGGCAGCACGTGGCCCACATGCCCGTCGGTGACGAAGTTGGCTATCTTGCCGTCGCTGTCGCAGGTGATATCCTGCAAGGTAGCGTTGCGGTTGGGTCGCTCGTTGAGCCGCTGGATAGGCATGATGGGGAAAAGTTGGTCGATGGCCCAACTGTCAGGAAGCGACTGAAAGAGCGAGAAGTTGCAGAAATACTTGTCGGCCAGCAGTTTGTCGAGCTTCCTCAATTCTTCCGGCGTATGCTTGAGCGATTTGGCCAACACGTTGATTTCCCGGCACACACTCCAGTACATGCTCTCTATCTCGGCCCTTGTGCGCAGGTTTACGATGCCGTGGCTGAAGAGGTCGAGTGCCTCCTCGCGTATCTGCTCGGCATCGTGCCAGTCTTCGAGCATGGATCGGGGATTGAGATTGTCCCAGATGTCATAGAGGTCTTTCACCAGCTGGTGGTCGGTCTCCTTAGCCTCAAACTCCTCTGGCATCTCCGGCAGCGAAGCCGTCTCGAGCACGTCGATGACGAGCACGGAGTGGTGGGCCGCCAGCGAGCGTCCGCTCTCGGTGATGATGTTGGGATGGGAGATGTCGTTCTTGTCGGCTGCATCGACAAAGGTGTAGATGCAGTCGTTCACGTATTCCTGAATGGAGTAGTTCACCGAACTCTCACTCGACGACGAGCGTGTTCCGTCGTAGTCTACCCCGAGGCCGCCCCCACAGTCCACGAAGTCTACGTTATAGCCCATCTTGTGCAGGTTGATGTAGAACTGTGCCGCTTCGCGGAGTGCCGTCTGTATGCGCCTGATTTTCGTTATCTGGCTTCCGATGTGGAAGTGGATGAGGCGCAGGCTGTCGTGTAGTCCCTTCTCGTCGAGCATGTGCAGGGCTTCAAGCAGTTCGGAGGAGTTGAGGCCGAATTTGCTGGCGTCGCCCCCGCTGTCTTCCCACTTGCCCGAACCGCTCGACGCGAGCTTGATGCGGATGCCTAAGTTGGGTTTCACGTTGAGTTTTTTGGCAGCTTTGGCAATGATTTCCAGTTCGTTGAGCTTTTCCACCACGATGAAGATGCGCTTCCCCATCTTTTGGGCAAGCAGTGCCAGTTCGATGTAGCTTTGATCCTTGTAGCCGTTGCAGATGATGAGCGAGTCGCTCTGGCACTGCACGGCGATCACAGCATGCAGTTCGGGTTTGCTGCCGGCCTCCAGCCCCAGATTGAACTTGCGGCCATGTGAGATGATCTCTTCCACCACCGGCTGCATCTGGTTCACCTTGATGGGGTAGATGATGAAGTTTTCCCCCTTATAGTTATATTCTTCCTTGGCCTTTTGGAAACAGCTTGCCGTCTTCTCGATGCGGTTGTCAAGGATGTCGGGGAAGCGCAGAAGCACCGGTGGCGTGACGTCGCGCAGTGCCAGCTCGTCCATCACGTCACGCAAGTCTATCTGTGTGTTGTCCTTGCAGGGTGTGACATAGACGTCGCCTTTGTCGTTGACGCCGAAATAGGAAGTGCCCCATCCGTTGATGTTGTAGAGTTCCTTAGAGTCTTCTGTGGTCCATTTCTTCATAATCCTAAAAGCTTTTTGGCTTTAGCTACCGATATTTTTATTTTTTCGTAATTGTCCATTAAGTTCACATCAAGGGTGTATTGGGCTTTCTCGTAGAACGGTTCGCGGGCCTTCAGATGCTCACCGATGAAGCGTTCCACCTCCTCGGGTGTCTTGCCGAGCAGCAGCGGGCGCACTGTCTTACCCATTTTCAGATGCCCATAGAGCACCTGTGGAGAGGCTTTCAGATAGAGTGTTGTGCCCTGACTGTTCATGTAGTCAATGTTGTCACCGAAGCAGGGAGTCCCCCCGCCACAGCTGAGCACAATGTTTTCAAACTCGGCCACCTCATGGAGCAGGTTACGCTCTATCTTTCTGAAACCCTCTTCTCCGCCCTCGTCAAACAGCTGCTTCACCGTTTTGTGCATCCGGTTTTCGATATACCAGTCAAGGTCGTAGAAATCCATGCCGAGGTCTTTGGCCAACGCCTTGCCCACGGTGGTCTTGCCGGCCCCCATGTACCCTATGATGATGATTCTTTTCATTTTCTCTTTCTTCTCGCCGGCTTGGGTTCGGGAGCGTTGTTCACGATGTCCATACACTCCTCGAAGGTGAGTTCGGCTGCGTGCTCGTGCTTGTCCTTGGGCATACGGTAGTTCTTCCCGTCGTAGGCTATGTAGGGGCCGTATCGTCCGTTGAGCACCTCGAGCTTCGCGTCTTCGGCAAAAGTCTTGATGTGGCGTTCCTTCTCCTGTTCACGTTTTTTGATGATGAGTTCGATGGCCGTTTCCAGCGAGATGGTCATCGGGTCTTCCTCCTTGGGCAGCGACACATATTTCTTGTTGTGGAGCACGTAAGGGCCGAAGCGTCCGGCACCGACTGTGACTGTCAGACCCTCAAACTTGCCCAGTGTGCGGGGCAGCTTGAACAGTTCGAGTGCCTCTTCGAGCGTGATGGTCTCGATGCTCTTGTCAGCCGGGAGCTGAGAGAAGCGGGGTTTCTCCTTGTCATCGGCCGAACCTATCTGTACCACCGGACCGAAGCGTCCTATCTTCACAAATACCGGTTTGCCGCTTGCCGGGTCGGTGCCCAGTTCCCGTTCACCGGCCTTATGCTCGCTCCGGGCGTTCATCACCTTTTCTACGGTGGGTTCAAACGACTTGTCAAACTGCTTCATCATCTTTGTCCATTCCGTCTTTCCCTCGGCCACATCATCGAACTTCTGCTCCACGTTGGCCGTGAAGTTATAGTCCATGATTTCGGGGAAGTTCTCCATGAGGAAGTCGTTGACCACGATGCCAATGTCTGTAGGCAGCAGTTTGCCTTTCTCCGAGCCCGCCATTTCCTTTTTGGTCTTCTGCGTCACCTTGATGCCTTTCAGCGTGTCGATGGTGTAGGTTCGTTCTTCCCCCTTCTTGTCCCCCTTCTGCACGTATTCGCGCTGCTGTATGGTGGAGATGGTGGGGGCGTAGGTTGACGGCCGGCCGATACCCAACTCTTCGAGTTTGTGTACCAGACTGGCTTCGGTATATCTGTTGGGACCTTGCGAGAAGCGTTCCGTGGCAGTCACCTCGCGCCGTTGCAGTTCGTCGCCCTTTCTCATGGCAGGCAGCGTGTGCAATGAGTCTTCCGTGCCGTTGTCGTCATCGTCGGTCGATTCGCGGTATACCTTGAGGAATCCGTCGAACACGACGACCTCACCGCTGGCCACGAACTTCTCCTCCGTGTTGCTGATGTCGATGTTCACAGTAGTCTTCTCTATCTGCGCATCGGCCATCTGCGAGGCCGCCGTTCGCTTCCATATCAGTTCGTAGAGCTTCTTTTCCTGCGCTGTCCCTTCTATTTGCACCTCGTTCATGTAGGTAGGTCGAATGGCTTCGTGGGCCTCCTGTGCCCCTTTCGAGTGCGTGTGGTAGTTGCGTGGCTTGCTGTATTCCTCGCCCCAGAGTTTGATGACTTCTTCCTTGCTGGCGTTGATGCACAGTCCGGAGAGATTCACCGAGTCGGTACGCATATAGGTGATGCGTCCGTTCTCGTAGAGCCTTTGGGCCACCATCATGGTCTGGCTCACGGTGAAACCGAGTTTGCGGGCTGCTTCCTGTTGCAGGGTGGAGGTGGTGAAGGGTGGAGCCGGTGTGCGTTTGAGTGGTTTTTTGGCCACGCTGTCCACCGTGTAGGTAGCCGACTTGCACTTTTCGAGAAACGTTTCCACCTCTTCGTGGGTCTTGAAGCGTCGGTCGAGCTCGGCTTTCACCTCAGTTGCGCTACCATCTTCGGCAATCAGGGCAAAGATGGCGGTCACCCGGTAATAGGGTTCGGTCTTGAATGATTGTATTTCGCGCTCCCGCTCCACGATGAGTCTCACGGCCACGCTCTGCACACGGCCGGCCGAGAGAGCCGGTTTCACCTTGCGCCACAACACGGGTGAGAGCTTGAAGCCCACCAGACGGTCGAGCACGCGGCGTGCCTGCTGTGCGTTCACAAGGTTCATGTCCAAATGTCTCGGGGTCTCAATGGCTTTGAGGATGGCCGGTTTGGTGATTTCGTGAAAGACGATGCGGCTGGTTTTTGCCTCGTCCAGTCCCAACACCTCGCAAAGGTGCCACGAGATGGCTTCTCCTTCGCGGTCTTCATCGGATGCGAGCCAAATCTTCTTGGCCTCCTTGGCGTTTTTCTTCAGTTCGTTGACGAGCTTTTGTTTCTCGTCGGGAATTTCATAAGTGGGCTCAAGCGTGTCTTCATCAATGCTGAGCTCTTTTTTCTTCAAGTCGCGGATGTGGCCGTAGCTTGACATCACTTTGAAGTCTTTTCCTAAAAACTTTTCAATGGTCTTGGCCTTTGCGGGGCTCTCGACTATTACCAGATTGTCTTGCATAATTCGTCTGTATCTGTTATTTAGGCGGCAAAAGTACGCAAAAGTTTGGCTTATACCTTATTATATAAAAGTTTTTTTGTTTTTTTAATGATTGTGACGCGTGTTTCTTGTATGTTTTGACAGAAAGACTTTGATGCCCCGACTGATGGAGTCGAGTCCGAATTGGTCTGGATGAAGTTTGTGGAAGGGGATCCACAGGCATTCGGCAGCATCGTCGTGAGCATGTAGATTGGTCGTGCTATCTACCTCGCAAAAGAAAAATTGGTCGAGTGTGGGAATCAAGAGACCGGAATAAAGGTAGGTGTTGGATTCGCTAAACAGATACCGTACACTTGTCACATGTAGCCCCGTTTCTTCCAAAACTTCCCTTACTATCCCTTCCTCGCTTGTCTCTCCGATGTCGGCAAAGCCTCCGGGGAGGTCAAGTGTGCCTTTGGCGGGAGCTTTTGCGCGTTTTACCACGAGAAGTTCGTCCTGTTCATTGACAATCAGGGCCACGGTGGCCGCACTCGGGTTGAGGTAATACTCAAATCCGCATGCGGCACAACGCTTGCTTTTTTCGTCTTGTATGTCGAACCTGTCAGCCCCGCATCGTGGGCAGAAACGGAACAGTTCCAAAGGATGTCTCATGACAGAAGGGACGGTTTACCAATCGTCTGTGCGGAAGGGGAATAGTGGCAGCAGCGCACCGTTTTTCACATTGCCATAACCCCAGTTGCGGAAGGCGTAGCGCACGGCCACCGGTTTCTTCACTTCCGAACTGGTGATGATGATGCCTTTTGTCCAGTAGTAGGAGGCGCTGGCCTTGTGAAACACACGGTCTTCACCCGCCACTTCAAACCCTTGGAGGTCTTCATAGCGGCTGATGGCACCATAGTCGTTTTTCAGATGCACGTAGCAAGTGTCATTGCTCACGGTCATGTCTTTGAACTCCGGGCTGTCACACCAGATGCTTTTCATGCCGTAGGTTTTGTTGAGTGCCTGATAGGCCAACCGTTCGCCCACCTGCCGTTTCTGCGCAGGGTGTATCTGTTGGCTCTCGTAGGGATAAACGAGGTCGTCGGTACACACGATGCCGCTGTTGGGAATGACTTTTGAGGCCTTGAATTGCTGCTCACGCAGTCGTGCTCCCCAGTCTCCATTCGCGTCGCCATTGTAATAAGGAGCTATCTGGACGAAATAAAAAGGTATGTTGCCAAGTTTGAAATCGCGCCGCCACTGGCTTACGAGATCGGCCAACCGGCGTGTGTATTGCCCGGCAGGGTCGCCCACATTAGAACATCCTTGGTAGAACAGGATGCCTTTTACCGTGTAGTTGAGAATAGGGGAGAACGTGCCGTTGCCCCATACGAGCGGATAATGGAAATCCCACTGATACTTTTTCTTGTACACGGCCGGGTCGAGTGATTCTGCCGTATGGGTTTTCAGGTAGGCCTCGTCAAGCCAACTCTCTACGCGTGTGCCGCCCTTGTTGGCCATGATGAGGCCCACGGGGATATCAAGCGCCTTATTCACCACCTGCGCGAAGGCATATCCTGTGGCCGAGGCATCGCCCACAGTCTGTGGCGAGATGGTCTGCCATTCGCAGTTGGCATCTTCGAGTGGATGTTCGCTCATCACGCTCGGTATCTTCACAAAGTGTATGCCCTTGTATTGAGGAGCTTCTATCACCGCCCGGTTGTAGCCCTCCACAGGACAGTTGTCAAAACCTTTCATCGGCATTTCCATGTTCGACTGCCCTGCGCACACCCACACCTCGCCTACAAGTACGTTTCGCAGCGTGGTCTGTTCGCCGTCATTAAACGTGATAGATTGTGGCGTGTAGCCGGCAGCGGGTGTCTTTACTTTCACGATCCATTGACCGTCTTTGTCGGTTTTGGCCGAATATTTCTCTTCCGACCATGATACCGTGACATCCACTTTCTGTCCCGGTCGGTCCCATCCCCACAGACGAGCCTCCGCATTTTGTTGTAAAATCATGCCGTCTCCGAGGATGTGCGGCAACTTCACTTTTGCCTGTGCACTCAAGCTTGTCGCCAAGAGTGCAGCTATGATGATTTGCTTTCTCATGTGAAATTAGGTAGATAATTCATTTGCAATATTACGAAAAAAAATCCTTTGCGCCAAGATTTTCCCTTTGTTTTCCGCAAGTCGTGGTTCCTGCGCCCTTTTTCTTTCACCACCTTGGCGTTTTCTTCACCTGCCCGGCCCGTAGTCTCGGGATTTTTGTCTACTTTTGCAGTTGGAGTAAACTTGAACAAATTCACAACGACCTAACTAACCCTTTGTACATGAATATAACATCACTCTTTCGAATATTGTTCTTGCTGCTGATTCCCGTCATGGCAGATGCGGCAGGAAGCATGGCGGTCGGGAATCCGGAAAAGATGCTGGCCGGACTGGATGTGAGCTTGCAGCGCAAAGACCAATATGAGAAACGAAAACTGAAAGAGATAGACGGGCTCAAAGGCCGGCTGCACGCTGTGTCGGGAGAAAAGCGCTATGATGTTTTAAGGCAACTTTACCATCGCTACTCCTCCTACCAATATGATTCGGCTTATGTCTACGCCCGCCAGATGGGGCACATGGCACAGCGCCTGCACAGCGTAGACTACGCGGTGGAGTCGCAGTGTGCCGTGGTGTTCTGCCTGCTTTCGGCCGGTCTTTACAATGAGGCTTCAGACGCTTTTGATGCCATCGACTGCCGGGCGGCATCGGCTCCCTATCGCAAGATTTACTACACCACAGCCGTGCGCTTCTATTATGACATGGCCGACTTCACCCATGCCGAGCCCTATATGGACCGTTACATCCGGCAGGGCAATGCCTATACCGACAGTCTGCTGACCTATCTTCACAAGGGCAGCATTGACTGGTGGTATGCCGTGGGCATGAGACAGATGAAGCAGCGGCGCTACGATGCCTGCATGAAGTCGTTTCAGGCATTGTTGAACTTGAAAGATGTGGACACCCACACAAAGGCCATCGTCATTTCGAGCATGGGGTGGGTGTGCCTGTTCAAGCGGCAAGATGACCGGGCGGTGTGCTATCTGGCACAGGCCGCGCTCTACGACAACGAGGCGGTGACCCGCGAGACGACGGCCCTGTGCACGCTGGCACGGCTGCTCTATCGGCAAGGCGACATACGCCGGGCCACGGAGTATGTCAGGCAATCACTGGAAAATGCCAACTTCTATGGGGCCCGCCAGCGGGTGATAGAGGTGAGTAGCATCTTGCCGATCATCGAGCACGACCGCTATCAGATGGTGGAGCACCAGCGCAACGCATTGGCCACGACGGCTGTCATAGCCGTACTCTTTGTGCTGGCACTGCTTTTGTTCACGTGGTTCATCCGCCGGCAGATGAAGAAAATCAAGCAGGCCCAAGCCGTCATTGCCGAGCGCAAGGCACAGTTGGAGCAGAAAAATGCCCTGTTGCAGGAGGTAAATAAAATCAAGGATGAGTATATCGGGCAGTCGTTTTATGCCAACGCCGAGTACATCAATAAGGTGGAGAAGCTCTATCGCACTATCGACAGGAAGATAGCCGACCACCGCTATGATGATTTGCGCATATCGCTGAAAGAGAGTGAGCTGATAGCCGAGCGCAAGTCGATGTTTGCCGATTTCGACAAAACGTTTCTGAACCTTTTCCCTACCTTCATCGAGCAGTACAACCGGCTCTTTGCCGACACAGGCGGCAAATCGGTGGAGAAAGGCAAGTCGCTGACAACGGAGATGCGCATCTTTGCCCTCATCCGACTGGGTATCACCGATTCGGAGCGGATAGCGAAGTTTCTCAACTACAGCATCCATACCATCAACACCTACAAGACGCGCGTCAAGAACAAGTCGATAGTGGATAACGACCAATTTGAGGCGAAGATCATGGAGATATAAAGGAAAAGCCGATGGTTGCCGGGACAGCAATGGGAGAAAAAATAAGTGTAGGTGTTGCTTGCACATCGGCAAAATCTGCCATCGTGAGATAGCGAATAGCGGCGAAAAATAGCGACAAAAACACTTCTGCAAGAACTCTCCAATTAGAGTGGAAAGGCGACTTTAAACCACCGAAAAAGCCCGCTGATTTTCTCATTCGGCTCTTCGAGCTTGCGAAAGAGCCACAGTTGGAAGCCGAAAGGGCCACAGTTGCAATACAACTGTGGCCCTTTTGCAAGCTCGTTTGGGCCCTTTCAGGCCCGTTTTCAGGCCTGAAAATGTGTTAGAAAAATTCAAGTGACTGACTGTCAGCGTTTTGGGAATGCCGCCAAATTCGCGCATTTGCACCGAGTGGGGTTGCTCGTTGCGAATATCGCAAGCAGAGAGCCCGAAAATGAACAAATAGTTTGACAATCCATTCACTCCCGAGAGTTCCCTCGCCAGACATAGGCTGAGCCCGATATAAAGACGGCCGCAGCCGGCAAACCAAGGTGGTCGGTCGGCTTCTTTCGGCGGGCCGTCGATTGGGTTATGAATGTCCGAAAAGGCGTGTGCAGCGGGCTGGAAGATGCCTGGAAGCCTTTGAAGAGACTGTCGATAGCCCAATATATTGATAATACATTTCCAAACATCATGCTTTTGTAACTCGCTGATAGTCAGCAGAGATGTGAAATGCAGGATGTTTTTCTTGTTATATATTGTTTATTAAATTTTCCCATTTCTCCTTTTTGGCCTACTTTTGCAATCAGGAAAACTTGATGATAATGTTAATACCATTTTTATGATGAAGACAAAGAAAACCTGTTTGATTTCTCTATTACTGGCTTTGACAGCCGTGATGGGGCTCGCTGCATGCAGCACTGTCGATGATGGGAGCTATGTAGCGCCGATTCGTCTCGATGAGAAAATCGGTGGAAAGTGGGTGTTGAATTCCGTCGTGCAGACAGATGAGAGCAATGCCAAGACCATGACGCTCACCGGCTTGCTCGACTTCGACACCTTTGTGATCAATCTGAACCACGACAGCAATGGCGCCCCGGCTACGTTCAAGGTAGAAGGCACCGCTCCCAAGCTGCTGCCGGTGAGTGGCACGTGGGCACTCGACTATCCGTTCACCAAGTCGGACGGCAGTGCCGCCCAACTGATTCTCAACGGCGAGGGGGGCTCGCAGGCCCTCACCGTGACAGCGGTTCCCGGAGCCGGGCAGGCACTGGAGTTCCGGCTGACGCGCCAAGTCAACGGAAAGCCGTTTGTCTCTTATACCTATAATCTGATGCAGGCAGTGGAATAATTTAATCTGAATGACTATGAGAAAGAAAATGTTAGGTGCAACGGTCTTGGTTGCCCTGTTGTTTCCGCTGGTGGCAATGGCCGGCAAGAAAATCGGAACCCCCAAGTGCTGGACCGTCCCGGCTGTGTTTACGGGCGATGAGAAGGTGAGTTTCTACTACGATGTCACCGATGTGGGTTTCCCAGAGGGCGCCGACCTCTATCTGTGGGCATGGCAGCCGTCGGAGCCCGATGCAGGTAATGGCGACAACTCTTCCGAGTTTGCCAAGTTGGAATATCTGGGCAATAACATCTATCGCAAGACTATGGTGCCCACCGAATATTTCAAAGTAGACGTTTCCGCCTTTGAAAATGCCGACTGGCCGGGCTTCTGGCAACAGCTCAAGACCAAGCGCGACGACCTGTGGAGCAGCGAGTTTGCAGCTCCCGACTCCCGTTCGGAGTTTCAGGCCTTCAAGTCTTCCGGCGACGGCTTCCGCTTCTACTCCGGCAGGAAGTCGGGCGGATTCACCGACAAGTTCACTTTAGACGAACCGCTGACTGTGCTTTTCAATCCCGATGTGTACAAACTGGGCGACCGCACGCTGGGCGAGATAGCCAAGGATGCCAATTTCGTGCAGTTTGGCGTGCATTCCGGACTCAACGACTGGGCCATCCAACAGTCTTTGGACGTGTGGCGGCCTGCCTGTCTGAAGAAAGTGCAGGTGAAAAAGCTCTCCAACGGTCTTTACGCTTGGAACGTAGGGATTCCGGCAGACTACTATGCCTCCAATCCGAATGATGCCGGTGGCACCAATCCCACACAGTTGGCCGATGCCGATTTCAAGGCTGCCTTCCAACTGGAAAACATGACCTATCTGGTGGTGGCCGTCATCCGCGATGCGACAGGGGCCTATGCCTGGGGTGTGAACAGTGGCGACCAACTGCAAAAAGCCGGTTCGGCGGCACCTTATCCCGACCCCGTGTTCAGCCTTTTCCCCTCCCGTGTGAGTGCCAAAGACATACTTACGCTGACCCGCGAATACAATGAGCGCACGGCGGGTGACCTGACCTATACCGTCACGGCGGGCAAGAAGACTTTCACGGGTACGATGACCGGTGTGCGAGACAAGCGTCAGGCCACCGTCAGTTTGCTGAAAGAGTTGGAGGGTGTGGATGCCACCGAACTCCATCTGACCGTGGCCAAGGCCAACGGACAGGTGGTTGTCGACACCACCATCCCGTTGGTCACTCCCGACAAGTAGCCCGTCGGCCCTCTCCTAATTGATATGAATAAAACGAAACAAGTTCATTCCGAAACCTTATGAAATACATCCAATCCATCAAGATACAAAGCGTTGTCACAGCGCTGCTGCTCCTGTTCTTGTGTCAGACGGCGCAGGCGCAGCATATCACCGCCACGGGGACGGTGACAGACAGTAATCAGGAACCTCTGATCGGGGCCACGGTGAAAGTCGTGGGCGGCACGGGCGGTGCCGTGACCGATATGGACGGTAAGTTTGCCGTAGAATGCAGCCACGGCGCCACCCTTGACATCTCCTACGTGGGCTATCTTTCCCAGCGTGTCAAGGCCGCTCCAAATCTTCACATCACAATGGTCGAGGATGCCAAGACTTTGGATGAGACCGTGGTTGTCGGTGTCGGTTACGGCACCATGCGCAAGAGCGATCTTACCGGATCCATCGCCTCCGTCAACGCGAAAGACATGCGCAAGGGTGTCATCACCAGCACCGAGCAGCTGTTGCAGGGCAAGGTGGCCGGCTTGTCGGTAGTGCAGAGCAGTGGCGCTCCCGAAGCTGGGGCGAGCCTGCGCTTGCGTGGCGGCACGTCGCTCTCGGCCAGCAACGGCCCGTTGGTGGTCGTCGACGGCATTCCGGGTGTTGATTTCAACTCGGTGCAACCCTCCGAGATTGTCAGCATGGATATTCTGAAAGATGCCTCGGCCGCTGCTATCTATGGTAGTCGCGGGGCCAACGGTGTCATCATCGTGACCACCAACCGCCACGGGGGCGAAAAGGAGCAGAACTCCGTGCAGTATAATGGCTACGTGGCCTTTGCCTCTGCTGCCAAAAACATGGATTTGCTTTCGGCCGACCAGTGGCGCGGCTATGTGCGCGACCGTCACGTGGCCAATGCTCTCGACTATGGAGCAAGCACCGACTGGCAGAAGGAACTGGAGCGCACGGCAGTTTCCCATTCCCACAACATCCTTTTTTCGAGCAGCCGGGGTGGGCATGGCTATCGTGCCTCGGCTACCTATACTAACAGCCAGGGCGTCATCAAGCGCAATAACATGAATCGGTTGGCCGGTTCGTTGACAGCCTATCAGACTGCCTGGCAGGGACACTTCCGGTTGGACGAGGGTATCAATGCCAACTTCGACCGATGGCATCCCGTTGACAGCCGCATCTTTGAGCGCATGACCAACTTGCAGCCCACCTTCCCGGTCTACAATTCCGACGGCTCCTATGCACAGTTGAATGGAACGAATACCGAAAATCCGGTCGAACTGAACAGCAACCGCACCGACGATCACAAGCGCCACCGCTTCTTGGGTTATCTGAAAGCCGAGCTCGAACTTGTCGAAGGACTGAAGGCCACGGTCAACACCTCTTATGAGCAGAACGCCACCACGGGTGGCCTCTACAAGCCCACCTACGCCCGCATGGAGGGACAGAGCGAGAAGGGATGGGCGCAACGCACTTACGGCGACTACACCAACAAGCAGTTGGAGACCTATCTCACCTACGACCGCCTGCTGGGCAAAGACCACCACCTCAACCTGATGGGTGGCTATTCCTATCTCGACAACACCTACGAGGGCTTCGGTTCCACCCGCAGCGGCTTCGACACCAACGCCTTCGGCTATAACAATCTTGCCGCCGGCACCGACTACCGGCAGGGCGATGTCTACTCCTACAAGGGCGAGGCCAAACTGGTTTCCTTCTTCGGGCGTGTGAACTACAATCTGAAAAACCGCTACATGCTCACCGCCACGCTGCGCCACGACGGGTCGAGCCGCTTCGGCCAAAACCACAAGTGGGGCACTTTTCCGTCGGTGTCTTTGGCTTGGAGAGTGTCCGACGAACCGTTCATGCAGGCTGCATCCGGCTGGCTCGACAACTTGAAGCTTCGCGTGGGCTTCGGTGTCACGGGCAATCAGAACGGCATCGGCGAGTACAAGAGTCTCTCCATACTCTCGGCTTCGGGTGCGGCCTATTACGACCCGGCCACAGGCACATGGAAGAACGCCTACACGCAGAGCCAGAATGTGAACCCCGACTTGAAGTGGGAGAGCACGGCGCAGTGGAATCTCGGCATCGACTTCTCCGTCTTCAACCGCCTCAACGGCACGCTGGAGTTTTACCACAAGAAGACTTCCGACCTGCTGTGGACCTATCCCGTGCCCCAGCCTCCCTACCTTGTCGGCACGATGCTTGCCAATGTGGGCGACCTCGTCAACAAGGGATTTGAACTGACTTTGGGGGCCAACGTCGTGCGCACCAAGGACTGGACTTTCGATGCCAATATGAGCCTGTCTTACAATCATCAGGAAATCACCAAACTCTCCAACGGCCAGTATCAGGCCGTGGGGTTGCAGGCCGGTTCGCTACACAATCTCCGCGGCATGTCCAACACCTATTCACAGGTGATTCGCGAGGGCTATCCGGCCGGTGCTTTCTGGGGTCCGCACTGCGAAGGCATCAGCGAAGACGGCAAGTACATCCTCACTAAAGACAGCGACGGAAAGGTGAAAGAGGGCTATCTGGGGGCGGCACAGCCGAAATGGAACCTCGGGCTGTCGCTCAATGCCACCTGGCGCGACTTCGATCTCTCGGTGGCCGGCTACGGCATGTTCGGTCAGAAGATACTCAACTGCACCCGCATGGCCATGTACGACCCCACGCGTTTCCCCTCGCAGAACGTGCTCGACGACTTCATGAAGAGCGGCATCACCGACAATCCCACCTTCAGCGACTACTTCATCGAGAGCGGATCCTTCTTCCGCTTGCAGTCGCTCACGTTGGGCTACAGTCTGCCCCATCCGCAGAAACTGGGCCTGTCCCGTCTCCGTTTCTATGTGACGGGCGAGAATCTCTTCTGTATCACGAGTTACAAGGGAATGGATCCGGAGGTGGCCGTGCCCGACAATGTGCTCGACTCTCCTGGCATCGAGTTCTTCAACTCCTATCCCAGGCCACGCACATTCTCTGTCGGGGTGAACGTGGGATTCTAACAAACATCATCATTGACTCTTAATTAGCATATAGATTATGAAGACCAGATATATATTGTCATCGCTTCTGGTGATGGGCGCCACGCTGACCGCATGCACAGACTTGAACGAGCAGCTCTTCGACAAAGTGTCCATGAATGATTATGGCAAGAACGAGACGGAGACTTCTACCATTGTAGGCGGTGCCTACGCCACCCTTCGCGGCTACGGTTCGGGCACGGCCGAGGGCAACGGCGTGAACTGCTATCCAACGTGCGAATACGTTTTCTTCACGTCGGAGTGCTCAAGCGATGAAGCCTGCATACCCACCCGCGGCACCGACTGGTACGACGGTGGCCGCTACCAGCAGTTGCAATACCACACGTGGGATGCCTCCAACACCGGTGTGCTGTCGGTGTGGAGATACAACTTCACGGGTGTCTCGAAGATCAACGGCATCATCTATCAGATAGAAAACAGCGAACTGGCGCCCGACTCCAAGGCTACCGTCGAGGCGGAGCTGCGCGGACTGCGGGCCTACTACTATTACAACCTGCTCGACAATTTCGGAAATGTGCCCATCACGACCGACTTCACACAAAAGGAGCTGCCCAAGAACGCGCCTCGCGCGGAGGTGTTCGACTTCATCGAAAAGGAGCTCAAGGAGGTGCTTCCGCTGTTGCCGTCGGGCATCCAGTATGGCCGCTTCACGCAGAATGTGGCCAACACGCTGCTCGCCCGGCTCTATCTCAATGCCGAAGTCTACACCGGCAAGGCCCGTTGGCAAGACTGTCTCGACGCCTGCGACAAGGTGAAGGGCTACACGCTGGCTCCCAACTATAAGGCAAGTTTCGCTATCAGGAACCAAGAGTGCGGCGAAATCATTTTCGCCATACCCTACGACCACAAGCAGGGCACCGTGGGCAACTATCTGGCATCCATGACTTACCACTACAACCAGAAGTACGCCTTCGACCCGGCGGGCATCTATCAGTGGTGTGGCAACGGCATCTGCGCCCAGCCCGGGCTGTACAGTTCGTTTGAGGAAAAGGATGTGCGCCGCAACTGTGTCATGGTGGGGCAGCAGTACAATGCCGCCACGGGCGCCGAGGTGCTGATGGACAATGGCGAACCGCTGAACTACACCGAGGATATCAAGAACTTTGAGAATGCCGCACAGAACGAAGGAGCCCGTCTCGACAAGTATGAGTGGAGCGCGGGCGACTCGTGGGAGCGCGACAACGACTGGGTGCTGATGCGCTATGCCGAGGTGCTGATGATGCAGGCCGAAGCCAACTATCGGCTGGGTTATGGGCAGAATGCCCTCTCCTTTATCAATCAAGTGCGCCGGCGGGCAGGCCTTGACGACCTGACGACGCTCGACTTGGATGCGCTCGACAGCGAGTGGCGGCACGAATTTGTGTTTGAGGGGCTGCGCCGCACCACCAACATCCGGTTTGGCACTTTCTTTAAGGAGTGGTGGAACAAGCCTGCCGACCCTGCCGACCACCACACGGGCATCTTCCCGATACCGAAAGAGGAGTTGGACAAAAACCCGAATCTGGTTCAGAATACAGGCTATTGATGGTGGCAGGCAGATGGTATCGTCTGCCTGTTTGCCCGGCCTTGCGTCGTGGGGGCTTTCCTTCTGCGGTGGTGCGGGAGCCATGCACAGCCCGCGCATCATCTCCGCACCATCCGTGCAACGGCTCTGCGCGCTCCGTGCAAGGTCCTTGCACCACGCTTGGGGCATATCCGCTGCGCGCTTGAAGGAGCCCGGCGGAAGGGCAAACCGAATGGTAACGAAACATAACGGAACAAAACGAAACATGATGAAGAAACAGAATTGGAAGAGATATTCGCTGTCTGTGCTGCTGATAGGTGCCACTTTGGCATGGAGCGGCTGCGAAGACAGCTATCCCGGTGCGCCGGCAAAGTCTGCCCCGCAAGGGAAAGAGGCTGTGGTGGCCCTGCCGGTGAGCAAGTCCAACGACATGAAAGTGTTTGTGCATTTCATGCCGTGGTTTGAAACGGCCGACAGTCATGACGGCACGTGGGGCTACCATTGGACTATGAAAACCTGCAACCCGGCTGTCGTCGATGCCTCGGGCAAGCGACAGATAGCCTCCCACTACTATCCGCTCACTGGCCCTTACGCCTCGGGCGACGAGGCGGTGCTCGACTACCAGTGCCTGCTGATGAAATACAGCGGGGTGGATGGCGTGATGGTAGACTGGTATGGAGCAAACAGCGACAACGCCGTGGCCCGGCACAAAAGCAACACCGAGGCACTGGCCCGGGCCGTGGCCAAGGCCGGTTTGAAGATGGCGGTGGTGTATGAGGACTATCCGTTGGCCGACGCTTCCGACCGAGTGGGGCAGGCGCGGATGGACATGCGCTATCTGGCCGAGACCTTTTTCAAGAAAGACTTTTACGTGAAAGTAGACGGCCGACCGTTGCTCTTGGTCTTCGGGCCGCAACAGCTCCTGACGGGCAAGGAGTGGTATCGCACCTTTGCCATCCTCAAGGACAAGCCTGTGCTGCTTTGTCTGAACGGGCATTCCGGACGGGCCAACTCCGACGGCTATACCAACTCCGAGGGTGAATACCTGTGGGTGAATCCGGCACCGGACTACAGCGTGGCCAAAAACTTCAAAATGTATGTGGGCGGGGCAATGCCGGGCTTCTACGATTTCTACAAGGAAGGCGGCGCCGGCGAGGGCTACACCACCTACGATTCCGAGAACGGGGCACTGTTCAAGCGTCAGCTCGATGCAGCCAAGAGTGCCGATCTGAAATGGTTGCAGGTGAGCACGTGGAACGACTACGGCGAGGGAACCAACATCGAACCGACGCAGGAATACGGCTACCGCTATCTGGTGGACTTGCAGCAGTTTACCGGTGTCAGCTACCGGCAGCAAGACCTCGAACTCATCTACCGCTGGTACCGGATGCGGGTGGCCCATCCCGACGACACGAGGGTGAAGGAAGCTTATAAGGCTCTTGTGACTTTGCAGCCCGACAAGGCGCGCGAACTGTTGGGGGACGGTGAATAAAGAAAAGGGGGCGGAGGCGGCAATGCCGCCTGAGCTCTTCCATTCCTCTAATTTAAACAAGTGAACTATGAAGATATTTAGGTTAGTGTTAGCAATAAGCGTGTTTGTGTTCTCGCTCTCGACGAGCGGCAAGCGGCAAGACAGGGTGGCGTCGCCCGACGGTGCGCTCATCCTGACTGCCGGCATCAACAAGAGCGGTCAGCCCTACTATCAGTTGCAGCGGGGCGGACGCATGATAGTCAATCCGTCGTTGTTGGGCATGAAACTGGGCGACGGGCCGCTGGACAGCGATTTCAGTGTGCTGGGTTTCTCCACCGCTTCGGTCGACGAAACATGGCAACAGCCGTGGGGCGAAGAGGCCGGCGTGCGCAACAATTACCGTGAACTCACGATGAGGCTCCGGCAGCGGCATGGCCGTCAGCGGCTGCTGACGCTGGTATTCAGGGTTTTCGATGACGGTATCGGCTTCCGCTATGTGTTTCCCAAGCAGTCCGGATTGGGCGATTTTGTCATCATGGACGAGGAGACGCAATTCGCATTCCCCTTTGATGCCAAGGCGTGGACGATGCCCACCCAGGGTACCGTGTATTATGAAGGACTTTGGACGGCTGCCCCGTTGAGCACAAAGCCGGAGGTCTCCACGCCTGTCACAATGGAGGTGGACGACAGTCTCTACATGGTCGTCCACGAAGCCAACCTCACCGACTATGCCGGTCTGAACCTCCGGCCTGTCGCCGCGCCCAAGGGGACAGCGGTGGTCAAGGCACAACCCGTGTCGTGGTCTACGGGAGAGCTGGTGTTTGCCAAAGCTCCGTTTGTCTCGCCGTGGCGCACGGTCATCGTGGCGAAAGACCCGGCGGGACTTGCCGCCTCGCGACTCATGCTGAATCTGAACGAACCGTGCCGCATCAAAGACACGTCGTGGCTGGAAACGGGCAAGTATGTAGGCGTCTGGTGGGGGATGCACATGAACGACATGACATGGGCGCAAGGGCCTAAGCATGGGGCAACGACTGCCAACACCCGTCGTTATATCGACTTTGCCGCAGCCCACCGGCTCAGCGGTGTGCTGGTAGAGGGGTGGAACTATGGTTGGGATGGCGACTGGACCAAGGAGGGTGACAAGTTCTCGTTCACCAAACCCTATCCCGACTACGATTTGGAGGGCTTGCAGCGGTATGCCCTCTCGAAGGGTGTGCGACTGATAGCCCACAACGAGACGGGCGGCGCGGCAAGCAACTATGAGCAGCAGTTGGACAGTGCCTTTGCACTCTACCACCGATTGGGCATCAAGGTGGTGAAGACGGGGTATGTAAATGCCAAGCTCGATGGCCGGGAGTTGCAGCACTCGCAATATGGAGTGCGCCACTATCGCAAGGTCATTGAGACGGCAGCCAAGTACCGGCTGATGGTGATCAACCACGAACCGGCCATGCCGAGCGGTCTGCAGCGCACCTACCCCAACCTCGTTTCGGGCGAAGGAGCCCGCGGACAGGAATACAATGCGTGGTCTGAAGACGGGGGCAATCCGGCCTACCATCTCTGTGTGCTGCCCTTCACCCGCATACTGGCAGGGCCGCTCGATTTCACGCCGGGCATCTTCCGCATCGAGGGACGGGTGCATCCGCAGACCTATCCGCACACCACACTGGCCAAGCAGTTGGCTGCCTATGTCGTGATCTACGCACCTTGGCAGATGGCTGCCGATGAAATCGAAAATTATGCAGGCCAACCGGCCTTTACGTTTATCGAACAAGTGCCCACCAACTGGCAGCAGTCGCGGGTGCTGATGGCCAAAATCGGCAGGTATGTGGTCACGGCCCGCAAGGAACGTAGCGGTGAAAATTGGTACGTGGGAGGCATGACCGACGAGGAGGCGCGCGACTTGGAGGTGAAGTTTGACTTTCTCGACCCCGATGCCCGCTACATGGCGGTCATCTATCGTGATGGCCCCGATGCCGCCATGGACACCAATCCTTACCCCATGACGATTGACCGGCGTATGGTGGATGCCAAGACTGTGTTGCCGATTCATCTGGCTAAAGGCGGCGGTTTTGCCATTCAGCTCGTCAAACAGTGAGGAATGGCGGCGAATAATATCAACAAAAACACTTCCGGCAAAACTCTCCAATTAGAGTGGAAAGGGGGCTTTAAACCACCGAAAAAGTCTACCTGTTTTCTCGTTTGGGCTCTCTGAGCTTGCGAAAGAGCCACAGTTGGAAGCCGAAAGGGCCACAGTTGCAATACAACTGTGGCCCTTTTGCAAGCCCGGTCGGGCCCTTTTAGACCCGTTTTTGGACCTGAAAATGTGTTAGGAGAATTCAAGTGCTTGACTGTCAGTGTTTTGGAAATGTCGCCAAATTCGCTCATTTGTGCCAGTCGGGTTTGCTCGTCGCGAATATCGCAAGCAGAAAGCCCGAAAATGAATAAATAGTTTGACAATCATTATGTCCTGAAAGCTCCCTCTGCTAAACAGTGGTTGGGTTGATAAAAGGGTAGAAAACGAGAAGTCCCCGCATTGTGGAAGTGTTCACAGTGCGGGGATTTTTTCGTTATCTTTTGGCGATGAAACCGTCTCTTTTAGAGCAGGGCTTGGATGTCGGCATCAAGGTTCTTGATCTGGCTGGGGCCCTTGGCCACGCTATTGTCGCGCCCAATAAGGAAGTAGGCAGGTAGTCCGGGAGTGGCTTGCAGATAGACATTACTGATGCCCCGGTCGTCGCGCACGCTTATCCAAGGCAGTGCCGCGGTTTGGGTTTTCCAAAAATGCTCGTTTTCATCGAGCGAAACCTGGTATATCTCAAACCCTTGAGCATGATATTTGTTGTAGAGGTCGCGCAAAGCCATGATGCGCTTGGGCGATTGGTCGGATGCGAACACGTGGAAATCAAGCAGAACCACTTGTCCCTTGAGATCGGTCAGGTGGCGTTCACGGCCCTTGTTGTCGGTGAGTGGCAGGTCTATGAGACCTGTTACCTGTACTTTGGAAGCGTCGATGGCGGCGGCACGCCTGTTGTTTTCCGCAATACGGATGTTCTTTAAGCCTTCTATGGCGATGTTATGGAGGTTTTTCCCGCGTTCGGCATCGGGGTAGTAGGTGTCCCAACTGGTGGCTACGGCGGCAAAGACTTTCACGTCATCTTTCTCCGAACGGGGATTGAAAATGAGCGTGGTGGTCGAACCGAGATTGATGGTCTGGAAAAGGGCGTAGTAGGCGTATGCTTTCATGGGGGCCTTGAAGATGTAGTTACGCTTCACGTTGTCCTTGTAAGCGTCGATGGCAGCCTGTATGGCGAGCGTCGTGCTGTCGGCTCCCATGCCCGGTGCGGCGGCGAGCGCGTTCACACGCGCCTGCAAGTCTATCTGCATCAAGGCCAATTCTTTGATCTTCCGGCAATTTTCCGAACCATTCACCTCATATTGATACCACATGGTGGGGGCTGCTGCCTTCACACTGACAGTCTCGGTGGAGTCGATGGAAAGGTTGATGGACTGGTTGCCGATGCGCAGGCGGTAGAATTCGGGGGCATCGTTGCGCTCCTCGCTGAAAGCAAACGAGCCGTCCTTTTCAAGTTTCACAGAGTCGATTTTCACCGGGCCGTCAAGTCCGATGTTCTCCAAATAGAGCATGGAGTCTTCGGCCTCGGCAATGTTGCCGTTGATGTGGAACTTTCCTTTGGAGCAAGAGGTGATGGTCAGCATGGCCAGCGCAAGGGCCGAAACCGACAGCAGTCCGGTTATTTTCATGTTCGTATGACTTTCGTTTTGTTTTGCATGCAAAGTTAATATTTTAAATTGAAAACAGGAAAACGGCGGTTGATATTTTGCCGGAAAAGCAAAATAATCAGGCCTTTCTTCTTTTTTTAATTATAAAATAGGTATCTTTGCCCCGATTATTACATAAGATGTTAGTCGAAACAATAAAGTTTTAATTTTTTTAGATGAACGTAATTACGAAAACAGTTCAATTGCCTGATGGAAGAACCATCACGATTGAGACCGGAAAAGTTGCAAAACAAGCTGATGGTGCTGCGGTTCTCCGCATGGGCAACACAGTACTCCTCGCAACTGTTTGTGCAGCAAAGGACGCCGTTCCGGGTACAGATTTCATGCCTTTGCAAGTAGATTATCGTGAGCAGTACAGTGCTGCCGGCCGTTTCCCCGGCGGATTTACCAAGCGCGAAGGCAAAGCCAACGACGACGAAATACTCACTTCTCGTCTTGTGGACCGTGCACTGCGTCCGCTTTTCCCTTCTAACTACCATGCAGAAGTTTATGTACAGGTGATGCTTCTTTCAGCCGATGGCGTTGATCAGCCCGATGCGCTCGCTGGTTTTGCCGCATCCGCAGCCATGGCTTGCTCAGATATTCCTTTCGATTATCCCATCTCCGAGGTTCGTGTGGCCCGTGTTGGTGGCGAGTATGTCATCAACCCCACCTTCCAGCAGATGGCCGATGCCGACATGGACTTGATGGTCGGTGCCACCAAAGACAATATCATGATGGTGGAAGGCGAGATGAAAGAGGTTTCGGAGCAGGATCTTATCGGTGCGCTGAAGGTTGCTGCCGAGGCTATCAAGCCCATGTGCGAACTTCAGGAGGAGCTCTCCAAGGAGTTGGGTACCGATGTGAAACGCGAATATGACCACGAGGTGAACGACGAAGAACTGCGCGAGCAAATCAAGAGCGAGCTCTACCAGCCCGTTTATGATGTCAACAAGCAGGCACTTGAGAAACATGCACGCCAGGATGCTTTCGACAAGATATTGGAAGACTTCCTTGAGAAATATGACGCTGCACACACCGAACTCTCCGAGGACGAACTCGACGAGAAGCACGCCGAGGCCCATCGCTACTACGACGACGTGATGCGCGATGCCATGCGTCGCTGCATCCTCGATGAAGGACTGCGCCTCGATGGTCGTGCCACCACCGAGATACGCCCCATCTGGAGCGAAGTGTCTCCGCTGCCCATGCCTCATGGAAGCGCACTCTTCCAGCGTGGCGAAACGATGTCGCTCTCTACCTGTACGCTCGGCACCAAATTGGACGAGAAACTGGTGGACGACGTGCTCATGAAGGGCTATCAACGTTTCCTGCTCCATTACAACTTCCCCCCGTTCTCTACCGGTGAAGCCAAGGCCCAGCGTGGTGTAGGCCGTCGCGAAGTGGGTCACGGTCATTTGGCTTGGCGCGGATTGAAGGATCAGATTCCTGCCGACTTCCCCTACACCGTGCGCCTTGTGAGTCAGATTCTGGAGTCTAACGGTTCCTCTTCTATGGCCACGGTATGTGCCGGTACGCTCGCTTTGATGGATGCCGGTGTTCCGATGAAGAAACCGGTGTCGGGCATAGCCATGGGCCTCATCAAGAATCCGGGCGAAGACAAGTATGCCATCCTCAGCGATATTCTCGGTGATGAGGATCACTTGGGCGACATGGACTTCAAGACCACAGGCACCAAGGACGGTCTGACGGCCACGCAGATGGACATCAAGTGCGACGGACTGTCGTTTGAAATACTCGAAAAGGCTCTCATGCAGGCCAAAGCCGGCCGCGAGCACATCCTCAACAAGATGATGGAGACCATCTCCGAGCCGCGCGCCGAGATGAAGCCGCAGGTTCCCCGCATTGAGGCATTTGAGATACCCAAGGAGTTTATCGGTGCTGTGATAGGCCCGGGCGGTAAGATTATCCAGCAGATGCAGGAAGATACCGGTGCGACCATCACCATTGACGAGACCGACGGTGTGGGCAAGGTGCAGGTAAGTGCCCCCAACAAGGATGCTATCGACGCCGCCATAGCCAAGATCAGGAGCATCGTGGCCATCCCGGAAGTGGGCGAGGTGTACGAAGGCACTGTGCGTTCCATCATGCCTTATGGCTGCTTCGTGGAGATTCTGCCGGGTAAGGATGGCCTGCTTCACATCTCTGAAATCGACTGGAAGCGCCTCGAAACCGTTGAGGAAGCCGGCATCAAGGAGGGTGACAAGCTCAAGGTGAAGCTCATGGAAATCGATCCCAAGACCGGTAAGTACAAGCTTTCCCGCCGTGTGCTGCTCGAAAAGCCCGAAGGCTATGTAGAGCGCGAGCGCCGTCCGCGTCGCGAAGGAGGTGACCGTGGTGACCGTCGCCCGCGCCGTGACGGAGGCGAGCGTCGTGGTTTCGGTGATGACCGCCGCTTTGGTGGCGACCGTCAGCCGCGCCGTTTCGAGCATCGTGACAACGACGGCTATCAGCCGAAGGAGTTCAACGACTCGCTCGATCACAACGATATTGACTAATCCGCGGATTAGCCCATCAATCAAAATCCCCGCATTCATCGCGAATGCGGGGATTTTCTGTTGGTTTTAATACCCTGAAGCCGATGCCCGGGCAGCAAAAGGTTATGATGTGTCTTGAAAAGTCAAAGTGCCCCTTAGCCTCCAAATAGAGACCTATCTCTCTTTTGTGATGATGCTCATACCCTCTTCCACCGCCTGCATGTTGAGCGGGATGAGGTTGTGGTGGCGCTCGGGCAGACTCTTTTTGAGTGCCTTCTTCAGTCCGTCTGTGCTCACCACGGCACACACTTTCAGCAGTCCGCCGAGCACAATCATGTTGAACACCTTGGAATTTTTCATCTCCGTGGCCTTGTCCATGGCATTGATGCGGTACACAGAGATGTCTTCTCGCGTGGGCGGATTGAACACCCCGAAACCGTCGTAGATGAGGATGCCACCCGGTTTGAGCTTAGGCTCGAATTTGTCGAGCGACGGCTGGTTGAGCACGATGGCCACATCGTATTTGCTGAGTATGGGCGAAGAGATGCGCTCGTCGCTCACGATGACCGTCACGTTGGCCGTACCGCCTCGCTGTTCGGGCCCGTAGGCCGGCATCCACGTCACTTCCTTGTTTTCCATCAGCCCCGAATAGGCCAGTATTTTGCCCATCGAGAGCACCCCCTGGCCTCCGAAGCCCGCTATGATGATTTCCGTTTTCATTGTGCAGTAGTGTCTTTTAAATCCCCTTTGGGATATTTTTTGAACATGTTCTCGGTCATCCACTCGTTGGCCTCCTGCGGACTGAGTTTCCAGCCGCTGTTACAGGTGGATACAATCTCCACCAGCGAAGAGCCTTTGCCCTGCATCGACGCCTCGAAAGCCTTGCGTATGGCCGCTTTGGCCTTGCGTATGGCTGCCACTGTTTCCACACTTTGCCGGCTCACGTAGCATGTCCCTTCAAGATGGGCGGCCAGTTCGGTGATGTTGAGTGGGTAACCGTGCAAGTCGGGTTCGCGCCCAAAGGGGCACGTGGCGGTCTTCTGTCCGAGCAGAGTTGTCGGAGCCATCTGTCCGCCCGTCATGCCGTAGATGGCGTTGTTGATAAACACGATGGTGATGTTTTCCCCTCTGTTGAGGGCGTGGATGGTCTCCGCCGTACCGATGCAGGCCAAGTCGCCGTCGCCCTGATAGGTGAATACCAATCGGTCGGGCCACAACCGTTTGATGGCGGTAGCCAGTGCCGGAGCCCTGCCGTGCGGGGCCTCCTGCCAGTCGATGTCAAGATAGCGGTAGGCAAACACCGCGCAGCCTACCGGACTCACCCCAACGGTCTTTTCGCTCATGCCCATGTCTTCTATCACCTCGGCCACGAGCTTGTGTACCACTCCGTGGCTGCATCCCGGACAGTAGTGCATGGAGGTGTCGTTCATCAGCGTCGGCTTTTGATAGACGATGTTTTCAGGGGATATGATGTCTTTTTCTGTATCCATAGTCAAATGTCTTTATGTTGTTGCAGTCTGCCTTATTCCGGTAGGCTCTTGAGTGCTTTCACGATTTCTTCGGGGTCGGGCACGATGCCACCCAAGCGTCCGAAGTGATCCACGGGGATGGTGCCGTTGACTGCCAACCGCACATCTTCCACCATCTGGCCGGCGTTTATCTCGGCCACGAGTATGCCCTTCTTGCCTTTCGAGGCTTCCATGATTTCCTTCGACGGGAACGGCCAAAGCGTGATGGGACGGAAGAGTCCCACCTTAATGCCCTTTGCGCGGGCTGTCTCCACACTCTTTTCGGCTATGCGCGAGGCACTGCCGAAGGCTACAATCAAGTAGTCGGCATCGTCGCAGAGCGTTGTTTCATATCTCACTTCCGTTTCTTTGATGCGCCGGTATTTCTCTTGCAGATGCAGGTTGCGCACCTCCATCACCTCGGGTTTCAGTTCGAGCGAAGTGATGATGTTGGGTTCGCGGTCACGGGTGCGCCCGATACTGGCCCACGGGCATTCTTTCTTGATTTGTTCTTCCGTTCTCCGTGGTTTCATCGGTGGCAGCACCACCTTCTCCATCATCTGTCCGATGACCCCGTCGCTCAGGATCATGGCCGGATTGCGGTATTTGAAAGCCAGTTCGAAAGCCAAATCCACGAAGTCGGCCATCTCCTGCACTGAGGCCGGTGCCAGCACAATCACGTTGTAGTCGCCATTGCCTCCTCCGCGCGTGGCTTGGAAATAGTCACTCTGGCTGGGCTGTATGGTGCCCAATCCCGGTCCGCCACGCTGCACGTTGACGAACACGCCCGGCAGTTCGGCCCCCGCCATGTAGGATATTCCCTCCTGCATGAGGGCTATGCCGGGGCTGGAACTGGTCGTCATCACACGCTTTCCGGCTCCGGCTCCGCCGTAGACCATGTTGATGGAAGCCACTTCGCTCTCCGCCTGTAGCACCACCATGCCCGTGGTCTCCCACGGTTTCAGCAGGGCGAGTGTCTCGATGATTTCGCTTTGTGGGGTTATCGGGTAACCGAAATAGCCGTCGGCTCCGCACCGGATGGCGGCGTGGGCGATGGCTTCGTTACCCTTCATCAGTGTTATTTCTTGTTCTGCCATACTCGTTTTGTCGTTAAGTTCTGTTTAGAGTTTCTTCCGATACACGGTGATGCAACCATCGGGACACACAATGCCACATGCTGCGCAGCCCACGCAGGCCTCTGCATTGATGGTCTCCACGTAGGGATAGCCGTGTACGTTCACTTTTTTTGTAGCCAGGCGGATCACACCAAACTTGCAGGCCGCAACACACAGGTTGCACCCCTTGCAGCGTTCCGTATTTACCACGATGGCCCCTTGAATCTTGCTCATATCTTGTTCGTGTTTTCAAAAATCGACGGCTAAGGGTTGTACAAGTCTTTGCAGTAGAAAGCGAAGATGCTGTCGAGCATCTCCTTGGCCTGCACGGCCGGGCTTTCCGGATCGAGTGCGATGGCCTCCAGATAGCACTCCATGGCCTGTCGGAAATCTCCCCGTCTGCGAAACTCGTTTCCTTTTAAGTAGTAATCCTCAGAAGTCATATTGCGTTTTCTTTCTGATTGCTAAATTAAGAAAATCTGAATGGAAACGGACTGAATAAGTATGCGATTTAAGCTATATTAAAATTGTTTCACTAAAAAATGCGCACAGCCTTTTGGTGTGTGCAGTTTTTCTTGTCTGCGTGGAGACGGTTGTGTGGCCCGGTGGTTGCATGGTGCTATCTTTCGGGCGTTGCCGTCGTGCCAACACGTGTTAATTATCAACAAAAAAACAAATAGAGAGGTAGGCCGTTTCCGGATTTTATGTAGCTTTGCAAGACAACACAAAAAGAGAGATTATGAAGAAAACAACCATCAAAATGGTGACTCTGCTTGTTGTCCTGCTCTCGATGAGCTGCACCGGCAACAGCCGCACCAACACAAAGGAGAACAACATGAACAAAGAACAAGCCGAAATCTATCTCGCCGGAGGATGTTTCTGGGGGACGGAACAGTATCTCAAACAAATAAACGGAGTGGTGGACACCGAGGTGGGATATGCCAATGGCAACACCGACAGGCCTACATATAAAGAGGTGTGTACAGACCGCACGGGGTTTGCCGAGGCCGTACATGTGGTCTACGACCCCTCGCGGCTGCCCTTGTCGCTCCTCGTGCAACTCTATTTCAAGTCGATAGACCCCACATCGCTCAACCGACAAGGCAACGATGTGGGCACGCAGTATCGCACGGGCATCTACTACACCGCCCCGGCCGACGAGCCGTTGATTGCTGCCGAACTTGCCAAACTGTCGAAAGCCTATGGTCGTCGCCTTCCCATAGAGGTGTTGCCGCTCAAAAACTTCTACAAGGCCGAGGACTATCATCAGGACTATCTCGCGAAAAATCCCGGCGGCTACTGTCATATTCCGCAAGCTCTTTTCGACATGGCGCGTGAAGCCAACAAGGCTGAAGGGCGGCCTGTGGCCTACACCAAGCCCGCTGCCGACGAACTGAAGAAGCGGCTCACGCCCGAACAATACGAAGTGACGCAGCATGCCGCCACCGAACGGCCTTTCCAAAACGCCTACTATGACGAGTTTCGCGAGGGCATCTATGTCGATGTGACCACGGGCGAACCGCTCTTCCTGTCCACCGACAAGTTCGAATCGGGGTGTGGATGGCCGGCTTTCTCCAAGCCCATCGACAACCATTTGCTGCAAAACCTGCACGACACTTCCCACGGTATGGACCGCACCGAGGTGCGCAGTGCCAAGGGCAATGCCCATCTGGGCCATGTCTTCAACGATGGGCCGCGCGAGAGCGGCGGTCTGCGCTATTGCATCAACAGTGCCTCCCTGCGTTTTGTGCCCAAGGCCGACATGGAGAAAGAGGGCTACGGCGAATACATCAAGCTCATAGAGCCTGCGAAAGCATCGAAGCATTAAACCACTATTGATGCAGGGCCGTGAGGGGCAGGTGTGGGGTGTTGGGTCTCCATGCCGCCTGTCGCTCCGCAAACACACATCATCTGTAATATCAAAAGACGATAAACTATGGGTTGTTTAGGAAACCTTCTTTGGCTTCTTTTTGGCGGACTGGCCACCGCCTTCGAGTATTTCACAGCCGGACTGGTGCTCTGCCTCACCGTTGTCGGCATTCCTTGGGGGCTGCAGGCCTTCAAGTTGGGCGTGTTGGCTCTCTGGCCTTTCGGGTCTCACGTGGAAGAGGTCCCCGGAAGTGGCGGCTGTCTCGACACCTTGATGAATGTCATCTGGTTTTTCATCGGTGGTTTTTACATCTTCCTCACCCATGTCTTCTTTGGGTGCCTACTCTACATCACCATTGTCGGCATCCCCTGGGGGCAGATGAATTTCCGCTTGGCCCGCCTCGCCCTTTGGCCTTTCGGCAAGCGTGTGGTGTGAGTTTCTCCCCATGCGGGCTTATCCCCTATCCTCTTGGGACATATCTCTCCATTCGGTTTGAAAGCCCCGGAAGATGTCAAAATCTTTCATTCGTCATTTGCAAATGGGCATTAAATGCCGTATCTTTGCATGAGCAAGGGAAGCGCACACACGCTTCCCTTTTTTCAGCAAAACTCCCAAAGAGCCTCTTTTACCCTGGTGTGGAATGTCGTCCGGCCAAAATAAGCCGATGAAACGGCCTTTTCTGGATTGCCATTCGGCCCGAATGAGCTTCCAAGTGTGGCCCTTTTGCAAGGTCGTTTGGGCTTAGTGGGAAAATCGATGGGGCGGATAGGGCGAATGAGGGGGATGGGATTGGGTGGAAAGGTGGGCATGGCAAAATCGCGTGTAAGGCTTTTTCGAAATCTTTAATAGTTCGTGCTATACACCGCATAGCCCTCCTTTCCGGGGAGGACAGCCTTGTTTCGTCTGCATTTTAAGTAAATGGTGAAATCGGAATATAAATAGGATGAAAGTGAAATGACGCTGAATGGCCTTGTCTGTAGTGGTCGGCTACGGATATTTGTATCGGAAAATGATAGAAAGTTTTGCTGTTTGCAGCTTTTTATTTATCTTTGCGAATATTAATCGGCTTGTATCGGAGGAATGCCGGAAAAGGGGAAATGAAACCATTGCCCGGCGGCGTGAAATATCGTTTCTTCCGGATTCATGGCCCTGACAGTTAGGATTTTTCAAAACTAATATTATAAATGACAAAAACAAAACGACTTATGAAAAAGAAAATCACGCTATCGCTGATTCCTGCATTGTTGTGTCTGCTGCTGTCGGCTTGCAGTGACAGCGATGATCCGCAGCCGCAATTCACCATTCAGCTTGCGCCCACAACGCTCACGTTGACAGAAGGGGAGTCAGGCAATGTTGCTGTGAGTGGTGCTCCCGATGGTGCAACTATCACTTGGGCATCGGAAAATGCCAATATTGCCAAGGTGTCCGACGGTAAGGTGGAAGCTGTCGTTGCAGGAACAACCAACATTGTGGCCACGGCGCAGGTCAATGGCGAGACGGCCCGGGCCAAGTGTGCCGTGACTGTAAAGACAGCTCCCGGCAAACTGATCGTGAAGTTTGCCGATGCCAACCTTAAAAAGCAGCTGCTGGCTCTCAAACCGTCTATCGATGTCAACAACGATGATGAGATCTCCGTGTCGGAGGCACAAGCCGTGACTTCCATTGATATTCATTTCGAAACCAAGGAAGATGCCGAAGGAGCAAAGGTGATCAGAAGTCTCGGAGGACTGGAGTATTTCACCAACCTGCGTTCGTTGAATCTCAAAAACCAGTCTGTCACGGATGCCTCTCCCGTCTTCAAACTCGCTAAGCTGGAGCAACTTGTCCTCGGCGGCAATAACATCAAGACGCTTGACCTTTCGGCTATGACAGCACTGAAAGACCTCCGCCTTTACGACAATGCCGGGCTGACGACGCTCGACCTGTCGAAAAACACCCAACTTGAGGAACTTTATATTCAGCGCACAGGCATTTCGTCGCTTGACATTTCTATGTTGAAGAAGCTGACACTGCTCCTTGCCAACGGTGCCCGGCTCACCTCGCTCAAGGCCAACGACCTGCCGGAACTCGACCGCATTGATGCTGTGAAGAATCAGCTCACTACACTCGAAGTGACCAACCTGCCTAAGCTCACACAACTCCATGCCGACAACAACAAGCTGACGAGTGTGAAGTTGGAGAATTTGCCGATGTTGAATCGCTTGAACCTCTATGCCAACAAGTTGGAGACGATCAATCTCGATCTGCCCCGGTTGCTGTTCCTCTTCCTGCACGAAAATCCTTTGAAGTCGCTCGACATGAGCAAGTTGCCCATGCTGCTCCAAATATCGGTATCCAACACCAACCTCACTACACTCGACTTTTCCCACAATCCTATCATCCGGAATGTCGAAGCCACCTATATGCCGAAGTTGGAAGAAATCAACCTGCGAAATGGGGCCGAATTCAACGATGAAAGCGAATACCTTATCATTGAAGGAAACACGGCACTGAAACGGATTCGTGTGGATGCAGGGGATGAAGAAAAACTTGTGAAGACCCTCGTGGGCAGTAAAAAAATCTCCGTTGTGGCAGAATAATTTCTTTTTTGAGCGATCAAGAAAGTCTTTACACTGCCCAAATAGAATGGTTTGATAAAATCAAGTAAAGAAGGAAAAGCCATATCCATACTTCTTCATCGAAGTCGGATATGGCTTTTACAATGTTTTTAGAGCCCATCTGCCTATATGTATGTATTTTGCGTATATATTTGATGCGGCCACGTGACACGTTTTCAAGGCAGATTTGGCGGGCCATGACATGTTAAGGCAAAATAAATTTGAAAAAATCCGGACTTGCGTGCAGTCTTTTGGGGATAGCCGACTCCTTTGTATTAAAAGGAGGGGATATCCTCTTGTCGGAAACTATATGATACGGATAGACGCATGTAAGCAGGGAGACAGACGGGCTCTGGGAGAACTATATGCGGCATATTCCCGCAAGTTGCTGGGGATATGCCGATACTATGTAAAAGACGAAAGCGTTGTGGAAGACATTCTTCATGATGCCTTTATCATCATTTTTTCCTCTATCAGCACTCTGAAAGACGAGGCCAAGTTGGAAGGCTGGATGATTACGATTGTGAGAAACCTGTGTCTGAAGTATCTTCAACGTGCCGAGGGCAGGGAGAATCTTCTGCCATTGGTCAATGCTGATGCCCTTCCGGATGAGAGTCATGGCACAAATGGGAGTATGGACCTGGCGACTTTGCTGGATGCGATAGAGTCTCTGCCTAACGGACATCGCGAGGTGTTCAAGCTGGCTGTGCTGGACGGGCTGTCCCATAAGGAGATAGGCGAACTGCTTGGCATAGCACCCCACAGTTCCTCCTCGCAGTTGTCGAGGGCCAAGAAACTGTTGCGGACGATGTTGACCGACTATTGGCTGTGGCTCCTGTTGCCGGTGTTCATACCTGTGTACCTCTATTTGATAACAAGGCACGGGACGGAAAAGATTTCAGAAAACCAACAGATGAAGGTCGATTCGCCCAAGAAAGTGGGTGGAGTGATGAAGGATGATGGTGCGGGGAGTCGGGCTCACGATGTGGAACATGCTGGCAGGCCGGTCATACACAACAGAAACAGTGGGGGTTGGGGAAGAACCGGGGAGGACAACGCTGCTACCGAAGGAGCGGATTGGGCGGATAGCACCGTCCCCCGGAGTTCAATGTCCACCGGAATCGACTCTCTGCAAAGACATTGGATGGCAAATGTCGGTGTGGGAGACTCTTTGTTCCGTTTGCCGACAATCCCGTCCGGCAAGTTAATAGCGTCGAATGAGCAAATTATAACCAAGCGGAAGCAGAAATATCCGTGGACTTTCGGTTTTGGCCATTCTTCCAATGCGGCGACGGGCAGTGGACTGTCGACTCTCAATTATCTCACAGTGACGGACTATGCCAACGGCGGTGCAGCGGCCAAGTTGTACACTTGGAACGACTATATGGACTATTTGCAACGGAACAGTGCGCTGATGGACTCTGCAGAGAGAGCCAACTTGAAATTGATAGCGGAGAAAAACTTCCAAAGTGACGACCATGTTTTGGGTGAGAAAGCGCACCATCACCGGCCCGTCACCTTCGGTTTTTCGCTCAATAAGCAACTGAGTCCACATTGGATATTCGGCACCGGACTGAACTATACCGGGCTGAAGTCTGACTTTACGAGTGAATTTAACGGGGCGACACTCAAGAAGACACAGAAGATAAGTTATATCGGTATTCCGTTGCGGCTGACCTATCGCATCTGGGGCAAGGGGCGTTTCAATGCCTATGCGACGGGTGGTGTGACCTTTGAGTTGCCGGTGCATAGTTCTTTTAAGAAGAAATACATCGTCACGCCGGATTCTTCCTATACGTTGCAGAGGGACATCCATCCCCGCAACCAGTGGTCAGTGAACTTGGGAGTAGGCGTGCAGTATCGTCTCTTCAAGCCGTTCAGTCTGTATCTGGAGCCCAACATGTTCTACTACTTCAACAATGGCAGCGACCTTGAAACCTACCGCACCGAGCATCCGTTTACGTTTACGGTGCCGTTCGGGTTAAGGCTCACTTGGTAGGTCGGGGACGGGAAGTTTAGGAAAAAGTCATACATCGCGTGCAGTCTTTCCGCCGGTATCTGCTCTTTATCATAAAGAGACAGAACCGAATAACGAAACAATGTACAGTATTTATGACTACATCCACAATGGGGTGGCATTTGTAAACAACGTGGTGCGCAAACAGCACAAGGAGCTTACGTCTTTGATGATTTATTCCACTACCGGCTGCCAATCCCGTTGCAAGCATTGCTCCATTTGGAAGAAGCCCATAGAATATCTGAGTCTGGACGATATCATCAAGATCATGGACAGCAAATGCGTGACCAAACGCACAGTGGTGGGGCTGGAGGGAGGAGAGTTTGTCCTGCATCCCGAGGCTGACAAGATATTGGGATGGTTTGATGTGCATCATCCCAACTACACCCTGCTGTCCAACTGCCTTGCCTCCAAGAAGGTGATTGCAGCCGTGAAAGACCATCGTCCCAAGCATCTGTACATTTCGCTCGACGGCAACAGGGAGACCTATCGGTATATGCGGGGGCGGGACGGGTATGACAAGGCGATGGAAGTGGTGGAAGCCTGTAAGGGTATGGTGCCGATATCTCTGATGTTCTGCCTCTCCCCATGGAACACATTCGAGGACATGAGCCATGTCATTGGAGTAGCCCAAAAGCATGGCATCGATGTGCGCATAGGCATTTACAGCACGATGTCTTTCTTCGATACGACAAAGGGGCTGATGGAAGCCGACGATGCTGACTTCATCAGCCGAATACCGGCATCCATACACCAAACGGACGAGAACTACGATTTCGTGGCTCTGTATGACGAATGGAAAAACAACAGGCTGCGGCTCCGCTGTCACAGCATCTTCTGTGAGCTGGTGATCCACTCCAACGGCGACGTGCCGCTGTGCCAGAATTTGGATGTGGTGTTGGGAAACATACACGAAAACACGCTCGATGAAATCTTCAATTCGCGTCGGACTGCCAAAATCCAATGCCGGTATTCCAAGGAGTGTAACCGGTGTTGGATTAACTACCACCGTAAATACGACATCATCCTCCTGCGAGGGTTGGAGAGAATACTTCCCAAGCAGGTGATAGAACTGTTTTACGGGAAGTACCAATGGACAGGCAACAGGCGCACCACGTATAGAAAACACTTCAAAACGATTACGACATAAACCCAATAAGAAAATATGGCACATTTGGACAACATCATCAGCAGATACAAGCGTATGCGCAGTATGCGTGCCTTGGAGCAGGTTTACGGGCACCAATATGCGTTGGTTGGCATGGGAAACCACTGCACGGGCAACCTGTTGCCGGTCGTGCAATATCTTCAGTTGCCCTTGAAGTATATCTGTTGCGCATCCGAGAGGAAGGCTGCATTGATACCGCAGAAGTATCAAGGTGTCAGAGGCACGACCTCCTTGCAAGAGATTCTGGCCGACGATGCGGTTGCCGGGGTATTTGTAGCAACGCATCCCCATGCCCATTTCCGTATTGCGGGCGAAGTTATCAAGGCCGGAAAGTCCCTGTTCATCGAGAAGCCCCCATGCAGGGACAGTGCCGAACTGGGCGCGTTGATAGATTCCGTCAAGCTCTATGGCTCCGGCCATATTGTGGTAGGGATGCAGAGACGCTTTGCCCCGGCTACCCAAATCTTGCAAAAGCGGTTGCGGAAGGAGGGCAAGCACCATTACCATTATCGCTATCTGACGGGCCTTTATCCCGAAGGCGAGGCCCTGCTCGACTTGTTTATCCATCCGCTCGACTATGTGATTTTTCTCTTTGGGGAGGCAAAGGTGAAGTCGGTTGAGGTACTCAAGAACAGGGCAGGAGGGCAGACCGTTTTGCTTGTTTTGGAGCATCGGGAGGTGACCGGAATGCTGGAACTTTCCACCGACTACTCTTGGCAGTATGCGCAAGAGCAGTTGACCGTCAGCACGGATAAAGGATTTTATGTGATGGACGGCATGGAGAGCCTTCATTTCACCCCTCGCCGCCCGGCATTGCTGGGCATCCCGTTGGAGAAAGTGGTCGGGGGCAATGCGTCGGTTGCCTGTCTATACGGCAGAAACGGTTTTATCCCGACAGTCGGCAACAACCAGATTGTTTCACAAGGTTTCTTCTCCGAGATAGAGACCTTTGCCGATATGGTGGAGGGCAGGTGTGCAGATACCAACGCGTTTGGCTTGGAGAGTCTGAGAAGCACCTATGCGCTGATAGATGAAATCAGGGAAAAAGGTGGTCTCAAAAGTAAGGCGGAGAGAAGCAAGATATGACTTGCAGCCGCGTTTATATGATAGACAGTATTCACAAATTAAATCCATACCAATCATGAGAAATGTATTTTATTGTCTGATATGTCTTTTAGGACTGTCAGCTTGTTCGTCGGAAAACATGGTGCTCGACTCCTTGAGTGTTTATGATGTGGCCAACTCTGCCTGCAAGAGCGCATTGTCGAAGACCGAAACCCGTAGCGATTTCTACACGGCCAACTACGACAAGGCGGCAACACTCAATGTGGAATTGGGAAAAGATGGGGTCGCCTGGTGTGTGCTTGAAGACGTAAAGGCCATCTGCGGGGTAAAACACATCTTTGTGGATGTCGCCAACCGCGATGAGCAAATAACTCTCATCGTCTACCACGAGGGAGGATTCGGAGCGTTGCCCGACTGCATCTGCAACTATGATGTCAACTTCAAGATAAGCAAATTGCCCGCCGGCACTTACAAACTGAAGATCTACTATGCCAATCCGGCCAAGAAATATGACACCTCCTCCCTTGCGTATGATGGCCGGATAGCCCTTACCTTGGACAAAAAGACAAGCGTCACCTTGAAGTCCCCCATGATTTTACCGGTCAATTAGGTTGGCAGTCTGTCGGCTGCATGGCTGTAACCCCGATTCAGATTGGCGGAAGGCCGGATTCTGACAGAAGGAATGAACGGCACTTGCGTGGAATACTCCTCCCCGTAAGTGCCGTTTGTTTTGGGTTGGAGTGTATGGTTATAATAACTTTTTCTAAATCAAACCACTTCAAGAGGAATAAAAAAAGGATGACCTGAGTCATCCTTTTTTGCGCTTCAAGATGGGCTTGAACCAACGACCCCCTGATTAACAGTCAGGTGCTCTAACCAACTGAGCTATTGAAGCAAGTGCATTATCATTGCTGATTTGCGTGTGCAAAGTTAAGGCTTCTTTTTGGTTCTACCAAATTTTTGGGGAGAAAAAATCGATTTTACACTAAAATTCAATAAAAAACAAAGTCGGGTAGGGGCTATATGCGCATAAAATCGTATTTTTGCAATATTGTCGTTTGGCCGGCGAAAGACCGTCTACGGAGCATTGCCCGGGGAGAGGAAGAGCGGGGCCGGCGGATAAAGGAAAAAGAAGATTATGAGAAAACAACTGATATGCGTGCTGCTTGCCATAGGGCTGATGCCGGCCATGGCGCAGAAGGACAAAGACCACAACTTCGAAGTGGCCAAAAATATGGAGGTGTTTACCGCCATCTACAAGAATCTGGACATGATGTATGTCGATACGCTCAATGCCGGTGAGGTGATCGGCAATGGCATCAATGCCATGTTGCGCAGTCTGGATCCCTACACGGAGTATTATCCCGAGAACAAGGTGAAGGAACTCGACCGTATGCTCACGGGGAAGTATGCCGGCGTGGGGGCACTGATACGCTACAACCAGCAACTGAAACGGGTGGTGGTCGACGAACCCTACGAAAACATGCCGGCTGCCGAGGCCGGGCTGAAGAAGGGGGACATCATCCTGAGCATCGACGACTCGACAATGACAGACAAGGATGTGGCCTACGTGAGCAGCCGCCTGCGGGGCGAACCGGGCACGAGCTTCATCCTGAAAGTGAAGCGTCCGAGCACAGGCAAGACGATGAGGATGAAGGTGACCCGCCGTTCGATACAGTTGCCCTACTTGCCCTACTACGGATTGCAGGAGAACGGAGTGGGCTACATCAACCTCAATGCGTTTACGGTGAACAGTGCCCGCGATGTGCGCCGGGCCTTTCTCGACATGCGGCGGCAGGGCATGAAAGGCCTTGTGCTCGACTTGCGCAACAACGGTGGAGGCTCGTTGCAGGAGGCTGTGGACATTGTGAACATGTTTGTGCCCAAGGGCATCGTGCTCGTGCAGACGAGAGGGAAGATGACGCGGGTGAACAAGGACTATAAAACCACCGTGGAACCCATCGACACACTGATGCCCATCGTGGTGCTGGTGAACGGCAACACGGCCAGTTCGAGTGAAATCACGGCCGGCTCGCTGCAAGATCTCGACCGTGCCGTGGTTCTCGGCACGCGCACCTACGGCAAGGGACTCGTGCAGATGCCGATGGACTTGCCCTACAACGGGCAGATGAAGCTCACCACAAGCAAATACTACATTCCCAGCGGGCGGTGCATACAGGCCATCAACTACAGACATGCGCGTGGGGGATATACGGAGCACGTGCCCGACTCGCTGACGAAAGTGTTTCACACTGTCGGCGGACGCGAGGTGCGCGACGGCGGGGGCATCAAGCCCGATGTGGAACTGAAGCCCGACTCGCTGCCCAACATAGCCTACTATCTGGCGGGGGCACGCGACTCCAACGAGGTGTTGCTCAACTACGAGATAGACTATCTTGCCGCCCATCCCACGATAGCTCCTGCCAAGACATTTGCCTTGAGCGATGCCGACTACGAGGAGTTCAAGCGGCGCGTGCTGAAGAGCAACTTCAAGTATGACCGCGAAACGGAGAAATATCTCAAAGACCTTGTGAAGCTGGCCAAGTTTGAGGGCTACTACGAGGATGCCAAACCGGAGTTTGAGGCACTGGAGAAGAAGTTGCAGCACAATGTAGCCAAAGACCTCGACTACAATAAGGAAGCCATCAGGCATATCATCGAGAGCGACCTTGTGGCTGCCTACTACTATCAGGGTGGAGCCATACAGAACGGCTTGCGCTACGACAAGCAGATGAAAGAGGCCGTGCGCCTGATAGAAACGCCCGAAGACTATCGGAAGATTTTAAGCGGAAAGAAGTAGCGGGCCGTCTGCGCAGGGCGGTAAGTCCCGCATTGCATAGGAGCCTCTCCGGATAAGATGGATTGTCAAACGATTTGTTCGTTTTCGGCCTCTCTGCTTGCGATATTTGCAACGGGCGACCTGTTCGTAGTAAATGAGCGAATTTTGGTGGTTCCTTTAAAACGTTGACAATCAACGACTTGAATTTTAATGACACGGATTAGGGGCTGAAAACGGGGCCGGAAAGGCCCGAACGGGCTTGCAAAAGGGCCACAGTTGCATCGCAACTGTGGCCCTTTCAGCTTTCAAGTGTGGCTCTTTCGCAAACTCGAAAGGGCCGAATGAGAATGTCGGTGGGCTTTTCGGGTGGTCTGAAGCCCGTCTCCCGTTCTGGTTGGGGAGTTTTGGCGGATGTGTTTTTGTTGATATTATTCGCTGTCATCCGGGCATCTTGCAGAGCTCCCTTTCATCGGTGTCGGTTATGATGTGCTTTATTTCACAACGAATTTCTTGCCGGCTCTGATGTAGATGCCCTTTTTCAGTGCCTTTGCATCGCGCCCCACATACACACCGCTCATGCTGTAGATGGCTTCCGGCGTGGCGGTTGGCTTTTCGCTTATGCCGCTGATGCCGGTGGGCGGGTTGTCTCCGTTGGGAGCAGACGGGGCCGACAGGTAGCTGAACGAGATGGTGCCGTCGTCGTTTTGCCGGATATTTTTCACGCCACGGTTCAGATAGTAGGAGCCGTCGGCGTTTTTGTGATACACCTTGGCCGCCGGCACCGAGTTGTTGGTGAGGCTGTCATTGGCCATGTATGGATAGGGGTCGCCCTCTTGTGTCTGGCGGGTGTAAGAGGTGGAGTTGCTGTTCCAGTAGTTGCTGTCGTCATCGTTGTCGGCGTGGATGGGGGTGAGTCTCTCGTGGTCGTTGGAAACATACTTTGTGTAGCTTGTCCTGATGGTTTTTCCCAACGTGTTTACGATGTTGGCATTCCAAATGTCTTGGTCGTAATCCACATGCAGCACAAGCAGTCCATTGCCCGGCAGTTCGGCATCCCAGTTTGTCTTCTGCCGGTTTTCCAGCAGGTAGTATTCGTTGTGGTTGCCCCGGTTGTATATCACGTAGGCTCCTCCACCCTCGCTCAGCGGCTCCAGTCGGTCCACTTCTTGGTCCTCGTCTGCCAGTTCGGTCGGCTCCATCCATCCGGCCGTCCACTTCTCGTAGCTGCTGTATCCTGCCGGCAGATAGCCCGAGCCCTGTCCCGCGGAAGAGGTCCCGTTGTAGGATCCGGAACTCATCAAGTCCCAATCACCCATGCCGAAGTGTCCTTGGTATTCGGTGTCGTAGAAGTCGGGGAAACCTAAACAGTGTGAGAATTCGTGGCACCATGTGCCAATGCCTGCCAGACAGCCGTCGCCGTCTATCTCGCAGGAGCAGGCGTAGGTGTCCACTTTCACGCCGTCAATGGTCAGTGTTTGGCCATAGTCGGACGCACTGAGACTGAACTCGTGCGGCCATATCACATTGTCGTCAGGGTAGTCGTTCTCCCCATGCCCGGCATAGATGATATACACCTGGTCTACATAGCCGTCGCCATCCCAGTCGTAGCTGCGGAAATCCACTTGGTCTTCCACCGCCTTGCAGGCCTCGGCCACCATTTCGCCGGCGTGCAAGTCATTGCCTTGCCAGTCGTTTCGGCCATAGTAAGCGTATGCCTTTGAAAGTTGGACGGGGCCCACCACATCGAAGTCGAGTTCGAACTTGCCGTTGCTCTGCGCAAGGAAGTAGTCTTTCACGCTTTCCCGGAAACCGTTCTCGGTATACCCTCGGGTGTTGGCCACCTGATGGAAAAGGGCTTGGTTGTGCTCATTTTCAAATTTCTTGTCGGTAAATTCTGCCAGAATCACAATGCCCTTCTTGGTGCCCGTATAGAACTGTCGGGTGGCACGGCCGGCACGCGTCATGGCTCCATGCCGCCGGCTGTTGGCCCCGGCCCGCCTGATGGCAGCGTGCCGCTCCAACTGTTGCATGTCTGCCTTGGCAAACTTTCCGCCGGCCGATGGCACGTAGCGTGTCCCGTCGGCAGCCTGCCAATAGTGCAGATGCTCGTCGCCCACCAGGCACACGCGCACCTCTTGCCCATTCTCAAGAGCGATCGTTCGCCACACACCGCGCTTGGCGGGTACGGCACATAGGCTGGTTGCAGCCATCAGCAATGCCATGAGGCCATAAAGTCTTTTCATATTGGTTGTTTCTGGAAAGCCGCCTTACCCATTGTCTTCAAGCTGTCTGCGGCATTTTAAATGCACTTTCTGCAAGCACGTGCAGTGTTTGCGTCACAAAGATAGTCTGTTTTTTGATAAGTTCCAAATGGAAGGGGGTTATTCCTCCATATTTGTCGTGTCAAGCCAAGCCCGGAAATAAAAAGTCCCCGATGTGTCATGCACCGGGGACTTTATGCTTTTGACGCGTTGGAGGTGTACCGCCTGTAAGCGGCTTGTCGCTCCTACGAATGCTTATCGAATGATCTTCCAATCGTTGCCGTTAGCTTCCGAAGCACGAAGAATGTGTTTGGGAGCCTGACTTGCTTTGGCTGCTGTCGGAGTGTATTCCTGCAACAGTGGGTCGATGAGGCCGATAATGTTGCCGATGTAGTCTTCAGTCGACAGCTTGTCGGTCTTGAAACCGGAGAATAGCATGGTGTCGAACGTGGCACCGGTGCTGCCCTTGCTGCCTTCGAAGAGACACATTGTGCCTACCTCGGGAATCACATTGAATGCACCTGTCATGGTGGCACTGTTATCCAATACGATGGTGCTCTTGAGATCCTGATGGTTGAACATGAGCATGAAGACATAGGCGTCGGTCTCCTTGATCTTCAGCCTGCCGATCAAATTGCCCGAAGTGAGGCTGATGCTTAGTGTGGAGGCATTGAAAGTGACGGGAATACTCCAGTTGAACGACGGTATTTCGAGGAAGAGTTTGCCTTTCTTGTCAACGATTTTAGCGACATAGGCTATCAAGGGGTTCCCCTCCTTAAAATAGTTCTTGCCACCGAGCAGATATTGCTTGTTGGTAATGTCTGCCAATGCTCCCTGGGTCACCACGATAGAATCTTTCAAATTGCCGCATTGGTAGTGGAGCACTCCGGTGCGGATGCTGCCCGTTGCGTTCTTGCCATAGTTGACGAACAGACTGTCGTTGGTGGCGGTTCCTGTGAGCCAGTCGGCGGAAGAGGTGAAGGTGACCTTGTTGGAAGTGGAAATGCGGTAGCCCACTTTTGAGGCTTCATCGCCCACAACAATGGATCTGTCGACATTTATGGAGACCACCATGCCCAGCTGCTGGACCGTGAGCTGCACGGAGTCTTCTCCGCACCGGACGGTGAGCACTGAGGCACGCCCCTCATAGGCTTCGTTGGCTGTAGCTACGACACGCACACTGTCGCCTTGGACGGTGGCTGTGGCCCATGAACTGTTGAGCGTAGCCGTGATGGCCGACGGGGCTTCGAACTTGACGAAACCTGTACCTCCTTTGGAATCAAACAACACGCTCGAGCGCAAAACCTTCAGTTGCGACGTTCTTTCGTATGGATTGTCGGTGTCGTCGTTGCACGAGGTGAAGGAGACTGCTGCTACAAGGAGCAGCATGAGATAATATATCTTTTTCATCTTTGTCTGATGTTTATTGCTTGGAGTTAAAAAGTGGAGCAACTGCTGAAAGAGAGGTGGACGATTGGACTTCCGGAGCTTTCAGATAGGAGAATGCTATCCCCGCCTTGGCAGGTGCAGCTCCATATTGTCTGACAAGTATTGGGGAGGTGATGAGATCCAAAGTTCCTTTGTCATTAGCCTTGGTGGGCGATTTTGCCGTGAAGATGCGGAGCAGGAAACTGCCGAACTCTCCCTTGCCGACTTGTCCTGTGAACCGGGCTACTGTGGCATTGTTCTTTTCGTCATAGTTGAAACGCGCGTTCACGAATACCCCTTTGTTGTATGAGGTCCATAGTCCCTGAGTCTTGTCGAGGAGTATGTCGTAGACGTAATAGGTGCTTCCATCTGTTGTGGAAATCGACCCCCAGTACTGTCCACTTTCTACGGAGAGGGTGGCAGTCTTCTCATCCCACGTTACGGGAACGGTGAACATGGCAGCCTTTTGATAAACCCAGCGGAAACGCACATTCCCCTCATGGCGGTCCAATGTGGCCGAAGCTGTTGACTTCACATTGTCGCCATCCACATAGGCGAGCGTGTAGGTGCCGGCAATGTCTTTGTCAAATTCCACCTGTGTCACCCTGATGATAACCGAATCGCCACCGTTCTTGGTCAGCTTGACTCTTCCTGCACGTGGATGGCCGGTTGTGTTGGCATCGGCTGCCAGTGTGATACCGTTTTCGGTCTTGGTTGCTTTGAGCCAACTTCCACCGGTCTTGACTTCTACTGCGGTCAAGTCCTTTGCAAAGAAATTGCGGGAGAAAGCTTCATCATTGACGACGAGGTTGGTTGGCAGATTATAGAATACTACGCCGTCTGCATCAGTGGCGGTCAGCGAAAGTTTTGCCGCATCGAACTTCAGTTCCGAGAATGTCTTGCCGGCGATGGTGACAGGCTGGTAGAGACGGATGCCCTCATTATAGAAAATGTAAGCTTCTGTAACGGATGTCTCACCGGCTGTGAAAGTGACTCTGCGTCCTTCGAAGGTCAGCGAAACCTTCTGGTCGTTGACAGTGCCGTCGGCTTCGGTCAAGTCAAACGAATTTTGAACGCCTTTCACTTCTGCCAGATACAGGGAGGCGGGCTTGGCCAGCTTGCGCAGATACATGGTGTTGAGTGAGCGTTTGCCGTGTATCTTCACGATGTCGGTGCCAACGCTGTCGATGACAAACTCGAAATCGCCTCCGTATGCCTTGGTGTGCTCACCGTTGGGAGTGGCGAAATAATGGATAAAGTCGTTCCCCGAATCAAACGAAAGTACAGGACCGTTGTCTGCCGTCATGCGATAGAGCGATGTCAGTTCGGCGGTGGCATCGTTGGCCAGTTCGCAACCGACAGTGGCCTTGTCTTTTGTGAACTTCACAGTGTAGACAAAACCTCCGTAGAGTTGATTGTCGTCGGGAAAATAATCCAGCACCCAACCTTCTTCCGAGGCTGTCAAAGTGGATTGGGCATTGCTCAAAAACTTCTCCATGCGTTCGGAAGCGGGCTTGGAAAACTTGTCTTCCTGATCTTTCAAGCAGGACTGGAGAAACACAAGTGGAAGTGTTAACAGCAGATATGTTAATGTTTTATAGTTCTTCATAACCGTTTACTTTAATTATTTGACAGTCAAATTCGACGATACATCCACTTTGCCCGACACCACGTCGTCTTCGCGCTGCAAGACGGCGTCACGGAGTCTGTCGATGTCGATATTCCACTGGTTCTTCATATACTCGCGCACGATGTCGAGTTTAGAGGTGATGAGCGGGCCGCCTGTGGTTCCGGCTTCTTTGATCCATTTGTCCCATTGTGCGGATGTGTTGGTGACATAGATGGACAGCATCTCGGCAAAGTCCTCCTGATGGGAGTGCTGCGAATAGGCCGAGATGAAGCCATGAGGCAGATAATAGGATTCCTTTCCGTACTTCTCGGTGCTCCAAGAGTCGCTCACATAGCCGGTACCGGTAATGAGCTGGAAGTCTGCCGAGTAGTTTTTTGTCTGGTTGAGAATGTGGGTGAACTCATGATGAATAGTCTTCAGATACAACTCATTCAACGCGTCACGATCTTTAATGTAGCGTGTGAGGTAGTTGGTGCCGGCCAGGAATATCTTCTTTCCTCCTTCAGCCGTACCAAGAATCATCGTGCCGTTGTTGCGATACTGGAAGTCTCCTGTGGCATAGAGCATCTTGGGGAAATAGGAACGGGTGAAGGTGATGCCGGCCACTTGGTCGTAGGCTTCCACACAAGTGTATTTCACAACCTTTGCCAGCATGATGGCTTTGTCATAGTCGGCCGGCACGTTGTAGTAGTTCATGTCGGTCTCGTTGTGGTTGTAGCGATAGAGGAACTGGATGTTGTAGGGTTCCACATAGTTGTTTTGGAGCCACTTGTCGAAGTCGTTGAGCTCGACATTCGACTTTTTGATGACGCTGACGGAGTTCAGGTCGTCTTCCGAGCAGGAAGCCAGACCCAACCCAACCGAGGTCAGCAGCAGTAGTGTATATATAAAATGCTTTTTCATAAGAAATTCTTTGTTAGAAAGTTATTGTCTTATTGGTTGCGTGGATTGGCTGCCATACCGGCTTCACGTACTTGCATCGGAATCTGGATGGCACGACGCGGATCGTCTTTTTTCATCACGTCGAGCAGTTTGGAAGGCTTTCCGTCAGCTCCCATCTCGCGGCGTACGATTTCAATGCCGTAGCGTTTCACATCCCACCAACGGTTGCCGTAGTGCATTGTCTCGATGCGGCGGAAGCCGAGCACGCACTGCAACATGGTCTCTTGTACAGATCCTTCCTCGTCGATGCTGAAGGCCGGGTGCAGGTGCTTCTTTACGGTAGACATGATGCCGGCTTGGTCGGAGTAGGAATAAGCGACACTCTCGTAGAACTTCTGAATGACTTCCGGGGTCAGCTGTACGGAGGTGTTGGTGATGTTGTGCATCCATACGTTCATGTCAGCAGCCGCCTTGTCATACTGCTTGAGCATGATGTAGGCCTCGGCGCGGTTGAGCAACGTTTCGTCCATGGTGAAGAGAGCCAGCACCGTGCGGTTGTAACCGGTCCGGGCAACGGGATCTTTATATTCGAACAGGTCGGGTATTTTCATCATCAGACAAACATCGAAATTACTGCCGGCCATGGAAAGTGGCTTCTCGTAATAGTCGGCCGTTCCCCATACATTGACGGCATTCATGTCCTCGTTGTCTCCAAGATAACGACCGTGGGAGTATCTCTTGTAATAGGTGTATGCTCCAAGATATAATCCGGCAGACGTATGGAATGTCGAAAGCAGCAGGTTGCAGTTCAGCGAAGCGTCAATGTAGTGGTTGGCAAGTGCCTCCTGCTTCTGTGCCATGCCGCCCAACACCTTCCAGTCGCGGAGGTTGGCTCCCGGGTTGGTTCCCAGACACAGGTTGGCATATTCCACAGCCTTGTCCCACTTTTCATAGAAAAGATAGAAACGAGTGGCAAAAGCATAGGCGGCACGCTTGTTGAAATGGTATTTGGGCACAGTGTAGTTGTCGCTCATCAGTGGCAGAGCAGCTTGAATGTCACGGTCTATCTGTTCGTAGACCTGTGCCACGTTGCCCCGGTCTTTCTTGACATTGATGGCTTCCACAGAGGTGGTCACGGGAATGCCCGGGTCGGTAGCGGAAGTCTTGGAGTTGTAGTTGAGTGAGAACTCGTTCACGAGTACGAAATGGGCGTATGCCCGGCAAAGCAGAGCTTCGGCACGGGAGGTGCGCGCCTGCTCGTTGTCTTGCTTCAACTCGTCGAGCGAGGCCAAAGCCTGGTTGGCCGCGGCTGCGGCCTTGTAGCAGCTGAGCCACAGGTTGTAAGGTGCTTCGTTGCTCGCTTCGGTGATGTCTTTCCAGAAAAACAGCTGGTCGCCGAAGCGGTCGCCATTGGGATTGGTGGCTCCGTAGTAATCGGTGTTGTCGGAAATCAGCTCGTTGATCACGGCATACTGGTTGGAAGGATAGGCTGTGACCAGCAGGTCGGATATCTTTTCCTGTGAGTCCAGCGTGGTGCGGTTGTCGGGCATGGTGTCGAGAAAATCGTTGCACGATGTCAGCGTAAGTGCCGAGACGATACCGATCAATACCGGATAGATGATATTCTTCGTTTTCATTGTTGTTCTTTTTCTAAATTAAAGACCTAATCTTACTGTAAGCGTAAACTGTTTGGGCACCGGAACTGCCACACCGCCGGTGTTGAAGAATTCCGGATCCTGTCCGTTGAGCTTCTTGTCGGCATAGATGAGGAAGAGGTTGGTGGCCTGCAGCTTCAATGAAAGATTGTTGACGCCCATGGGGTTGAGCCAAGGCTTGGGGAAGTCGTAGGTCAGGGCGATTTCCTTCATGCGGATGAAGTCTCCCTTGGCCACACGCACATCCGAGTAGTTGTAAGCATTGTAGGCGTATTTCAGATTCTCATCTTGGGTGTTCTGCCATCTTGAGGCAATCACGGGCACATCAGTGCGCTTTTCGTCTCCGGCGTGAGTCCAGCGGTTGCGGAACTCCTTGGTCATGGAGCTGAGGTCGTCATATTTGTTCTTGAACACATCATCCAGTCGCACCACATTGCCAAACGAGTAGGTGAGGAACACGTTGAGTGTCCAGTTCTTATATTTGAACACATTGCCCAACGAGCCTGTCACCGTAGGATCCACCGGACCTTCATATTTCAAGAACTTGGTTTTCGACTGGTCGCGAGTCTGGAAGTAAATGCCGGTCGTGGTGATGTTTCCGTCTTGATCGAGGAAGGTGGGCAGTCCGTCTCTGTTCAGTCCTTTGAAGGGAATGGAGAAGATGGAACGCACCGGATAGCCCACGAGGGGATAGCCCGTGCCCTGCACGAGGTCGATGATGCGGGCGGGCGAATAGAGATCGGTGATCTCATTGTGGGCATACGAGAAGATCAGATTGGTGTTCCAAGAGAAATCGGCCGTCTTGATGTTTTGGGTGGACAGGCTGAACTCTACACCATTCGATTTCATTGAAGCCACGTTGGCCACTTGTCCCTCGCCATAGAGCTGGGTGTTGGCATAGCCAATGAGGTCGTAGTTGTTACGCCAGTAGGCATCGATGCTGAAATTGATGCGGTTTTTGAGGAATCCGAGGTCAAGGCCGACATTGAACTCATGCTTCTTCTCGTAGGTGAGTTCGGGGTTGCCCAGTGTCTGTGTCAAACCGGACTCCTGCACGCTGGTGAACGGCCGCCAGGGATTCTCGCTCTTGTAGATAGGCAGGGCGTTGGTCACCGGGGGGCGGTCACCGGTCAGCGAATAGCTCAAACGGAATGTCCCGTGAGTGAGCACATCTTTAAAGGTGTTGGCAAACCACTTCTCTTCATGGGCGTTCCAAGCACTGGAAACGTTCCATGTGGGCAACCAACGGGCCGATGTGGCCTTGCCCAGATAGTTGGTGCCTTCATAGCGCATGGTGCCGGTCACCTGATAGCGTCCCTGATAAGAATAGGTGGCGGTGCCGAAGAAGGCCGCACTGCGATAGTGGGTATTCTTCATGTTGAAGTAGTCGGAACCCTCTTCCAGACCTCTCTTGAACACCTGATAGGCATACAAGGGCACCTCGCCTTTTTTGTATTGAAGGCCCCAGCCGCGGAACCATGTGGTGTGGCGGTCGGTGTAGTTGGTCTCCATACCGGCATAGAAGTTGATGATGTGCTTGTCGGCAATCACATCGTTGTAGCTGGCCGAGATGCGCGTGTCCCAGCCGAAAGAGCGGTTGTCGGTGCGCTCGTAGATACCACCGTAGGGCAATACGGAGATGCGCTGCGCATAAATATTGTCGGGGTCCTTGTAAAGGAACGGGTTGCGGTCGCGGATGGCGGCAGTGGGCATGGCCCGGTAGGCCAGTGCCTGATTGGATTCGTCCCTGATGTAGTGCTCCTGTGAGGTGGAAGCACCTTTCATGGCTCCGAGCAAGGTCAACTTCAACTTCCTGATAGGTTTATAGTCGATGCTGGCCGAGACGCGGAAATCATTCACGTTCAGGTCCAGATAGTTGTTGTCCAACTCATGGAGAATGTTGAACGGTGCATAGTTGCGCGTGTAGAACTCGTTGGGGTCGAGCGTGCGCGAGGTGTTGATGGCGTAGGAGTAGGGGTTGATGTCGAAGTCACGCTTCACCTCGCCGTTTACGGGATCCACCTCGGAATTGAGCGTTCCGGGAGCTTTCTGCTTACGATAGGAAGCGTTTCCGATGAGGTTTATGTCAATGTATTTGCTCACATTGTAAGTCGTGTTGAGGTTGGCCGTGTAGCGTTGCACTTTGCTCGCCTTGGTCCATCCCGGGTCGAACATGGCCGACAGCGATGCGTAATACTGCGACTTGTCCGTACCGCCGGAGACACTCACGGAGTGGTTGTGCATCACGGCGTTGGAGAAGAGCTGGTCAAACCAGTTGGTGTTTCTGTACTCGGCAGCCCGGAGGTAGGCCAGTTTGGCTTCTTCCGTGTTGGCTACGGCAAACTGCCCCGTGGTGGCATCATATTGGGAGAGCAGCTGGTAGAGCTTGCCATAGACGCCGCTGTTCATGGCCGTGGCTGTCTCGGCATAGTTGAGGAATCCTTTCTGCTGGAGCTCCTGATACACTTCCATCTGGTCTTGCGAGTTCATGATGTTGAAGTTGCTGTAAGAGGGCTTCAGTCGCATGGTGTATTCACCCGTGTAGCTCACGTGTGCCTGTCCGGCCCGTCCTTTCTTGGTGGTCACGACAATCACGCCGGCCATGGCGCGGGCACCATAGATAGAGGTGGCCGAACCGTCTTTCAGAATCTGGAAGCTCTCGATGTCGTCGGAGTTGAGGCCGGCTATGGCGGACGAAATCAGCGTGTTGGCATCACCCGAAGAGAGGTCGTCGGCATCCACGTCTACCACGTCTTCCATGATCACGCCGTCTACCACCCACAGCGGTTTGGAGCTACCGAAGATGGAGGTGGCGCCACGCACGCGGATTTTTGGGGCCGTACCGAATGTTCCGGACACGTTCTGCACGCTCACACCGGCAGCGCGGCCTTCGAGCGAACGGCTGATGTCGGCCATACCGTCGAGTTTGGTGGTGCTGGCATCGAGCTTGGTTGTCGCTCCGGAAAACAGCCGCTTGTCCATGGTGGTCAGACCCGTGACAACGACTTCTTGCAGCGTTTTGTTATCCTGAATGAGTGCCACTTTCATGTTGGCACTGGCATTGATCGTCTGCGTTTGCATACCGATGTAGCTGATTACGAGTTTCTTGCCTGCCGGCACGTCAAGAGTGAAGTGGCCGTCCACATCGGTCACAGCTCCGACCTTGCTGCCTTGCACAAGTACGGAAGCACCGATGATGGGCTCGCCATCCTCTTGAGAAACCACGGTACCTGAGATTTTGGTTTGAGCGAATGCCATTCCTACGGACAGGAACAGGCCGACCAAAAACAAAGTGAATCTTTTTTCCATAGATTTCCCTTAATTTAATTGAATATAATAGCTTTAAAATTTATGTCGCTGATGCGTGCCATATCAACATGGCATGGCTGGCTTCCGCAAATGTGGGTGGGCGTGGAATGCCGGAAATATATTAAATCTCTGTCTCGTCTTTTTAGGAAAAAATATATAAAACAAATGTAGAAGCGGGCTACAAATTTAAATAATATTTAGAATAGATCCAAATTTTTTATGCAAAAATTGACTGAAACGGTTAAATCTACCACAAAAATGTGAGTTTTTGATAAGAAAAGTTGTGATTTAAATGTTAAAATTAAGATTGCCGGGTCGGGCCGAAGCGTTTGAAGCCAACGTGGCGGAGTGCTGCGTGCCTGTTTGTCTTTGAGCGGCGAGGGGGCAGTTGTTTTGCCGTTGTTCTGTTGCCGTGTCTTTAAACGTCGTACCACCGGAGGCCTTGCATGGTGCCGGAGGGGCGTATAGTGCGAAGTATTAAAGAATTGGAAAAGGCTTTACAGCGTGTCTCCCCCGGGGTGTTGCAGCGAGGCGGAAAATGGCTTTCGGAAGTTGGAAAAAGCCGAGACGCATGGTCGTTCGGGCCAAACGACCATGCGAAAGGGCCACACTTGGAAGCCCGTTTGGGCCGGGCGAGAAGCCCGAAGAGGCCGGATGGAAAGGCTAAAGGGGCCCTTTGACCTCGGAGAATGCGGCAAACAACAAAAAAGGAGAGCGTCTGCACGCTCTCCTTGCTGATGCAAAGATACGATGAAATCGGGGAAAATCCAAATCGGGAGGGAAAAAGTTTTACGCCAATATCTGTTCGGCGTGCTCCTTCACCTTGATTTGCCGGGGTGTGAAAATCTGTTCCACAACTCCGTTCTCATCGGTGATGAAAGTGGTGCGGAAGATGCCCATCGACACCTTGCCATACATCTTTTTCTCTCCATACACCCCCAACTCGTTGACGAGTCTTTTCTCCGTGTCGGCGATGAGGGGGAAGGGGAGGTTGTACTTGGCGATGAACTTTTTGTGCGACTCCGCACTTTGCGGGCTCACCCCCACCACGGCATAGCCTCGGGAGAGGAAACGCTCGTAGTTGTCGCGCAGGCTGCAAGCCTCGCTGGTGCATCCCGGTGTGGCGTCGCGGGGATAGATGTAGAGCACGAGTTTCTTGCCTTGGAAGTCACTGAGTTTGATTTCTTTGCCGTCTTGGTCGGTGCCGAGCAGTTCCGGCAGTCTTTGTCCTATTTCCATTTGTCAGTCGTATTTGTTGTTTTGTAATAGATACAAATATACATATTTCCCGTGAAGAGCGTATGGGAGTGGTGGAATTTTAAACGTTATTTAAGGAAAGCGGGGTCGGCAGACTTGTTGGGCGGTGTGCCCGCTGTTTTTCCGCCACCGGCAAAAACGGAGACCGATTATTTGGTGTTGACTTCCACTTTGCGTAACTTTGCACCCTGACAGGATAAAAAAGCGAAAAAGAATGAGACGGATTATGCTATGGGCATGGCTGATGGGCTTGGTGGCAATGACCGCCGGAGCGCAGGGAGTGGCCAAAAAACTGCCCGAGTTGAAGGAAAGTGCCTACACCCACTGGGTGGGCACATGGGCCACAGCGCAACAGCCGGTGGTGAAGTCGTTTATGCCTTACAACAACAATATGAGCAACCGCTCGGTGAGGCAGATCGTGAAGGTGTCTATCGGGGGCACCATGCTGCGCCTGCAGTTGAGCAACGAACTGAGTGCAGAGCCCGTGGTCATCAAGTCGGTGTACATCGCCCACTCCAAAGACTCGTTTGCCATCGATGCCCGCAGTGCCAAATATCTGCGTTTCGGCAAGAACCTCGGTGTGACCATTGCCCCCGGCAAGACCGCAACGAGCGACGCGCTGGTATTCGACCTCCGGCCGTTGGAGCGACTGGCCGTCACGATCAACTATGTGTCGGCCCCGGCCCTCCCCACGGTACACATGGGTTCGCGCACCACCTCCTATGTCATGCGTGGGGTGACAACCGCCCACACCGATTTCAGCACGGCTTTCCGCGAAAACCACTGGTTCAACATCGCGGCCATCGACGTGTTCGACCTCACGGCTTCGGCTGTGGCTATCATCGGCAACTCCATCACCGACGGCAAGAACAGCACCGACAACCGGCACAACCGGTGGCCTGACATGATGTCGGAATACCTGCAAACGAAACTCGGTGTGACCGGCATGGGAGTGCTCAATCTGGGCATCGGCAACAACCGTGTGGCCACGCCGGGCGGCTTCGGCACGATGGCCCGCGAACGTTTCGACCGCGACATTCTGGCCCAAAGCGGGGTGTCGGCAGTGGTCATCTTTGAAGGGGTGAACGATATAGGCGGTGCGCGAGGCAACAGCGAGACCGTGGCCCGCCAGTTGATAGAGGCCTACGAGGAGATGATCAGAAAGGCCCGGGCTCATCGGCTGAAGGTGTTTCTGGGCACCATCACGCCGTTTAAGGGGGCCGGCTATTACTCCCGGTTCCACGAGGCGGCCCGCCTCACCGTGAACGACTGGATAAGGGCGCAGAAAGGTAAGGTCGACGGCATTCTCGATTTCGACGAACTGCTGCGTGACCCGGCTGCCCCCGAGCAGATGCGCAAGGAGCTGCAAAGCGACTGGCTGCACCCCAACCCCGAAGGTTATAGGCTGATGGGCGAATATGCTGCGGAAAAAGTGAAATGAGCGAGGAGTGTTGAAGGCTTTGCTTCCGCATCTCTGTGTTGGGTAAAATGTTTTTCTCCTATTGGGAACATAATTAAGTCTTATGGTAAAATGACCTATTCTGATTTTATTAACATACACCATGCGGCCCCTCCAAGAAAGTAAAGAAAACACATGCGGATACTATAAAAATCGCGCGTGGCATGAAGAAAAACAATGAAATCTTTGCAGGGTAGCGAAATTATTCGTACTTTTGCAGCGTTCAGTGGAATGAGGGGCTCCGGGAGAGCTCCTCATTTTATTTTAATCAGACTTATATGATAGACAAAAACGTCGTAAAAACATTAGTTGAAGAATGGCTCCAAGACAAGGAATACTTCCTTGTGGACATCCAAATCGGGCAGGACGACAAGATAGTCGTGGAGATAGACCATGCGGATGGCGTGTGGATTGAAGACTGCGTGGAGCTCAGCAAGTATATCGAAGACCGGCTGAGCCGCGACGAGGAAGACTACGAACTGGAGGTGGGCTCGGCCGGACTGGGCCAGCCGTTCAAGGTGGCGCAGCAATACATCAACTTCATAGGCAAGGAGGTGGAAGTGCTCGACGGCGACGGAAAGAAGGTCAAGGGACTGCTGAAATCGGTAGACGGAAACGACTTCACGGTGAGTGTGAACGAAAAGGTGAAGGTGGAAGGCAAGAAACGCCCTGTGGTGCAGGCGGTGGACCACACCTACCGGATGGATGAAGTGAAATATACAAAATACATAATAAGTTTCAAGTAAAGCTATGGCAGCAAAAAAACAAGGTGAAGAGACGATCAGTATGATCGATACGTTCCGCGAGTTTAAGGAAACCAAGAACATCGACCGTACGACACTGGTAAGCGTGCTGGAAGAAAGCTTCCGCAATGTGCTTGCTAAAATATTCGGCAGCGACGAGAACTTCGACGTGATCGTGAACCCCGACAAGGGCGACTTCGAGATCTACCGCAACCGCGTGGTGGTGGCCGATGGCGAGGTGGAAGACGAGAACAAGGAGATCAGTCTGACCGAGGCACAGAAAATAGAACCCGACTACGAGGTGGGCGAGGATGTGAGTGAGAAGGTGGACTTTAACAAGTTTGGCCGCCGGGCCATCCTGACGCTCCGCCAGACGCTGGCTTCAAAGATTCTGGAACTGGAGCACGACTCTCTTTACAATAAATATAAAGACCGCGTGGGACAGGTGATCAGCGGCGAGGTGTACCAGATGTGGAAGCGCGAGGTGCTCATCGTTGACGACGAGAACAACGAACTGATACTGCCCAAGGCTGAACAGATACCCGCCGACCAATACCGCAAAGGCGAGACCGTGAGAGCCGTGATTCTGCGCGTGGACAACGAGAACAACAACCCCAAGATCATCTTGAGCCGCACGAGCCCGATGTTCCTTGAGCGGTTGCTCGAAGCCGAAGTGCCCGAAATCAGCGATGGGCTCATCGCCATCCGCAAGATAGCCCGTATGCCGGGCGACCGCGCCAAGGTGGCCGTGGAGAGCTTCGACGAGCGCATCGACCCGGTGGGTGCCTGTGTGGGTGTGAAAGGTAGCCGCGTACACGGCATCGTGCGCGAACTCTGCAACGAGAACATCGATGTTATCAACTACACTTCCAACGTGAAGCTGTTTATCCAGCGCGCACTGAGTCCGGCCAAGGTGTCTTCCATCAACATCGATGAGGAAAACCACAAGGCCGAGGTCTACCTGCAACCCGAGGAAGTGAGTCTGGCCATCGGGCGCGGCGGCATGAACATCAAGTTGGCCTCCATGCTCACGGAATATACCATCGATGTGTTCCGCGAAATCGACGAGAATGCCGCTGATGAGGACATCTATCTGGAAGAGTTCTCCGACGAGATAGACCAGTGGGTGATCGATGCCATCAAGAGCATCGGTCTCGACACGGCCAAGCAGGTGCTCAACGCACCGCGCGAGATGCTGATCGAAAAGGCCGACCTTGAGGAGGAAACCGTAGACAACGTGCTCAACGTACTCAGGGCCGAGTTTGAACAGTAACGAAACGCAGTTGACGGTTGTTGGGTGATGGCAGTTGGCCGGTAGCTAAAAGGGTGTGACTACCGGTAGTGCCATGTTCGGACTCCCAACGCCATAGACCATAATCCGACAACCACAATCAACAACGAGCACCCGCAACATCAAAGGAAATACATGAGCATCAGATTAAACAAAGCATTACGTGAACTGAACATAGGACTTCAAACGGCAGTTGAATTCCTTGAAAAGAAGAACCACCTGGGAGAGGTGAAGGCCGAACCGAGCTTCAAACTCAACGATGAGCAGTATAATGCGCTGGTCAACGAGTTCAAGCAGGATGCCGAAGTGCGCAGCCAGGCTGAAAAACTGTTCCAGAAAAAAACAAAAGACAAGAAGCGTGAGCCCTCCCGGAAAGAGACTCGTGCCGATGGACTTCTGAAATCGTCCACCCAGCAGCAGTACAAGCCGTTGGGCAAGATGGATCTCGACAACATCGGCAAGAAGCCTGCCGAGAAGTCTGCTGCTCCCGTAGCACAACCCGAAACAAAGGTGGAGGCTGCTGCCGAGAGCCCTGCCGAGACGAAGGAGGCCCCGAAGGCTGAGGCTAAGCCGGTGGAGACGAAGCCGGAAACGGTCGCCGTTGGGCTTGAAGAGGTGAAGGTGGAAACTGCCGTTGCCGATAAAAAGACCGAAGTGGCCCAACCGGAAGCTCCAATCGACAAGGAGGAAAAAGACCATCCGGAGCCTGTACACCCACAAGAGGAGGTGTCCCGACAACAGACCGAGGACACTGCCGGAACTGTGGCTGAGCCTGAGACATCGGCAGCTTCGGAGAAGCCTGAGCTGTTCACGCTCAAGAGCGAGCGAAAACTGTCGGCCAACGAACCCAAGGTGCTGGGCAAGATAGACCTGGCCACGCTCAACCAGAGCACGCGCCCCAAGAAGAAATCGAAAGAGGAGCGTCGCAAGGAGCGTGAGGAGAAGGCCCAGCAGGGCCGTGGCGGAAACGCAGCGGGAGGCGAGCGCAAGAAGCGTCAGCGCATCAACAAAGAGCGCGTTGACATCAACGCCGCTGCCAACCAGCAGCAGGCCGGTGGCGGAGGCAAAAACTCGGGCAAGAAGAACAAGGGCAAGAAGCGCAACCAGAAACCGCTGGAGGTGAATGAGGAAGATGTGGCACGTCAGGTGAAAGAGACGCTCGCACGCCTCACCAACAAGCAAAATCAAAACAGGAAAGGTGCTAAATATCGCAAGGAGAAGCGCGAGGCTGTGCAGGAGAAACTGGCAGAGGAGGCCAATGCAGAGCGCAAGCAGAGCAAGACGCTGAAACTGACCGAGTTTGTAACCGTGAGCGAACTTGCCACAATGATGGGCGTAGGTGTCAATCAGGTTATTGGCACGCTCATGGGCATCGGTATCATGGTGTCCATCAACCAGCGTCTGGATGCCGAGACCATCAATCTTGTGGCCGATGAGTTCGGCTTCAAGACCGAATATGTGAGTGCCGAGGTGAGCGAAGCCGTGAGCGAGGAGGAAGACGATGAGAACGATTTGGTGCCCCGTGCGCCGATCGTGACCGTGATGGGCCATGTGGACCACGGTAAGACATCGCTGCTCGACCATATCCGCAACACCAATGTCATTGCCGGTGAGGCCGGAGGCATCACCCAGCACATCGGTGCCTACAATGTGAAGTTGGAGAACGGCCGCCGCATCACGTTCCTCGACACGCCCGGTCATGAGGCGTTCACGGCCATGCGTGCCCGCGGTACGCAGGTCACCGATATTGCCATCATCATCATTGCCGCCGACGACTCTGTGATGCCTACCACCAAGGAGGCCATCTCCCATGCCCAGGCGGCCGGTGTGCCAATGGTGTTTGCCATCAACAAGATAGACAAGCCGGGAGCCAATCCTGACAAGATACGCGAAGACCTGTCGCAGATGAACTTGCTCGTAGAGGAGTGGGGCGGTAAGTATCAGTGTCAGGAGATCAGTGCCAAGAAAGGTCTTGGCGTGGACGACCTGCTGGAGAAGGTGCTTCTTGAGGCCGACATGCTCGACCTCAAGGCCAACCCCAACCGCAAGGCCACGGGATCCATCATCGAGTCGTCGCTTGACAAGGGGCGCGGCTATGTGAGCACGGTGCTCGTGAGCAACGGCACGCTCCGTCAGGGCGATGTGGTGATTGCAGGAACGAGCTGGGGGCGTATCAAGGCCATGTTCAACGAGCGCAACCAACGCATTCAGGAGGCCGGCCCGTCTGAGCCGTGTATTATCCTCGGATTGAACGGTGCGCCCACGGCCGGTGACACTTTCCATGTGCTGGAGAACGAACAGGAGGCCCGCGAGATAGCCAACAAGCGCGAACAGTTGCAGCGCGAGCAGGGGCTGCGCACCCAGAAGCGTCTGTCACTTGACGACATTTCCCACCGCATCGCCCTCGGTTCGTTCAAGGAGCTCAACATCATCGTCAAGGGCGATACCGACGGTTCCATCGAGGCACTCAGCGATTCGTTCATTAAGTTGTCCACGGAGAAGGTGCAGGTGAATGTCATCAGCAAGGCCGTGGGCCAGATCAGCGAAAACGACGTGATGCTCGCCAGTGCCTCCGATGCCATCATTGTGGGCTTCCAGGTGCGCCCATCGGCCGATGCCCGCAAGTTGGCCGACCGTGAAGGCGTGGAAATCAACACCTATTCTATTATCTACGATGCTATCGACGATGTGAAGTCGGCCATGATTGGTATGCTCGACAAGGTGAAGAAAGAAATCGTCACCGGCGAGATAGAGGTGAAGCAGGTGTTCAAGATTTCCAAGGTTGGCACGGTTGCCGGCGGTCTGGTCATCGAAGGCAAGGTACACAACAAGGACAAGGGCCGCGTGGTGCGCGACGGCATCGTGGTACACACGGCCCCCATCGATGCACTCAAGCGTTACAAAGACGACGTGAAGGAAGTGCCTGCCGGCATGGAGTGCGGTATCAGCCTTGTCAACTGCAATGACATTCTTGAAGGCGATATCATTGAGACCTTCACGGAGATCGAGGTGGAACAGAAACTGTAATGGACAAAAAAACAACCCGTCGGCATTCCTTCCCTTGCGTAAAGGGGAGGAAAACCGACGGGCGAAAGATACTATCATGACCACGGTAGGGGTGCTGACAAAATGCACTTCTACCGTTGGTGGTTAGTGATACCGGCATTGCCGGGCTGCAGAGCGGCTCCGGAAACGGTCACATAAGTTACCGGTAATGATGTTGGTATGATATTTGTTATATCCCAGACAAAGGATAAAGTCAATGGAAGAGAACAAAGAAAAAAACGCGTTTGTCAAGCAGGTGGCCGAACAGAAATATGCGTTCGGCTTCACGACCGATGTGGATACGGAGATCATAGAGAAAGGACTCAACGAAGATGTCGTGCGGCTTATCTCGCAGAAGAAAGGCGAGCCCCAATGGATGCTCGACTTCCGCTTGAAGGCTTTCAATCATTGGAAGACGCTCCGGCAGCCCGACTGGGCACATCTCCACATTCCGGAGATTGACTATCAGGCCATTTCCTACTATGCCGATCCGCTGGCCAAGAAACCGGCGAACAAGGAAATAGATCCCGAATTGGAGAAAACTTTCGACAAACTCGGCATACCCTTGGAAGAGCGGCTTGCGTTGAGCGGTACGGCTGTGGATGCCATCATGGACTCCGTTTCGGTGAAGACCACCTTCAAAGAACAGCTCCGTGCCAAAGGTGTCATTTTTTGCAGCATCGGTGAGGCCGTCAAGGAACATCCCGAACTGGTGCAGGAGTATTTAGGTTCGGTGGTGCCCTATCGTGACAACTTCTTCGCTTCGCTCAACAGCGCCGTGTTCAGTGACGGATCATTCGTCTACATTCCCAAAGGCGTGCGTTGCCCGATGGAATTGAGCAGTTATTTCCGCATCAATGCCCGCAACACCGGACAGTTTGAACGCACGCTTATCATTGCCGACGACGATGCCTACGTGAGCTATCTTGAAGGTTGCACGGCCCCTATGCGCGACGAAAACCAGTTGCATGCCGCCGTCGTGGAAATCGTTGTCAAAGACAATGCCGAGGTGAAATACTCCACAGTGCAGAACTGGTATCCCGGTGATGAAAACGGTAAAGGCGGTGTGCTGAACCTCGTGACCAAGCGGGGAGAGTTGCGTGGAGTCAATTCCAAACTCTCATGGACGCAGGTGGAGACGGGATCGGCCATCACGTGGAAGTATCCTTCTTGCATCCTCCGGGGCGACAATTCGGTGGCTGAGTTCTACAGCGTGGCCGTCACCAACAACTATCAAGAGGCTGACACGGGTACGAAGATGATACATATGGGCAAGAACACGAAGTCTACCATCATCTCTAAAGGCATTTCCGCCGGGCACAGCCAAAACTCCTATCGCGGTCTTGTGCGCGCCACTCCCAATGCCGAAAATGCCCGCAACTACAGTTCGTGCGACTCTCTTTTGCTCGGTAGCCAGTGCGGAGCACACACTTTCCCCTACATGGATGCCCACAATGAGACAGCCGTGTTTGAGCATGAGGCCACGACTTCGAAGATCAGCGAAGACCAACTGTTCTATTGCAATCAACGCGGTATTCCCACCGAGCAGGCCGTGGGACTCATCGTGAACGGTTATGCCAAGGAAGTGCTCAATAAACTTCCGATGGAGTTTGCCGTCGAAGCCCAAAAACTGCTTAGCGTTTCGCTTGAAGGAACAGTTGGATAATGGGGAGGTAAAAGACAATCAATAGTGTCTCAAGGAAGAAATACAATCACGAAACATAAAATATGAATAAAGAGTGAAGGGGTGGCAGAAGAGAAGTGTCCACAACTTCTTACTGCTCACCCCTCACTCCTAACTTTTACAACCATGCTTGAAGTAAAGAATCTGCATGCCACGATTGCCGGCAAAGAAATATTGCGAGGTATCAACCTCAGTATCAAAGATGGAGAAATCCACGCTATCATGGGCCCGAACGGTTCGGGAAAATCTACGTTGAGTGCTGTGCTTACGGGCAATCCGCTTTATGAAGTGACCGAAGGACAGGCCATCTTCAACGGCAAAAATCTGCTGGAGATGAAGCCTGAAGACCGGGCCCGGGAAGGACTCTTCCTCTCGTTTCAGTATCCCGTGGAGATTCCCGGGGTGTCGATGACCAATTTCATGCGGGCAGCGATCAACGCCAAGCGTGAGTATCAAGGCCTTGAACCGCTTAATGCGGCCGACTTCATGAAACTCATGCGGGAGAAGCGTAAGCTCGTCGACCTTGACAGCAAACTCTCCCACCGCTCCGTGAACGAGGGATTCTCAGGCGGAGAGAAGAAACGCAACGAGATTTTCCAAATGGCCATGCTTGAACCGAAGTTGTCTATTCTCGATGAAACAGATTCGGGACTTGATGTAGATGCCATGCGTGTGGTGGCCGACGGCGTGAACAAGATGCACACACCGGAGACTTCTACTATTGTCATCACGCACTATGAACGGCTGCTTGATATGATTAAGCCTACCGTAGTACATGTGCTCTACAAGGGCCGCATCGTGAAAACAGCCGGTCCGGAGTTGGCTCGGGAAATAGAACAACGCGGGTACGACTGGATAAAGGCTGAAGCCGGAGAGGAGTAAGATGATGGGGAGCGAGAAGCAATATATTGATTTATACCGCGAGACGGCCGGAATGATAAAAAGCCATTCGGCCGATGTCTTGAATGGCGTGCGTGACAAGGCGTTTGAAGATTTCTGTCGGCAAGGTTTCCCTTCGCGTAAGGTGGAGCGTTACCGATACACCGACATGTCGAAACTCTTCGAACCCGATTATGGTCTCAATCTAAACCGGCTCGAGATACCTATCAATCCCTACGAGGCTTTTAAGTGTGATGTGCCCAACTTGAGCACTTCGCTCTATTTTGTGGTCAACGATGCGTTCTACACCAAACAGTTGCCCAAGACAGAATTGCCCGATGGGGTCATTGTGGATTCCCTCTGTCGTGTGGCAACGGAGAATCCGGGGCTTATTGAGCGATACTATGCCCGCATGGCCAAGACCGAAGATGATGCCATCACGGCACTCAACACGATGTTGGCGCAAGACGGACTGTTGGTTTATGTCCCCAAGAATGTGAAACTTGACAGGGCCGTGCAGGTAATCAATATCCTCCGTTCGGATGTCGATTTGATGGTCAATCGTCGTGTGCTCATCATCTTAGAGCAGGGGGCAGAGGCTAAGTTCCTTTTCTGCGACGACTCGGCCGACGACCGCCATTTTCTCACTACGCAGGTGATTGAAGCCTATGTGGACGAAAATGCTTCCCTTGACCTCTACTGTTTGGAGGAAACGCATGTCAAGAATACGCGTGTAAGTAATGTCTATATTGAGCAGCAGGCTTACAGCCGTGTCAACCACAATGTGATTACGTTGCACAATGGTGTCACCCGCAACAAGCTCGATCTGGTGTTCAAAGGGGAAGGTGCGGAGTGTTTTGCCAACGGTTGCGTGATTGCCGACAAGACCCAGCGTGTGGACAACAATACGCTTATCGACCATCAGGTGCCGCATTGCACGAGCAACGAACTCTACAAGTATGTGCTTGATGATGATGCAGTGGGGGCCTTTGCCGGTCGTGTGCTTGTGCGCCACGATGCCCAAAAGACCAACTCGCAAGAGACGAACAACAACCTTGTAGCTGCCAAGACCGCCCGTATGTACACCCAACCGGAGTTGGAAATCTATGCCGACGATGTGAAGTGTGCCCATGGCTGCACGGTAGGGCAGCTCAACGATGCGGCTATGTTTTACATGCGGCAGCGTGGCATCAGTGAGAAAGAAGCCAAATTGCTGCTTGAGTTTGCTTTCGTCAATGAGGTGATCGATAAGATGGAACTTGCGCCGTTGCGCGAACGCCTCCATATACTTGTGGAAAAACGTTTCCGCGGTGAGCTGAACAGGTGTGAGGGATGCCGGCTCTGCAAATGAGTATCCCCCTTGTCTTTCCTCAGCGGATAAGAAGGCAGCCCCATTGCAGGGCTACGGAAAAGCGTTTGGGCTTTCAAAGAGGAAGTAACCGTGAGACTATAAAGCAATGAAAGAAAACAACGACATATATAATAAGGAGAAAGGTGGCATTCTTTTGCCTGCTGCCGGAGCTGTCGGTGAGGCTGTGCGGGCAGATTTTCCTATCCTCTCTCGCACTGTTTACGATAAGCCATTGGTCTATTTCGATAATGCGGCCACCACACAGAAACCTCTCTGTGTGCTTGATGCCATGCGTGGGGAATATCTCAACGTAAATGCCAATGTGCATCGGGGTGTCCATTGGCTGTCCCAACAAGCTACAGAATTGCATGAGGCTGCCCGCGAAACTGTGCGTCGGTTCATCAACGCCCGCTCCACCAACGAGATTGTTTTCACCCGCGGCACCACCGAAGGCCTCAATCTTATAGCCTCCAGTTTCAGCGATGAGTTTATGGGGGAGGGTGACGAAGTTATCATCTCGACGATGGAGCATCACTCCAACATTGTGCCGTGGCAGCTCCAAGCGCACCGCAAGGGTATTGTGCTGAAAGTGATTCCGCTCACTGAATCGGGGGAGTTGGACATGGAAGCCTACGCCCGGCTCTTCACCGACAAGACTCGCATCGTGAGTGTGACGCATGTAAGCAATGTTCTTGGCACGGTGAATCCCGTGAGAGAATTGGTGCGTATAGCCCATGAGCATAATGTCCCCATCGTGATAGATGGTGCTCAGAGTGCCCCTCATTTCATGGTTGATATGCAGGCCATTGATTGCGACTTTTTTGTTTTCAGCGGTCACAAGACTTATGGGCCTACCGGCATAGGTGTGCTCTATGGTAAGGAGGCGTGGCTTGACAAGTTGCCACCTTATCAAGGTGGGGGAGAGATGATAGAGCATGTGAGTTTTTCCCATTCCACTTTCGAGCGGCCTCCGCTCAAGTTTGAAGCCGGAACTCCCGATTATGTGGCCACTCATGGTCTTGCCACGGCCCTCGACTACTTGTCGGCCATAGGTATGGACAATGTTGAGGCTCATGAGCAGATGCTCACAAGTTACGCTTTGGAGCGGTTGGCTCAAATCGAGGGGATGAAGATTTATGGTCCTTCAGGACATTCGCACGATGCAGTCGTCTCATTCCAAGTGGGTGACATCCATCACATGGATCTCGGTACACTCCTCGACCGGCTTGGTATTGCCATCCGCACGGGGCATCATTGCGCGCAACCGCTTATGGACAGTCTCGGCATCTTGGGTACAGCCCGTGCCAGTTTCGCTCTTTATAATACGAAAGAAGAAATAGACATTCTTGTGGCCGGCATTGAGCGGGTTGCAAAAATGTTTGGTTAAAATGAGGGATTAGGAGTTGTGGAGATGAGGCCGTAACGGAGTTGTGGCTTGCTCCCCTTCCCTTTCTTAAACTCCTAATCCTTCTCTCCTTACCCCTCACTCTTAACTTTTCATCTCTTTTCCGTTTCTCCACACGCTCCATGCAAACCAGCCGGCAAACACTGCACGCATGGGGAGGGAGCAGTCTGTGAAAGTCGTCAAAATGAAAGCCCCGGGGTATAAACATCTTCGGCACCGTAAGGGACGTATGTCTGAAAGTGAGATTATGACCATTCTGATATGCTGTCATTTTGGAACTTTCCGAGTAACTCTTTGACCAAGGCATACACCTTGTACACGGATTGAAAGCGAAGATGAAGAACAAACTTATGCCGATGTATGACAAAATTATGCTACGTAAGAGATACATTATCGAGTGTATCAACGAACTGTTGAAAAACAAGGCAAACCTTGTACATTCAAGACACAGGTCAATACATAATTTCGTTATGAACCGGTGTTCGGCTTTGGCGGCGTACTGCTTCTTTGAGAACAAACTGGAAGCATTGCCTATACATATCGAAAATACAAGATAATTGGAGTTGTTTTAGAAAAACTTATCCCGAACTGGCGTATATTATCAAGTCGGGGTTAATAAGTAGTATCAGTTAGTAATAGATTAAAGCGAAAGGTCTAAGCTGCTGCGTGTCAGGAACATATTTTTCCCTCATAAAAAAGGTCTAATAGTCACTAAGATTCCATATATTTGCTTCCTGTCATAGCGTGGAATTTATTCGTCAGAGTATCGGGTTGTTTTGATGGTTAATAATTGATAAGGTCTGTTTGCCAATTCTGAACGTAATAAATCATACCCATCGGCGCATCAAGTTTTCGATTTTCGGGGAGCGCGTCCCTCGTTGCCGGACGCGCTCCCGATGAAAATAAGAGAGCCTTAATCCTCCCACAGCGAGGACGAGGAACGGTCGCTGTTGCCACCATCTTCTTTGTCGTCGGAGAAGAAAGACCCTTTCGACAAGGCCGGTCCTGTGGCGGGATTCTCGTCGATGCCCACGCCGATGGAGCCGGCGAGGATACTGTTTCCCAATTCAATACGCTTGACCTTGATGCTCGGTTTGATGTACTTTTTCATTTTTCTTGTTTTTATCTCTTGGTTATTCATTTGGTTTATTTCACGATTACCTTGCGGTCGCCGGCGATGTAAACGCCCGCGGGCAGTTGGCGACGCATGAGGCGGTCAGCCACACACCGACCCTGAAGGTCATACACCGGACCGCTGTTCAGGCCTGCCGCGTCGTCCGTCACGCCATGGATGCCGGTGGTCTCGCCGTCGAGGATGATGGAGAGTTCCTTGGCCTCTTGGCTGTTGCGGCGGGTGATAAAAGCACGATAGGGAGGAATCACGGCGGCGGGATTACCTGTTACCTTATGGAACTTGCCGTCGTTCTGCAGGATGTAGGCAGGCTCGGCAACTTCCCAGAGATAGAAGTTGTGTATTGTGCCATTGAAGGTATAATTGCCGGTAGACATATGTATGAATTCGGGGGTAAAGGCTTTCACCTGTATGTTCTCGCCGTCAAGCTGTACCACGCCGTCGGCCACGAGCAGATAAGGAAAGTAGGCTTCAAGCATGTCTACTTCCTCGAAGTAGACTTTACTGTCGTTGCCGCCCGAGAGGAAGTAGGCCTTGAAACCCCGGATGGGAAGCTCGTAGGGCAGGCACACCGTGGCCTTCCCCACGGAGAGCGTGCGGTCGTAGGTTACCCTGGCTGCGGTGAAGTTGAGGCCGATGGGCAGTAGCGTGCCGTCGGTGAGTCGGAAGTCGTCGCACGCCCACTGCTCATTCGCCACGTCGTAATACACGTAGTTGGTCTTGCTTTTGTCGGCTTCGCGGTAGAGAATCGGCATTTTGCCCAGCACCTGTGCCCAATAGCACCGGTCGGTGCGGTAGTCCTGCAGGTACCACGCCAGAATGCCGGTGAACAGTTCATCCTCTTCTATATATATGCCATCTGGCTCGCCGCAGGCGTTGAGGTAGAAGCAGCAGCTCTCAAAGGTGGGGTTGGGGGCGAAGGTGAAGCCGCCGCCGTCGGCGTTGTTCGTGCCGAGGTAGAGGCAGTGGGTCAGGGTGCAGGTGGCATTGTCATCTTGATAACATACAAAGCCCGCCATTCCTCTCTTGCTGTTGGCGGTCGTGCCGGTGATGTCGCCCATCACGAGGCAGTCGTTAAAGGTAAGCCGGGCGTCACGGCCTGCAGTGATAACCATTCCTGCGGCGCAGCTGTTGTCTTTCGTGTTGCCGCTCGTGATATTCACCTCGCTGATGCAGCCCGAGAAAGTGGTCGTGCCACTCGCCTCATAAGAGAATACGCTCAAAGGAACATCGTCAGACGTCATTTGCCCTTTGATGTGCAGGTTTTGGATGGTGGCGTCTGTTACAAACGGGAATAGCGCCATGCAGTCACCGGCTGTGTCGCTCCAGTTGATCGTAATCGTATGCCCCTGTCCGTCGAACGTGCCTGAATAGCCGGTGCTCTCGCTGCCTATCTTCCAAATATCCGTGCCGAGGTCGATGTCGGCCGTCAACTTGGCATTGAGGTCTCTTTCTCCGCTCCTCACGCGGTCACCGAACGCTTTCCAGTCTTCCTTTGTGGCGATGTTAAGGTAATCCTCGTTGCCCGAGGCGTTTTGTGCCCATGCCGACATGGTCAGTGCCATGGCAAAGATAAAAAGGCTGAGTCTCTGAATGAGTTTTTCTGTTTTCATTTTGCTGAATATTTGAAGTTAAAATGAGCGTTTGTCAGAAGTGTAGGGGAAAGGGAAGGACACACAGCCGCGCCATCCTCGCCGTGCCTCTGTCGTGCATTCCACATTCCTGTCTCTTGAATTTCGCATGCCGGATGCTTCTCTTCCGGGCTGTTCCTCGAGAAACATTTGTGCAAAAACAGCAAAAGGCTATATAAAGATAACAAAAAAGAGAGTTGTGAATTTGTTTTTTTTAATAGAAAGACAATTTTAATGTGTCATTGCACCTTAAAAAACTTAACATCCCCCTTAAAAACACTTAACGAAAAGATTGACAAAGAGAAAATAAAAACGTATCTTTGCTGTCGTTATAAAAAGTAAAGACGACAACCATGATCACTCATTATCTCACCGAAAAGGTTTCGGCATTTCTGCGGTCGCGCGCCGCGAGCACCTTCAAGCGGCACCAGATTATCGTTTATCTGCTCCATTCCGCCATCGTCGTCATTATCATTATGATGCAGCTCATGGGATTGGGAGGCTCTCAGGAAGCGGTGCCACAGACGATGAGTGTCGTCCATCTGGCGGCGTGCCTCACGACCCTGCCGCTCTATCTCTTCCAAAGGTTGTCCGTACCTGCGGCTCTCTCGCTCGTATCCCTTGTGGCACAGGCCACCATTATGTGCCGCTTCGCCTATTTTGCCTACGTGCGCCCTGAGCATTTCCTTCAGCTCATCATCCTCAACCAGATGGTGTCGGTGCTGGCGGTGGTATTCCTCGTGCTGTGTTTTGTGAAGTATACGCCGTTCGCGATTGCCGCCATCAGTCTGGTCGCGTACGGAAGCGTCGCCGCCTACCTGAAAGAGCCGTCCCTATGGAAAATTTTCGGTTTCTTCTTGGGCATAGAGTTCTTTCTCTGCGTGCTGGGCGAACTGCTGCGATACAACGTGATGAGCGTATCGAAGGAGAATACCGACCTGCACCACCGTGAGACGGCACTGATGCACGCCGTCAGGCTTAATGAACGGGAAATAGAGGCCTATCTGCGCATGAGCAGCAACGACCACCCGTCGCCCAAGGATATCGACCGCCTGTTTTCCATGATTAAGCCGAAATCACAGCGCAACCTCGTCAACGCCGTGCGTCTGCATTTGAAGAACCACTTGACGGACGACTGCGCTCTTGCTCGCCTCTTCCCCAGTCTCACTAAATCAGAAACGGACGTGTGTCGTCTCATCCTCGCGGGGAAAAAACGGAGCGAAATCGCCCTGCTGCTCGACAAGACAGAGAACAACGTCGATGTGACGCGCAACCACATCCGCAAAAAGCTCAACGTACCTTCAAACCGTGATCTGAAAGAGTTTCTGGAAGAGCGGGTGTTGGATATTTAAGTGATGGGGAGCAGCTGATAAGTTGGAAGAACACACGAGGCATCAGTTCCACAAAGCGGTTGTAGGATGCGGGATTGGAGAACATCGCTTATATTATTTGTAATTAATTGATTTTCAACTATAAAATTACAAAGAAATAAGCGAGATTACCAACTTTTATCATCCTTTTCTTATCCTGAACTGACATATCAATCTTGTCGGCAAGTGGCCCGAATATATTCCCCCATTCATATCGGCTGAATCATGAGATAAGAGCCGGAAGATTGCCGCACATTCGCCCAATGGACTCCCCAGTCACTCTCCAATACGCCATCAGCCCCCGGGAACAGTTGCTCTCGGGGGCTGACGGCGCAAAAGGACACAAGGTTGTCCGTCGGTCTACATATCGTCGAGCGACAAACCGCCCAACGTGAATTGATATTTCCCGAAAGTGGTCTGGGGCAATGCTTCCACCTTTTTTGCCAAGGTGGGAAGGCTTATTTTTCGCGGATTGCGCTTCACCTCGGCGATGAATCCCGTATGGTTTTGCTCATTCACTGCCACAAGATCCACCTCGTTTTCACCGCTCCGATCCCACCAGTTGCCCACTTCCGTGTATTTTCCACTCTCCATGGCCTTGCTTTGAAAGTAGGTTTCAAGCACCCGACCCGAAAATTGGCTGTAGCCTTCTTCCATCCCTTCACGCACCAAATGTAATTGATTGCGTTCTATCGCATTCTGATAGGGATAGACGAAGCGGAACCAAAAATTCAGGAAATTGTCTCTGATGGCATATTTGCTGACCTTCGACCCCACCTTGGAAAAGAGTGGGCGCGCCTTTGAAATCATCTCGTAATTGTTCTCCAAGTTGGCCAGATAAACACCGGACGACTTCCCAAGCACACCGTCTATCTCCGAAATGCGCGTCATACCCAATGCAAGAAGCTGGAGAATAGAGAAGTAAGTATTGTAATCATTGGAAAATTCATTGCTCACAAGGTCACGCCCCTCGGTCAGGAAATAGGAATCTTGCCGGCACACATAATCCAACATTTCCCGCCGGCTGAAACATCCGGCATCCATGAGCAGCTCCACATACTTGGCCACCCCACCGGTTATCATGTAAAGGGTCAACAGGTCGTCGGGCTGATAAGCCGGAGCGTGATCGCCCAATATCTCTTTGAGCACGCTCGTATCAAACGGGCGAAGGGTGAATTTGGAAGTGGCGCGACCATAGAGCGGTTCGGCACGGTTTTCAAAAATGCGTTTCATCAGCGTGTGAATCGACCCACAAGCGATAAGATTGATATGTGACGAGCGGTGATAACGGTCCCATATCTCCTGCATTTCGCTGAAAAGAGCCGCATTGATGCGGTAAAGATTCTGTATCTCATCAAATACTACCGTGAAGTGCCGGGTCTGTGAAGCCTGCATGATCACCTCAAACAGTTCGCGAAACCGCGAAATCCGCCCGAAGACATTGATGCCCAAAGAGTTTTGGAGTTCTCTTTGCATCTTGTCGCACAGCATGGCTTCATTGTCACGCGACACAAACAGATAGGCAAAAGGTTTCCCTTCAAGCGCTTTGAGTATAAGCGAGGTCTTGCCTATACGGCGCCTGCCCATAAGCACTGTGAATGAAGCGGCCTTTTCGGCCTGTGCTTCACTGTTGCGCAGCAGTTCCAATTCTTTTTCTCTATCGTAGAACTTCATAATATAAACGATGATTTATATAAATGGCGGTTTATATAATGCAAAGATAGACGTTATCTCCGAGAAAACAAAAATATGGGAGATAAAAAAACAAGAATTCGCCCACGGAATTGTCTGATAGGACAAATATCGCTCTTGAAATGACCAAGGGGAAGGCCCGACAAAAGAAAGGGGACTTATGGGCAGCATTCTTTTTGCTTGTCCATAAGTCCCCTTTAATTATATGGGGTGGTTACTGCTTCAACAGATTGAGCGGCTGTTGGGGAGCCAAAACGTTGTTTACTTTCTCCGTGTAGCCGTCGAGTTTGAGCGACGAGGTGGCGCGAATATCCTCCACGCTGGCACCGAACTTGAAGACATAGTTGCCGGCATCGGCTTTCCATTGGCTTCCGGCCTCGTCAAAGCTGGCGAGGTCGCGCTTCTCTATGACCATCTTCAAGGTTTCGGTCTCGCCCGGTTTCAACTCACGGGTCTTGGCAAAGGCCTTCAGTTCCTTGGCCGGTTTGTCGTAGGCTCCTTTGGGAGCTTGCACGTAGACCTGTGCCACCTCCTTGCCGGCCACACTTCCCGTGTTTTTCACCGTGATGCTCACTTCAACGTTGTTGCCCTTAACCCTCACCGAAGGATTGGCAAACGCAAAGGTTGTGTAGCTCAGACCGTAGCCGAAAGGATAGGCCACCTGACGGCGGAAGGTGTCGAAATAGCGGTAGCCCACATAGATGTCTTCCTCATGGTTGCAGAAGTCTACACCGGGAATGTTGCCCGCTCCCCAGTCCTCCATCGTGCGATAGGTGTACATGTCGTATTGCGGAGCAAAGTTTTTAGTCGAAGGATGGTCGGTGGCGGCAATGGGCCAAGTCATTGTGAGATGTCCCGAAGGATTGGCCTTGCCCGTGAGCACATCGGCCACGGAGTTGCCTCCTTCCTCTCCCGGTTGCCAAGCCACAAGGATGGCATCGGCACGGTCGCGCCACGAAGCGGTCTCCATCACGCTGCCCGAGTTGATAATCACGATGACGGGTTTGCCGGCTGCGCGGAAGATGTCGCTCACGCGGAAGATCATCTTCTTCTCGTTGTCTGTGAGGTTGAACTCGCCTTCTATCTGCCTGTCCATACCCTCGCCGGCCTGCCGACCTATGGTGATGATGGCCGCATCGGCCAGTTTGGCTTCGGTGGCGGCGCAACGCTCGGATATTTCTATCTCATCAAGCTTGGGCTGTCCCTGATCGAGAAACCACATCATGGGATTCTTGTCGGCCTTGAGTTTGGCTTTGGCATACTTCACGTAGTTCTGGTAAATCTCGGTGAGTTGAGGTGTGGTGCTCACTCCGACATTCTTGAGCCCTGTCACCATATCCACCACGTAGGGCACGTTGACACATCCCGAGCCCAGACCACCCGAAAGGAAGTCGTAGCTGTTCACTCCGAAGAGGGCCACGGTCTTGAGATGGCGTATGGGTAGCGTGCCTTCGGCGTTCTTCAGGAGCACCATACCCTCGGTGGAACTCTGCCGGGTGATCTGTGCATGGGCCTTGAGGTCGGGCTTGTTGGAGAACTTGTAACCCTTGAAGCGTGGTGTGCGGACGATGTATTCGAGCATATTGCGCACATTGCGGTCCACATCCTTGATGTCGAGGCGTCCGGCTTTCACGTCGTCGATGATTTCCTGCGCCTGTGCGGGATATCCCGGCATCATCAAGTCGTTGCCTGCAGTCACTTCCTGTGCCACGGGCAGGTCTTTGCGCTTACCTATCCAGTCGGTCATCACGATGCCCTTGAAGCCCCACTCATCGCGCAGAACGGTGGTGAGCAGATCCTTGCTGCCCTGCGCGTAAGTGCCGTTAATCTTGTTGTAGGCCGACATAAGTGTCCACGGATGACTCCGGCGCGTCATCATCTCAAAACCTTTGAGATAGAGTTCGCGCAAGGCGCGTTGGCTCACGCGCTCATCGACCCGTGTACGGTCGCTCTCCTGCGAGTTGACGGCATAATGTTTGGCACTCACACCCACGCCCTGACTCTGTATGCCCCGCACCATGGCCGTGCCGATGAGGCCCGTCACCACCGGATCTTCACTGTAATACTCGAAGTTGCGGCCACAAAGCGGATTGCGGTGGAGGTTCATTCCGGGGCCGAGAATCACGTCAACGCCATACTCCAACGTCTCGTTGCCAATGGCCCGGCCCACTTGTTCGACGAGTGCCGTGTTCCATGTGGAAGCCAGACAGGTGCCCACGGGAAAACCGGTGGCAAAGAATGTCTGGTCGTTGCCGTCACGGTGGGCATCGATATGCACGCCTGCCGGACCGTCGGCCACCACCGTTGCAGGGATGCCCAACCGGGGTATGGCTACTGTCGTACCGGCAGCACCGGCCACAATCTTCTTCTGGTGGCCCAGCATAGCACCGGAGCCCACGAAGCCGGGATTACCGCCGCCTACGAGAAGTTGTGCTTTCTCCTCAATGGTCATGGCTGCCAGCACTTCATCGATGTTGTTTGCTGTGAGTTGTGGAACCTGTTGTGCCATCATTGTTGTGGATAAGAGGCTTGCCGCAAGGGCCAAGCCGAGTTTCTTGTGCTTCATTGTCTTATTGGGTTTTGTTATTAGTTAAGAGTTGAAAAGTGAGGGGTGGGAAGTTGGAAGTGAGGAATGGGGGGTCAGGGGGATGGGGAAAGATGGACAATCTGTGCCAAGTCGAGTTTCTTGCCCAACCGGCTTTTGGTGGAACGCACGGCCTGTTCGGAACAGCAAAACGACCGGGCTTTCTCGGCATCGGGCATCCCGTTGCGCTCCATGATACAGAAGAACGTCTCTTTCGGGGTCAGGGCATTGTCGGGATTGTCAATGATGGCGGCGAGCCGGCGGTCAATATTCCACATCACACCCGCCACGGCCTTCTGCTCGCGACGGCCCATCTGACTGATATTGCTGTGACAGAGAATGGCATGGAGCGTGTCAATGCCAAGTTTGGTTTGGGCGATGGAGTCATAGTTTTGGTCGCCGGCCAAGCGGGCGGGCAACTTCTCCTTGAGCGCATCGAGCCGCCCCACCTTTTCGTCTACCGACCGTTTGAGTTCCTCTATCGTGGCATCGCGCCGCCCAAGCATCAGTGCCAAGTCTTGCCGCACTTCACTTATACGGTCGCGGAAACGTTTGTAGAGGGCCTGTGTGCGACGGTAATACCACACCGTGAGTCCGAATATCACCAGCAGAAGGACAATGATGGCCAGCGAAAACCACAGCCGCTGTTCGAGCTTCTCACGCTGCTGTATCTCCTGATCCATCCTACTCTGCACCCGGAGAATGTCAAGATTGCGGCCCGATGACTTCAACGAGTCGCTCATCTCCTTGAGTTGCTTGTAGGCATCCAGTGCCCCACGATAGTCACCATGCTTCTCCAGATAGTCGCTCTTGACGAGCAGCCGGTTGTATTGCAGCGTGGCATCGCCCTTAGGGAGAATGCTCATAAGCATCTGGGCACGCTCATCCTTGTTTTGTTTCAAGTAAATGTAGCACAACAGCGACACGGCATTGCCGGCAGCCGAAGAGTCTTCGGCCAGCAGGGCAGCCTTGTAGGCATGCTCTTCCGCTGTAACCAGTTCGCCGGCAAGCATTTCGCGATAGGCGATGTTCTTCATGATTTGCGACCGCTGGCTGCGGTCGGCATGTGGATAGAGCTTCTTGGCTTCGAGGGTGATGTGCCAGGCACTGTCCGGACGGTTCATGTTGTAGAGCACGTTGGCCTGATTGATGAGCACATCCACCATCAGATCTTTCCGTGCCATGGCGCGGGCAGCGGTCATGGCCTTGTCGAAATATTGCAAGGCGCGTTCGTCGGCTCCCAGCGTCTCGTTAATCCACCCGATGTGATGGTAGACCCGATAAAGCGCCAGCGTGTCGCCGGTGTCGCCCGCAAACTTCTCGGCATGTTTCAGTTGCATCATAGCTGCACTGAAATCCTGCCTGTCGATGTACAGTTCGGCACTGTCTGCACAGACTGCCAACACCGACCGCTCCCCTCCGAGAGCACCCGAAGCCGCCCGACGGCACGAAACCGCCGACAAAGCCAATGCCGCCAGCAACAAAAACACCTTATACATAACGCTCACAAAGATAGTGATTTTTTCTTACTTCCTATCGCTTTGCACAAGGAAAAACGCTTCCGCCGGCAACATCAGGCTCTAAAAGAAAGCATTACCGAACTGCGGCAACAATTTGCCCACAGTCCGGTAATGCACACGTTCACTCGCTCTTCATTGTCAGAATGCGCCCTTCCTCGTCGTATGAGAGCGGCATCACCTTGACGGAACGCAACCAAGTGGTGTCGTTGCTGGGCACGCAATCATGGTGGAAGAGATACCACCGGCCTTTGTATTCAACGATGCTGTGGTGGGTGGTCCACCCGACAACGGGCTCAAGTATCACACCTCCGTAGGTGAAAGGCCCGTAGGGATTGTCGCCCACGGCATAGCACAAATAGTGGGTGTCGCCGGTGGAGTAACTGAAATAGTATTTGCCCTTGTACTTGTGCATCCAGCTGGCCTCGAAGAAACGGTGGGGGTCGTCGGCCGGCAGGGGCTTCCCGTTGCCGTCAACAATGAGCACGGGCCGCGGCATCTCGGCAAACTGCATCATGTCGTCGGTCATGCGGGCCACACGCGAGGGCAGCGGATCTTCCTTACCCTCGGGCAGATGCTCGCACTTCAGAGCCTTGTTGTCCTTATACCATTGCAGTTGCCCGCCCCAGATGCCACCGAAGTAGCAATATATCTGTCCGTCATCGTCTTTGAACACACAGGGGTCGATGCTGTAAGAACCGCGTATAGGGTCGCTCTGCGGCTTGAAAGGCCCTTCGGGACGGTCGGCTACGGCCACGCCCAGACGAAACACGCCATTATAGTCTTTGGCGGAAAACACGAGATAATACTTGCCGTCTTTCTCCACCACATCGTTGTCCCACATCTGTTTCTCGGCCCAGGGTACGTCGGCCACATCAAGGATCACCCCATGGTCGGTCACCTCGCCGTCCATCACGTCATCGAGCGAGAGCACATGATAGTCCTTCATTTGAAAATGTCCGCCATCATCGTCGAAGCATTCTCCACTGTCCCAGTCGTGAGAGGGATAGATATACACACGGTCGTTGAAGACATTAGCCGACGGATCGGCCATATAATCCTTAGGAAAAAGATACCTTGGTTTCATAAGTTTGCAGTTGGTTATTTATTGATTAGGAGGAGTTAAAGGGAGTTAAGGTATTAAAGGGAGTTAAGACAACAGCTTTTATTGCCACTCATATCATTATGCTTTAACTACGCAAGGAGCTTTCAAACAATCCGGCTATTGTCTTAACTCCCTTTAATACCTTAACTCCCTTTAACTCCATATATATTCCTCTAATAATACTCTCCCTACTCCCGGTACATCTTGATAATCTCCTTCACCACCGGTTTGGGCCGATATTCGCGGTCGAAGAGCAACGGATAGTTGGTGCGCCCTTTAACCGGCCAGTCGTTAAGCCACGAAGAGCCGTCGTCCACGCCCCACAATGTGACACGCTCAATATTGGCGGTATGCTTCTTGTAGAGCCGGAAAAAAGCCAGATAACGCTCGTTGAAAATCTTTTGGGCCTGCTTGTCGAGTCCTTTCACGTAGGGGTTGAGCTGCTTGTCGTAGGTGAAATTCTGACTGATTTCAGCTCCACCAAACTGCTTCGGGTTGGGTAACATATTGAGATCGAGTTCTGTCATCTGAATCTTCACGCCACAAGCCACCAGCGAGTCCATCGTGGCCTCATAGTCGGCAAGATTGGGATAGTCCACGCCATTGTGGCTCTGCATCCCCACAGCGTCTATGCGGCATCCCTTGCTTTTGAGGTGGCGCACCAACCGGCACACAGCATCACGCTTCGCAGGCTTCGACATGGAGTAGTCGTTGTAGTAGAGTTCGGCATCGGGATCGGCTGCATGGGCAAACCGGAAAGCCAGTTCGAAGTATTCCGGGCCTATTATATTATAATAAGGTGTCTTGCGGTAGCTTCCATCATCCTCAAAGGCTTCGTTGATCACATCCCATCCCTTGATGCGGCCTTTGTAACGGGAGACAACATCGGTGATGTGATGGTACATGCGGTCGATGAGCACCTCGCGGCCCACGGGCTTGCCCTCCTTGTCGGTAAACATCCAGCGAGGCGGCTGGGAATGCCACACAAGGCAATGGCCAATGACGGTCAGGCCGTTATCTTCGCCAAACTTCACCGTCCGGTCGGCATCATCCCAGAAGTAGGTGTGCTCCTCGGGATGAATACTCTCACCCTTCATGCAGTTCTCAGCCACAATGGAGTTGAAATTGTCCTTCACCACTTCGGCCCCTTTCGCATCGCGTCCCCACACCACATCAGTGTTCACGGCGGCGCCGATGAGGAAGTGTTTGCCAACCACTTCCTTTAGAGTGGGCAGTGAAGGCTTCTGTGCCACGGCCGGAGAGACGAGCAGCGCGGCAGTAAGTGTTGCTAACAGTTTGTTCATTTTCATTTGTGAGGTTATAGGTTATGATTCTTTGGAGCGGTTTTCTATCTCTGTGTTGATACGGTCTATCACATCGTCGGTAAGTTCATACTTGGAGATGATGAAGATGGCGAGGAGCAACAGCAGTGCCGGAATGACACACACCAACCACAAGATGCCCTGCTGCGCCAAGGCCGACTGGGTGGTGGCATTGGTCTGGTCGAAGCCCACGACACTCAAGATGAGGCCGGGCACCACACCGCCGAGGGCCATACCGGCCTTGTAGAAGATGCCGGTGAGGGCGTTCACGATGCCTGAAATGCGGCGGCCGGTGGTGTACTCGCCGTAGGAGATGACCTCGGGCACGAGTGCCCACATGTAGCCCGTGGCCACAATGACACCCGTGGACTTGACAAACTGGGCCACATAGACGAGCCACACCAGATGGCGCAACGCCGGCACCACGGATATGACATAAAGCAAAGCCATGCCGAAGATGGCAATACCGAGGAAAGCATAGAACATCTGCTTCTTGCCGATGGCGCGCTTGATGGCGGGTATCATGGGCATGAAGATGAAAGCCGGCACGGAGCCGAGCCCCATAAAGACGGACATCTGCGAGGGAGTGCCGTTCACATTGTATATCATGTAATAGCTGCCGGCAGAGTTACCGATGGCCATCATGGCAAAAGCCGTGATGAAGAAAAAGGCCAACACGCGCAACGGACGGTTGCGCACAAATTCCACCCACAGGTCGCTCACCTTGACATTGGCTGTCTCCTCGCGGTCCATCACCACACGCTCCTTGCATTGGGTGAAGCAAAACACGAGCAGGACCATACCCACCAGCGCGTAGAGAGTCATGGTGACAAACCACGCTCCGGCGTCTTCAACGGTGTTCATCTTGCCGTCGGGCGACATGGCAGCCACCAGAATGGGGATGCCGAGGCTCACGGCCAGTCCGCCGAGGTTGGCCATGAACATGCGCACGGAGGTGAGAATGGTGATCTCGTTGGTGTCGCGCGTCAGACTGGCATTGAGTGCTCCGTAGGGTACATTGACCAGTGTGTAGCACATCGACATACCCACATAGGTGACGTAGGCATAGAGCAGCGAACCCGAAAAGCCGTTCCAGAAACAGAGGATGGCAAAGCCCGAAAGGGGAATGCCGCCCAACACGAGATAGGCGCGGTATTTGCCGAGCCGCGGACTGTGCTTGTCGACGTATGTTCCCACGAGCGGATCCCACAACACATCGACCAGCCGGACGATGAGGAACATCACGGCCACGGCGGCGGGGTCGATGCCATAGACATTGGTATAGAACAGCAGCAGATACATACCTATCGTCTGATAGATGAGGTTCTGGGCCAAGTCGCCCGAACCGAAGCCTATACGCTGCAACCAATTCAACTTGTAGAATCCTTTGGATTCCTGAATCACTTCATTCATCTCCATACTATTTGGTTTTAAATTTTATCACAAAATATTGCCATTCGCCCCTTCCCCGGCACGCAAGCGGCGCGAAGCCAATTCGGCCTGCATGTTTTCATTATACCGCATGGTGATGGGATAGAATGCAAGGGCGGCAAGCCCGATGCAGAAGAGGGCGGCCGGAACAATGCTCGCCACGAGTCTGATGCCCTGCACGGCGGTCTCTCCCTGCACCGCCACACCCCCGGGAACATAGCCGAAGAACGAAAGCAGCAGTCCGGCCAAAGCTCCGCCAAACCCGAGCCCCAGCTTCAAGGCGAACATCACACCCGAGAAACAAAAGCCCGTGGCGCGCCGATGGTTGAGATACTCAATGTGGTCGGCCACATCGGCCACCATGGCCCACATCAGCGGGATGGTGGGGGCATAGGCCAGACTCTTCAGGAAGCAGAGCAGATAGACGGACTTCACGTCGGTGGCACCGGGCAGAAAGAACAGTCCCTGCAAAAGGACGGTGAGGGAAAGGCAGGCAATGTAGACGGTCTTCTTGTCATATCTGTCGGCCAGACGGCCCGAAAGGAACATCACACCGAAGAACTGCACCACGGCGTTGACGATGTTGAAGAGGGAGAAGCCCACAGAGTAGGCCTGCCCTTCGTGGGAGGCGAGGTGGAGCGAGCGCAGAAACTCAAAGAGCGAATGGCGGTCGAGATAACTCTGAAAGTAAAAGTTCATCGCCGAACCGCATACGGCCAGGGCGATGTAAAGCGAGAAACAGAGGAAAAACATCGCCCGCCACGACACGCTGCCAAAGGTTTCACGGATATCTCTCCTGACGCTCTTCTGCTGCCGGGGAGGTGGGGCGATGCGCTCGCGGGTGGAAAGGAAGCAGACAACGAGCAGCACAAAAGCCAGCAAGGCAAAGAGCAGAATGGTGCGTGACCACCCCATGGACGCATTGCTGCCGCCCAACCGGGCCACAAGGGGAAGCGTGAAGCCCTGCACGACAAACTGCGCCACGGTGCTGGCTATAAAGCGGATGCTGTTGATGCTCGTGCGCTCCCTGATGTCGGAGGTCATCACACCGCCCAAAGAGGCGTAGGGCGTATTGTTGAACGAATACATGGCGAGCAGCAACACGTAGGAGACGGTGGCGTAGACGGCCAGCAACCCCTTGTCTTCGATGCCGGGATTGTTGAAGGCCAGTACATAGAAAGTGCAGAAAGGCACAGCCGTCCAAAGCAGCCAAGGGCGGTATTTGCCCCAGCGGGTGGAAGTGCGGTCGGTGATGAGGCCCACAAGCGGGTCGGCAAAGGCACTGGCCATCGGGGCCACGAGCAGCACACCGCCGGCGACGGCACCGCTCAGGCCGAAGACATCGGTGTAGAACTTCAGCTGATAGATCATCATCATCTGAAACACCAAGTTGGCCGCCATGTCGCCGAGTGAATAGCCCACCTTCTCGCCAAACGTTATTTTCTGTCTATTTTGCATGTGCGTCGATAGTTATGGACGGTCGATGACGGTCGCCGCATAGCGGCCCATCGCCTCATAGCCGCGCGGATTGAGATGCAACCAGTCGTCGGAATAGTCGGCCTTGAGCCTTTGCGAGTCGGCGGCATCGCGGGTGAGTTCGTCGAAATCGATCACACCGGCTATCTCTTTGTTGGTCCTTATCCACTCGTTCACGGTCTGCCGCATCGCTTCACGGAAGAAAGAATACCAGCCGTGGCCCCCGGTGGGCGTGATGGTGCCCATATACACCTTCATGCCGGCAGCCCGCGCCTTGGCTATCAGTACCCCGTAGGCCTCGATGAGCCGCCGGGCCTTCTGCTCATAGTCGGCATTGCAGGTGCCTATGTCGTTGGTTCCCTCGAAGATGATGAGCCGGTCCACACCCTTCTGGCCGAGGATGTCACGGTCGAACCGCATCAGAGCAGGCTCGCTCAGTCCGCCTTCCACCACGCAGTTGCCGCCAATGCCGAGATTGAGCACTCCCACCTGTCCGCCCAAGGCCTCGGCCATGCGGTCGGGCCAGCGGTTTTGCAGGTCGGTGGTGCTGCCCCGTCCGTCGGTGATGGAGTTGCCGAGCACGGCCACGGCCCTGCCCGCAGACCACACGTTGATTTTGGAAATGTTATACCAGTGCACCGGTTTCTCTATCACGTGGAACCGCGCCCCGGGCTTCACTGTGCCCCGGGCTATATAGGAATGCGTGCGCGAACCGCGGTGGGAGGTGGCATTTACAGGCACCCGGCTGCCGTAGCAGATGGTCACGGCCAACCGCTGCAGGGGTTTGAGGGCATAGTTGAGGGCATCGCTATAGACGGCCTCGCCGGGCGCAATGGTCACCGAGCGGCGGCCACCAAACGACAAATAGGTGGCTGTGCGGGCATCGATGTCGCTCGAGTCCCGTGCATCGGCGATGTAGACCGACTTGATTTCCACCGCCTCCCGGCTGAATTCGTTGGACAGTTGCACCTGCAACCGACTGCCGCCGAGCGACACCTTCACGACTTGCCGCAAGGTGGTGTTGGCCAACGTGGTGGTTTGGGGCATATCGCCCTTGCCGGTAAACTCCGGTGCCGTAGCAAACGTGCCCACCCACTGTTGGGCGTCGGCTGTGGCCAGCGACAGAAAGAGAGCCAAGAGGAGGTAGAGTTTCTTCATGTTTAAAGCAATTATGTTGCTGCAAAAATACGCAAAACTTTCTGTTTGCTCTTTCTCATTCGTAACCTATACATTTCTATTTGTTTCATAACGGGGATTATCTGTCTTTTTCTGGAGTGAAACATTTCAACATCACTCAAGTTTTGCTATCTTTGCAACAGATAGACATCACATGGTCGTCTGGGAACAAACGCATGGCGAGGACAACGGCCCGGTTGTGGTGCAAAGGCTCTGCACCATCCGCGCAAGGCTGTCGAACGCTCTGTGCAGAGGCTCTGCACGGACGGTGCAAGGGCTTCGCACCAAACCGAAACGAAATGACCGGTGGAATCAATTCCGTCACCCGAATGATCCAAACAATCCTTCAACCACACATGAACGCATGAACATGAAACGTACACCTTATTATATAATGGCCGCCCTCTGCCTTGCCGTGACGCTGCTGGCTTGGGGCGACCGGGGCCAGTTCTACACAGCCGACCGGCTGCCGAGCAGCCTCATCAAGTGTCTGGCGCAAGACCGCTACGGCTACATTTGGATAGGGACGGAGTATGGCTTGAGCCGATTCGACGGCTACAAGTTCACCAACTTCCTGCACGACAACAAGGACACTACGTCTATTGTGGACAACACCATCACCGACTTTCTGGTAGACAAGGCCGGCAGCCTGTGGATAGGCAGTGCCAAAGGGCTCATGCGCTACGACTACCGGCACAACAACTTCGTGCGCTATCCCCTGCCCGACGGCCGACGGCCGCGCATCTACTCGCTGATAGAGAGTCGGCGGGGGGACGTGCTCATCGGCACGGCAGGTTTCGGACTCTACTCCATCAAGAAGGGGCACGGACAGGTGATACATGAGAAAGACTATTCGCCGCGCGACTCGGACATGTTCTACACCCACATCTACGAAGACAGCGAGGGCAACCTGTGGCAGAGCAGCCACCAACCGGTGTTCAACCGATTCAGCAAGCGGGGCGGCAAGGTGCGCATGACAAGCTACAACTCGCCGGCGGGAGCCCCCGTGGCCTTTTTCCAGCCACGGCGCAACGCCCTGCTCATCGTTTGCATGTTCGGCATCATCGGCTACGACTACACCACCGGCCAACTGACCGAGGCGGGCTACGACTTCGGTTCCTACACGGGAAACATCACTATCAACAGCGCCACGCTCGACCATCAGGGCAACCTCTATGTGGGCACCTCGGAGAGCGGGGTGCTGATGTGTCCGCGGGGGGCACGCACCTTCACTCCCTACACGAATGAGAACAAGAGCCGGTTTGACCTCGGCACCTCGTTTGTGAACGACATCATGGAAGACAAGGACGAAAACCTATGGGTGGGCTGCTACAAGAAAGGGCTCTATCTGGTGAACAACCGGCAGGTGGCTTTCAATAGCTGGAGTTTCTCCAACCAGAACTTCGTGACGGGCAGCTGCGTGTCTTCACTGGCTGCCGGCGACGGGGGCATGACATGGTGTACGGTGCAGAACAGCGGTGTCTTCGGTTTCGACACCGGGGGCCGCATCGTCAGCCATCCGGCTTCGCCGGCAGGCACTTGCATCATCTACCGCGACAGGCAGAGCCGCTACTGGGTGGCCACGCCCAATGCGCTCTACGAGTACCGCCCCGAGACGGGCACCTATACGGCCAAGATGAGATTTGCCAGTGCCGGAGTGCCCTGCATCGCCGACGACGGACGGGGGCGGCTCTTCGTCTCGGTCTACAGCAACGGTCTCTACATCTACGACACCGGCACAGCCGAAGTGAAGGTGGTCAACATGAGCCAGCGCGGCCGGCACGGACACCTTTGCAACGACTGGATAAGGGGCATGGCCTTCGACCGGCAGGGGATGCTTTGGATGGGCACCTCCAACGGCGTGTGCTGCATGGATCCCAACACCTATACGTTTGACAACTACGGTTGGACAACCATCCTGAAAAACATTCAGGCCAACTATCTCTGCGAGGACGAAAACGGCAACATCATCATCGGTACCGACAACGGGCTCTACCGGTACGACAGCAAAGCCAACCGGGTGGGGATGTTTCCGGGGGCCGAACGGCTGCGCGACAAACAGATTTGCGGCATCGTGAGGGATGCCCAAAACGACATTTGGGTGAGCACGACAAAGGGGATATGGCAATACGACCACCGGGAACGGCTGTTCATCGGCCACATCAACGGCAACGGACTGCAAAGCCATGAATACATGCAGGGGGCTGTGATGCACACCGACAGAGACTTCATCGGCTTCGGCACACCCGACGGCATCGTGACATTCTATCCCGAAAACGTGAGAAACAGGAGTACGGTGCCGGGCAATGTGCTGCTCACCAACTTCCTCGTCGATGGCAAAAGCATCGACTGCATGAGCGATCACTTCGAACTGCCCTACAGCCAAAACTCGTTCACGCTCGAGTTTTCAACCCTCAACTACAAGAACGCCGACAATATCAGCTTCGATTACCGCATCAACGGGGGCGAGTGGCAGACAACAGCTGAGGGCACCAACGCCATCCCGTTTACCAAACTCGAACCGGGCCGGTATGTCATCGAGGTGAGGGCCGTCAACAACGGCACATTCTCCAAAGAGACCAAGCAGCTGACCGTTATCGTGAAATCGCCGTGGTATGCCTCCCCGCTGGCTTATCTTGTCTATCTCACCGTGGGCGGTGCGCTGCTGCTCTTCCTGCTCCACAACTACGAACGACGGCGCAAGGCCGACCTCGACGAGCAGAAAATGAAGTTTCTCATCGATGCCACCCACGACATACGGTCGCCGTTGACACTGATCATGGGGCCGCTCAAAAAACTCAAGGAACGGCTCACCGACAGCGATAACCTGCAGGACATCGACACCATCGACCGCAACGCGCAACGACTGCTGCTGCTCGTGAACCAGATATTGGACGAGCGGAAAATCGACAAAGACCAAATGCACCTGCATTGTCAGGAGACAGATCTCGTCGACTTCATCGTACACATCATGCACCTGTTCGACTATCATGCCCGGGAACGCAACATCACACTGCGATGCACCGACCGGCAGGGCAATGACTTGGCCGACAGCGGCGCGGCACACGGATCCATTGGGCCCATCAAGGTGTGGATAGACCGCATCAACTTCGACAAGGTGATTTCCAACCTGCTCTCCAACGCAATGAAATATACGTTCGACGGCGGCTCCGTGACCATCGTCATCGACAGCGACGACAAGCAGGCCAATATCAAGATCATTGACAGCGGCATCGGATTCAAGAACGAAAAGACCGACCGGCTCTTCGAACGCTTCTATCAGGGCAGCAACTCCGGCGGCCTGCATCTGGAAGGGACGGGCATCGGCCTTAACCTCAGTCGGTCGCTGGTCAACATGCACGGGGGCAAGATAAAGGCCTACAACCGCACCGATGGAAAGCAGGGGGCTTGCCTCGATGTGACCCTGCCGCTGGGCAACAGCCACCTGAAAGAGGAGGAAATCATGAAGAAAGAAGAGACCAACGACCAACCGGGCACGGCCAAAAAGCGGCAGGCGAGCAAGAACTTCCGCATACTGCTCGTGGACGACGACCCGGAGATAGCCCGATACATTGCCGGCGAACTGGGCGACTGGTATCGATTCGACTCGGCTCCCAACGGAAAAGAGGCATTGAAGAAACTGCTCGGCGACACGGGCTACGATCTCGTGATAAGCGACGTGATGATGCCGGAGATGGATGGTGTCACATTGGTGAAGAAAATCAAGGCCAATTCCAACATCAGCGACATCCCCGTGATTCTGCTCACATCGAAGAGTGAGGTGGAAAACCGATTGGAGGGACTGAAGAAAGGGGCTGACGCTTTTCTGGCCAAACCCTTCAACATGGAGGAACTGCACATCCTCATCGACAATCTGGTGGACAATATCCGCCGCCTGCGCGGTAAGTTCTCGGGGGCATTGGGGCAGACGGAGAAGGTGGAAGACGTGGAACTCAAAAGCAACAACGACCAGCTCATGGATCGCATCATGAAGTGCGTGAACGAAAACTTGGGAGACCCGGACTTCAATGTGGAGAAACTCACCGAGGACGTAGGCATCAGCCGGGCACAGCTCCACCGCAAAATGAAAGAGATAACCGGGGTCTCCACAGGAGGATTCATACGCAACCTGCGGCTCGAACAGGCTGCCCGGCTCATCAAGGCGGGCAACGTGAATGTCACGCAAGTGGCATACGCCGTGGGCTTCAATAACCAGACACACTTCTCCACCGTGTTCAAAAAGCATTTTGGAATGACACCTACCGAATATTATGAGACAAATAAAAACGAATAGAGAACAATAGACAGACGCACAAAGGGTATTTTTTCATATATTTGCAGCAGAAACATCAAACGCTCTTGCAAACATGAAAAAATACCTTTTGTGCGTCTTGTTATCTCTATGTGGTGTCTCTTTGCAGGCCAACGATGGTGCCGGCTTGTGGCTCGGCAACGAAGCCAACGGCGCAAAGATGCGGGCGAAAGTCATCGCTCCGGCAGGGGGGCCAACGCTCTCCTTGGCCCGTGAAGAGATTGCGGCCCACTGGCAGTTGGGTGGCCCCGTGACACTGGTGCTCGACAAGGGACTCAACCTCGGCGACGGCTACCGCGTACAGGCTGCCTGCAACAGCATCGGCTGCACCGGCAGCTACTCGGCCACCGTGAGCGCATCAACCGAAGCAGGACTGCTCTACGGCGCTTTTGAACTGCTCCGGTTGCAGAACACGAGAGCAATCGATACCGGTGGCATTGCCCCGATAGCCGGATACGACGGCCGCAACATCGACAAGACAGAACAGCCGGCCTTTTCCCTGCGCCTGCTCAACCACTGGGACAACCTCGACGGAAGCATCGAGCGCGGCTATGCCGGCAAGAGCATCTTTTGGAATTGCCACCTGCGCCCACAGACTTTCGGCAGCCGGCAACCCTCGCCCGGCGTGCAGCGTCTCATCGACTATGCCCGCGCCAATGCCTCTGTGGGCATCAACGGGGCTGTGCTCAACAATGTGAATGCCTCACCCAAGATGCTCACCCGCCCTTATCTCGACTCCGTGAGGATGATAGCCGACATTCTGAGGCCGTGGGGCATTAAGGTTTACCTCTCTGTCAACTTCGGTTCGCCCAAGGCTTTGGGGGCCACAAAGACGGCCGACCCGCTCGACAAACGTGTCGTCAAGTGGTGGCAAGACAAGGCCAAAGAACTATACAAGCTCATTCCCGACTTCGGAGGCTTCCTTGTGAAGGCCAATTCCGAGGGCCAGCCCGGTCCGTTCGACTACGGTCGCACACATGCCGACGGAGCCAACATGCTGGCCGATGCCCTGCGACCCTATGGAGGCATCGTGATGTGGCGTTCGTTTGTCTATGGTGCCCGTCACAAAGGGGAAGACCGTGTGAAGCAGGCAGTCTCTGAGTTTAAGGAACTTGACGGGCTGTTTCGCCCCAACGTGATGCTGCAAAGCAAGAACGGACCGCTCGACTTCCAGCCCCGGGAACCCTACGCCCCCATCTTCGACAACATGAAGCAGACTCCACAGATGGTTGAATTCCAAATCACGCAGGAGTATCTCGGCCAGTCGAAGCATCTGACCTATCTGGCCACGATGTGGAAAGAGTTCTTCTCGTTTGTCAGTCCTTCCCGTCTGAAGGGCATTGCCGGCGTGAGCAACATCGGGCAAGACAAGACATGGTGCGGCCACGACTTCTCACAAGCCAACTGGTATGCCTTCGGTCGGTTGGCGTGGAATCCCGAGTTGTCGTCGGAAGATATTGCCCGCGAATGGCTGCAACAGACTTTCACAACCTCCACCGACTTCGTTGACCCCATGACGGAGGTGATGATGACGAGTCGCGAGGCCTGCGTGGACTACATGATGCCGCTCGGTCTGCACCACATCTTCAAGTTTGACCATCACTACGGGCCCGAACCCGATGGCTTCAAGGCCGAATATCCCATCGAGTGGTGTCCCGTCTACTATCACAAGGCCGACACGGCCGGTATCGGTTTCGACCGTTCTTCCCATGGCACCGATGCCGTTGGCCAATACGCCGAACCCTACCGGTCACTCTACAACGACCTGCGCACTTGTCCCGAAACGTATCTGCTGTGGTTCCACCACTTACCATGGAACTACCCGATGCGCGACGGACGAACCCTTTGGGAAAGTCTCAACGCCCACTACAACCGTGGAGTGGAAGCCACGGAAGGCTATCTCGACACTTGGCAACGGATGCGACCGTATGTAGAAGAAGCCGACCACGACAGCGGGCAGGCTTCCGGCAGCCGATGGAGCCGCGTAAACGAACTGCTGAAAACACAGGTCGAAAATGCCCGCGAATGGCGGGATGTATGCCTGAAATACTTTCATTCCTTCACTCGCCGGCCTATCCGATAATGGCCTGAGACTTCTTCCAACTCATGATTTCCCCTCTCAAAAGATACTAAACAACCATGCTCATGAAAAGACTATTCTTGATTTTCCTAACCCTCATGGGGCTATCCGGACAACTTCTTGCCGACGTGAAACTGCAACAACAGGGCACAGCCACCCAACTTGTGGTGAACGGCCAGCCCATGCTCATTCTCGGCGGAGAGCTGAGCAACTCGGCCGCCACCTCCATTGCCGACATTGACAGCGTGCTTCCGCGTATGGCCCGCCTGGGACTCAACACGATATTCGTGCCTGCCTGTTGGGACTTGATGGAACCCGAAGAGGGAAAGTTCGACTTTTCGCTCATCGACGAGACCATCAAGGTAGCTCGGGAAAACCGCCTGAAAATCGTATTGCTGTGGTTCGGAGCATGGAAAAACTCCATGAGTTGCTATGCCCCGCTATGGTTTAAGTGCGACAGCAAGCGGTTCCCCCGCGCTACCACAGCCAACGGCAAGCCGCTTGAGATTGCTTCAGCCTTCTCTGAAGATGTTTTCCAAGCCGACAACAAGGCTTTTGGAAGGCTGATGCAGCACATTGCCGACATCGACCGAAAAGGAAATACCGTCGTTATGATGCAGATAGAAAACGAGATCGGTATGCTCGAAGCGGCCCGCGACCATTCTCCGTTGGCAGAGAAAGCATGGCGACAGCCCGTTCCGCAAAAGCTGTTGACGGCCTTGAAAATCAACAAGAAAGGCACTTGGCCTGAGGTCTTCGGCACCGACTTCTATGCCGAAGAGAAGTTTCAAGCCTATCACTACGCCAGCTATGTGGAGCGGTTGGCCCGCACGGCCCGCAGCATCCACGACATCCCACTCTACGTCAACGCCGCCATGAACAGCCGCGGACGCAAGCCGGGTGAATATCCCTCGGCCGGACCGCTTGCCCACCTTATTACTATATGGAAGTGTGCGGCCCCAAATATTGACATTTATGCGCCCGACATCTACGACAAGGGCTACAAAAACTGGGTGGCCCAATATAAGCGGCCGGACAATCCTTTCTTCACTCCCGAGGTGAGACTCGACCGCAACAGTGGGGTGAGGGCTCTCTACACCTTCGGCGAGGCGGATGCCATTGCCTACAGTCCTTTTGCCATTGAGCAGGCACCGGAAGAAGTGTCGGGAGAAATAACCCGCACTTACGACCTGCTGCGCCGGCTCACTCCCACGCTGCTGTCGCATCAAGGCGGCAAGCGGGCGGCCCCAAACAACTGGGGTCTGCTCTTCGACCGTCAGGACAAAGAGCGGGTGATAGAAGACGGAGAGGTCACGCTCACCTGCCGCCACTACTTCACCTTGCCGTGGGACGCACGGGCCACAGACGGTAGCGAATGGCCCGAAGGCGGTGGTCTCATCGTGAAGCTGGCCAAAAACGAATATCTCATTGCCGGTAACGGACTCGTGGTGGTATTTCAGTCCAAGACAGAGAAGCTGCAGGAGACGAAGGTGGTGCGCGGCGAAGACGGATTCGTGGACAACGGCAACAGCCGCAACGGTGTGCCCATACAGCAAAAACCGTTTACGGGGAAACGAGTGGGTATAGGCCATGTAGACCAAGTGACATTCGACGAGGCGGGGCACATGAAGTTTCTGCGCCGTGACAATGGCGACCAAGACCATCAGGGGCGGCACGCCCGCATCTCATGTGGAGAGTACAAGATGCTGCACGTGAAGCTCTATGAATACTGATCAGGGAGTCACTTTTCCGTTCGCCTTTCCTCATCATTTCTGTTAAAAAGAGTCCTTCTGCCCCCCCTCCACCGGAATGATACAAAAAGAAATATCACTGAAACGTATATTCGGCCGTTTAAAGACTATTTGGCTATCTTTGCAGGCAGAGTTTTCACCTAAATCGTATAAAGACAAAACTAAAACCCTAATAAAGACAAAAAAGGAACAAAGCTCATGGAACAATCAACAAAAACAATCGCTGCGCCCCCACGTTTGCCGCGCATGACATTAACTCTCTTGAAAAGTAAAACCAACTACCAACAACTATGAACCTGAAAATCAGAAGAACAACCATCGCAGTGGGAATATGTTCCGCAGTGGGACTTATGTATTCGCCACTCGCCAATGCTGCACAGGCAGCAAACACGGTCGCCGCCGTTCAACAGTCGAAGAAAGTGACCGGCAAAGTGAGCGACTCGATGGGGCCGCTCATCGGCGCCACCGTCATGGAAAAGGGCACCACCAACGGTGCCGTGACCGACATGGACGGCAACTTCACGCTCAATGTGAAACCGGGAGCCACACTCGTCATATCCTATGTGGGCTATGACACACGGGAAGTGCCGGTGGGCGACAAGACCTCCATCAACATCTCTCTCGAAGAAACAGGCCAAAGCCTCAACGATGTGGTCGTGATAGGCTACGGCACACAGCGCAAGGAGGCCGTCACGGGCTCCGTGGCCAACATCAAGGGCGACATCGTGAGGGAAGTGCCGGGGGCCGACATCACCCACTCGCTGCAAGGTCGCATTGCCGGTGTAGAGATGGCACAGACCTCATCGAAGCCGGGTGCATCGATGCAGATACGCATCCGCGGCACCCGTTCGCTCACGGCCAGCAACGACCCGCTTATCGTGCTCGACGGCATTCCCTTTGCCGGAAGCCTCAACGACATCGACCCCAACAACATCAAGTCGATGGACATTCTCAAGGATGCCTCCGCAACGGCCATCTACGGCTCGCGCGGTGCCAACGGCGTGATATTGATCACCACCTACAAAGGCTATCAGGAGCAGCGGCCCACCGTGACCTACAACGGCTACATCGGGGCCAAGACACTCTTCCACCGCTACCCCATGATGAATGCCGAGGAGTTTACCCGACTGCGCAAATATGCCAACAAATTCCAGAACGGCACCGACGAGACCTACTGGGGCGAGGAAGGGGCCGTGGACACCGACTGGCAGGACATGCTCTTCAAGACCGGCATCACGACCAATCAAGATGTGGGCGTATCAGGCGGTTCGGCCCACGGCAGCTACAATTTCGGCATAGCCTACTATCGTGACGAAGCCGTCATCCCCACGCAAAACTTCAACCGCTACTCCATGCACGCCGCCATCGATCAGGAATTGGGCAAGTGGTTCAAGGTGGGATTCAGCACCAACGCCAACTACAGCATCACCAACGGGGCGAGCCTGGGGCTTTACAACACCCTCAGTGCCACACCCATAGCCAACCCCTACAACAAGGACGGAAGCCTGAAACAGCGCATCAACATGTCGAACGACACGCAGTGGGTCTACTCCAAGTCGACCATTGAGAGTCTCGGTGACGGCTTCAAAGACCAGACCAAGGCCTACGGTGCCTACAACAACTTCTACGGTGAAGTGAAAATACCTTGGGTGGATGGGTTGAAATACCGCATGAACATCGGTCTCAACTACCGTCACAGCGACTATGGCAACTATGTGGGACAAGGTGTGTTCTCTGACAATGCCAACGCCAAGTCGCACGCCACGGTGATGGACCGCACCATGACCAACTGGGCCGTTGAAAATCTGCTCACCTACGACAAGACCTGGGGCAAACACACCATCAATGCCGTGGGACTCTATTCGGCCGAACAGACCACCTTCCGGCAGAAACATCTCTACGGACTTGACGTACCGGCCGATGCCTTCCAGTTCTACAACATCGGGCAGGCCACCGAAATCACGGTCGATCCGGCCAACCAGCGCTACTACAAGAGCGGACTGGAGTCGCTCATGGGGCGCGTGATGTACAACTACGACAACAAGTATATGGCCAGCCTGGCTGTGCGTGCCGACGGTTCTTCGCGTCTGGCCAAGGGACACCAGTGGCACACCTACCCCGCCGTGTCGCTCGGTTGGAACATGGCCCGCGAAAACTTCATGAAAGAAATCAAGTGGCTCGAAAGCCTGAAGCTGCGTGTGGGCTACGGCGAGACCTCCAACCAGTCGGTTGAACCCTACAAGACACTCGGCCGGTTGTCCACCCGCCCCTACAACTTCGGCAGCACCTTCGTCACGGGCTACTACATGTCCGAACTGCCCAATGCCGAACTCGGTTGGGAATATTCCAAGACATGGAACTTCGGTCTCGACTATTCGCTTTTCAACGGCCGGCTGAGCGGCACGATGGAATACTACGTGCAGAACACCGAAGACCTGCTCATGAGCGTCAACCTGCCTGCCTCGGCGGGTGTGACGAGCTACATGGCCAACGTGGGAAAGACCCGCAACAAGGGCTTCGAGTTCTCCATCAACGGCACCATCCTTGACAACCATCACGGATGGACATGGGAAGCGGGCCTGAACTTCTATACCAACAAGAACGAACTCGTGGAACTGGCTTCCGGAGCCGAACAAGACGAGAGCAACTGGTGGTTTGTGGGCCAGCCTATCAATGTGATCTACGACTACCAGAAGATCGGTATCTGGCAGACCAATGAGGAAGAGGCCCGCAAAATTGCCGAGCCCGGAGGCAACGCCGGTATGATTAAGATCAAATACAACGGCGAATATGACACCAACGGGCTGCCCAAACGGGCCTACGGCTCTGCCGACCGCCAAATCATGAAGGTGGATCCCGACTGGGAAGGCGGCTTCAACACCCGCGTGGCCTACAAGAACTGGGACCTTGCCCTCGTCGCCTCCTTCCGCCACGGCGGCACGCTCATCAGCACCATCTACGGTGCGCAGGGCTATCTGAACATGCTCAGCGGCCGAAGGAACAACATCAGTGTGAACTACTGGACGGAGGACAACCCCACCAACGACTATCCCAAACCGGGCGGCATCGAGAGCAGCAACAATCCCAAATACGGCAACTCACTGGCCTACTTCAGTGGTTCCTACCTCAAGATGCGCACCATCACGCTGGGCTACAACTTCAACCAGTCTTGGCTCAAGCGCTGCGGCATCACCAAGGCCCGCATCTATGCCACGGTGCAAAACCCGTTCGTGCTCTTCTCGCCCTACCACAGCGAGTCGGGCATGGATCCGGAGACCAACTCCTACGGCAACGAAAATCAGGCTGTCAACACTTTCTACAAGTCGCGTCTGCTCGTAGCGGGCTACAACACCCCGTCTACCCGCAACTGGCTTCTCGGCCTCAACATCACATTCTAAAAGGCAAGCGGAGGAGTTAAGGAGTCAAAGAGAGCAGAAAGGAGCCAAGACAACAGTTTGACTCTTCCTATGCTCCAAGACGGTCAGCCAACAAAGCTGTTGTCTTAACTCCTAACGAGTGAAGCGAGTGCTAACTCCCTTTAACTCCTTAACTCCTCAAAAACATCAATCCATTCCAAAATTTCACGACAATGAAACATCACAATATCAAAATAGCTACCGGACTTTTAGCCGCAGGCATGGCCCTCGCAGGTTGTTCCGGTATCTTGGATGAGACTCCGCGCGAGACCTACACTCCGGAGTTTTCCACCAAACAGCGCGGCATCGAGGGCGGCATCACGGCACTCTATGCCAATCTGCGCAACCTGTGGGGCAACGGCTATTGGCTGATTGCCAACGAGACGGGTACCGACGAATACACCTTCGGGCACGGCGGCAACGAGAACGACAAGCCCATCGACATGTCGAACAACGGCGAACTCAACGCCACCAACTGCCGGGCCGACAATCTGTGGAACACAGCCTTTTCGGACATCAACACCGCCAACAGCGTGTTGGAAAACGGCACGGCCATCGGCATGAGCGAATCCTTGCTCTCCGAGGCCCGCTTCTTCCGCGCTTTCGACTATTTCTGGCTGGTGCAGACATTCGGTGGAGTGCCTCTGGACTTGGGAGCCGGCGAACTGAAATTCAACGCCACGGCCACCCGCCTTTCCAAACGCAACACCGTGCCTGAGGTCTATACCAAGGCCATCTTCCCCGACCTGCTCACGGCTGTCAGCAATCTGCCGGAGGTGGGCCGCGTCACCGGCGGACTCACCAAGACGGCAGCCCGGCTGGTGCTGGCCAAGGCCTATCTCACCTACGGCTGGTGGCTGGAAAATCCCAACAACATACCCACCTATCCCGAGGCGGCACGCACCGATCCCGACGGCCATGATGCCAACTGGTATTACCGGCAGGCCTACGAGATGGCCACGACAGCCATTGTCAATCCGGGCAAGTTTGCCCTGCAAAAGTCGTTCTACCTCGTCAACGTGGGCACCAACGACCGCAACAGCGAAATCGTGCTCTATGCCGACCACACCGAAAGCAGCAACTACTACGACGGCGGCACCAACTTCGACTGGGCCAACGGCAACGCTCCCGGCAACTTTGCCCGTTGGATGTGCCGTTGGGATTACACCTTCCTCGAGTCATCCAAGAGTTCTGCCCAATGGACTAAGTTCCGCTCCGTGGCCCGCGAAGCCGTGCAGGGAAAAGACCGCCCATGGAAGCAGATGGCCACTCCGCAGGAAGTGACCAAGGTCACGTTTAAGGAGAAGCACTACGACTCGCGCTACGACGGCACTTTCGCCTACCAGTTCCGCGGCAACTGGGATCGCTCCGGCAACGCCTCGGGGATGGCCTACAATGCCAACATGCTGCCCGTGAATCCGGGCGACTCCATCCTCACCTTCCTCGACGAGGACGACGCTTCCATCCAATGGCCGGCGGCTTCTGACAACGGTGGGGCCGGACAGAGCAATGTGGGGGCCGGTTGGCTCCCCGGACGGGCCGACTGGGTGGTGGGCCCGAGCCAGATAAGCCGCTACAAGTATCTCAATTTGTGGAAAAACGGCATCTACCGCACCGACAACGGAACGGGTCTGGGCCGCCCCAACGGCGACAGCCCGCGCCCCTACCCCGTGTTGAAATTCTCCGAGCTCTATCTCATCGCTGCCGAGGCGGCCGTGAAGTTGGGCATGAACAGCGAGGCCCGCAATCTGGTCAATGTGATTCGCGCCCGGGCCGGCGTGTGGACCTACGACAACAACCGCCAGCGCGAGAAGTCGGCTGATTACAGTGCCGAGATGACTGCTGCCACTCCGGCCACTATCACCATCGACTACATCCTCGATGAGCGCAGCCGCGAGTTTTTCGGCGAGTGCTACCGCTGGACCGACCTCGTGCGCACCCAGACATGGGCCGACCGAGCCAAGATCTACACCATCTGCGGCCTCCACGCTGCCGACCGCACCCCGCAGACCGTGACGCGCACCATCACGCCGCAAAAATACCTGCGCCCGATTCCGCAAGGACAACTCGACGCACTCGACATGACGGCTGCTGAAAAGGCTGCCTACCAAAATCCGAGCTACACCAACTGACAACCGACCCGACTCTTTAAGTTAACAAAACAGTTCATACCGAAGGATGCTCCCCGCTGTGGGGGCATCCTTCTTCCGTTTCCGGGAAAGCGTCCTCTCCATTTCCCCTTGTAGGGGCAGTGCTTCTTTCTCTTTTCTTTGTTCGTATTTTTCCCTCCCGATTTGCATTTCGCCCCGTTTTGTTGTATCTTTGCACCGGCAAGGGAAGCACGCGCGTGCTTCCTTTTTTTATTCTCCCACCCCAAAAGGCATGTCATCCGGGCCGAATGGCCTTGCAAAAAGGCCCGAGCCGGCTTCTCGGTCGGCCCAAACAAGCTTCCAAGTGTGGCCCTTTCGCATGGTCGTTCGGCCCGAACGGCATTTCACCTCCACTTTTCTTGACGGAAACGGCGGGCATCTTTAAATCGGCAAAGAGATGGAAAAATATGCCGTGTAAGCCTTTTTCTCAACCTTAGTAAGTTTCGTGCTATATACATTTTGTCGGTGAATGGTGCGAATTAAACGAATTCAGTCTCACAACCTATATTTGCTTCATTCGTAAAATTCGCCGACAAACATACCTGTATCGGCTAATTTGACGAATAAAACGCATGTATCTCTCCCCACACATTCGCCTTATTCTCACCATTCACCGCCCCCGACACTTTCCCCGACAAAGCCGACACAACTCGCCGGCACACCGCATATAACATGCAAAAATATTAACCGAAGAAACGTTAACGAATGTAATAAGCCAAAAATAAGATAACACATTTTATCCAAAAACCGCATAAAAAGCGGAAATTATAACCAAAATACCGTTACAAAAATAGCATTTTTCACATTTTTATCGCCCAAAATCACAAAAAAGATGATTTTCTTTTGGTCATTAACTAAATATTAACTATTTTTGCAAGCGAGATGAGAGATATTTTTCGATTATTTTATCAAAAAGACAGCAGAAACCCGCTGTCCGGTTACAAAACTCACTTATCGCGAACAAACGCCGACAAGAGACATTAACATTATACACATTATATTTATTCATTATTAAACGAGAGAGATTTATGGAAAAAAGACTAATGATGTTTTTGGCCGGCCTTTTCTTCAGCGTAGGAATGGCTTTGGCCCAAACAGAGGTCCGTGGCACCGTAACTTCTTCGGAAGACGGGCAACCCATCATCGGTGCGTCCATTCTGGTTGAAGGCACAAAGACCGGCACCGTAACCGATGTCGACGGCAATTTCAGCCTGTCTGTTCCCGCCAATGCGAAATTGGTGGTGAGCTACATCGGTATGCAAGGCAAGACCGTGAGGGCAAGCCGCAATATGAAGATAGAATTGGTGCCCGACAACAATGTGCTGGACGATGTGCTGGTGATTGCCTACGGTAAGACCAAGAAGTCGGCTTTCACCGGTTCGGCCGTAGAAATCAAGGCCGACGAGATCACCGCCCATGTGGCCTCCAATGCGACCAGTGCCCTCGTGGGTAAGGTGGCCGGCATACAGGCCACAAGCTCTTCGGGCGAGCCCGGTTCGGCTCCCACGCTGCGTGTGCGCGGTATCGGCTCGGTCAACGCAAGCTCCTCGCCACTCTACATCGTAGACGGCGCACCCTACAACGCTGCCGACATCGCCAACATCAACCCCAACGACATTGAGAGCATCTCCGTGCAGAAAGACGCTTCGGCCTCTGCCATCTACGGTGCCCGCGGTGCCAACGGCGTGGTCATCATCACGACGAAAAGGGCGCGCGACGGACAGGATGCACGCGTGACGTTCGAAGCCAAGTTCGGTTCCAACTCGCGTCTGGTTCCGCAGTATGATGTCATCAGCGATCCCGGCCAGTATTACGAGACTCACTACCGTGCCATGTTCAACTCCAAATATTATCATGGCTCCACAGCGGCCGAGGCCTACGCCTTTGCCGACAAAAACCTGTTCAACGGCACCAACGGCGGTCTGGGCTATCAGGTGTACACCGTGCCTGCAGGCGAAAACCTTATAGGCCGCAACTTCAAGCTCAACCCCAATGCCAAATTGGGCTATAGCGACGGCAAATACTACTACACGCCCGACGACTGGTATAACGAGACTTTCCACAACTCTTTCCGTCAGGAATACAACGCTACGGTGACCGGTTCCAACGGCAAACTCAACTACTTTGCCGGGGTGGGCTATCTCAATGACGGTGGAGTCGTCAACAAGTCTGAATACAAACGCTATACCGGCCGCACGACCGTCGACTATCAGGCAAAGGATTGGCTGAAGCTCACCACCGGGCTGAGTTTCACCCATGTCGACAGCCGGTCGCCGGCATTCGACGACACTGTATGGGCCTCTTCCGGCAACCTGTTTTATATAACCAACAACATAGGCCCGATCTATCCGCTCTACGTTCGCAACGCCGACGGTTCCATCATGAAGCAGAACGGGCGCACCGTCTACGACTCCAACCAGACTAATTTCACCCGTCCGAGCATCGTGGGCAACGCCGTGCGCGACAATGAATACAACGGCAATCAGGACTTCCGCGACGTTTTCCAAGGCCAGTGGGACGCTCTGCTCACCCCCATCGACGGCTTGTCTCTCGATGCCAATCTGGCCGTGTCTTCCTCCAACACCCGCCACAACTATCTTGGCAGCACATTTGCAAGCTTCTCTTCGGTCGATGGTGGCGCCGAAGTCTACCATCTGCGCGACTTCAATACCAACCAGCGCTACACGGCCAACTACGACCGCACGCTTGCCGACGTCCATCATTTCAACATCTTGCTGGGCTACGAGCAGTATAAAGAGAAGTACCAATACTTCTACGGCTACAACGACCACCTCTATGCCCCCGGCATCGGCGAGCTCTACAATGCCCTCGGCTCGAGCAAGAAGGTGGCCACTTCGTTCACCAACAACTACATGACGGAAGGCTTCTTCGGCCGCGTGATGTATGACTATGCCGAACGCTACTTTGCCAATGCCTCCTTGCGCCGCGATGCCTCTTCGGCCTTTGCTCCCGGCCACCGTTGGGGCACGTTCGGCTCGTTTGGCGTGGCTTGGCAGATGAACAAGGAGAAGTTCTTGGAGAATGTCAAGTGGGTGGACCTCCTGAAGCTGAAGCTGAGCTACGGCGTTGTGGGCAACGACAATCTGGGCGACACCTACGAGCAGCTGAGCGGCTGGTACTACTGGGCAGACCGTTACAGCACCACCTATAATGAGGACACCAAGTCTTATTCCATCAGCATGGTGCAGAAGGGGAACGAGGACCTCACATGGGAAACCCACCACGACTGGAACCTCGGTGTAGACTTCGGACTTTTCAAGAATCGTCTTAACGGCTCCATCGAGTGGTATCACAACACGACCAAAGACCTGCTTTGGGCAAAGCGGCTTCCCGCCTCTTCGGGCATAGCCGTTTCCAGCTACTATGCCAATGTGGGCGAAGTGCTGAACACCGGTATGGAAATCAGTCTTGACGGCACACCTGTCAAAACTAAAAACTTCACTTGGGGACTGAGTCTCAACGCCACTTTCAACCACAATGAAGTCACAGCACTCGACCCAGCGATCCCGGCTGGAGGCTTGAAACACCCCACACGCATTTTCAAGGTGGGGGGCTCCGTCTATGAAACTTATCTGTACAAATATGCCGGAACCGACAAGGCCGATGGTCGCGCCTTGTGGTATAAAGACGAAACCAAGACCGATGCCAACGGCAAACAAGTCACAACCACCACGACAACTGCCGACATTTCAGAGGCCACCAAGTATGATTGCGGCACCACGCTGCCCGATGTGTTCGGCGGCTTCGGCACCACTTTCGCAGCCTACGGTTTCGACCTGAGCGCACAATTCTCTTATCAGCTCGGCGGCAAAATCTACGACGGCCAGTACCAGGCCCTCATGCACAACGGCATCAGTGCCGGCAATGCCATGCACAAAGACCTGCTCAAAGCGTGGAGCAGCGAGAACACCTCTTCGGACATTCCCCGCCTGAGCACGGCAGCCTCCGACGATGCAGGCATCTCCTCGCAGAGTCCACAGGACCGTTTCCTCATCAGTTCCAACTATCTGTGCCTGAACAATCTCACCATCGGCTACACGCTGCCCAAGGAGCTGATCCGCCCGCTCGCGCTGAACAACGTGCGTGTCTACTTCTCGGGAGAAAACCTGTTTCTGCTCACCAAGCGCAAGGGACTCGACCCCCGGTTCAACTACGGCATTGGCGGCCTGACCTCCGGCTCGGGTATGGCCAGCAGCAGCTATTCGGGCATGCGCTCTGTGACGGCAGGCATTTCCGTGACATTCTAAATGTATTTCAATTAACAAGCAAGCTATTATGAAGATATATCATTTTTCAGCGCTGATGCTGACGGGCCTGTTGACCGTCGCATCCTGTTCCGACATCAACGACCAGGAACCGCAGTCGGGCTATCTGACACAGGATCAGGTCAAAGAGACCAACTCCCAAATCCCCAACCGCATCGATGCCACCATTGCCGGCATGTACACCATGATGGGAAAACCCAAGGCTACATGGCCTGACCGCGAGCGTGCCGATGACTTCGGCTTCATCGCCGCTGCCCTCTCACAGGACTGTGAGGGTGCCGATTTGGTCATGGCTGACAATGTTTACAACTGGTTTAGCACAGCATTGTCATTGCAGACACGTAATGCCGACTACGCCAACCCCTACATGCGCTACAAGATGCCCTACAACCAGATAGGCGTTTGTCAGGAGATCATCAAAGCCTATCCGGCCGAAACGACCGACCAGTCGGCCATCCATGCCATCGCACAGGCTCGTGCCATGAGGGCTTTCGACTATATGGCGCTGGCCCCTTACTTCCAGTTCAGCTACACCACAAGCAAGGATGAGCTTTGCGTGCCCATACTGGCCGACGGAGTGGACTACACCAACAATCCGCGTGCGACGGTGGCCGAGGTCTATAAGGTGATACTCGAAGACTTGGACTATGCCATAGAGCATCTTGCCGACTTCGACCGTGGCTCTGACAAGAGCCGCATCGACCAGAAGGTGGCCTACGGACTGCGTGCCCGCGCCAATCTCGCCATGGGCAACTGGGCCGCTGCCGCCGCCGACGCAGAGAAGGCTATGGAAGGTTATACGCCCGCTTCGGTCAGCGAAGTAAGCGTGCCCGGCTTCAACGACATCACGGCACACAACTGGATGTGGGGCATCGACATCACCGATGCTATGGTTACGGCGGATGGTGCCCCCACGGCATCTTCTTGGTTCAGTCCCTTCAGTGGCAATGGCTATGCGGCTGCCGGCCAGAATACGCCGGCTATCAACACCCTGCTCTACCGCCTGATACCCTCCACTGACGTACGCAAGGGCTGGTGGCTGGATGCCAAACTCCACTCTGACCATATTGCCAACCTCACATGGACGGGCGTTTCGGGGGGTAAACAAGTGACCGTGAAAGGCGATGCCATTGCCACTTTCGTCACCGACGACGGTAACAAGGTTGCCATGCTGCCCTATTCCAACGTGAAGTTCGGACAAAAATCGGGCGTGGGCAATTCTCTCAACAGCAATGACTTCCCGCTCATGCGTGTAGAGGAGATGATTCTGATTGAGGCCGAAGGACTCGCCAAGAGCGGCAACGAAGCCAAGGCCCGGGAGGTGCTGACCAAGTTTGTCACCACCTACCGCGACCCGCAATACACCATCTCCACTTCCCGCTCGCTGGCCGACGAGATCTGGTTTCAGCGCCGCGTGGAACTTTGGGGGGAGGGCTTCTTCACAAGCGATGCCAAACGTCTGGGCAAAAACATCGTGCGTTTCAATGCAAATATAGAGTCCAATTTCCCCGATGCCTTCAAGTTCAACATCTCAGCTACCGACGGTTGGCTCAACATGCGCTTCCCACAGACAGAAAAAGACAACAATCTCGGTATTAAGGACAATACGGGCGGAAGCGAGCCGGTGGCCGGACAGAACCCGGGCCTGCGCGACGGCGTGACAGACTAAATCTCTAATCACAACTTTTAATCATTGTAAGATATGAAACTGAATAAGATATTTTTAATGGCTGCGGCTCTGCTGGCCGCCGTGTTTGCATCGTGCAGCGACGACGACAGCTACTCTCCCGGAGCACAGGCCGGTAGCTATGACGTGAGTTTCGCCTCCCAAGCTAATCAAGTGTTGGGCAAAACCGCGACGGAATTCACCATAACATTGCATCGCAGCAATGGCAGCGGGGAACTCACCGTGCCCATCGAGAAGGTCACCGTCCCCGAATACTGCACTGTCCCTGAAAAGGTGACGTTTGCCAATGGTGATACGCTGGCAACGTTCAAGGTGGCCATTGCTTCCACCATACCTTTTAACACAGAGTATGATTTTGAAATCCGCATACCCGAAATCTACACCCATCCTTACAAGGCGCAAACGATGTATCCGATTTACAGAGTCAAGCTGACCAAGGAAGACTATACGGAGGTTGGCACGGCTGTGCTCAATGATGTTTTCTATGCAGAGGCAAAGTCGAACATCAAGATAGAGTATTCTCCCTCTTTTGAGCTTTATCGCATTCCCAATATGTTTGCAAAAGGCTATCCGTTCTTCTTCAAGTGGGACAAGCAATCGGGCTCCAAGCAGACTTTCTACTTCACCGATGCTACCGGTGAGAAAGGCACGAAGTTTGAGACCGGTCTCAAGTATAAGACGCATGGCATGGTTTCCGTGACGGCTTACAGCACTCCGGCAGGTACCGGTGACGACTTCATGGGCTACAATGCCGATGAGAACAAGTTCTATCTTCCGTTCGAATGGACGGTGAGCGCAGGTTCGTTCGGTAATGGCACCATTTATATAGAAGACATCAAATTCACTCATTGATAAAACAACAGAAGCCCCCACTCTGCGTGGGGGCTTCTCACAACGGTATATAATTAACCGCAAGGTTAATTTTATTTCTCTCTCGTCTTGGGCTAACTGCGGTTAGCCCTTTTGCGTCTCACACTTCACGGCACAGCCATTTCCATATTCCATAGTAACTATTGTTCACAAATGGCTTCGGCAATGGAATTAAGACTGCAACATCGGTCGCGTGTTATCGTCTGTCGCTCGTTATGATGGGCCCACGGCGAAAGCAATAGCAATTTGCCGGCCGCACAAAGGTCGAAACTGCGCCCACCGGGTTTGGTGAGGGCAGCAAAACCATTCTCCCGAAGCACGATAACCGGACAATGGGCAGCACAAGCGGTGCGCATGATGGTCTTTTCTCCCAGACTGATGCAGGGTGAAACGAGAATGGCACCCTTCACGGCCCGGGCAAGCATTTCTTCCTTCTTTCTCTCTATTTCTGCCTCCGTCAGGTGTCTGGAACATTGTATTTGTATCTTCTCCGGAGCGTCAAGGAGTAGCAGATTGCCGATGGCGGAAAAAGAATAGCCGGCATAAGAGATGTTGCGTTTCACTCGGAGAAGGTCAGGATAAGCCTGCTTCATCATCAGCCGACGGGGATTATCCTCCAGATAGCGCCGCCACCTGAGCAGTTGTTCTTCACCTTTGAGCAGCTTGTCGTTATAGCCCCGGGCGAAGAGCAGACCTCGGGAGGGTGCGTGTGAGACCGAAGGGGCTGAAGATGGGGCTGATTGCGGGAAGAGTTCGCGAAAATGGCAGTTACAAGCTGACTTGAATGCACTGACAATCTTGCCTAAATGGTGGCTCATCTTGGTCTCCACAAAGAGTATTCCATGGAGATGGTCGGGCATGACGCAAAGGGATATCAGGCTTATCTCGGGATGGAAACGGGGGATAGTATGCCACTCGGCCTCTACGGCTTGGCCTAAAGAGGACAGGAGAATGCGAGGATTGGTGGGGAGATGGCCGAGGATGTCATAATGGAGGCGGCCGAAAAGGGGACGGCGACCTTCAGTGACGAGGGTGAGAAGGTAGATTTGGCGGTCGGTGTAGTCGTGGTTTTCACAGCGGCGCAACATACTGGGCTTCTTGCCGGTGGCGTAGAGTTTGTGGAGGTTTTCAGGTTTTTGATGCATGGTAGCTGTCTTAATCATGCGAAAATAGAAAATAATCAGGAGAAAAGCAAGAAAAAAGGAGGGTTTCTTTGAGGGAGGGGCCAAAACAGCGTTTTGGCCTACCCTACGGAGCGAAAAGAGGCATGAAGAAGAGGAAAAAGAGGAAAAAGAGGAAAAGAAGAGAAAATGAAAACCGAGAAGGAACAAGGGGGAAAGGAAAAAGAGAATGAGGAGCAAAGGACAAGGGAGGGTTGAGTAAGCTGCAACGCCGTTGCAGCCTTTATCTCTCCCTTCTATGCTCCCCCATCACCAGCTCCCCACCTTCCCCTCAATATACCCTTTCAGCCCCTCGTCTCCGAGTATCTCGATATCATCATAGAGGCCGAGTATGAAACGACCGATGCCGAGATAGCTCACCACCTCGGTGGCAAAGACCCAATGGTGGGGACCGTCGGGCGTAAGACAGGGAGCCGATTGCGGATATTCCTCCAACATGAGATTGCGGGAAAGCTGCCCGAGGCGGAGTTTGACGGGATATTTCTCCTCGCCGCTGAACATAAACAAGTCGGTGAAGACTTGCTTATGCGCACCTTCGTTCTCCCACTCGCGGTCAAGAACCACCACTTCGCCCATACGCGAAACCTTGAATGTCTTACCCATGCGGCTGGCCGGTTCGTAGCAGCGCACGTCATTGTTGTTATTCATGAAGAGGAACGGTTCCACAATACGGTCGGTGACCGTTTGGCTGTGAGGCGAAGAGTAGTTGTGTATCTTGACCATGCGCTTGTATTTGATGGCTTCATAGAGCAAACTGACATTGTGGGCAACATGTTCGCGCAACTCCGAATTGGCAAGGATATTAAAGTCGTAGAATTGGTCGAGCTTGCGCTTAATACGCTCCACCACAGCGTTACGGTCGCCCACCTTACTCAATATATTCATCATGGTGAGCACCTCATCTTCGGTGAAGTTGATAGTCTCAAAGAGATGCTTAAAATAAGGAGAACGACGATCGATGCTGTAGTAATGTCCGCGTTTCTCCACAATGAATCCCCAGTCGCGGAAGCTCTCCAGATAATAGTAGAGCATACGGCGGGAAAGGGAGAGTTTCTCGCAAAGTTCGTTGATGGTGTAGTTGTGATTCTCCGTGAGGCAGAGCAGAAGCGACAGCTCCTTTTCAAATTTATCGTGACGCATGGGAGGATAAGGTGTTAGGTGGTGGGTGATAGGTGATAATGGAGTGTCCAAAGCCCCTAAGTTAGGGGATTGGGGGACTGAACAAGTGGAAGATGATAGATGTGGGTGGTAGGTGTTAATGAAATGTGGAGTGGGGAAGAAAAGGTCTCAGATGTAGGAGAATGCATTAACACCTACCACCTAACACCCAACACCTCTCCCCATCACCTGAACTCAAGAGCCAGTTCACCGGTTCCCAACAAGTTGTAGCTTTTGCGATGATAGGGGCAGATACCATGCAGGCGGATCCCCTCACGATGCCTCTTTGTGGGGTAGCCCATGTTATGTTCCCAGTCATAGTAGGGATACCGACGAGCTAAGTCGCACATATAATCATCACGGAAAGTCTTGGCGAGAATACTTGCAGCAGCTATGGACTGGTATTTTCCGTCACCTTTGACGATGGCGGTGTATGGAAGGTCACCGTAGGGCACGAAACGATTACCGTCGACGATGACTGCCTCAGGGCGTACATTGAGGGCATCGAGGGCACGGTGCATGGCAAGAAAACTGGCCTTGAGAATATTGATACGATCTATCTCTTCGGGAGTAACGACACCCACAGCCCACGCCACGGCATCGTGCATGATTTGCTCTCGCAATTCGTTGCGCCGTTTGTGCGAAAGCTGTTTGCTGTCGTTAAGCGCGGGATTATTGTAATCGCGAGGCAGAATGACAGCCGCCGCATAGACACTTCCGGCTAAACAGCCACGTCCGGCTTCATCGCATCCGGCCTCTACAAGGTTGGTATAAAAATGTGGTTGAAGCATATCGAATTTGTGAACGAGTCTTAAAATTAACAATACTTTAACACATTAACTCAAAAAGTGAACATATATTGCACCAACAGGCAATAATTTTGTGTATAGAAACAAGATTACCTATTACAGACAATTAAACAACAGAAAATATGGAAAAGAACATGATGCTGAATGTGGAGAGTGCCAACGGGATGGATATGCCCAATGTGAAAGAAGTGTGCGGCAGTCTCTCCGCATATATAATAAACAAGGTGAAAAAGCCGGTAGATATGCTACAGGGATACTACTCCTACGTGTTGGAGAAACCGGTCAGCCTACAATTGACACTGTTTGCATTCATTCTCTCTATCTGTGCCAACTTTTTGTCTTTTTTGTACTATTCGCAGAATTGATACTTGAGGTTTCTTTGCTCCTTTCTTTTCCGCTTTTCCTGCTCATGAAAGAAAGGAGCGGGCGGCGAATGTGTCGCCCGTTCGTACACTGTCGTTTACTCTTTTTGAATGGTTACTCGGATTGTCTTTACTTCGGGATGAGTATCAAACGCCCAGTTTATCTCCTCATCGGGCAAGGTGCTGTGAATGTTTCCACCCATCACCAAACCGCACGATTGTAAAACTCTCTGCCGTGCTTCCTCCTTGCTTTCGGCAAGGATTTCAAACACGCCCTCAAAAATGTACTGCGTTCGTACTCTGTGTATTATGTAAACCTTTACATAATACGCATTATGCAAACCAAATAAATATGTAAAGTTCACCCACGCTTAAATAAATAAACTTTCAAATATTCACTACTATAAGAAGCAATTAGCGGTGCTTTAAGAGTGGATAAACTTTACATAATTTTTCAGAAATCAAGTTGCAATGACTTCAAATACGATAACAATTGTGGATCTTTTTGCCATGATGATTTTCCTTCGATGATTATCCCGGGATTGAGTTTTGCAAGAGCTTCCTTTTTCATTTTATCGCTGGCTCTGGCATAAACCTCAGTTGTGGTTACAGATGAATGTCCGAGAAAGTCTCTTATCCAAACCAAATTCACATTAGCTTCTAATAAATGTATTGCCTTTGAATGTCGTAATGCATGGCATCCAATATCATCGGGCACAATAATCGAAGTGTTTTGCTTCAAAATTTGAAAATATTTTTTGACAATTTTAAGAACCGCCATGCGAGATAATTTTCCGTCCCTGCCATTTGAAAATAGGGGATTGTTGAGTTTATTCTTATCTAACATATTATTTTCAAGCATATATTGTTTCAGATTATTTGCTTGCACATCAGTTAGGGGTATAGTTCTTACTTTATTTCCTTTACCGATGACACGTATTGTGACTATCTCTCCAAATCGAATGTCGGATGGAGTAGAATCAATAAGTTCTTGAACTCTCATTGCACTATCATATAGTAATCCAATCAAGACAAAGTCTCTGCGCCCTTTTTTAGTCTTTCGATTTGGTAAATCCAATAATGCCTTAATTGCTTCCACTGAAAGAAACGGCATTTGTTTGACTCCTGTTTTCTTAAACTTTATTGATAATACATCCTGCCACATTGCAATACCAGCGACATCACGGTATTGAAGATATTTAAAGAATGCATGAATTGCACCTAATCTCGCATTCCTTGTATTTGTACTACACTTACGTGTAGTTTCCAACCAATTGAGAAATGATATTATTCGATCCTTTGTAATATGCTTCAATGTTAATTTTTGAGCTCTTATTAGTTCTACTTCTTTGAAGTATTCCAGAAGAAGGATAAAGCAATAACTATAAGTTTTGATAGTATTATTGGTTACACCGCATTCATTAGGTAAATAGCTCCCGAAAAAATCCGAGATGTGTTTTGAGAAGTCAGTCTGATTCATTGGTTTCATTGTTTAGTTCGATTTCGGGGAAAAGATGTTTATATGCTTTGTTGACGTTCTTGAGAATACCCGGATACATTTCTTCCGTTAGTCTTACATAACGATTAGTCGCTGAGAGAGATTTATGACCAATATAGGTCATCAAAATCGGCATTGAATAGTATAAATCCATTCCTTGCTCACACAGTCGATGTAAAGTGTGCACGCAGAACGTATGTCTGAGGTCGTGAAGCCGAACCCCAACCCGATTGTGATTGTGATGTATCCCGGCACGCTGCAGAATGATTTTGAATGAATCTGCAATAGAGCCTCTCAAACATTGATTACCGCATGGTGATGTGAAGAAAAAAGAGTCATCTTCTGTTTTTATGTTCATACGTTCCTTATACGACACATAATCCTTACATATTTCTCTCATAGAAAGAGATAGCGGTACCAACCTGTCTTCACCGTTTTTACATTTATACAGTGTTAGTATCCCGTCACAAAGATTGACATTCGAGTGTTTTAGCGAAAGAGCTTCTCCAATTCTTATACCCGTACTATATAGTAACCGGATAAGAGTTGGCATGACGAACTTACTCGAGCTTAGATATTTACGGTGAACATGTAGCTTATCGGATTCTCTAAAAATATCAGTAATCTCCTTTGTAGTAAATATATATGGCATAAATGCGTTTTTGTCATATTTGGGTAACTTGGGCAGATATGAATCTATACCGTGTAATTGAAGAAAAGAAGAGAATCTACGTAGAAGAGATATTCGTTGATAGCGATTATTTGGAGTCTCATTTGACCGGATCTTACCCCATTCGTCCGCTAACTCCTTTGTAATGCCAACTCCTTCTGGCACTCGTTCATAGGCAAGTTTATCAAATTGAGCTAAACGAATTTCTGCGGTTCTACTCTCCAAGTTCATAGAACGCATATAGTCAATGTATTTAACTATCATTATAGAGAATACACTTTTGAATTTATTCGAATTGTTATTTACCATAGAGATTGTCATAAAATAAAGATGAAAC
>OGEJ01000046.1_pt1 | contig 116929 bp, 103 predicted proteins | sample 1570701 | NCBI WGS metagenome assembly OGEJ01 (sample SAMEA2582140, study PRJEB24529) | metagenome | biome: Human gut stool | place: China | collected 2011
TGCAACCCTCAAGGTCGAGCCAGCCGCCCACGGTGAGCCCCTCGGGCAGGGAGGTGATGCCCGTGCCGCGCAGGTCGAGTGAGCCGTCATAATATGGCTTACCGTCATTTATTTCAAGCTTAACGCCTGTCTCTTTCTCGAATTTCTCGATTTGTTTTTTAATATTTTCCATTTTTTTGTTGTTTATTATTTCGTTTTCGCTTGTTGGCGTAGGGTGTTGAACATGCGCTTGATGAACTTGTCGTTTGTCATTTCTTCCTCTTTGATTTTAGTTATTTTATAAATTTAACAAATTTAACTTGCATGGTTAAAACCTTGAATTTCCTTGCTACCCATTGGTAATTGGTTAACTTTGCAACGTGTTTTAGAATGAGGTACAACCTCTGTCGGTAGAAATACCGTCCTCTCCGTCCTCTCTCCGCCTGCGAGAAAAGACTTGCCTCCAGTCCAGTGCTGGGGGTTTTTTGTTGTGATTGGCTTGCACAACAACTTCTGCGGCAACAAAGCCGTAGATGCAGTAGCCAGAAAGGAGGTTGTTGCCTCATGAATTCTAAAACACAAGAAGAAAGCGGAAAGAGAGAGGTGTTCTGCAAGTGCATCCACACTAAGACCGGTAAAATTATCTGGCCAAAGAAAGGGACTTGCTTTCATTTCTTTCTTTAAGGCATAGCTGTCCTTATGCTTAGCTTTCGGAGGAGGTGAACACTGGCACCTCCTTTTTTCATTCGTTTTCTTCGTGGAATTTCTTCAACGTCTCTCTGACCGCCACGGCAGCTTTCTCGGCTTGCTCGTGAGTGTGGAAGTAGTTGCCAAACGCCCATCTTAGTCTATCAATATCAAATCCACTTTCTTTGTCTGCAACTACGTGTCCAAAATTATTTACAACGTAATATTTTTCTCCATTTTTCGCCCTACACCTAATCTTCTCCACTCGCTTCTCCCCGGCGTTCCAGCGCAAGCCTTTCTCTTCCATCTTGTCGAAAAGGGCTTGCTTTTCATCATCGGTGGCATAGCGGAAAAGGGAATATGCCCACCCTTCTTCGTTCAAGCCTGATGAATTGAAATGCGATCTAAACGAATTTCTTCTTGGTTCTTTTCCTTTGAAAATCAAAATGGTTTTAACTATGGCACGTTCTGTTGAAGCAAGAATATCCCCGTCCTTGAACTCCTGCTTCTTGCTTTCGATGAGGACTACATCGCCCTCAACCACCGCCTTGCATCCCTCGGGGACAGGCAGACGGTCGCCTTGTTTCAATACTATTTCCATCGTTTTAACTGTGTTTTGTTAAATTTTCCGCTGTGTTGTCAGCGGCGAATCAAGTTGAAGTCAGCCCATATCTTAATGAACTGCTTGCCGCAGTAGTCGGCCAACGCTTCGCTTTTCAGGCAAAGGCGAGAGCCGAAGTGCGCACACGCGCACGAGGGGGCGTCAATCGAGCGCGCAGAGGCGAAGCCCGCATATTCTGTATGGAAGTCGCCTGTACTAATCAGATGTTTATCCTGTTTCCATTCTTCGTTCTTTTCGTCGAGTTCTGCCGAAGTCCATAGGAAGAACCAAGGATACCAACGCCATTCGTCCTCCGTGAATTGCGGCTCCCAACCCTCGTTAAGGGCGGCGCAGATTATGCGGAGCTTTAGATACGCAACAATATCACAACTATTATTGGGTGCTGCGCCGTCAAGGAAATTGTCGTATATTTCCCTGTACTGAATGACAAACGGGTGCTCGTCGCCCAATTCACGGCAAGCGTCCTCAAAGGTCTTCACTCGTTCCGTAATGTCCTGCTCCTTGGAAATGGAGGAATAGTTTGTCTGGACGGCATACAGGTTCCGTAAATCCTTTTTCTTGATTTTAATTGTTTCGTTGTTCATAATTTATCGTTTATAAGTTCATAAAAATATATGCTTGATAGCCTCATAGCCCGTATTCCTCCAAAAGTTTCCGGTAGGTTTCCGCGTAGTCCTTGCCGCCGGTCTCATTCTCGAGCCGTGCGAGGTCTCTAAGTCTCGCCCTTGCCGTGCGTGGGCACCGGGCCGATATTGCGCCCATGAGCCAGAATAGGATAAAGGCCCGGCGCGCTGTGTATTGTTTCTGTGTCATTGTTCAAATTCCTTTAATAGTTTTTTATCATCTTCGGAAAGGTACTTCTCGCATTCGGGGTTGAGCCGTATGGCCATTGCCCCGGCCCTGTTGAAAAGCTCCTCCCCGGTGAGCTTCACTTCAATTACCCTCAATGCCATGCGGCATGTCCCGGACTCGTTGAAGTCTATTGTGTCCTTTGACTTGTCGAGCGGTGCGAAAGCCTCGTGCCATGACTTGGCCACACCGCCGAGACGGCCCGGGAGGAACATCGGGCGGAAGTCCGCCTTTGTCCTCTCCCTCGCGCTGTCGAAGAACCTGTCGAACATGTACACGGCGAGGTCGAGCATGGCGATGGCGGTCTCCATCCGTGCCTTGAGCTCCGATTCGGGCTCGCGGTGCTTGTCGAGTTCCGACTTGAACGAGAAATAGAGCTTCTCCATGTCGGGCCTTATCATCTCATAGACCTCATCCGTGATGTCCATGAACAGAGGGAAGCGGTCTGTCAGCTGTTCTTTCATCATCCGCTCGTAGTCATCGAACTTACGCTGCGCCTCGCGGATGTGGTATTTGACGCTGTGGCGGTAGTGCCTGGACTTCCTCACCGCCTCCACGGCATCCGTCATGGCGTGGCTGGCAAGGTCGTTGACCGCCCCGATGACGATGTAAAAGAGCGAGGCCATGTGGCCGAAGTCCCTCTCGATGTTCTTGTTGGCCGCCCCTCGGATGTAGATCCGGGGCGGTATTGTCGCTGTTGTTGTCATTGCTGTTTGTGGTTTTCTTTCCTTTTAATATATTCTTGGTAAAACATACCATTCGATGGTGCCCGTTTTCCGAGCTCCTTGTATTGCTCTGATTCACGGATAGATGCTTCTTGTGCTTTTTCAGCCCTCATCGCATCATATTTTTTCAGCCATGTCTCTATGAGGTTTCCGTCTATTCGTCCGTAAACTTCTCCGAATTCGCTTTTTCTGGCCATTTTGAAGAAAAGTTTAAGGTCGTGTACCGTGAGATATGGGTAGTCTTCCATAATATCTAAAGCGGTAATTTCCACTTGTTTATCTCCCATATTCCCGCTTGTAGAGAAGAAGTCGCAAAACTCGGAAATCATGTTTGAAATGAACAACGCACAATCTTTGTAGTTGAGAAGCTTTACAACTTTGCCGATGGTCAGTTGGGGGGCCGAAAACACATCGCTAAAAGTTGTTGGGCGTATGGCTGCCCAAAACTCTGTTGGCGATCTCTTGAATACTTCGACGGCTTGCCGCCTTATCGTCGGAAGTGTTGCTTGTGTAGATGATTTCATTGTTCCAAGTCTTGTTGTTGAGAAAGGTTTGTGGGTTGCGCCTATATTTTTTGTCCGGTGTGGACGCTATGTAGGCGGGTATATATGACATGCACGCCTTCTTGTCTTCCTCGGAAAGCCTATTCCATAAAGCGATACATTTCGGTTTGTCAACCTTTTTATTATACAAATCCCAAAACTTTTCGAACGAAAAAGTCGAGATTATTTGCCTTTCAGGCGGAATGACTTTAAATCCGTTATTTTCCAGTAGTTTTACCGCTTGTCTTATTTCCTGTTTCATTTGCATCTAAAAGTTTCTAAGGTTATTTTCGAACTCGTCCTTCGGAGTTTTCGGGAGAATGATACGGAAGATGGTATCCCTCACCCTGTTATACAGAACATCAAACTCTTCCTGTGACATTTTGTCGAAGGCGATTGATTTCGGAATTTCCGTCCATTCCCCCTTTGATACATTATAGACAGGTTCGCACCATCCGCAAGCTATCTCCAGTGATTTCCGGAAGCATTCTATATTGTCCTTGAAAAACCGCTGCTGCGTTTCGTCAAGATACTCCCACGCGCAGCTGATGAGCGCAAAGTACTTGCGGTGAAAGGCGTAGTTGCGCGCAAGGATGAGCCTGCATTTGTAAACTTCACCCTTGCGCAGCATACGCTTCTTCTCATAGTCTTCATCAGTAGCGGCCTTGAACCCGTCTGACGCGTTGACAATAAAAAGTTCCATACAGAAGCGTTAGAAAGGTTCTTCATCCTGATTTTCAACCCCAGCGCCAGGCGCAGGCCGTACAGGGACTGCGGGTGCTGGTGACTGGGCCATTTGGAACACGCTCTGCTGAACGGGTTGTGGTTCATCACGTGAGACATTGTAGCAATTCACCTTATTATAATATCGCCCGTTGTATTCGTTGACTGATAAGTCAAGATAAACCGTCACGTCATCACCCTCTTTAAGGTCGAAGTTGTCTATTTTCTCTTTCCCAAACACCTGAAAGGCGACGGACTGATTAAAGCGGTTGCCTTGTTCCTCTATGAGGTATTCGGCACACTGCCATTCTTTACCCTGCTGCGACACTCCCTGACGGAGCTCAAGCACTTTTTTGATAATCCCCTTAAATTCCATGATTATTTGTTGATTAAAAATGTATTATTTGTTGTTGTTCAGAAACGCATCGGACAGCTCGTCAAAGTATTTCTCGTCTTTGATGGCATCGTCTGACGCGCCGGTTATTTTCGATGCAACGGAACCTTTTCTGACAATAAGCGAATATAAATAATCGTCTATACTGTCATTGCCGAGCATGAGCCATGAGTTGACCGCATTTTTCTGTGTATTCCTGTGACACCTCGCCTCGCACTGCGACAAGTCGGCCATTGTCCACGGCAACTCAACGAACAGTTCGTTGGAAGCCCTTGTGAGCGTAATGCCAACTCCTGCTGACTTGATTGAGCAGATGATTATCCTGCGTTTTCCTTCTTGGAACGAGTCAATGGCCGCCTGCTTCTCACGGACGCTCTGCCTGCCTGTAACACAGACAGCATCAGGGAACGCAGACTTGAGCGTGTCGACGATTTCATGATGTTCGGCAAACACCACGACAGCCTCGTCTGTATCGGAAAGGAATTGGATGGCCGCATCTGCCTTTCCACGCCCCGCAATGGTCCTGAGATTCATAAACTGCACGAGAGCTTTCATGCGTAACTTCCTGCGGGCCTCGCCTTCGGTGAGATTTTTGTATTCAAGCAACCATGCGCGAAGATCGGCAGCGCATGTGTCGTACTCTTTCCGGACATCATCCGAGATGTCCGTGTGAAGGACTGTGCGTGTAAGTTCGGGAAGATCTTTCAGCACTTCCGTTTTGGCGCGCCTGAAATAGCATGTGTCGTACAGAGCCGCATTGAGACCGGAAAGGTTCCCGCCGTCACCGTATGTGTTGATAAATTCAGAATACCCGCCGAAGTCACTCATGCGCCCGATAATGCAAAGTTGTGACGCGAGGTCTTTCGGGTCATTTACGACTGGGGTGCCGGTCAGCCCGATCACATACTCCTTGCCATTGCAAATGCCCATCGTGAACTTCGCCTGATTGGAAGACGGGTTTTTCGTCCGGTGAAACTCATCGATGATGACCGATTTGAATTGCCTGATGACAGGCTGGAATACGGTTGTATTCAGCTTGACAGGTGAGTCGGCCTTGACGACAAAGTATTTCCGGAGCGATTCGTAGTTACAGATGACGACATCGTACAAATCCATCGTTCCGATAAAGAACGGAAACGTTGATTTCACCGCATCCGTGAGAACGAGCGGTCGCAAGTCCGTGAATTTCCGTACTTCGCGCTCCCAGTTGATTTTCAACGCAGCCGGACAGATGACAAGGCACGGCGTGGCATGGGCGCGCTCGACGGAGACGATGGCCTCCAGTGACTTTCCAAGCCCCATCTCGTCGCCATTGATGACACGTTTCATTTGCAGGGTCTTTGTTATTCCGGACTCCTGATATTCGTATGGTTTAATTTTATCTGACATGTTTTTTACATTTACAATATGCACCACAGTCTGAATGCGAGGTCGAGGTACTTTTTCCTTCCGCGTGTGTAAAGTTCGTCACCGCGGACAATCTTTCGGAAGAACACCCTTTGTGTCGTTTTCGACACAGCATAGATGAAATCCTGATTGCCGTGAAGCGGGTTGATGGCGTTCACCAAATCCATATAAAAGGAACGCGAGCGGTCCCAGTCGAAAAAGTCGATGCAGTTTTCAAACTGATCCTGCGTGGTGGCCGTCGTGGTCTTGAGATCACCGCCGAACGTTCCGAGCCACCAGTCAAATTTACACCGCGTCGGAAGCTCGAAATCGAAACACTCGTATGTGAACTTCTGTGACGGGTTGCAGAACCATCGCTGGCCGTCTGCATTCTTGAGGACAAAATCGAGAAATCTGTCTTTTCCAGCATGATTCCTCAATGCGTCAAGACGTTTCAACCCCCATCTGAATTCCTCCTTGGTGTACTGCTCGTCGCCGATAGTCAAACGGTAATGGTTCACTTTCTTGGGTTCCGTCACGAGCGCATCGACAAGCGTTCCGAGGTGGAACGCTTGTCTGCGTGCTTTCGGCTTGACGAAATCGAGTTTCGGGTAGAGCTTCAACTTGAATGCGGTCAGGTCGGAGTTGCTTATCTCCGACCTGCCGTAATACGGGTCACTGCTCATTTTGCAACAACATCCTCAATGTATCTGATATGTCCGTTCTTGATGAACACATCGTCCTTATTGGCCTTTTTCTCGCAGACCTTGACCATGAACCCGAGTTTCTTCGAGAGTTCTTCCGCGTTCATGATAGAACCCTCGTATGCCCACCACATTTGGATGATGTCAAGGAATGCTGTCGGGTCGTCGACTTCGATATGTTTTGACACTTTCGCCTTGACGGGTGTCTGTACGGCAGCTTCGTTGAACAACGACACCGCCTGCCCTTGAGCGGATTCTATCTGAAGATTCTGGTTTCGCTGCTGTGCATCAGCTTCGATCTTTTGTTTTTGAAGCTCTGCCGCCTCCTTTTCAGCTTCCTCTCGTTCCTTTTTCAGGCGTTCGGCCTCCTTTTCAGCTTCCTCTCGTTCCTTTTTCAGGCGTTCGGCCTCCTTTTCAGCTTCCTCTCGTTCCTTTGCGGCCGCCTTTTCTGCTTTTTCGCGGGCTTCGGCTTCTGCCTTCCGTTTCCTCTCAGCTTCTTCCTCGGCCTTCTTTTGCAAGTTCAATTCCTCAATCTTGGAATCGAAACGGTCAAGAAGTTCCTGTCTGAGCTGTGACACTGTATTTGTAAACCGGGCCTCGTATTCGGCATGGCATTCCTTGAATGCGGCGTTCTTGACTGCCTTGATGTCATCTTCCGGGACTTCGCAGGGCGTATTGTCAAGAAAGCGGTCGACCATGACCTCGATGGCGGTCCGGTCGTATGTGGCGCATTCTGACCTGCGGAGGAATCCGGCGAGCTTGACGGTTGCCGGAAAATCTGAAATGGCCTGTTTCTTTTCCTGCGCATTGGCGAGCGTAATGTCGTCAAACAGCTTGTTGAGAGCCGAGCACTGATCGGTGACATAGACCGTAAGAATATCGGAGCACAGCCGTTTGGTGTCAGAAGCGAGCTGTGCCTTGGCGGACTCAATGCGAGCCTCCATCTGCCTGCGTTCTTCTTCTTTGCGCTGCTGTTCGAGCTTGGCCTGCGCATATTCGTCCCGCGCCTTCTGGAGCTTGAACAGAACGGAGCTTTCATTCTTGATGTCAAGCATGGCCTCCATTGAAGTGAATCCCTTCTTGACGAGATCAAAAACCTGCGTGACAGTCTTGCGGCGCTCGCCCATACCCTTAACGGTGGCTTTGCCCCTCTTGATGAACGTCGAAATTTCAGCATCGAGCTCGTCCGTCATCCCCGTGCCGACCTTTGCCAGAAGTGTCTCTCCTGCGGCGATGCAGTTTTTGAGTGAATTGTCATTGTCACGGATGGCATCCGTGATTTCAGTTTTGATGGTGGCAATGCCCTTCGTGACGTTTGCCACTTCCTGTGAAATGGTTGTGAGTTGCTTGTTTTCTTCCATAATTGCCGTCATTCGTTAAATGGTGAATCGTCTTCCGTGTCAATTTTCACGCCTTCAGTCTGTTGTCCGGTAAAGCTCTGTGGCTGTTCGTCTTTCGGCCCGTCGGAATCCTTGTCGGCCTCAAGTGCCGCGCCGTCGCCGAGCGAGAGTTTAGGATACCCCTTGAAAGCGTGTTTGATGGTCTTTGAAATGAGGAACCCGGTATCTATATCCGAACAGTCAGGATTTAATCCGTAAAGTTTGTTGGCGTATTTCCCACCGTTGAATTTCTGTGAGTAGCCTTTAAGCCGTAGAATCCCTTCCGTATCAAGGACAAAATAGTCGTATGAGCCGTCAGGCTTGGTAATCTTGGTGTAGCAGGCCACGAGCCTTGCACCGGCGGGACGGGGCATACATTTCTCATATTCGACGTAGCTGTGCCCGTCGCGTTCTCCGAACCTGAAAGAGTCGCAGTCGTAGACGACACGCGGTGTGTCAATGCCCTTGATCTGCCTTGCGCGTTGGCGGAGGACAACCTCGCCGTACCCAGTGACGGTGATCACGGCGTTGAACTGGTAGATGTACCTATGGTTCGCATCTTCTCCGATTTTTTGGGATCTGCACTCAAGGTAGCAGTTGGTCGTGAAGTCTTTCTCAAGGGAGAGGTTGTTGATGGCAAGCCACATGAACGCGTTGAGAATGCTGAAAGACGACGCCCTTGCGAGCATGTCCTTGTAGGAGCCGTTCATGAGCTCGTTGTTGAACAGCGCCTTTTGCTCCTCAAAGAAGGCTTCGCCTCCGCTGCCGAACTTGGCGTTGTAAACCGTTATGAATTTTTCTCGGGCGTGATCACAAATCTGCCCGTGTGGAATTTTCTCCAAATCCGTAATGTCTAACATTGTAGTTTAATTTAATGTCCCTACGCCTGAATGTGTCAGGCGTAGGGACGGTAGTGTTATTTTTCTATAAACGGAATTTCGGGCGCAATCTCTCTGATGGCTGCAATCTGCTCATCAATGATATTGTCCAAAGTCTTGTCCACCACTTCCTGTGCACCGGGAGACATGAGTTGCACGGTCACGTCACGCCCGTCTATGGTGGCGTAGGTCTCGACCTCTATCGTCTTAGGAGCCGTACCCTTGAAGATGGGCAGCACGACGGAAAAACGGTCGGGCATGTTGGAATCCACAATCTGCGAATAGTTGTCCGTGAAAGAGCCGTTCTCCTTGCGGTCTCGCTCGTAGTCGGTGTTGACCTTGGCCTTGAAGTTCTTGAAGACTGACACCAACTTCATGTTAGTATCACGCTCGGCAAAGTAAGCACGGTTCATCTTGATGAATTGGCTCAACACAAGAGGCTCCCAAGTGTAACCGTCGTTGATGTGGAACGCTATAAACTGACGGGAGAGCTGGAGCTTGCCGACAACCACCATCTTATTTCGTGCGTCGGTCTCATTGACGACGAGCGTCATGGAAAGATTATCACGATCTACGATGATGTGGGTGTGCTCGTGGTCTATCTGTCCCTCGCACCCCCACCGCTTTTCGAGGAATGAGAGGATGGAGCCGATAGTTCCGGTGATGTTGACCTTTTCGGGTTCGAGCACGGGCAGCTCGTTTACTTTGTCCACTTCCCGGATAACGACTTCCGCTTTCGTTACGCCTTGCCCGAGATTGATTTGCATTTTTTCGTTCTGCATGATTGAATGTTTTTAAATTGTTTATTACTCTGCTTTTCTCAGTTCCTTGAAAATTGTCGGCGAAAGTTCCTCTTTCGTGGCCGGACGGCTCGACACGAGCACGCCCTCGGAGTTGTAAAAGCACGCCATGCGGTCTTCCTCATCCACGAACTTGTAACACTTCTCGCTCACGACGCGGCTCTTAGCCTTGATGTCGCCGAGAAGCACTTTCACTTCCTCTTTGAGCGGCTTTAACTCGAGGTTCACTTCTGCCTTGTAGTCTTTAACGGCCTCTTTCAAGTCGTTGATTTTGATGGACTTCTCGGCAAGTTCCGTCTTCTTCTTTGCCAGTTCGTCGGCATCGAACGCCTTACTGTAATCCATTTCGACCACTTCGTCTGCGTTGTCAAGGAGGAACTGCCTGCGCTCGTCCAAGTCCTTAATGTCCTGTCCTAATACTTTCTGCATGTTATATTCGTTTAAAAAGTGAATAATTCTGGGGAAAACGCGGCCGGCCCTCACGGGTTGGCCGCTGAAGGTGTTAAAGTTGGCCCCGCCGGGCCATAATACAATGAGTAAAATTAAAGTATTGCGTTCCGATGGATTGCAGACGCAATCTCGGACTGATATTATTCGTCATGAATTTTGCTTTGGACCTGTTGGGTCATATTTTCAATGCACCTGACGGTTCTCTGCAACTTGAATCGCACACAGCGGTGTTCTGTCTTTGCGACATACCGCTCACCGTCACTACATTCGGCAACGATAGGGTTATATCCCCACTGCATGATCCTCGCGACGGCGCAGTCAAGACACCTGACCGGCGGGCTAACCGTCTTCCTTGCCATCTGCGATTCTGTTTTTAGAAACAATCCTACCCTTCACCCTCGCAAGGCGGCGGGCCTTATCCAATTCCCTTGTCGTCAGTCCGTAACGGCGGATGAACGCCGTCGCCCAGTCAACGAGCGCGAGGAACTCTCGACAGTCGGTTTTTGTGATTTCAATTTGCATGTTATTGTATTTTATTGTGGTCCGGCAGCGGGACTCGACCCCGCATCTCCAACCGCCCGGCAACAATGGCTGAAAAAACCTTGCGGATGATGCTCTGTCCTTTGAACTATGCCGGACATTTTATATAAGATGATAGAAAAACCTTCAAAACACTCCGCGTCTCACGACGGGGAGTGCCAATAAAGCATAAAAATACAACCAAAGTATTTTTTTCTTTACAATCAACATTTTCTATATATCAAAGACCTCCTTGATAAGGTCTGACGCTTCGTGGATGGCCACGCCTGTCAGGCAAACTGCCCCGACAGCAATAAATATCTGTATAATCATGTCTGTATGAGTTTTCTGATGAAATCGACACCTTTTTGATATACGAGGGTGCGTATGCTGATTCTCACCTCGTCACCGGCGGTGTATTTTTGTTCAACGGTGCGGAAATACCCGCGGTCAATATAGGTCTGGTATGGAATGTTGTTCTCCATCAGGATCTTCTTGTTGCGCAGCAATTCAAACAGATTGTTCCGTCCGAGCCCTTTTACAGCAAGCACCTTGGCGAGATCTCCGATTTTGATGGCTGTCTTACTGTCGGCCACAGCGTCGAAAAACTCCACTTTTGGCCTCGATGCTTCGATCGCTTTCTGTTGTTGCTCTATTTTCTGCTGCTGCTTGGCTGCGAGCATGAGGGCCTCGGAGAATGTCTGTGGGACTTGGGGGCTCCCGCTCCTGATGGTTTTCTCCATTTCGTTGAAGGCGGCAATATACTCAATCTTAAACTTTAACGCCTTTTCACCGGTAAATCCCATCGCAAGGAGTGTGAAACCGTCCCGGTTCATGACGAACATCGGATAAGACTGTCTGTTCTGCTCGTTGACATAAGTCGTTTCGACAAACATAGGGGTCTCACCAATTTTGGCGACACCCTCTGCGAGATTTCTTATGTCGCGGAGAACCTTGTCGTGTTCCTTCTCGAATTTCCGGGCAACCAGCAAGCTGCTTGTCAATGTTTGACCGCTGCTTCCTTTAAATACTAAAGACGTTTCTGCCATGTTAAAATGATCGATTGTTTAAATTGTGCCGCCACGCCAATTCGGTTCGGCTGCTTCTCGCCCATGTGGCGGCTATACTGTCAGGCCTTAGCGACGGACGGTTGCCTTAATTCCGTCCACTCAATGCGTATAGACACTCGCACTCTCGGCCGTTGTTCGCTTCAAATCTTTATAGTCTGCCTAAGTCCTGCGTGTCCGGGTCGTGGATTATCGTCTCACCGTTACGCTTTCTTTCAGACTTTTCTGTCTCAATCTGTCAAAGAACAATGTCATTGTTGCGGGATGGGGAATCGAACCCCTGTTTTCATGCCTCCCGACTCTCCCGCCCGTCGGAATTTCACGACATGTTGTATATTGTTCAAACGGCTAAATCACTTTTGCCTTCCTGACAAGGTTATCAAGGTCCTTCTTCTCGTACCATATCATCTTCCCGACTTTCGAGTAACTGATCCTCGCGTTGGATCGGAGATCTTTGAGAAAATCGGGGCTTACCCCGAGGTACGCCTGCGCCTCCTTGTTTGTAAGAAACAGCTTCTCGATCTGTGTAACCTTTCCTTTCATTGGTTTGTCCTCCTTGTTATTGCCACACCGCCTTTACGGGAAGCGATAGTGAGTGAAATATCCTTTTCGCGCTTGAGCCTCGATGCGATGGAGCGGACAACCCTCTGCCCGATTACGGACGACGGACAGAAGACCGTCTCTCCCGGCTTTATGGACGACAGTGTGGCTGTCACATCCACCGACATTACCAGACGGATGTCCTTCATACCACCTTTGTCTCCTCTATCTCAACCCCGTTGTATCTTGAGAGCGCAGCCTCGCGGATGCGTCTGGCCCGTTCGGAGTTTGACGTGAAATTAAGGGACAGGTAGACGCTTGTTCTCGGAGCTTCGAACTCTGCCGCAAGAGCCTTGACGAGGTTCGGGCGGACAACAATTCTTTTCTTTTTTATTGTTTTTACCATTGCTTTTTGTATATTTGCAGTCGAAACCAGTTTGCTACTGGTTGTGTTTGCAAATATACGAACTTTAGTTTGTATTTGCAAGTTGTATACAAACAAAAGTTTGTCAGTTGACTTGTTTTAACATAAATGAACGTAAATTTATGAGGGAGAAAGGGAATATAAATATATTTGTCAGCTGTGTTTCACTGATTGTGAGCGTTCTTGCCGTCTGCATCGCTGCATACCGCACGCCTGCGCTTTCATTCGATTATCAAGGTGTCTTGGTGGATACCCTATCGCTGCTTGTGACCGTGTTGGTTGGGTGGAATATATATTCTTTAGTAGATTTAAGCAGAATAAGAAAAGAGCAGAAAGATGCCATCAAATCGTTTGAGGAGCTTGGTGCGGCATTGAAAGGCGAAATATCCTCCGCCAAAAAGGAAATGAAAGCGAGTTGGAGTATAGACATGATGGAAGCCGTGCCTATTATGATAGCGTCACAGCTCGGCAAAGACCTCGCCGGAACGATTGAATTATGTCTCAACACGTACACAAGATCCCGTTGGACAGGCTCGGAGATAGCCGGTACAGCCGCAACCCGATATTTGCGAGGTATAGCCGACATCCTCTTTGATGATGGCAGGGAGTGCAAAGAGACCATACGCCACCTCGTCAGCGACCTTTACGGGAAAGTGGAGCATGAGAATGTGCTGGCGATGCGGTATGATATTTCTCTTCGTAAAGACGCAGATGACGCTCGGCTCCTTGATCTATTATTTGAAATAAGTTCAGGACTGCGTTCACTGTCTGGACAGGACATCCAAACCTAATCATGACATTCAGCATATCCTCCAATTCCGATGGAGATGTGCTCTTTTTAGGGAGTAGTTTTTTATCAAACAATGCCATAATAAAATATATTCGTTCTTTGAAATACTGATACAGCCGGCCTTTAACGAGATTTCTTCATGAATTTGCGTTGAGCGGCTATCATCCTTTGGACTATGACGGTCTGCACTTTCTCCACAACGAAGTCCGCCGTCTCTTCATCGCGGATGAACACAACACCGATATGACGCTTGTGCGTCCGGAAATACCTTTCGGCGTTCTCGTCCTCAATTTTAACCCCGATTCTCCATTTCGGGATGTAGAGGTTCGACTTTTTCACCACGTCATCAGGACGCAGCACGTAATTGATGTTTTCGTTTTTGAGGAATTTCACGACTTCCTCCAATTTTTCCTTGTTGGTCATAGTTCTTTGTTGTTTTCTTGCGCACTCGCACCTGCATGTTACACGCACATGATACGCATGTGCAGATGGGCATGATGACTATATAGAGGGGTGCAGAAAAAACCATACGCCCCTTGCTCATCATTTGTGCCCTCCATAGAAGAAATCGGGGCGAGAATCCTCGTCTGCGTTTTTCTTCTTGTTGATGGTGTGGATGCGCTTCCGGTGATTGTAGATGACATGTTGATAACTGTTGCTCAACTCACCGTCGGTGACGGAATATTTGCGCCCGTAGGTTATCCATGCCGTGTATTGGTGGTGCTTCTCCGAATACCACACTTGCAAGACTTGGCCGGGGTGGGCTTTCATCCATTCGGCCGCTTTCTCGACGGTGTAGTATGGCAGGACGCATTCGGCTACAATATCGCTCTTGCTTACTTTCCCGTCCTTGGCCATTCGGTTGATGTACCTGCCTGCCGACGACTTGCTCATGTTGATTGACTTTGCGAACTTTTGCAGCGGTATCGGAGCTTTGGCATTGGTTCCGTCACAATCTGTTTTTTTGGCATGACCAAAAAGTGATTCCCTCTGCTTGGCTTCGACCACGAGAGCTAACAACGTCTCACGCAACAAGCGGGTGACATCGCGCAGGCTGTCGGCGCACTCCGTTATTTTCTTGCAGTAGTCGGCCTTGGCGAGGAACTTGCCACGCTTGCCGAACCGCTTCACCTCCGTGCTCTTGAACGACTTGGCGAAAAGGCAGTTGCGCTTCTCGTTGTACACGAAAAGGTCGCTCTCCTTGCAGGCGTCTATCATCTTCAGAGCCGTGGCGTAAGAAATATGGAATACGCGTCTGAAATTTCTGGTGTTCACGTCATACAATGTCGAATTGGTGTACGTCCTCTTGAGAATGATGGCGAGCGCGAGGCATTGGAGCTGCCGCTTGTCTTTGCTGCATCTTCTGATGAGTTCTATCGGTACATTGATTTTTCTCATTGTGTTGACATAAATTAAGTGTTTGAGGTTGGCTGCATAAAAGCAAAAAACCCCGATGAAAGCACCCTTTTCACCGAGGTTTGAAAATATATAAAAATATATTAAATGTTATCTTTTTGGTTAGGGTGCAATCATCGGGTGCAAATGTACGAACTTTAGTTTGTAATAAACGAACTTTTGTTTTTATTTTAACATAAAATAAGAAATTATGGACAGAAAGGAAAGGCTCAGGCTGGCCTACGAGTTTCTCAAAAACCGAGGCGCGGCACATACGCAACAGAATGTTGCTGACATGCTTGGAAAACCGAAATCAAGCGTTTCCAGTGCGTTCAACGGCAATGAGAGGTATCTGACGGAGAACTTCGTCAAGGATTTTTGTGAGGCATACGGCGGGATGCTGTCACCGAAATGGATATGGAGCGGTGACGGACCCATGATAGTCGGGGACAACAACCAGTCGCTAAATGTCACTGGCGGCGTGGTCGTGGACTCAAACGGAAGGTCCGCGGAAATGAAACAGGATGCAAGCCCTCTGAAAGTATACATGCGCGAGAACCTTGTTGATGTGCCTTATGTCCCGGTCGACGCGAAGGCCTCGTTCGTGGAAAGCCTCTATGACACGGCATACGAAATGGACACATACGGGGTCATGGCCGAGGACGGAGAAGATCTGTCGTCAGGGGAGTATGTCGTGTTCCAGATAGGCGGTGACAGCATGAGCGGGCAGATTCCGCATTCGTCAAAGATTCTTGCAAGGTTCATTCCTGAAAGGAAGTGGGAGAGTGCATCCGGTGTAATCGTGATTGTCTTCGGGAAGACCATCACCATCAAGAGGGTGCTCAAGAACAGCCTCTTCGGGAAGAATGTCATCACGCTGAAAGCTGACAATCCCGTTTTCGGGCAGATTGATGTGGAGCGCAGCGAGATACGCGGAATGTGGCAGGCCCTCCGCATAGTAAGCTATAACATCAAATAATTTCAACAATGACGAAAAACGAAAAGACGCAGGAGGCCATAATCAACGAAAGTCTAGTAGAAAACTCGAACAACCGTAGCGAAGGCAACGCCGGGCGCGATATAGTCTACAACCATTATGGAATGCCGGAAGAGTTTTACAAGGGCAATTCCATCAGAATGCAGGACGTCATCAAGAGCCAGCGTGCGGTCATAGAAAGGCTGCAATGGCAGATAGACAGGATGCAGGACGAAATCAAGGAGCACCAGCGGCAGTATTCGAGGTCTCAGACCATGAAGGAGAAGCTGATGGATATGCTGCTCGACGACAGACGGATTCTGATGGCTGACCTCATGGATGAAAAGAGGACTTGATGTGTATAACATTGTTTAACACGGCAAATTTTCCCATTGGCGGGATTTTGGCTATCTTTGCATCCGAATTGCGGTAGTAGCTCAGTTGGCAGAGTACGACTTTCCCAAAGTCGGGGTCGCGGGTTCGAGCCCCGTTTACCGCTCGGAGCATCATTCGCCCTGCCGTGTCATCATGAATGCGGCAGGGCTTTTCTATTGTAAAAAAGTGAGAGTAAACTGTCAGTAAGATTTTGGAATGCTCGCAAATACTTGAAAATCAATATGTTGGAAATGTGTATTTCGGCTTCCCAAGCCGAAGGTCACGGGTTCGACCCCCGCTTGCCGCTCAATTATTTTCCCCATCCGCTTATTTTTTTTCGTAAGTCTCCATGAATGGAAGCGTATTTATGGAACTGTGTTGGACCTATATGCCCTTTTCTCAGTCAAATAATATTACTGTGTGTTGAACGATTCAACAATAGTTGGTCAAATAATAGAACCTTTATGAAGCGTGAATACACAGATATAAACTTTTTGGTGTCTCCATTCCCATACCGAACCGGCACGTATGTACTTCCCTCAAGTCTTTGCATTTTCCATTCCGTTATTGGCTTCCTGTATGGTGTCCCATCTGAGTTTTATCCTTATTTTCTGTACAACTTCACACGCAAGCTTCTGGATATAAGGTTTTTGCAAAGTAAACCTTCTGTTTTGTAAAGTGTATTTTGCAAACCTCGTGTTTTTTTCAATAATAATTTGAAATGTTTGCGAATTAATTATTAACTTTGCACACGCATTGACAGATAGCTTCTGTCTTGGCGAGCAATATTTAAATAACGTTATAGATCTTTTATGTATTATTTGTTTATCACCGTTTTGTTAACGGCTGTCGTCTTGGTAGTTGCGGCCTATGCCATCGCCAAGTTGATAGGGCCCCGTTCCTACAATCCGGTTAAAGGAGAACCATTTGAGTGTGGTGTGCCTACCCGCGGCTCTTCCTGGCTGCCTGTACATATCGGCTACTACCTCTTCGCTATCCTTTTCCTGATGTTCGACATAGAGACCGTGTTTCTCTATCCATGGGCAGTCGTTGTTAAGCAGTTTGGAGTCATGGCTCTCTTGAGCATTGGCTTTTTCCTGTTGGTATTGGTATTTGGGCTGGCCTATGCCTGGCGGAAAGGAGCATTGGAATGGAAGTAAGAAAGCCTAAAATCAAAGCTGTCCCTTACGATGATTGGAAAGACAATGGCACCCTTGAGAAAATGGCCGATGAGCTTAATGAGGGTGGTGTGAACCTTGTGCTTGGCAATCTTGACCAGTTGATCAACTGGGGGCGTAGCAATTCTCTTTGGTCACTCACTTTTGCCACTTCTTGTTGTGGCATTGAGTTTATGGCTACGGGATGTGCCCGTTACGACTTTTCTCGTTTTGGTTTTGAGGTGACTCGCAACTCACCTCGCCAAGCCGACTTAATTATGTGTGCCGGCACTATCACCAACAAGATGGCCCCGGCTCTCAAGCGGCTTTACGACGAGATGGCCGAACCCAAATATGTTGTAGCTGTCGGTGGTTGTGCCATTTCCGGCGGCCCGTTCAAGAGCAGCTACCATGTTGTTCGAGGCATCGACGAGATAATCCCTGTAGATGTTTATATCCCCGGATGCCCACCGCGTCCCGAAGCTATCATGTATGGCATGATGCAGTTGCAGCGTAAGGTGAAGGTTGAGAAATTTTTCGGTGGAGCCAACCATAAGCAGAATGCAGAAGAACGCCTGTTGGGCAAGAGCAACGAGGAGTTGACGTTTGAGAACAAACTGGGCATTTCCGTAGAAGAGGTGCGCAAGGCACGTGCCGAAGAGTGGGGGACTGCGGCTGCCCCGGCCCCTGCCAAGGCTCCGGCCAAACCGGCCCCTGCCCCCAAGAAAGATACCATCGTCGTGGACAAGGCTCCCTCCAAGGAAGAAGTGGAGAAGCTCGGCAACGAACTCGATAAGCTGAAGAGTGGAGAACAGCCAGCAGTTGCTGACGCGGCATCTGAGAACACTAATATATAATAAGGTGGAAAAATGAAATTAGAAAACAAAGAATTCGGTTTTGATAACTTTGTCTCGGAGATGACAAAGTTGAAGAATGAGAAGCATTTCGACTACCTTGTTACGATTGTAGGTGAAGACTTCGGAGAAGAAGGTCTCGGATGTATCTACATTCTTGAGAACACCGACACGCACGAACGTGTGAGTGTCAAGCAGATTGCCAAACAGATTGGCGATGACCACGTGCTTCCTACGACTTACCACTTGTGGAAGATTTCAAATCTTCTCGAACGTGAGGTGTATGATTTTCTGGGGATTAAGTTCCTCGGACACCCCGACATGCGGCGTCTTTATCTGAGAAATGACTTTAAGGGTTATCCGCTCCGCAAGGACTTCCGGCCCGAGGGCACTTATTCGCTTGTGGATGATGAGGAACCCGACTATGGCTTGGAATATTCTCTTGACAGGAATGGCAACCTTGTGAGCAAGCAGAACAAGCTATTCACCGATGACGACTTCGTTATCAATATCGGACCGCAGCATCCTTCCACCCACGGTGTGCTTCGCCTTCAGACCATTCTCGACGGTGAGACCATCAAGAAGATTTATCCCCATTTGGGATATATCCATCGCGGTATTGAGAAAATGTGTGAGAGTTATACTTATCCGCAAACATTGGCTTTGACCGACCGCATGGATTATTTGAGTGCTATGCAGACTCGTCATGCCCTTTGTGGTGTCATAGAAGAGGCTATGGGTGTGGAGCTCTCCGATCGTATCAAGTACATTCGTACCATCATGGACGAGCTTCAGCGTATCGATTCCCACTTGCTCTATTTGGGATGTTTCGCCCAAGATCTCGGTGCCCTGACAGCTTTCCTCTATTGCATGCGCGATCGTGAACACGTGCTCAATGTCATGGAAGAGACCACTGGTGGTCGTCTCATCCAGAACTACTACCGCATTGGTGGTGTACAGGAGGACATCGACCCCAACTTTGTGCAGAATGTCAAGACACTTTGCACTTACCTCAAACCCATGATTCAGGAATATTTGGATGTGTTTGGTGACAATGTCATCACGCACAATCGTTTGGAGAAGGTGGGTGTCATGGATAAGAAAAACTGTATCAGCTATGGTGTGACCGGATGCTCCGGACGCGCCTCCGATTGGCGTAGCGATGTGCGCAAGAATCATCCGTACGCACTCTATGGCGAGGTGGACTTTGAAGAGATTGTTTGTGATACACACGATAGCATGGGCCGCTACTATAACCGTATAGAGGAAATCAAGCAGAGCATCCGTATCATCGAACAGCTGATAGACAATATCCCAGAGGGCGATTTCTACATCAAGCAGAAGCCGGTCATCAAAGTGCCCGAAGGGCAATGGTACTTTTCCACCGAGGGCAGTCGTGGTGAGATAGGTGTCTATCTTGACAGTCGTGGTGACAAGTCACCCTATCGCTTGAAGCTTCGTCCCATGGGATTGAACCTTGTGGCCGCTCTTGACGAGATGTGTCGTGGCGAGAAAGTAGCTGACTTGATTACGGTCGGTGCCGGTTTAGATTATATTATTCCTGATATTGATAGATAGTTATGTTCGATTTTAGTATAGTTTCAAATTGGATAGACCTGCTGCTTCGCCAGACTTTGGGTCTCGGAGATTTTCCGGCTATTCTGATAGAGTGTGTGCTTGTGGGTGTAGGCATCCTGTTGGCATACGCCTTGATAGCCATTGTGTTGATCTTCATGGAACGTAAGGTATGTGCTTATTTTCAGTGCCGTATTGGACCTATGCGCGTGGGCCCTTGGGGCTTGTTGCAAGTGTTTGCTGATGTACTGAAGATGCTCATCAAGGAAATCTTTGTGGTGGACAAGGCCGACCGCATGCTTTACTACATTGCTCCTTTCCTGGTGATTGTGGCTTCTGTTGGAACATTCTCGTTCCTTCCTTGGAATAAGGGCATGCACGTGCTTGACTTCAATGTGGGTGTGTTTCTTGTGACGGCTATCAGTTCTATTGGCGTATTGGGTATTTTCCTTGCCGGTTGGGGTTCCAACAACAAGTATTCTGTAGTGTCGGCCATGCGTGGTGCCGTGCAGATGATTTCCTACGAAATGTCGCTCGGCCTTTGCCTGATCAGTGCTGTTGCCATTACCGGTACGATGCAGATGAGTGGTATTGTCGAGGCCCAGACCGGACCGTGGAAGTGGCTGGTGGTGCAAGGACATATTCCTGCCATTCTGGCTTTCTTGGTGTTCCTTGTGGCAGGTAATGCAGAAGCCAACCGCGGACCTTTCGACTTGGCTGAGGCTGAGAGTGAGCTGACTGCAGGTTATCATACCGAGTATTCCGGCATGGGATTCGGTTTTTATTATCTTGCTGAATACCTCAATCTCTTTGTTATTTCTGGTTTGGCTGCCGCCGTTTTCCTCGGTGGTTGGGCACCTCTTAATATCGGTGTCGTTGCCTTCGACAATGTGATGAACCACATCCCGGGTTTCATTTGGTTCTTTGGCAAAGCATTCTTTGTGGTGTGGTTGCTCATGTGGGTCAAGTGGACCTTTCCTCGTCTGCGTGTCGACCAGATATTAAAGCTGGAATGGAAGTATCTCATGCCCCTGATGCTCTTTGTGTTGGTTCTCACTACCGTTTGTGTAGCATTGGACTGGACTTTATAATAGATTAAAGAAATGGAAAAGAAACAATCATATTTCGGTGAGATTGGTGCTGCCATGAAGACGCTCGCTGTTGGTATGAAAACCACTCTGCGAGAGTATTTCACACCGAAGAGCACAGAGCAGTATCCTGAAAACCGCAAGACCACTCTCCATTTGAGTCCTCGTCATCGTGGCCGTCTGGTCTTTAAGCGTGATGAGAACGAGAATCACAGATGTGTGGCCTGTACGATGTGTGAGAAGGCATGTCCTAACGGAACTATTGTGCTTACACATGAAATGGTTGCCGACCCTGAGACCGGCAAGAAAAAACGCCAGTTGATAGATTATCAATACGATCTCGGCGACTGTATGTTCTGCCAACTTTGCGTGAACGCCTGCAATTTTGATGCCATTGAGTTTACCAACGATTTTGAGCAGGCAGTCTTCGACCGCAGTAAGTTGGTGCTCCATCTTGACAAGGAGGTTTATAAAGGCGGTTCGTTGCCCGGACTCATCAAGGGTGGAGCTCCGCTGGAGATAGGTAAGTTTAACACCAAAACAAAATAGAAAGATGGCAAATATAGTAATGTTTTGCATTTTGGCTGCGGTCATTCTAGGTTCGGCCGTCATGTGCGTGATGACTAAAAGGATTATGCGGGCTGCCACTTTTTTGCTGTTCGTGCTGTTCGGTGTTGCAGGCATTTATTTTCTGCTTGACTACACCTTTCTTGGTACGGCACAGATAGCAGTCTATGCCGGTGGCATCACGATGGTCTACATCTTTGCCATTCAGTTGGTTAGCAAGCAGACTCTTCAAGGAGTCGTGGAACGCTTCAAGGGCAGTCGTGTGCTTGGAGGTGCTGTTGTTTCGCTTGTCGGCTTGGCCACGGTGGTAGTGGTATTGCTTAAAAACCGTTTTATAGATTTTGCTGCCCAGTCTGCTGTGGGGGAAATACCCATGAATACTATAGGTACAGCCCTTTTAGGTTCGGAGAAATATCAGTATGTACTTCCTTTCGAGTTCATCTCTGTATTTCTTCTGGCTTGCATTATTGGGGGTATAATGATAGCAAGAAAGGAGGATGACAAATGATACCAGTAGGATGTTATTTGGTGCTTAGCGCACTTTTGTTCTTTATCGGCGTGTTCGGTTTCGTCACCCGCCGTAATTTGATAGCCATGCTCATTTCCGTGGAACTTATTTTGAATGCAGCTGATCTCAACTTTGCTGTGATCAACCGTATTCTGTTCCCGGGACAACTTGAAGGGTTCTTCTTCACGCTGTTTTCCATCGGTGTGAGTGCTGCCGAGACAGCTGTGGCTATTGCCATTATTATCAACGTTTACCGCAACTATCACAGTGATCAGGTGAACAGTATTGAAAACATGAAATTATAAAAATGATGGATTACAGTTATGTATTTTTGATACTTCTTCTTCCTGCGCTCTCATTTGTCGTGTTGGCTTTGGCGGGAATGAAAATGTCACATAAGCTGGCCGGACTCATCGGTACCACTTCACTCGGTATCGTGACGGTCCTTTCCTATATGACGGCTTTCCTGTATTTTACAGCAGATCGTGGTGCCGATGGGACATACGCCACAATGGTGCCCTATAATTTTACATGGTTGCCCTTGGGTAATTTGCATTTTGACATGGGCATCTTGCTTGATCCCATCTCGGTGATGATGCTGATAGTGATATCCACGGTGAGCTTGATGGTTCACATCTATTCCTTTGGATACATGCACGGCGAAAAAGGTTTTCAGCGTTATTATGCCTTCTTGTCGTTATTCACCATGTCTATGCTTGGATTGGTTGTGGCCACGAACATTTTCCAGATGTATCTTTTTTGGGAGCTTGTGGGTGTGTCTTCCTATCTGCTCATCGGATTCTATTATCCCTTGCATGCAGCTGTGGCAGCCTCAAAAAAGGCTTTCATCGTTACACGCTTTGCCGATATGTTCTTTTTGATCGGTATTCTGATCTTCGGTTATTACACCCAGTCGTTCAGCTTCTCCTTTGTCGGTGACATTGTGATGGGCGCAGGCACTACTCCTTTTATAGCATGTGATACTGTGAAGGCTGTTACGGCCGGTGGCTTGATTCTGCCCACGGCATTGGTGCTGATGTTCATTGGTGGAGCTGGTAAGAGTGCCATGTTCCCACTGCACATTTGGTTACCGGATGCTATGGAGGGCCCGACACCTGTTTCAGCATTAATTCATGCTGCTACTATGGTTGTTGCCGGCGTTTTCCAAATAGCCCGTATGTTTCCTTTGTGGGTGCAATATGCTCCCGAACAGATGAGCATTGTGGTTTGGGTTGGTGTCTTTACCGCTTTCTATGCAGCTGCTGTGGCTTGTGCGCAAAGCGATATCAAACGAGTGTTGGCTTTCTCGACCATTTCGCAGATTGCTTTCATGATGGTATCTTTGGGTGTCAGCCTTCCCGGCCATGAGGCTGTGCTTGACAATCACACTCAGCTGGGGTATATGGCCGGTATGTTCCATCTGTTCACACACGCCATGTTCAAGGCTTGCCTATTCCTTGGAGCCGGCTGTATCATCCATGCCGTACACTCCAACGAGATGTCGGCTATGGGGGGGCTTCGCAAATATATGCCCATCACCCATGCCACATTCTTGATTTCATGTTTGGCTATTGCAGGCATTCCTCCATTTTCGGGGTTCTTCTCTAAAGACGAGATTCTTGCCGCTTGTATGCACTACAGTCCGATAGTGGGATGGATCATGACCGGTGTGGCAGCCATGACGGCTTTCTATATGTTCCGCCTTTATTATGGAATATTCTGGGGGACGGAGAATAAGGAACTTCATGCAGAACACACGCCCCATGAGGCTCCTCTGACTATGACCTTTCCGCTGATATTCCTTTCTGCCATCACCATAGTCTGTGGTTGGCTCCCTCTGGATGGCAGTTGGATGCCGTTCGGTCACTTTGTGAGTGCGAGCGGTCAGGCCTATGATATCCACCTTGATTGGGCTGTTGCCGGAACCAGTATTGTTATAGCTTTGTTGAGCATCGCATTGGCCACTTATATCTATAAAGGTGAAAAGCAGCCGGTTGCCGATGCCCTTTACAGGAAATTTCCCAAACTTCATCGTGCGGCCTATAAGCGTTTCTATCAGGATGAGATCTGGCAGTTTGTCACTCATAAGGTAATCTTCCGCTGCATCAGCCGTCCCATTGCGTGGTTCGACCGTCAGTGTGTTGATGGTTTTATGAATTTCCTCGCATGGGGGACACAGGAAGCCGGCGAGAGCATCCGGCCATGGCAAAGTGGCGATGTGCGTTCCTATGCCGTGTGGTTCTTGACGGGTACAATAGCATTGACCTTGGTCTTACTTGCTATTATGCTGTAATGTCTCACTAATAAAAGAATCAAAATAAGATGAATATATTAACATTATTCGTAGTAATCCCCATTTTGATGTTGGCAGGCCTTTGGCTTTCCAAGAATGACAATCAGGTGCGTGGGGTGATGGTTGCCGGTTCCACTTGTTTGTTGGGACTCGCCATCTATTTGGTTTTCGCATTTCTTGATTTGCGTGAGACAATGCCTGCTGACCAGTATCCGATGCTTTTCACTTACAGTGTGCCTTGGTTTGAACCGCTCAATATCGAATACGCTATTGGTGTCGACGGCATCTCTGTTGTCATGATATTGCTTTCAGCTATCATTGTCTTTACAGGTACATTTGCTTCTTGGCAACTGGAGCCCATGAAGAAGGAGTATTTCCTTTGGTTTGTATTGTTGAGTACAGGTGTCTTCGGTTTCTTTATATCCGTAGACTTGTTTACCATGTTCATGTTCTATGAGGTAGCACTGATTCCCATGTATCTTCTCATCGGTGTGTGGGGAACCGGAGCCAAGGAATATGCAGCCATGAAGCTGACGTTGATGCTGATGGGCGGTTCTGCCTTGCTGATTATCGGCATTTTGGGCATTTATTACTTCAGTGGTGCAACGACCATGAATATCAATGAAATTGCGGCCTTGGCTAATATCCCGGAAAATGTTCAAAAAGTATTCTTCCCGTTTGTATTTATCGGTTTCGGCGTACTTGGTGCCCTGTTTCCGTTCCACACATGGTCTCCCGATGGTCACGCCAGTGCCCCGACGGCAGTTTCTATGCTTCATGCCGGTGTGCTGATGAAATTGGGTGGATATGGCTGTTTCCGCATCGCCATGTACCTCTTGCCCGGTGCACTTGACACTTGGGCACCGGTTTTCCTTGTGCTGACAACCATCTCTGTGGTTTATGGTGCATTCTCTGCCTGTGTGCAAACCGACTTGAAGTACATCAATGCTTATTCTTCTGTATCACACTGTGGCATGGTGCTTTTTGCATTGTTGATGATGACGCAGACCGCTGTTACCGGTGCCATTCTTCAAATGCTCTCGCATGGCTTGATGACTGCTTTGTTCTTTGCTGTCATTGGTATGATTTATCACCGTGCCGGGACGCGTGATGTACGCTATCTCGGCGGCTTGATGAAGATCGTGCCTTTCCTCTCATGTGGCTATGTCATTGCCGGTTTGGCCAACTTGGGACTTCCCGGCTTCTCCGGCTTTGTTGCAGAAATGACCATCTTCGTAGGTTCATTCGAAAATGCAGACACGTTCCATCGTGCATGTACCATCATCGCTTGTACCTCCATTGTTGTGACGGCTGTTTACATCTTGCGCGTTGTTGGTAAGATTCTTTTCCAGCAAGTACCCAATCAGGAGTTCTACAAACTCCATGATGCCTCTTGGGATGAGCGTGTGGCAGTCATAGGGCTGATTGCCTGTGTCGCCGGTCTTGGCCTGTTCCCTTATTGGGCAAGCCATATCATTACGGGCGCGGTAGGGCCTGTCATTCAGCACATTGGCAGTTTTGCAAATATCGCTGCGCTTTAACAGATAAAAGAAGAAATAATTATGAATATCGATTATAGTCAATTTCTCAAGATGATACCGGAGGTCACGCTGATGACTATTCTGGTAATAGCCTTCATTGCCGACTTTTGTAGTTCTAAGGCTTCTGAGCGTAAATGGTTCAATCCACTGATGTGTGTGCTGATGCTGGGCCACATCCTTATCAATTTGAGTCCCGTTGCCGCAAGTACGACTTTTGGCGGCATGTATGCTACCAATGCTTCCATAGGTGTCATCAAATCTATATTGGCCGTGGGCACACTGATTGTGATGATTCAGGCAAAGGAATGGCTTTCCCGTAAAGATACTGCCTTTAAAGAGGGAGAGTTCTATATGCTCGTAGTCTCAACTTTGTTGGGTATGAACATGATGGTAAGTGCCAACCATTTCCTTCTGTTCTTTCTTGGATTGGAAATGGCTTCCGTCCCCATGGCATGTTTAGTAGCCTTTGACAAGTATCGTCACAATTCGGCAGAAGCCGGTGCAAAGTTTATTCTTACGGCAACCTTCTCAAGCGGAGTGATGTTGTATGGCATCTCTTTCCTGTATGCGGCAGCCGGTAATCTTTATTTTGATGATATCAACCTTACGGCTTCACCGTTGACAATCATGGGACTTGTGTTCTTCTTCAGTGGACTTGGCTTCAAGATTTCTCTCGTACCTTTCCACTTTTGGACAGCCGATTCCTATCAAGGGGCACCGACAACCGTTACGGGCTATCTTTCCGTTGTATCCAAAGGAGCCGCCGCCTTTACTCTCTGTGCCATTTTGATGAAAGTCTTCTCTCCGATGCTTGAGTATTGGCAGTACTTGCTCTTCATTGTGATAGTCCTTTCCATTACCGTAGCCAATCTTTTTGCCATTCGTCAGAGTGACTTGAAACGCTTTATGGCCTTCAGCTCCATCTCCCAAGCCGGTTATATCATGTTGGCTGTGGTTGGTGACAATGCGATGAGTACGACAGCTTTGTCATACTATGTATTGGTTTATGTTGTAGCCAACATGAGTGTGTTTACCATCATCAGTGCCATTGAGGAGCATAATGGGGGAGTCGTGGACATGGATAGCTATAATGGTCTTTATAAGACCAATCCAAAGTTGGCTTTCTTGATGACATTGGCTTTGTTCTCTTTGGGCGGTATTCCACCTTTTGCAGGTATGTTTTCAAAGTTTTTTGTCTTCATGGCCGCATTGAAAGGAGCTGATATCACTACCACGATGGGAGGTTTGGCGTATGCAGTGGTATTTATTGCTTTGTTGAATACAGTGGTCAGCCTTTACTACTATTTGCTCATCGTCAAAGCGATGTTCATTAAACATAATGATAATCCGTTGCCGACTTTCACCAGTCATGCTAACACCAAGCTGGCATTGGCTCTGTGTACACTTGGCGTGGTTGCTTTTGGCGTTTGCTCATTTGTTTATAATTGGATAAACGTTGCATCCGTAGGATAGTTTTTGCAAGCATAAAGAGAAAAGGAGAAATCCCATGACGACACAACTCGTCATGGGATTTCTCCTTTTCTATTGGCTTTATATGTTATGTCCTGATGCCGAACCTTCCTAATCTCTAATAGTGGAAAGGGCAGGTACATATGGCTTGGCCCCTGTTAATGGCCTATCGCGAGCCTTAAGAATCTGGGCGTATAGCCTTTTAGGCTTTTGGCGACAGCTTCGGGAGTACCCGATGCAAGAAGCGTTCCGCCGCCTCGGCCACCTTCCGGTCCCATGTCAATGATATAGTCTGCAAGTTTGATGACATCAAGGTTGTGCTCAATAATGATGACGGTATTGCCTCTGTCAACAAGTTTTTGAAGAACATCCATCAAAATACGAATGTCCTCAAAATGGAGTCCTGTTGTCGGTTCATCAAGGATATACATCGTCTGCCCTGTATCTTTCTTTGCCAATTCCGTTGCCAGTTTCACGCGCTGACTTTCGCCACCGGACAGCGTAGTGGAGGATTGTCCGAGTTTGATATATCCCAATCCTACATTTTGAAGGGCTTTAATGCGTGGGAGAATTTGTGGTACATTCTCAAAAAAATCAACTGCCTGATTGATGGTCATATCAAGAACATCGGCAATGGATTTTCCTTTAAACCTGACCTCAAGAGTCTCTCTATTGTATCTTTTGCCGTGACATTCTTCACAAGGTACCATCACGTCAGGCAGGAAATTCATTTCGATGGTCTTGTAGCCGTTTCCTGCGCATGTTTCGCATCGCCCCCCTTTCACGTTAAAAGAGAAACGCCCCGGTTTGTAGCCTCTGATCTTAGCTTCGGGCAAATTGACAAACAACGCGCGAATATCGCTGAATACACCCGTGTAGGTGGCCGGATTTGAACGGGGCGTGCGTCCTATGGGGCTTTGGTCCACATTGACCACTTTGTCTATATTCTCAATGCCTTCTATCTTTTTGAATGCCATTGGCTTTTTCAATGACCGGTAGAAGTGATGTGACAGAATCGGTTGAAGGGTCTCATTGATAAGTGTAGATTTTCCCGAACCGGAGACCCCTGTAACTACAGTGAGCGTCCCAAGAGGAAAAGTGACATCCACATTTTTAAGATTGTTTCCTTTACAGCCCTTTAAGGTAATCATTTTGCCATTACCCTTTCGTCTTTGTGTCGGAACTTCTATCTTTCTTTCACCATTCAGGTAGTCGGCCGTAATCGTATGTTGCTTGAGCATTTCAGCAGGAGTGCCCTGAAACACAACTTCTCCACCTTTACGTCCGGCCTTAGGGCCTATATCAATAATCCAGTCGGCAGCCCGCATCATGTCTTCGTCATGTTCTACCACGATCACCGTGTTGCCCATGTCACGCAGCTCTTTTAAGGAATTGATAAGCCGTTCGTTGTCACGTTGATGTAATCCTATGCTCGGTTCATCAAGGATGTAAAGTACATTCACCAGTTGGCTTCCTATCTGTGTCGCCAAACGGATACGTTGGCTTTCACCACCCGACAGTGTGGCAGACTGGCGATTCAACGAAAGATAGTCCAGTCCCACTTCCAAAAGAAAAGTCACACGCGAACGAAGTTCTTTGACGATCTCCGTGGCTATCTTCTTTTTTGTGGGTTCCAAATGTTCCTCCACATGCTCGAGCCATTCTTTTAATTCCGAGATGTCAAGATTGGCGACTTCGGAAATGTTTTTCTCCCAGATTCTGTATGACAATGACTCACGTTTCAGTCGTTGACCGTGACATTCCGGACACTCTACTTCGGCAAGGAATTGGTCGGCCCATTTTTGTCCGCTCGTCGAGTCATCGTTGTCCATGACTGTGCGCAAATATTTGATGACACCATCGAATGAGATGAAATAATCGCTGGTGGTATGCACCTTCTCTCGGTCTATCTTTAGAGATTCGAGCGAACCATACAAAATTTCATCCATGGCCTCTTTTGGAATGTCTTTGACAGGTGTCTTCAGTTTGCAGCCAAACCTCTCCAATATGGCCTCGATTTGCCAAAATATCATTTGGTTTTTGTATTTCCCCAAAGGTACGATGGCACCTTCGTAAATACTTAGTTTGGGATCCGGGATAACCTTTCCGAGGTCTATCTCATTGATGACTCCTAACCCCTTGCAGTGCGGGCATGCCCCTTCGGGAGAGTTGAAGGAAAAAATGTTAGGTGCCGGATCGCCGTATGCAAGTCCGGTGATAGGATCCATGAGCCGTTTGGAGAAGTTTTTGATTTCTCCGCTGTCCTTGTCCATAATCATCAAGACACCTTCACCTTGTTTCATGGCCACCTGGATGCTTTTTCTCAATCGTTCATCTTCTTTGTTCTGAACAGCAAGTTTGTCGATGACTACTTCGATGTTGTGGTTCTTGTATCGATCAACTTTCATTCCGCGCACAATCTCCTGTATCTCACCGTCTATGCGTATGTTGAGATAACCCTTTCTGCGCATACTCTCAAAAAGTTCGCGATAGTGGCCTTTCCGTTGACGGACAAGTGGGGCGAGGATGTAGATACGCTTGCCCATATAGTCATTGAGAATCATGTCAATGACTTGTTCTTCGGTATATTTCACCATTTTCTCTCCGCTCATATAGCTGTAGGCCGTACCCGCCCGTGCATACAGCAAGCGCAGGTAGTCATACACCTCTGTCGTGGTTCCGACAGTAGAACGGGGATTTTTGTTGGTTGTCTTCTGTTCGATGCTGATAACCGGACTCAATCCTGTAATCTTGTCCACGTCCGGTCGTTCCATGTTGCCTAAAAAGTTGCGTGCGTATGCAGAGAAAGTCTCTATATACCGGCGCTGCCCTTCAGCAAATATGGTGTCGAATGCCAAAGAAGATTTTCCTGATCCCGAGAGCCCTGTGATTACCGTCAATGAGTTGCGAGGTATCACGACATCCACATTCTTTAGATTGTGTACACGTGCTCCCCATACACATATTTTCCGTTCTGAGTCCAAAAAGTCTTGTTCAGTTTGTGCTATCTTGTGATTCATTCTTTCCTGTTCTAATGGCCTATTCTGTGACAGTCGATGCTTCGGTGTATCCCCTCAGCAAATTGACATCCTTTTTGATGTTGAATATTCGCCCGTCAGCACCTTTCGCTTTCACCAATACGAAGTAAACACCCTGTTTAACGTCTTTTCCCTTATAGGTACCGTCCCATCCATTGGCCGGATTATCCCATTCATACAGTTTTTGTCCCCAGCGGTTGAAGATGTAGGCATGAAACTCCACGAGTGATTGGTAGCCCGCCTTTGCTTTATAGATGTCATTTATTCCATCTCCATTTGGCGAAAAAGCGTTGGGCATCTCCAGTTTGCTTTCTGAGATCGAAATCGTTATCGGCTCCTCTTCGTTAGACACTTCTATGGCAGTTTGTCCGCCTTTGCTGAATTTGGCATAGCAAATGATGCGATGACTTCCGGCTACATTAAAGGTAAAATCAGTATTTTGCTCATATCTTACAAGATAGGGGGAAGTGTTGTTGTCAGTATAAAATCTCCATTCGTAATAGGGAGTCCACCCATCTGTGGCTGTGGGATTGGCCTGTAGCTTGACCGTAATGGGGGCCGACCCGCTAAAACTCGTTCCCTCCTCGGTGTGCCCTTCAGCATCGGTAAACGTCGCATTGGGAGAAATAGTGGGGTAATCTTGTGCATTGACAGTGACTATCGACAAACACGAAATGGCCAATGCTAATATTAGTTTAATTTTCCTTTCCATATCGTTTAATTATGCAAAGTTAATAAAAAGATGAAAGATAATCAATGTGGGATAATAGATTTTTTGTATTTTTGCACTTGAATACAAAATACCTATGGATATGAGACATTTTTTAAGATATTTGTTGTTGTCCCTCACTTTGCTTTTAAGCGTATCTGTATTTGGACAAAGCACCAAGTGGCGCGATATTTATCAGACAAAGAAAAAGGACACGCTGTTTGGCATTGCAAACAAGTACGACATCACCGTGCCCGACTTGTTGGATGCCAATCCCGATATGAAGACCGAAGGCTATGTGCTTAAAAAAGGGACGACAGTCTTCATTCCATTTGCAAAGCCGGAACGGTCAGCAAATAGTGTCAAGACACCTGCAACGCCCGCTAAGGTGGTGACATCCGCAAAGGCAGCCACTCCGTCATCGGCCATTCGCGTAGGCATGATGTTGCCCCTGCATGATGTGGATGGTGACGGTCGGCGGATGGTCGAGTACTACCGTGGTTTTCTCATGGCCGTTGAAGACATGAAGCGACAAGGTTTCTCTACCGAAGTATACGCTTGGAATGTTCCTATTGATGCAGATATGCGGCAAACGTTGCTGAAAGAGGGGGCCACGAAGTGTGATGTTATTTTTGGACCTCTATATTCCAAGCAAGTTGCAGCGCTTGGGGAGTTTTGCAAGGCATACGACATAAAGATGGTCATTCCTTTTTCTATCAGTGGAAACGAAGTGAATACCAACAGGCAGGTTTACCAAGTCTATCAATCGGCAGAATCGCTTAACCGATCGGCCATCAATGCCTATTTGAATCGATTCCCCAATGCTCATCCCATTTTCATCGATTGTAATGATACGGCTTCGACGAAAGGGATATTTACTTTCGGACTCCGCAAGCAGTTGGAAAGTCGTGGCATCAAATACAGCATCACAAATCTCAACTCGTCGCCCGAAGCTTTTGCCAAGGCTTTCGACCGCTCTAAGCAGAATGTCGTTATTCTTAATTCGGGACGTTCTCCTCTGCTGACTGCTGCATTAAACAAACTCGACCTGCTTAACAGCCAATACCCCGGTTTGGTAGTTTCTCTGTATGGCTATACCGAGTGGTTGATGTATACCAAGTACAATCTTGACCGTTTCTTCCGTTATGACACTTATATCCCTTCCACTTTCTATTATAATGCTTCCAATGCGAAGACTGTAGACTTGGAACGGCGCTATAAGTCGCTTTTCGGGGCGGATATGCTGTTTGCCATGCCTCGCTTTGCCCTTATTGGTTACGACCAGGCACAGTTCTTTCTCCGTGGATTTAAGCGGTTTGGTAAGAACTTCACAGGGGAGAAGGCGCAAAACACCTACCAACCGCTGCAAACGCCATTGTATTTTGAGAAAGCCGGACGTGGCGGATTCCAGAATCATAGTTTCCTGTTGATTCATTACACTTTCAACAAACAGATAGAGTCTATTGCCTATTGATATGGCCGTTCTGCAGTAGCATGGCTTAAGAGAAGTAGGGAAGGTGTCTTGGTGCATGCAAATTGTAGAGTGTTTACAGACAGTGTGACAGATAGAAAAAGAATAATATGAGAATACATAAAAAGGTGTCGGCCATCATGGCCATATATCTGTTAACATCCGCTTCCGCCCATTCGCAGATAGGCGAGCATCGCAACGATTTTGCTGTTGGTGTCAATGGCGGCTATGTGTTGAGCAATGTAGGCTTCGATCCTTCGGTGTCTCAAGGCTACCACGGCGGCATCACCGGCGGACTGTCATTCCGGTATGTGTGTGAAAAATATTTTAAGACCATTTGTGCCATTCAAGCCGAGGTGAACTATGCCTCACTTGGTTGGAAAGAGGATATAAAGACAGTTAACAATGAGCCGGTCATCAACGAAGAAACCGGTTTGGCTGAGGAGTATAGTCGCACCATTAACTATGTACAAGTTCCCATGTTTGCCCACCTCGCATGGGGACGCGAAAGCAAAGGTGCCAATTTCTTTGTTAATTTGGGGCCACAGTTTGGCTATTATTTAAGTGAATCCACCACGACCAATTTTGAATTGAGCAAGCGCAACCAGTCTCTTACGACAGGGCGCAGCAACACGGTCGTCGCCCAAGACACCATGAGTGTAGAGAAGAAGTTCGACTATGGCATTGCCGTAGGCTTGGGTGTTGAATATTCCGTACCTAAGATCGGGCATTTTCAAGTCGAGGCCCGTTACTATTATGGACTTGGCAATATTTATGGTAGCAGCAAACGTGACTTCTTTGGCAAGAGCAATTTTGGCAACATCGTTATTAAGGCGAGCTACCTTTTCGACCTCGTCCGCACACGAAAGAAATAGCACTTTTGCGCTGCCTTAACAGGGAGGGGCGGGGTGGAACACATACTCCAGCCCGCCTCTTATGTTATAATCAGGTGTTGCATGTTCGTCGGACAGTTGCCATTTGATGGGATGAATGAAAGCATGTATCAGTCACACACCGATAAAACCTGTGAAAGTTGTCTCCACAAGAAGACTGATGGTGGCGAATAAACTTAACAAAAATACATCCACAGAAATCTTTCAACCAGAATGGAAAGTAGGCTCCAAACCATCGGGAAAACCTACTGAATTTTCCTTTCCGGATCTCCGGGCTTGCGAAAGAGCCACACTTGAAAGCTGAAAGGGGCACAGTTGCGACGCAACTGTGCCCCTTTTGCAAACTCGTTTGGACCCTTTCAGGCCCGTTTCCGAATTCTAATTCATGTTGATAAAATTCAAATAGCTGATTGTCAGCGTTTTGGAAATGTCGCTAAAATCGCTTATTTACGGTCAAGTGGGTTGTCGGTTGTGAATATCGTAATATGAGAGGCCGAAAATGAATAAATGTTTTGACAATTATTCTGTCCGGTGTTCTCCTCCGCTAAACATTGACAGAGCTCTAATGTCCTTTCCATGCTTCTCTGCTATTGGAAAAGGCAGAGTGTGGAAAAGATAATAAAAAGGCTGCACAATGGGCAGCTTTTTAAAAATAGGGGAGGGGCTTGGGCATATCGCTTTAGGTTTTCTTGTCGGTTTTGCCGGTCAGGGTGACTCTGAATGAAAAGAACCGAAAAATCCCGGCTCCGTTTAAATGGCGTTGATATCTACATACCCTCGCATGACGGCATAGATGGTGAGTGCCGACACGCTCTTCAGGCCCAACTTCTCTTGGATATTCTTGCGGTGGGTGATAACAGTCGTCAACCCGATGTTGAGCGTTTCTCCTATCTCCTTGTTTATTTTCCCCTGAGCCACGAGTGATAGTACTTCTATCTCCCGGTCGGTCAGTATCTTGGCCCTTAAAGCCCTTGGAAGTTCCGGTAGGTTTCTGCCGTTGGCATGGCCCGTTTGCTCTAATTGTAGCAGGCTACGCACAAGATGGTCTTCCGAGACATTGGTACATAGACAGCGGAAATCTCTCATTTGTGAGTTGGGATCCTGCGAGGTGGTGAGGACAAAGGTCTTCGATTGCCGGTCAAGGAAAAACTGTCTGTTGGCAATGACAATGTTCGTGGCAACGAAAAAGTGGACATAGGTGTCGGGATTGCTCTCCTGCAACTCTTCAAACGACCCGAATGTGTCTATCGTCATGATGGGCATGACGTTTTGCAGGATGTGTTCCAGCCCTATCACTGCCAGTGTATTATTGTCTACAATGGCTATTTTGGGCCGCGTGGCTTTAGGTTTGCCTGTCGGCTCTCCGGCCGTTTGCATGTCTCCATGCGGGTGGCCTTCCATTTCTTTTGTATTTTTCATTATTTTTTCTGTTTCTTGTTAGAAAAATCCATAGTTGCAAGCAGTGTGTCCCCATTGGTCCTTATGCCTTTCGGCAACCTGCAGTTGCAAAGATAGATAAATATTTTTAGAGATCAGAGGAATGGAGCCAGGAAACTGGCCAACCATCCCCGCAGTTTTTGCCAACGTGTGCGTGTGTGATCCCATATTTCTTCCGTCAGGAGATAGCTGTCTTGCTTGTCTTTTTCAAACAATTCATCAAGTTGTCCGGTGGTGTAGGGATCCAAGATGACGGCGTTTTCCTCATAGTCCCAGCGCAGACTTCTTGCATTGAGATTGGCGCTCCCCACTGTACAAAACCGCCCGTCCACCATAATGATCTTGGTGTGGTGGAATCCCGCCGTGTACATCCATATATTGCAGCCCGCCTGCATCAGGTTGTGTGCATTGAAGAAACCGTAATCGGGAGTCAGTGGTATGTCGCTTCGGGTGCTGAGCATGATCTCCACCTTCACACCTCTTTTGACGGCTTTGCGCAAGGCTTTTTTCAGCTTGTGGCTGAGTGTGAAGTAGGGGTTGATGATTTTAATGGAGTCTTTGGCATCGTTGATGGCGTTCAGGTAAAAGTAGCGGATGATGTCGTTGCTTGTGTGCGGCTCGCGGTTGATGATGCCGACGGTCTTCTTGTAGGCCGTTGGAGTTATATCTGGTTTCAGTCCCTTGAAGTAGTCCTGCCGCTTGGCCCGATAGTATTGTGGCCCGTGTATGTTCTGGCCGCTCACTTTGTTCCACATGCGCAGGAATATCTTTTGAAGCGTGTTTACCTCATCGCCGTCTATGCGGCAGTGCATGTCGTTCCAGCTCCCCACTAGTCGTGTGCCTTTTATATAATAGTCGGCCACATTCATCCCACCGGTATAGGCTATCTGTCCGTCGATGACGACAATCTTGCGGTGGTCGCGGTTGAAAAGATCGTCTATCCACGGGAACCTTACCGGATTGAACTCGAATATCTCGATGCCCCTGCTGCGCATGTCGCGGATATGTCGCTTCTTGAGCGGCTGATTGTTGGAGCAGTTTCCAAACCCGTCAAACAGTGCGCGCACCTCGACTCCCGCTTTTGCCCTCTCCGCCAGCAGGTCAACCAAGGCGTTGGTGATGGAGTCATTGCGGAAATTGAAGTATTCCAAATGAACGCTTTTTTGGGCTTGACTGATGGCCTTGAACAGGTCGTCAAATTTCTCCTTGCCGTTCATCAGCAGTGTGACCGAGTTGTTGTGTGAGAATGTGATACCCTTCCCGCGGAGTTGTCCGGCGATGAGCGAATCGCTCGTCTGTGCTCCCACTGTGGTATAGAAAACGAGTAGGAGCAATGTTGTAACGCTATTCCGAAGTTTCATATTCCCCCTTAAATCATACATGCGTAGTGGTCGACCACTCCGAGCAGATGTCGTTCCTTGTCAGTCACCAGCACCGTGTGTATGCGGTGTTGTTGCATGATGCGTTGTATTTCCGTGATTTTGGTATTAGGCAACACGAGCTTGGGGGTGCGTGTCATGATTTCATCCACCGTATGGTCAAAGAATTTTGCCTGCCATTTTTCCATCGCCCGGCGAATGTCACCGTCGGTGATGAGCCCGGCCACCTTATTGTCTTCCAGCGAGACCCCCAGTCCCAGTTTCCCTTTGCTCACTTGGATAATGGCTTCCCCCAAGTGCATGTCTTGCGGGATAATGGGCAGTTGGTCGCTGCGCATCACATCTTCAGCCGTGGTGAGCAATCGTTTGCCCAGTTCGCCGCCGGGATGGAACTGTGCAAAGTCGCGTGGCTTGAAGTCTCTCACCTGCATCAGTGCCACGGCGAGGGCGTCTCCCATGGCCAAGGCTGCCGTGGTGCTGCTCGTGGGAGCCAAGTTGAGTGGGCAGGCCTCCTTCTTGACCCAAACCTTCAGATGAGCATTGCTGAATTTGGCCAAAAGCGACTTCTCGTTGCCCGTCATGGAGATGATGGGTACATTCATGTGCAACAGCATGGGAATGAAGCGCAGCAGTTCGTCGGTTTGCCCCGAATTGCTCAATGCCAGCACCACGTCATCGCTGGTCATCACGCCCAAGTCGCCATGATACACGTCAAGAGGGTTAATGAAAAAGGCCGGTGTACCGGTCGAGGCGAGGGTAGCGGCAATCTTTGCACCTATGTTGCCGCTTTTTCCCACTCCCGTCACAATGATTTTGCCATGACATCGGTACATCATTTCCACGGCTTTGGAAAAGTTCTCATCCATTTGCGGAATCAAGTCGAGCAGTGCTTGGGCTTCGTCCCGCAGACATTGCTTTCCCCAATTCAGTATGTCTTTTTGTTTATTGCTGTCTTGTTTCATTTTTCTAATCAGATTGATATCAATAACCGGCCGGCATGATAGAGTGGATTACCGGTCTGTCAGATAATCCGGTTTACAAGTGCTTCGAGCTTGTCAAGTTCGAGCATATTGGCTGCATCCGACAGTCCTTTGTCCGGCTCCGGATGCACTTCAAAGAAGTAACCTGTGGCTCCGAAGGCCTTGGCCGCCATGGCCATAGAGGGCACAAACTTCCGGTCGCCCACCGTTTTCCCCTCTCCGGCACTGGGCCGCTGCACGCTGTGCGTGCAATCCATGATGACCGTGGGCACGATCTCTTTCATGTCGGGGATGTTGCGGAAGTCTACTACGAGGTTGTTATAGCCGAAGCTGTTGCCACGCTCAGTGAGCCACACCTCTTTGGCACCACTCTCGAGTGCCTTCTCTGTCGGATAGCGCATGTCTCGTCCGCTAAGGAATTGTGCTTTTTTGATGTTGACGATGCGTCCGGTACGGGCTGCTGCCACAAGCAAGTCGGTCTGCCGGCAGAGAAAGGCCGGTATCTGCAACACATCGACCACTTCTCCCGCGGCTTCGGCCTGGCAGCTCTCGTGAATGTCGGTCAGGAGTCGCAATCCGTATTTTTCTTTCACCTTTGACAGCATCTCCAAACCTCTCTCCAGTCCCGGCCCGCGGAAGGAGTGGAGCGATGTGCGGTTGGCTTTGTCAAATGAAGCCTTGAAAATGATGTCTGTCCCGAGTCGCTTGTTGATTTCTACAAGCGTCTTCGCTACCGTGTCGAGCAGTTCTTGCGACTCGATGACGCAAGGGCCCGCTATGATGATCGGTTTCATATTTCTGTCGTTAGATGTTTGCTTGTGTGTTCTTGTCATTTTGTGCCATGAGTTCCGGTATGCGGTCGTTGTCAGTGCGGATGATGCGGATATCGCGTTGCGGGAACGGAATCTCCACATCGTGGGCATTGAGCGTCTCGTAGATGCATTCCATCACCTCCCCATCGTTGGTATATTGGGTAAGCACAGGCACCCAAATGAGCACTTTCAGGATGATGCTGCTGTCACCGAAATCTTTAAGAACGATTTTCACCCCACGCTCCTTGTAGATGAACGGCAGCTTGACGATAGCCTCTTGCAGGATTTGTTTCACCATTTTGATATCGCTTCCATAGGCCACGCCCACTTCCAGCACATCCAGTTCATAGCCGTGGTTTTTGGTCATGTTCTTGTAGTTTTTGGTGAGCAGCTGCGAGTTTTGAAACGAGATGATCGACCCGTAGATGGTCTCAATGGTGGTGGAAGTGTAGCTGATGCTGTTCACTTTGCCACGGGTACCGTCGCACTCGATATAGTCGCCCACCTTCACGCGGCCCGCCATGAGCGATGCCCCATAGTAGATGTTTTCCAGAATATCCTTCATGGCAAAACCGATACCGGTGGAAAGACCTCCGGAAACCACAGCCAGTACCGTCATGTTGACGTTGAATATCTTCAACGACACCAGCAACCACACCCCCCAGACGAAGATCTGTATCACATTGCGGGCCATCATGTTGCGGCTCATGGCCGTGTTGGGATCCGATTTCTCGAAGTGGTATTTCACAAATGCCTTGATGGTATGATTGAGATAGGAGAATACAAAAAAGAGGCTGATGACCACGGCGATGGAGGTGATGCTCAGCGTGATAACATCCTTGTTGTCAATGAATTTGGTGTTGAAGATGCGCCAGGTGGTATCGCCCATGTTGAAGATGTCGGCCGCCCAATAGATGGAGATGAAAACGGAAGCTACGCCCAGCACCGGAAGTGCTACATGGTAGACGAGATTGAACAGCCAGCGCTTGGTGATGTCCTGCACATCAAGCCCCTTGCGTTTGCTGTAGACCCGTAACCAGCCGCTCAGACAAGTGATGGTGAGGATGCAAGTGAGCTGCATCATCCACCAGATGATGAGCTGTACGGAAAGCAGGGTAAAGCCTGCCCACGAGCTGATGCAGGAAGTGATGAATACGCCCAAGGAGACGAAAGTGTATAGCATGTCGCTTTTGGGCACATTGTGGTTGTGTCGCTTGATGACATTGGCCTGCCACAGCAAGCACACGAGCAGTACAGGAGGGAAAACCAAGTTGACCAACGCATTGGGGATGAGCACGATGCGAAAGAATATCACGATGAAAGTCACCACAATGAGCGGAGCGTAGATGCGGAAAGCACTCCTGATCTGTTTGTCACTCACACGCAACAGCAGAGATATGAGAATGACTCCCAACAACCAGGCATATTCCACCAGCAGGTTGCTGGCCATGATGATAAAGTTCTGGCTGACCACAGTATGGATCACTCCCAGAATAATGGCAAAGGTCACCACCGTCATGGCCATGATGATGCAGGTGCGCTTGGCCATAAAGGAATCCTGCATCTTGGCAAACTTGTTGCGTTTCATCAGTCGGGTGGCGATGATCCGGATGGTGATAAGGTTGATGATGACCGATAGCAAGGCGTAGACGGCAATCAGCGTGAACAGAAAGAAAATGACTCGGACATCCCATTGCGACACTCTCTCGCTTCGGAGTGGCTTATATTTCTCCGCGACCGACTCTCCGGTCTTCGACAGGTTCGTCTTCAGATGGCTCAATATCTTGAAGTAATTGTCACTGCCATTCTTGAATATGTTGGTCTGTATCTCCTCATACTTCATGTTGGCGAAGTCGTTGAGGGTTTTTAGTTTCTCTTCCGAGCGGTTGTAGTAGCCTATATAGGTGTCAAGCAGCACTTGGTTTTCTTTTAGTTGCCGGCGAATGTTAATGGCCAAAGCCAGACACACGCTGCGGTCTATGCGTGCTTTTTCGCTGAGAAACAGCGGCTCCATGGAATTGAGGTTGGCAATGAGGGAGTCAAAACGTGCCAATTCAGTCGTATTTTGATTGATGCGGTCACGGAATGGTTGCGACTTTGACTTGAACCGGTGAAACTGCTCTGTGGCCTCATGGCAGGCATAGGCCAAATCAAAGATGTAGCCATTGCGTTGCGAATAGAGCATCACGGCGTTTTGGTCGGCCAGATTGGTAATCGTCGTAAGCTCTTCCACCACAGTCTGCTGTTGTTCTTCCATGTCTTTCGACTGCTGTTCAAGCTCCAAATGATAGTTGATGAGCTCTGCCCGGAGTATGTGGAGTGTAGTGTCAAGATTCGCCTCTTTGAGCACTGCGTGGCCGGGCAGTACGCATAGTACGATGAGTGAAACCAAAAACAATAATCTTTTTTCCATAACGGCTGTAACTTGCTTGCAAAGGTAATAAAAGATTGGGGAATAGGCGGGTGGGTGGGGTTGTTTTTTCATTTATTTATTGGTTTCGTAATAGCTTTTCCGTTAAAATTACTACTTTTGCACAAAACAATCAACTAATGAGCAATGAAACTGATAGCTGACGGTGGAAGTACAAAAACCGATTGGGCTGTGGCCGAGGAGGGGATGGTGATGCAACGGATAGTCACGCAAGGCATCAATCCTTTTCATCAGGACGAAAGGCTGATAGCACGCATCCTTTCCGAAGAACTGATTTCCCAACTTGCTTTCCCCATCGATTCCATTTCGTTTTATGGTGCCGGCTGTACTCCAGAGATGTCTCCCAAGTTACAGGGCGTGTTGCGACGCATGTTTCCCCATGCCGGGGAAATCGGTGCGTTCGGCGATCTGCTTGCCGCTGCACGGGCTGTGTGGGGGCATAAGACCGGCATTGTCTGCATATTGGGTACGGGAGCCAACAGCGGACTTTATGACGGTAGGGAAATCGTGATGAACACACCGCCGCTGGGCTATATTCTTGGTGACGAGGGAAGTGGGGCTGCCCTTGGAAAGAGTTTCTTGAATGCCATTTTCAAGGGCTTTCTGCCGGCAGAAATGCGTGACGACTATCTTGATTGGGCCGGACTGACCTATGCCGACATCATCTCAAAAGTGTACAGAGAGCCTTTGCCCAATCGTTTTCTGGCCTCCGCAGCCCGCTATATAGTTCTGCACCTTGACAACCGGGCGTTGAGAGAGTTAGTGAAAGCCAATTTCAGGCAGTTTTTCAGACGGAATATCGTGCAGTATCACCGTTGCAGTCCGACCGTAAGCCTCGGTGCCGTGGGCAGCATTGCTTGGCATTTCCGGGAGTTGTTTTCTGAAACGGCTCGGGAAGAAGGGTATGAGCCGGCTAAAGTGATAAAGAGCCCCATTGAAGGACTTGTGCGTTTTCATGCGGAGCTTTAACCAACCTTACAAGCGACGGATGCACCAAGCATACTAACGCTTCCGAGAGCCCACTCTTGTAATTTATTGCAATTTAATCTACTAAAATTTACAAAACATTGCATTCTGGATGATGTTTGTTTGTAAAATGACGCGTTTTGCGATGATTTTGAATGCTTTTATAGCCCGAAAAGGTGCTGATTATGGCATTAAACACTCTCTAAAAAGCCTTTTGTACTGCCAATATTGCATGGGCGGTTATTCCATACTGCCGAAATGAGAGGGTGGAAGATATGTCATGGGTGTGGTGCAGAGCCTTTGCGCATTCCGTGCTTGGCTGTTGCACACTTGGTGCGGAGGCTCTGCACGGATGGTGCATAGGCCTTGCACCGAATCTTTTCGGTTGTGGAAGAAAAGGGAAGCGGCCACTATCGGATTTGCATTTCTTAACTCTTGCCGTAAAAAAGTATTAAGAATGAGCAATAAAGTATCAATGTATTTCAATTTAATGGGTTACATTTGCACCATGTAATCAGAATCACCAATCTAACTGTACAATACAATCATTAACTTACCAAATAAATTATTAAAAACCAATCATTTTACGTTTATGAAGAAAATGTTTACTTTAGCTGCTGCGTTGGTTGCAGTTTTGACCTTGAATGCTGTGACGACGAAAAAGTATGGCTTTGTCATTGATGCGAATCCGTGGAATTACGAGACCACGGCAAAGAGTACGACAGTTCTCAGTGGTGAGATTACCGTGAGTGCAACTTCCCAATGGGGAGAATACAAACTTTCCGATAAGGCCATCGACATGTCGTTATACAAAGGCTATAAGGTTGTTTATGCAGCCTATAACCCCGGTACACCGAAGGACGGCAAACAGGGAATGCAGCTGAAGATGGAGGGTACCCCCGAAACATTGAATGCCTATAAAGACCTCCCGGAGGATGCCACAGAAGTGACGGGCGACTTTAAGGGGACAGAGGGAAGTATAACCACTTTCACTTTACAGGCCAAGACTGCGGATGCTTCCATCAACATAAAGAGCGTTTCGCTCATCAAGCACGATGGGACGGAAGAAGAGATTCATTATGGCGGTGTTGCATGGGGATGCAAGCAGACCGGGGGCACCGTCTTGATTTCTCCGGCTCCCATGCCTTGTGAAATCACTTATACCGGCCAATGGGGAAGTTTGAAGCTGGCCTCTACAGACGGAAAAACCGCTACATTCGCCAAAGGCAGTGGGGAAGTGCAGGCATTTAAGATCTTGTTCTCCGAGCCGACAACGATAGATATGTGTGTCGAAGCCGACAACGACTCCAAAGGCATTGCATGGTTTAATATTCCCGTCGGTTCAACGGAGTTTGGATTTACAATCGATGAAACCACTGTGCCCGAAGATGTCGTGAACATTTACATCAAAGCCAGTAAGGCAGATGCCGTTTATCCTTCGACGGTGAAGTTTGCAAGCATTGAGTCGGTCATTACCTCTCCTACAGGTGTCGATGGCTTAAAGGCTCTCAAGAAGCCTGAACGCAAGACAGCCTACAATGTTGCCGGACAGCAGGTGGGCAAGTCGTATAAGGGCTTGGTCATCATAGATGGCAAGAAATATGTCCGTAAATGATGTTGAACAAATAAGCATATAGAAACCAAAGGGGCGGTTCTGCCCGTTGTGCGCAGGACTCCCTCTTTCAAAAAACTACAATGAGAAAAATCTTTTGTTGTCTGATGATGCTCGCTGCTTTGTCACTCTCTGCCAAAAAGGGATTTGTGCAGGTGAAAGACGGTCATTTTGTGAGAGACGGTATACCTTATTATTATGTGGGCACCAATTTTTGGTATGGTGCCATTCTCGGTTCTGAGGGGCAGGGAGGCAACCGCACCCGGCTGTGCAAAGAGCTCGACCGGATGAGGGCCATGGGAATAGACAATTTGAGGATACTTGTCGGTTCCGATGGTCAACGGGGCATAAAGACCAAGGTCGAGCCTACGTTGCAGGAGGCTCCGGGAGTCTATAACGATACGATTCTGGCCGGCCTCGACTATCTGCTCATGGAGATGGGGAAGCGGAGGATGGTGGCAGTGCTCTATCTCAACAATTCTTGGGAGTGGAGTGGGGGCTATGGCTATTATCTCGAACAGGCAGGCGAAGGCAAGGCTCCACGACCGAACGAGGACGGCTATCCGGCCTTTATGAAGTTTGTGGCCCGCTATGCCACCTGTGAGAAGGCACACCAACTGTTCTATGACTACGTGCGTTTTATCTTGTCACGAACCAACCGCTACACGGGGCTGAAATACACCGACGATCCGGCCATCATGAGTTGGCAGATAGGAAACGAGCCCCGGGCTTTTTCGACAGAAGCATTGCCGGCCTTCGAGAAGTGGCTTGCCGAGACTTCGGCCCTTATCCGCTCCCTTGACGCAAACCACCTTGTAAGCATCGGCAGTGAGGGTAGTTGGGGATGCGAAAACGACTATGGAGTGTATGAGCGCATCTGTGCTGACAAAAACATCGACTATTGCAACATCCACCTGTGGCCCTACAACTGGGGATGGGCACGGGCCGACCACTTGGTGGAAGACCTGGCCGTGAGTTGCCGGAACACCAAAGACTATATCGACCGCCATTTGGCGATATGTGCTCGGCTCAGCAAGCCGCTTGTGATGGAAGAGTTCGGCTATCCCCGCGATGGATTTTCGTTCTCCCTCTCTTCGACAACCGAAGGCCGCGACGGCTATTATAAGTATGTGTTCTCTCTCGTGGGCGACAATGCCGAGAAGGGCGGCTACTTTGCCGGCTGCAATTTCTGGGGATGGGGCGGCTTTGCAAAGCCCCGACATGAGCAGTGGGAAGTGGGCGATGATTATACCGGCGACCCCGCGCAGGAGGCACAGGGCCTCAACTCCGTGTTTGTCACGGACACGACAACCTTGCAGGTGGTGAAAGCGGAGGTGGAGAGAATGCGCCGTCTTGGGCAAAGCAAGCATAAAAGCCGGAGCCACTGGTAGGCTTGTGGAGCAGCGGAACCGTATCGGGAAGCTGACGGAAAGCCACGGATAACTCGTAAAATAAATCATTATAATATCTAATAGAAACAGCTATAAGTATGAATCACGACAGTTTTGATTTGAGGCACATGCCTTCCTTGGGTAAGGCAATGGTGCTATTGTTTATGTTGTTGCTTCCTCTGACGGCTTTTGCACAGGTCAAAGTGACCGGTACGGTCACGGATGGCAGTAGCGGAGAGCCAATCATCGGAGTGACAGTGAAAATTAAAGGGGGGGCTACGGGAGCCGTTACCGACCTTGACGGTAACTATTCCGTGAACGCCAAACCCGGACAGACTTTGGAATTTTCGTATGTCGGTTATGCCACGCTCACAGCCAAAGTGCCCGCAAGCGGCCGTCTGGATGTGACCATGAGCGAAGATGCGCAGACGCTTAACGACATTGTCGTCGTGGGCTATGGTGTGATGAAGCGTTCCGACCTCACCGGTTCGGTGGCTTCGATCAATGAAGATGCCATCAAGCAGGGTGTCAACACTTCGCTTGAGCAGGCCATGCAAGGACGCATAGCCGGTGTGCAGGTGATGCAGAACTCCGGTGCACCGGGTGGTGGCATCTCCGTGCAGATTCGCGGTATCAACACCTTGAATGGCAACGAGCCGCTGTATGTTATCGACGGTATCGCCACGAGCGGCAACACTTCGGGTAGTTCGAGTGTGCTGGCCAGTATCAACCCTTCTGACATCACCTCCATTGAGGTGCTGAAAGACGCTTCGGCCACGGCCATCTACGGTTCGCGCGCTTCCAATGGTGTGGTGATGATCACCACCAAGCGGGGACAAGACGGCAAGGCCAAAATACAGTATGAGGGGTATATCGGCTGGCAGGCCCTCCCCAAGAAACTCAGTGTGATGAACCTGCCGCAGTATGCGGAGTTCTATAATGTGCGTGCGGCCATTCAAGGCTGGGGCACCCGCGAAGACTATAAAGACCCCTCGCTGCTCACCAACGGCACCGACTGGCAGGACGAACTTTTCCAGACGGCCTTCATGCAAAACCACTCGGTGAACATCAATGGCGGTAACAAGGACATGCACTACTCATTGAGTGGCGGCTATCTCGATCAAGACGGTGTGGGTATAGGCTCGGGCTTCACCCGCGCCAGCTTCCGTGCCAACTTTGACACCAACATCACCAACTGGTTGCAGGTGGGCTTCAACACGGCATACGCCAACACGAAGCAGCTCATCACCTTTACGGAGAACAACGTGATCAACACGGCACTCAACCAGTTTCCCGATGTTGCGCCGCGCAATCCGGACGGCACGTATGGCTTCCCGAAAATCAATGATACCGGTACTTATTACAGCAACCCCATCTTTGAGGCCAACATGAAGGAGAACCGCACCAACAACTACCAGCTTGACTATAATGTCTATGCCAATATCATGCCCCTGAAAGGTTTGAGCATCCGTATAGAATATGGTGGAAACCGTGGTTGGCTGAACAATTATTACTTCACTCCGGAATATTCTTACGGGATGATCAAAAATGAATCTTTGAGCACTCGCAGAAAGAACCTGAGCAAGTACAACTCGTTCAAACAATACGCCACTTATGACTTCGAGCCGTGGAAATCGCACCGGTTCCAGATCATGGGCGGGCATGAAGCGCAGTGGGGCAACTGGGAATCGCTCTCCGGTTCCCGTAAGGGCTATATCTCAGACATCATTCATTCGCTGGATGTGGGTAATGCAACAACGGCCACCAACTCCGGCGACGATGGCACCCAATGGTCTATCGAGTCGTACTTCGGTCGTGTGAACTATAATTTGCTGGATCGTTACCTCGTTACCGCCACCCTTCGTACCGACGGTTCGTCGAGCTTCGGCAAAAACAAGCGGTGGGGATGGTTCCCCTCGGCAGCCTTGGCATGGCGTGTGAGCAATGAAGACTTCATGAAGAGTGCCAAGTGGATAGATAACTTGAAACTCCGTTTGGGATGGGGACTTGTCGGCAACCAGCAGTCGGCTTCTTTCGCCTACGGTGCAACAATGGCCAACACTTCCACAGCTTGGGGCACGGGATACTATCCGGGCAACTTTGCCAATGAGAACTTGAAGTGGGAGAGCACGCGGGCTTGGAATGTAGGTTTTGACTTGAATATCTTGAACAATCGCATCGAGTTTATCGTAGATGCTTATCTCAAAAAGACGGACAACCTCCTGATGAGAGCGGTACTGCCCTCCTACGTCATCAACAACGACTATATGGGCATGTCGTCTCCTTGGGTGAACAAGGGAAGTTTGCAGAATAAGGGTATCGAGTTTTCTTTGAATACCGTCAACATCATGACCAAGGATCTGCAATGGCGCACGGGAGCGACGCTCTCTTTCAACCGCAACAAGTTGACAGCCCTGAACAGCGAGAGCTCTACCATACCCGGAACCATCGGAACCAATACCTACACGCTTTCTGAGGTAGGTGGACCTGTAGGCCGCTTCTATGGCTACAAGGTGATCGGCATGTTCACCAAAGAGAGCGACTTCTATCAGCGGAACGCACAAGGTGAGTTCCTGCTTGATGCTTCGGGAAACAGAGTGCCCGTTGCACGACCGGTCGATACGAACAAGAATCTTCAACCCATTGCGCAGAATGGCATTTGGGTAGGAGATTATATCTATGAAGATATCAACAAGGATGGCAAGATCACGGAGGCCGACCGCACCTATATCGGCGATCCGAACCCCGATTTCACTTTCGGTCTGAACAATGTCATCACGTGGAGGAATTTTGAATTGAGTTTTTTCCTGAACGGTAGCGTGGGCGGCGACATCTACAATCTTGTGCGTCAAGACCACACGAACACACAGGGATATGGCAACAAGATGAGCGAAGTGGCCAACTACGCGCATGTGGAGCTCATCGATCCCAACGGCTCGGCCACTGACATCTCCAATGTGTATGTTCCCAATGCAAATACGGCATCGGTGCAACGCATCAGTGCGGCCGGAACAAGTCTGAATGACAACAACCGTGTGAGCGACCGTTTTGTGGAGAACGGATCCTATCTCCGTCTGAAAACATTGTCGTTGGCTTACAACCTTCCCAAGAAATGGCTCAATCCGCTGAAGATCGATTGGGTGCAGGTGTATGGAAACATTCAAAACTTGTTCACCATTTGCGGATACAACGGATACGACCCGGAGGTTGGAGCACAGGGACAGAGCGTTATCCTGCAGGGCATCGACAACTACCGCTATCCTTCGCAACGCATCTATACATTCGGCGTGAAGGTCAAATTCTAAACTTATAATTCGAGCAATGAATATGAAAAAGATAAATGTGATAATGGTGGCTGCTTTGGCAGGTCTCTCACTGTCATTGACCGGTTGTAGCGAGGAATTCCTCGACCAGAAGCCCAAAGGTCAATATACGGCCCCGACCTACTACTCCTCCGACAAGGCAGTGATGAAAGGCACCGAACCACTCTACAACCGGGCTTGGTTTAACTTCAATCGCCGGGCTTTCGTCGGTATGGGCTCCTATCGCGCCAATGATGCCTGGAATCCATACGTGAGTGCGGAGTTTGCCAAATTTCAGGTGACCGGCCTGACTGAGGACATGAGCTTGGCGTGGTCGTCACTCTATAACGTGGTGACTATGAGTAACGCCGTGTTGTATAATTTGCAGCACTACACAACCTCTGCTGTCACGGAAAGCGTGAAGAATGCGGCAGAAGGTGAGTGCTATCTCATGCGCGGCTGGGCCTACTTCTACTTGCTTCGTGGCTGGGGAGACAACATCTTGTTTGAAGACAATCAAAAGATGGTGGACAATCCTGTGCAGCCCTTGAATCCAGAAACAGACGTGCTGAAGTTCATTGTCCGCGACTTTCGTAAGGCAGTAGAGCTATTGCCCGAAACGGGGACAGACCATCATCCCTCACGCTATGCTGCCAAAGCGGCATTGGCCAAGGCGTTGTTGGCACAGAGCGGATGGTCTTCGGCAAAGGGAGACCACAGTCGTGACGACAAAATATTGCAGGAGGTGGTCACTCTCTGCGATGAGGTCATCAACTGTGGGCAGTATTCGCTGTTGCCCAACTATGAAGATCTCTTCAAGGCACAGAACAATGACAATAGCGAAACTATCCTTGCCATGCGCTGGGCAGACCCCAATACAGACGAGTGGGGGACAAGGAATGCGCTTTATTCCGATTTGGCTTTTCCTGAAGTGACCGATGTCAATGTATGGGGTGGGGCTCTTGTTGCCTCTGTGGATATGATCGATATCTATAATGAGGAGCCGGCCGACTCGGCACGTATCAACGCCACGTTCTTTACTCCCAACCATCATTACAGTTACATCAAGAAAGCAGAAGGGGGATATACCTATGCCCACAACTGGATGCAGCTGAAGAAAGGTGTACTGGGCACCAAAGCGGATGTCGCCCCTTGCAATTTGGCGCAGATGGCTTCACCGCTGAATACGTATATTCAACGTTTGGCCGATGTCTATTTGATGAAGGCCGAGGCCATTCTCGGCAACAACGCAGAGACTTCAGATGCGCAGGCACTTGCGGCTTTCAATGCTGTGCGTGTGCGTGCCGGTGTGGAGCCATACACCAAGATTACATTCAGCGACTTGATTCGTGAACGCCGCATCGAGTTCTGCATGGAGTATTGCAACTGGTGGGATATGGTGACATGGTATCGTTGGAAGCCCCAGACCATGCTTGATTTTTTCAACAACAAGCAGCATCGTGGCTTTGAAATACGCGAGAACAATCTCTTCAAGAATGCAGATGGGACATTTAGCTATCGCTGTATCCCTCCCGGAGTGAAAACATGGTACATTGCCGATTCAAAGGGGCATGTCTATTGGAATGACAAAATCACGGTATCCGAGAATGACAACACGCCGATTCAAACTGCTGCGCAGGGATATAAGTATGATTTGAACAGTCTTTTGAGAAAATATGTGCCGGGGTATCAAGCCATCACTTTGAGCGAGGCGAACATCTTTATGCCTTATCCGGAGAGTGATGTCATACAGAATCATTATTTCAATGAGGTACCGCAGGCTTACAACTTTGGCAGCGGTAAGTAATTCAAGTAAATATAATAGGATTTTCTTATGAAAAAGAATAGAAATAATATCGGAAAGAGTCTTGGGACGTTGTTGCTCCTGATGGCATTCTCTTTCGTATTTACGTCTTGCAGCGATGACGATTCGGCAGGCGGGCAACCTACGATCACCGGTGTGCGTGTGCCCGACCCGGCAAAGGCCGACAGTCTGTTTACCAAGTCGGGGGCCGGACAGCTCATTGCCATCATAGGTACCAATCTGGGCCATGCACAGAAAGTGTACATCAATGATCAGGAGGTATATTTCAATCCGACCATGAACACCGACCACAGTATCATGGTAACGATTCCTTCGGAGAAAGACGGGTTCAAACTTTCGGCTTTCAACAGCAACATCAAAGATGAGATACGGGTGGAGACAAGCCACGGCACGGCTGTGTATGCTTTCAAGATAACGGCTCCCGGTCCACAACTTCGGCGCATCGATGCCAACTATCCCCGCCAAACGGGTGACACATTGCGGCTGAACGGACTCAATCTTGTGGACATTGAGAAAATGTATATCACCGATTTGCAGTCGGCTCAGCTGGACACAACTGTGTGGAAAGAAGTGGGTGGCAAGCATGTTGACATCACCGACTATTTCAACATCAAGCAAAACCACTACCTGAATACGGCTACCAATGCCTATGAGACAAGCTCCATCGTGGGAGCTATCGTTCCGGCTGAGGCCCCTGATTCGGGTACGCTGGTCATGGAGTGTGCTGCCGGTATTACCTATGTGGGCTACTATAAAGTTCCGGGCAAGCCTGTTATCAGTTACATTTCCTCCGACATGCCGCAGATAGGCGAGACGCTGATTATCACCGGTCGTGAATTTGTTCAGGTTGAGTCTGTCACTTATGGAGATGTGACGTTGAAGCAAAGCGACTTCACCGTTTCTGCGTCTCTTGACACCATCTATGTCGATTTTAAGAAAAAGCCGACAGCCGGCAGCGGCACCACGCTCACCGTGAAGACTCCGGGCGGTTCCGTAACCTCGTCGCAGAGCTTCTATGATAGGACTACGCTCTTGACTACTTTCGACGGTGATGCTATCGACAATGGCTGGGGCCCGAATGCTATTTACGAAGACAGCGGTACGGCTGATGGGATATTTGGCCATATCAACGTAACGAACAATGGTGGAAATGGTTGGGGAACTATGATCTATTGGCGTAAAGACTGGAATGGAAATTCATTCCCCCTGTCAGCGAATATCCCCTCGACGGCTTCTGCCAAAGACATTTATCTGGCCTATAATGTCTATGACAACAATTCAGATTTCAACAGTGACACTTTCTCGGGTATGATTCGCTATCTGATTCAGCCGATAGGAGATAAGGAATACTACTATTTCATAGGAGGTAACGGAGTAGAATGGAGCGGTGTAGAAAAGCCTTGGACGTTCACGCATCCGGTTTTGGCCGACATCAACGACCGGAATCCTAAGGGCAAGTGGTATCGTGCTGTGGTCAGCCTCGACAATTTCGGATGTTTCAAAGGTCTTACCTATGCTGACATTGTGAAGCAGGGAATTAACCAGTTCCGCCTGATGGAATGCAATGAAGGGAAAAACAAGGGCAAGATTGACATCAAGGTTGACAATGTGCGCGTCATCTACATTCCTTCAAAATAAAACATTAAAAGCAACTTAGTTATGAAAACAAAGAATATTTTAAGTTTTGTGCTCTTCGCGGCTATGGCTTGGGGACTCCAAGGCTGTAGCGACAGCGACAACAGCATGGCGGCTACTGGGCTTGATGTGACGAAAGACAAAGTCTCCGTCAGCGCACTCGATTTCAACATCTCCGCATCTTCTGCCATACTGGGAGTGTCTACCGATGGCGACTGGACGGCCGCCGTGCCCGATGCGGACACTACATGGTTGAAGATTACCCCCCATGCCGGCTATGGATGGAACTATAAAGACTCGACGGCTTCCAACACCAATGCCTACATTAAGGTGACGGTGGCGACCAACAAGGCGGCTGTTCGTACTTCCACTATTACTGTCAAGGCGGGTAGCCAATCGAAAACGATTACGGTAAAGCAGAAAGGAACGGGTGTTGATCCCAACGACCCGTTTGAGAGTGCATGGAATATGATAGCCAATTTGAAGGTGGGATATAATCTTGGGAACACCCTTGACAGCAACCCCGAGGGCTCATGGTGGGATCCCGCCGGCAAGACACCGAAAGACTATGAGACTTCATGGGGGCAGCCTTATACCACTCAAGAGATGATAGACAGCATTGCCGCCAAAGGTTTCAATATCATTCGTGTGCCTGTCACGTGGGGGCCGCATTTGGATTCCAACAACAAGATTGATGAGGCTTGGATGACACGTGTGGAAGAAGTGGTAAACTATGTGTTGAAAGCCGGTTGCTATTGCGTCATCAATGTGATGCACGATACCGGCGAGAAAGGGTGGCTCTATGCTGATATGGGGGATTATGCCACTCGGACCGCGAAGTATCAGGCTGTTTGGAAACAGATTGCAGAACGTTTCAAGAACTACGGAGAAAAGCTTGTCTTTGAAAGTTTCAACGAGATTTTGAACAAGCAGCGTTCTTGGACGGCTCCTGCCGCCGGCGATGGGGCCTATCAGGCCATCAATAAGTTGCAGCAAGACTTTGTCAACACTGTGCGTGCAACGGGCGGTAACAACGAATACCGCAATCTGGCCATCACGACCTATGCCGCTACCGGCAACAAAGCTGTGGCTTTGGCTGAACTGGCTGTGCCGACGGATGTGCATCCCAGCCATATTTATCTCACGATCCACAGTTACGATCCTTATAACTTCTGTGTGAACAATGCCGGAAAGAAGGCCGACGGATCGTCATACGACTATAACATTCTGGTGTGGGATTCCGGTTGTGAGGCTGAAGTATCCAAGGTGGTCAATCAGGTAGCCAAGCGCGCCGACGAGCTTGGCATTCCATACGTCTTTGGAGAGTTTGGTGCCATTGACAATAAAAAGAATATAAATGAGCGGGTGAAGTATGCCAATTATGTAGCCGCACAATTCAAGGTTCATAACACGACAGGCCTTTGGTGGATGGGACTCTTCGACCGGAAGACACTGACGTGGACCGAACCGCAGCTTGTGAGTGCCTTGATGAAGGTCTTGAACAAATAAAAACTTAGTCAAATTTTGCATTGAAAATTAGGTGGAGGGGGCAGTCCTTCCACCTAATTCTTTTTTAGGTATTAAAGTATTATCTTTCGATAAGAAAGTATCAATCAATGTAGTTTTTTTGTTTTATCTTTGCACTCGATGAATAATCATTATCCTAAACAACAATAACTTGAAATGAAAAGACTGTGTTTGTTTTTGCAGACTTTGATAGTCGTGCTGTCTGTTGGAGCCCAGATTCGTGGAAATAATATTGTCGTAACGGTTACACCCGACCATAAAGATTGGAATTATCGCGTGGGTGAGAAAGCCGGATTTACGGTGGATGTCCGTAAGTCGGGCACGCTGCTTGAGCATGTCAAGGTCGATTATGAAGCCGGTCCGGTGCTGTTTCCCGAAGTGAAGAAACAGAATGTCGTTTTGAAAGATGGTACCATGAAGTGGACGGGCACGATGAAGCATCCCGGTTTTTATCATCTGAAAGTCATAGCCGACGTAGAAGACAGGAAGTATGAAGGACTTTGTATGGTAGGATTTTCTCCTTTGGAAATTAGAGATCATGCTAAAGAGCCTGAGGATTTTGATGTCTTTTGGCGTAGGGCGCTTGATGAAGCTCGCAAACTTGACATCAATCCGCATCGGAGGCTGTTACCCGAACGGTGTACGAAAGATGTGAATGTCTACGAAGTGGACTTTACCAACGACACTCCCAATCGGCGGGTTTACGGCATTCTTTGTATACCGGTCAAGCCGGGTAGGTATCCGGCTTTGTTGAGGGTGCCCGGTGCCGGTGTCCGTCCCTACGCCGGAGATGTCTATACAGCCTCCCGAGGAGCCGTCACTTTGGAGATAGGCATACATGGGGTGTCGGTCACTATGCCGCAAAAAGTGTACGACGATTTGGGCAATGGAGCCTTGAACGGATATTGGGAGACTAATATTGATCGGCCGGATAAGAATTATTACAAGCATGTGGTGGTAGGAGCCGTCCGTGCCGTAGATTATATTGCTTCTCTTCCCGAGTGGGACGGTCGCACGTTGGGTGTCACCGGATCGAGCCAAGGCGGTTTCCTGTCGTTGGCTGTCACCGCGTTGGACAAGCGTGTCACGTTCTATGGAGCCGTGCATGCAGCCTTGTGCGATCATCTGGCAGCTTTGAGCGGTGTGGCTCCCGGTTGGCCCCAGTATTTTATATGGAACAAGAAACCATCTGAGGCTCATTTGGCAGGTTCTCAATACTACGATGGTGTCAATTTCGCCCGGCGCATTACGGTGCCCGGATGGTTCTCTTTCGGCTATAACGACGAGGTGGTTTCGCCCAACTCTGCCTATGCTACCTATAATGCAGTCAAAGCCCCCAAGCAGCTTAGTGTCTATCCGCAGACTGCGCACTATTGGTATCAAGAGCAGTGGGACGAATGGGAGAACTGGTTGCTTGGCCGGATGAACATCAAATGACAAATGCTGTGTGGAATATGAAAAAGATAAGTATAGTTTTGGCAGCCATGCTCATGAGCGTGGGTATTGGTGCACAGACACCGGCCCGGGAGTTGGTCAAGAGATTGCAGAAGTTGCAGAAAAAAGGAATCATGCTCGGCCATCAGGACTCTCCTGTCTATGGAACGACTTGGAAATGGGACAATGGGCGATCTGATGTGCTTGAAACCGTAGGTGATTATCCTGCAGTGATGGGCTTCGACTTGGGCAAGATGGAGCTTGGCAGCGATGAAAACCTCGATGGGGTGCCGTTTGAGCGTATGCGGCGTGAAATCATCGCCCACTATCTGCGGGGTGGTATCGTCACCCTGAGTTGGCATCCGTGGAATCCTGTTACGGGAGAAAACGCTTGGGATTCTTCAGGCGAAGCCGTAAAAGACGTACTTCGTGGAGGAAGCCAGTACCGGAAATTTGAAGGTTGGCTGGAGACCGTGGCAGCGTTTATCAACTCTTTGCAGACTCCCGACGGGCAACGGATACCCGTGATATTCCGCCCATGGCACGAAATGAATGGCGGATGGTTCTGGTGGGGAGCAAAGAGCTGTACAGCCGAGGAGTATATAAACCTTTTTACATTTACTCATCACAAATTGGTAGACCAATATCGTTGCAGCAACATCGTGTGGGCTTGGTCACCCAATCTCAGCGATGTGAAAACGGAAGCTGCTTTTATGGAGCGTTATCCCGGCAACCAATATGTAGACCTCATTGGGGTGGATATCTACGAATTTGACAACAACGATACCGCTTATAGCAAGAACCTCAAAGAGACGCTTGATGTATTGGTGTCCGTGGCATCGAAAGAACATAAGCTCGCCGCTTTGACCGAGACCGGTTGTAGGGGGATAGGCAAGAAAACCGACTGGTTCATGAACACGCTTTGGCCGGTATTGCGGCAGTACAAGTTGAGTTATGTGCTCTTTTGGCGCAACGACTGGCAGAAGCCGGAAGAAGAATCTTACTTGCCGGCCACAGGTGACAAGGCTGCACCGGATTTCAAGAAGTGGGTGGATCTGAAAGAGGTCTGCATGGTCAAAGATATCAGAAAAGTCAAATAGAAGATTGAGAATAATAATATAAAAGAAATATAATCATGACAGATTTTAAGACAAGAGTACGGCAAGTTCGTGCCCGTCACGAAGAGTTGTTAGGCAGAAAGAACGAACCGTTGGAGTGTGGCAACGGCATCTACGAGAAGTATAAGTATCCCATTCTGACAGCTGAACATACGCCCTTGGAGTGGCGTTATGACTTCAACGAGAAGGACAATCCCTATTTCATGCAGCGCATCATGATGAATGCCACGCTAAACAGTGGAGCCATCAAGTGGAATGGCAAATACTTGCTGGTGGTGCGGGTGGAAGGAGCCGACCGCAAGAGCTTTTTCGCCGTGGCCGAAAGCCCCAATGGTGTAGATAACTTCCGCTTCTGGGACGAACCCATTACCATGCCCGACGATGTGGTGCCGGCGACTAATATCTACGACATGCGGCTCACAAGCCATGAAGACGGCTACATCTACGGCGTGTTCTGTGCCGAGCGGCACGACGACAGTGTGCCCGGCGATCTGAGTGCCGCCACGGCCACCGCGGCCATTGCCCGTACCAAGGACCTGGTCAACTGGGAGCGACTGCCCGACTTGAAGGCCAAGAGTCAGCAGCGCAACGTGGTGTTGCACCCCGAATTTGTCAATGGCAAGTATGCGTTTTACACCCGGCCGCAAGACGGTTTCATCGATACCGGTTCGGGAGGCGGTATCGGTTGGGCACTTGTTGATGATATCACCCATGCTGAGGTGAAAGAAGAGAAAATCATCAATCTGCGTCATTACCACACCATCATGGAAGTGAAAAACGGTGAAGGGCCCCATCCCATCAAGACCGACCGTGGCTGGTTGCATCTGGCCCATGGCGTGCGTGGGTGCGCTTCCGGGCTGCGCTATGTGCTCTATATGTACATGACGGCCCTCGACGACCCGACCCGCGTCATAGCCCGGCCGGGAGGTTATTTCCTGGTGCCGGAAGGTGAAGAATATATCGGTGATGTGATGAATGTCGTCTTTGCCAATGGCTGGATAGCCGATGAAGACGGCAAGGTGTTCATCTATTATGCTTCGTCGGACACCCGTATGCACGTAGCCACTTCCACCATCGACCGGTTGGTGGACTATTGCATGAATACTCCCGAAGACGGTTTCACCACTTCGGCCAGTGTGGAGACCATCAAGCGGCTGGTGGCCAAGAACAAGGCGATGGGGCAATGAACCGTTGCCGGCGACATCTTCAACACTTAAATTCAGAAAGCAAGTATGGCAAGTTTAAAAGAAAAAATCGGATACGGTTTCGGTGACATGTCTTCCAGCATGTTTTGGAAGATATTCTCCTATTATCTACCTATTTTTTACAGCGATGTGTTCGGTCTGTCCTTGGGGGCCACGGCCACATTGATGCTCGTCACTCGGATATGGGACACCGTGAGCGACCCTATGATGGGTGTCATAGCCGACCGCACGCACACCCGTTGGGGCAAGTATCGTCCCTATCTGCTTTTCTTTGCAGCTCCGTTTGCCATTTCCGGCGTGCTGTTGTTCACGACACCCGACTTGGGCGAAACGGGAAAGCTGGTGTGGGCATACGTCACCTACATATTGATGATGACCGTCTATACCGGCATCAATGTGCCATACGGCTCTATGCTTGGCGTGATGACCAATGATTCTGACGAGAAGACCGTCTTCTCGAGTTTTCGCATGTTCTTTGCCTACGCCGGTTCGTTCATCGCCCTGTTTGCGTGGGAGCCGCTTTGCAACTTGTTTAAGCAGCAGGGCGGCACGGAGAGTTCGGCTTGGCAGAGTGCCATGATCGTTATTGCAGTTTTCTGCTTTCTCTTATTCCTGCTCTCCTTCAAGTTGACTAAAGAACACGTGAAGGCTGAGGCCACGGCCTTGGGCTCCGACCTGTCTTCTCTGGTGCGCAATGCCCCTTGGTGGCTGTTGACCGTGGCAGCCCTCTGCACAAATCTTTTCAATACTGTGCGTGGAGCCACGGTGGCCTATTATTTCAAATATTACATCGGCGAGAATGCCAGCATCGAGTTGGGAGCCATCAGTTTCCTCTTCTTTGCCGGTCTGTTTCTGGCTGTCGGTGAGGTGTGCAACATGATAGGTGTGGTGGTGGCTGTGCCCGTCAGTCGCTGGTTGGGTAAGCGCAAGACATTTGGGTTGGCCGGCGTGTTGCTGGCCGTGTTGAGCATAGCCTTCTTTTTCGTGCCTTGCACCAATGCCGGTTTCATCCTCATGCTGTTGTTGCAGATACTCATTTCCATCTGCACGGGCATTGTGTCTCCGCTGGTGTGGAGCATGTATGCCGATGTGGCCGACTATGCGAGAGTGAAGGATGGTTCTTCCTCCACCGGACTGATATTCTCTTCGGGGTCCATGGCCCAGAAGTTTGGCGGAGCCATCGCAGGCAGTGCCGTGCTGTGGCTGTTTGCCGCTTTCGGGCTTGTGCCCAATGCCGCCTCCCAGACCGAGAGTGCCATTCTCGGCATGAAGCTCACTATGAGTTGGATTCCTGCCGCCATAGCCTTGTTGATGGTCTTCATCATGGTGGTGTATCCGCTGACCAAAAGTAAGATGAAGGAAATAGGCCGGCAGTTGGCCTCCTTGCAGCAGGTGGAAGACTGACGGTGACAACCTTGTAGAATTAAACCATAAAATGCTACTGACGTGAACAGCTTTAAACTTACTATGAGGGATGTGCTTACCAACAACATCCTTCCTTATTGGATTAACAACGTGACCGACCACGAAAACGGGGGCTTCTACGGACGCATCGATGGCTATGAGAATGTCCATCCCGAGGCCGATAAAGGAGCCGTCATGAATGCCCGCATCCTTTGGTCGTTTGCCGCATCCTACCGTGTGTTGAAGAAGCGGGAATATCTGGAAACAGCCCGGCGGGCTAAAGACTATATCGAAGCCCATTTTTTAGACAAGGAGTATGGCGGCCTGTATTGGAGTGTGGACTATAAGGGGAATCCCGTAGACACCAAAAAGCAGACCTATGCCATAGGCTTTGCCATCTATGGCTTTTCCGAATATGCACGGGCCACAGGCGACAAAGAGGCTTTGGCTATGGCTTTGTCGCTCTATGACGACATAGAGCGTCATGCCTTTGATGCCGAAAACAACGGCTATGTGGAGGCACTTACTCGTGAATGGGCACCTATAGCCGATATGCGCCTGAGCGACAAGGACGAAAATGGCAGCCGCACCATGAATACGCATCTCCATATCATAGAGCCTTACACCAATCTCTATCGTTGCATGAAAGAGATGGGAATAAGCCCTGTGGAGCATGGCACGGAGGAAGAACAAACCATGTGGCGTGTGGGCAAGTCGGCCGAAAACTTGCTTGACATCTTTATCAACAAGCTCCTGAACAAGCAAACTTACCATCTCGACCTTTTCTTTAATGATAAATGGGAAGGGAAAAGAAATGTGGAAAGTTACGGGCATGACATAGAAGCCTCATGGCTGCTCCATGAAGCGGCTCTTGTACTGGGTGACAAGAAAATGTTGCAACGGGTGGAACCGGTGGTAAGGCGTGTGGCTTTTGCTGCCGATGAGGGTCTGAGGAAAGACGGGGCCATGATCTATGAGCACTGGAAAGACACCGGCCGCCAAGACCTTCAACGCCAATGGTGGGTGGAATGTGAAACGGTCATCGGGCACATCAACCTTTACCAGCATTTCCATATAGAGGAGGCTTTGGACATAGCCGTGAGGTGTTGGAGCTTCATTCAGAAACATCTCATCGACGAACAGCACGGCGAGTGGTATTGGGCCATGCTTGAAGACGGCACCGTGGATCATGACGGCGACAAAGCCGGCTTTTGGAAATGTCCCTATCACAACAGCCGGATGTGTCTGGAGCTCATAGAGCGGGACTTTTAGTGCTTTGCCGCACACTCCGCTGACAGTTGTTGCGGGGGATGATTCTCCCTCGCTGCATGGTGGCGGCAAGAGACCGGTAGATGGCAATTATTGTCAAGTATATTCGCCATCGGTTTGCAAAAAGACTTTTTAGTAGTATCTTTGCATAGCAAGGGGAGTACATACGTGCTCCCCTTTTTTAGACCCCCAACTTCCTAAAGGGGGCTTTGCCATCTTGTTATGGGTGCAATCCGGCCCGAATGGCGTTGTGAAGGGAGCTCTTTCGGCTTGCAAGTGTGGCTCTTTTGTAAGGTTGTTCGGGCTTAGTGGAAAATGTTTTTCCGTTTTTCGGCCATTTTGAAAAACCATGTCGGGTGTACTATACTTTTAAAATACGAATTTCAGTAAAGCTTTTTCTCGATTTGAATAGGTTTCGCACTATAGGTGGAGTTCTTGGCATGGAGGGTAAGGAAGGCCGGGCAGCCTTGTCGTCTCTTATAGTCGGTGATTGGGACAGCCTTTAACGGATGGCAGGTGTATCGGAATGCATATTCGTTGGAGAACGTGCGATTTGGCCTGTAAATATTTGGAGTATCGGAATACATTGTGTATTTTTGTAAAAAATAAGAATTTATTTGTTTATCCCACATTATAGAGAGACGCATGGTAAAGTACAACATTACGGAAATAAAGGAAAAGGAAGCGGCTTATCGAACATTGGTGAGTCCGAAGGTGATGGATGAAATGAAAGGGAAAATACTTGATATCATTCTCATCAAGAAACGATATAAAGACAAGGACTATTCGGCTAAAAAACTGGCGGAAGAACTTGGCACGAATACGCGCTATGTTTCTGCCGTGGTCAATGTGAAATTTCACATGAACTATACGTCGTTTGTCAACAAATTCAGGATAGAGGAGGCCATGAGCATCTTGACAGACAGCCGTTATCGGAAGCTGAATATGGAAGATGTGTCTGACATGGTGGGCTTCTCAAACAGACAAAGTTTCTATGCGTCTTTTTATAAGTTCAATGGGTGTACGCCGAGGGAGTATAAACTGCGAAATGCAATGGAAGCCCCGCAGCAGGCCAAGCACAGAGGGAGAAAGACGAAGAGTGAAGAGTAAGAAGAGGACATGAACAAAGAGTTTTTTCCGTTTGCAGATGAGCGGTTTGCCGATTTGCAGATGCTGCGTTATGCTCTAAGAGGTTTTGAGGGGCTTACCTTAAGACAAAAGATGTACATATATTGTCTTTCAGAGGCTACATTGTATGGTCGGGATATCACCTTCGACCAGCAGGGAAAGTACAATCTGGACATTCGCAAGGTGCTGGAAGCCGTGTATGTTAATTATGAAGGTGATCGGAAACTGAAAAATTTTGTCGGGTTGGAAACCTATCTGAAGCGTGTGTGGTTTTCGAGCGGCATATACCATCACTATGGTTGTGAAAAGTTGGAGCCCGGGTTTGATCCCGATTTTTTGAAGACCGAAATAGGCAAACTCCATGCCGGTCAGCTTTCCTTATTGCAGTCGGAATCGCCGGAATCATTATGCGACAGACTATTTCCCATTATTTTCGATCCGGAGGTGCTACCCAAACGGGTGAATCTGGCCGATGGAGACGATCTCGTGTTGACCTCGGCCTGCAACTTTTATGAAGGCGTTGACCAGAAAGAAGTCGAAACTTTCTATGCGCAGAAGAAGAACGATGTGCTCCGCCCGGGTGTTCCGGAAAGTGAATTTCCGGAACAGACAGACCTCGGACAGCCTTCTTGGGGGCTCAACTCGAAGCTCGTCAAGGAGCATGGTTCAATCAAAGAATGCACGTGGAAAGAACACGGCATGTATGGAAAAGCCATCAGCAAGATTATTTATTGGTTGGACAAAAGTTTGCAGTATGCCGAAAACGACCGACAAAAGGAGGTCATCAACCATTTGATAGCGTTCTACCACTCGGGCGATTTGACGGATTTTGACACCTATTCCATAGCCTGGGTAAGGCAGCAGGATGGGATGGTTGATTTTATCAATGGTTTTATAGAGGTGTACGGTGACCCATTGGGCCTTAAAGGCACATGGGAGGGCATCGTGGAATACAAGGACATGGAGGCCACGAAGCGCACACAGTGTATTTCCTCAAACGCACAATGGTTTGAAGACCATTCTCCGGTGGATGAGCGTTTTAAGAAACGTGTTGTGACGGGAGTGGTTGCCCACGTAGTGTGTGCTGCCATGCTTGGCGGAGACGAATATCCGGCTTCGGCTATAGGCATCAACCTGCCCAATGCCGATTGGATAAGGGCAAGGTATGGAAGCAAGAGCGTGACCATTGGTAATTTGACAGAGGCTTACAATCAAGTGGCCAAGGGAAACGGATTCCTTGATGAGTTTGTCATTGATGCCTCAACCCGTTGTTTGATAGAGAAATATGGCGACATTTGCGATGAGTTGCATACAGACTTGCACGAATGTCTTGGGCATGGCAGCGGACAACTCCTGCCGGGCACCGACCCGGATGCGCTGAAGGCCTACGGAAGTACAATAGAGGAAGCCAGAGCCGACTTATTCGGACTATATTACATGGCTGATGACAAGGTGTTGGAACTCGGACTTGTGCCTGACGGCGAAGCTTATAAAAGTCAATACTATTCTTATCTGATGAACGGGCTGCTGACCCAACTGGTAAGAATCAAGCAAGGCGACAAGATAGAGGAGGCGCACATGCGTAACAGGGCGCTCATTGCCCGATGGACATTGGCCTATGCAGACGGTGCTATTGAGCTGGTGTGCGAACAGGACGGCAAGGCCGCAAATGGCAGGAGAACCTATTTGAAAGTGAATGACTATGCGAAATTGCGCACCTTGTTTGGCGAATTGTTGCGGGAAATTCAGCGCATTAAGAGCGAGGGAGACTATGAAGCGGCCCGAAGGCTTGTGGAGGGGTATGCCATTGACATTGATGCGGACTTGCATAGAGAGATATTGTCCCGATATGCCAAACTGAATATCGCTCCTTACAAAGGATTTATCAATCCACGGTTGACCCTGAAGAGAAACGAACGTGGGGAGATCGTCGACGTGGAAGTCGATTACTCGGAAGGCTATGCCCACCAAATGTTGCGCTATTCGCACGATTACGGAACGTTATAAGGAAGAAGTATGACAGAAAAAATACATGAAACGGTGAAAACCATCAAGCAGTCGTTTAGACTGATGATGAACGGAGTAGCCTCAAGCTCCATGCGTGAAAAAGGGGTTGTCTATAAACTCAACTGGGGTGTACCGCTGACCAATCTGCAAGAGATGGCCACCAGCTATGGCAAGAACTACGAGTTGGCCATTGAACTGTGGAAAGAGGATATTCGTGAATGTAAAATAATGGCGACCTATATCATGCCACCGGAAAAGATGCTTCCCGACATGATAGATGTTTGGATGGAAAAAGTCACGACACAGGAGATTGCGGAAATCCTTGTGTTAAATCTTCTTCAACACGTAGATAGTGCTCCGGTGTTGGCTTATCAGTGGATTGCATCGGATGACATACTGCGCCAAATCACGGGCTATCATCTGCTTTCACGCTTGTTTATGAAAAAACAGGAGGCTAACGAGAGGGGGATAAACGAGTTTGTAGACCATGCGGCGACCGCTCTTCAAAGTGATCATGTGGGGCTTAAACATGCTGCTGCAAATTGTGTGTACCGATTTATGGATTTAGGCGATGCCTACGAAAAGGTTGCACAAAGTGCTTTGGGAGCCCTTATTTAACTAAAGTTCTCTTTCTACAGACGGGGCTTTGAAAATGGGACGATCTCTTTTAATCCCTATTGAGTGGGATTTCTCCAAAGGTATATTGCAAAGTGGAAAACCAAAAGCCGGGCGAATGAAAAGGCCATGAAATGGGTTTGCAGTAGACTTTTAACACTTGACATGTTGGCAGATTCGGAAAAAATGCTTAGCTTTGTCTTTATCATAGTTGTTCTTTAAATGGTTGAAAACTTGTCATTTAGCGAGGCAAAAGTATAGATTCTTATCGAATGACTGTTACTTTTTATCTCCCCCCATCTTTTATATGGTGGAAAACTTAAATTGGAAAGTTATGAACATTAACACAGGTATCAAGCAAGCTGCAATCTTAGCCATCGGCATCATTGCGCTTGGATGTTGCATCAAGTCGGGCTTGGATGGCTTGGCAGGTAAAGACCGTAAGGTCGTGGTGAAGGGCTTGTCAGAGAAAGAAGTCGAGGCTGACAAGGTGACGTGGCCTATCCTTTCAAAGGAAATAGGCAACGACTTACCCGAACTCTATCAGAAAATTAATACTACAACGCATGTCATTAGACATTTCTTGATAGCCAATGGCGTGAAAACAAGTGAAATCAGCGTGAATGCTCCTGTCGTCATTGACCTCAATGCCGAGCGGTATGGTGACAACAGGCAGCCTTATCGCTACAATATCACGTCTATTATCACGGTTACATCTAACAATGTGAAGCTTGTGCGTAGTATCATTGCCCGTCAGGGCGAACTTCTCCAAAAAGGTGTCGCTATCGTAGATGGCGGTTACGACAACCCTGTGAAGTATGAGTATGTCGCCTTTCGCAAGATGAAACCCAAGATGATGCAGGAGGCGATAGAGAATGCCGAACAGACAGCCAGACAGTTTGCCGAGAACAGCAAGAGTAAACTCGATAAGATCATGAATGCCGACCAAGGCCAGTTCTCGATAGAAGACCGAGACTCGAACACGCCTTATATTAAAAAGGTGAGGGTGGTCACTACTGTCACTTATTCGTTGAAGGACTAACCCCGGCAAACAGATATTTTCTTTAGAATGTGGAGGGGGGCGAACGCAAGTATTGGCCCTCCTCCGCATTCTCTTTGTTTGTGGAAATTACCATTCTTCAGTTTTGGCAGAAGTAACGGAAGAGCCTCTTTAGAAGGTATGGGATAGAGGCTGTTGGGGGGATTTGAAAGGATTAGGTGTTTCCCTTGTTGATGCAAAGATAATATTTTTAGATCGAGATGCCGATGCGGAGTAATAAATGTAAATATTCCGAAGTACCGGCAATGGTTACCTTATTTGCGCCAAATGTTGGAGATGAGCGTAGCCACGGAAGTGGATATTCCGGCCAGTGAAAACCAGTAGGTGGTGCTCGTGCTGATTTCGGATGCCCCTTTCTTCACCTCGTTGGGTTCCACGTACACCACGTCGTTTTGCTGGAGATAGTAGTAAGGGTCGTTGAGCACATTGGCATCATTGAGGTTGAAGCGATGAACCACCTTGGCCCCCGTAGCGTCTTCGCGGATGAGCATTACGTTGTCGCGGCGGCCGTAGATGGTTAGGTCGCCGGCTTGGGCGATGGCCTCAAGGATGCTGATTTTCTCAGTGGGCACGGTGATGGACTTCGGATTAGCCACTTCTCCCGTCACGGTGACCACATAGTTTTGCATCTTCACCGTCACCATGGCTCCGGCATCCTTGGTGAAGTAGGGTGCTATCTTGTCCATGATGCGCTCTTCGGCTTGCCTGACGGTGAGTCCGCTCAGTGCTATCTTGCCTACCACGGGAAACTGAATGTTGCCTTCGTTGTCTACGAGGTAGAGCTGTGTGCTGTTGCTCGCGTAGGAAGTGGCGGTGGTGCCTGTGGTGGTTTGCACGTTGAGGTTGAAGAGGTCCGACGCGCGCGGATCAAGCGCGTGTACGGTGATCTGCAGATAGTCTTTGGGCATGATGTGCGCATCGAATGGACGCTTCGAGCCCGTAAGATCAGCCTCATCTGCGTTTTGGAAATAGGCTACCTGCTTGGCAAACTCGGCTGATTTACACGCGCCGAGCGACAGTAGTGCTATGGCTATGAGGAGCAAGATTGACAGTTTCTTCATTGGTGAATATATTTGCTTTGCAAAAATAGCATAACTTTTGCAGAGTGCAAAATTTTTGGGGTGGAAAAGTGGGAAATGCCCGTCAATCCCCGCCTGTGGAGCGGCTGTCGGTCCCCTTTCTTCCTCCATCGCTCGGCGCCGCTTCCCCTTCCGCCCTTGCTGTGGGGCGTATAAAACTTTACGACCGCATTCGCTTGCGCGCAACGAAAAATATTCGTACCTTTGCAGCAGATTTGATCCTCGGAAGGAGACGCCGGATATTGCTGCAGCTCTCAGCAGGATAGTGCGACAACGAATATGAATTGCTTGATTCTTATTATCGCCGGACTATGCGGACGTGGGCTCACATGCTGTCCGGGCGATGCCCAAGGGGCGCAAATCTTTCTCCACAAACTGGTCTTTCCCGGTGTTTTTCCACCATCGTCCTTGTTTTTTTCCGGCGGTGGAAAGTAAAGATTGTATCAATTTTGTAATCACATAAAATCATTTTATCATGACAGAATTCAGACCCATGCGGCGCAAGCGCCAGCAGTTGTCGGAACAGGAATGTATGGAAATCTTGGAAAAAGCCACCTCCGGTGTGCTCAGTGTGCTGGGCGATGGCGGTTATCCCTACGGCGTGCCCATCAGTTATGTGGTGGCTGGCGGCAAACTCTATTTCCATTCGGCCCTGAAGGGGCATAAGGTGGATGCCGTGCGCGGCTGCGACAAGGCCTCGTTCACGGTGATAGACCGCGACGACGTGAAGCCGAAGGAGTTTACGACTTACTTTCGGAGTGTCGTCTGTTTCGGCAGGGTGCGGCTGATAGAAGACGATGCGGAGAAGCTGGACACCCTCCGCAAGCTCGGCGAGCGCTACAATCTCGGCGACGAGGAGGGCATCAGGCACGAGATAGACAAGGACTTCTCCCATCTCGTGATGCTCGAGTTTGCCATCGAGCACCTTTCCGGAAAGGAGGCCATCGAACTCGTGCGGATGAAGCGAGCCAAATGACAAACGAAAAACGGAGTCTCCAAGGCGGAGGCTCCGTTTCCTGTTTATGTTGTAGGTCGCTCGTTTAGAGGTTGCGGCCGTGGCAGTTTTTGAACTTTTTGCCCGAACCGCAGGGGCATGGGTCGTTGGGCCGTGGCATGGCTTCTTTCACGATGGGCTGGTGATGGGGCCGGCCACCTGTGGCACGCGTGTCTTGATTGGCAGCCTGCTGTTGGGCTCGACGGGCCTCTTCAAGATCGTCTTTCTGCTCCATGTAGCGTTGGCTGCGCTCCTCGGGTGCGGCTTCCTGCACCTGCTGCTGCATCTCGGGTATCTGTCCACGCATGAGGATGGAGGCCGTGCGGTTGTTCATCTCGTCGATCATGGCATCCCAAAGTTTGGCACTCTCGAGCTTGAAGATGAGCAACGGATCTTTCTGCTCGTAGGAAGCGTTCTGCACGGAGTGGCGCAACTCGTCGAGCTGGCGCAGGTTCTCCTTCCAACAGTCATCGATGATGTGAAGCATGATGACCTTCTCAAATTGCTTCACCACCGATTTGGCCTCCGAGTCGTAGGCTTCTTTGAGGTTGCAGCCGATGTTGTAGACGCGCTTTCCATCGGTGATGGGCACCATGATACGCTCGTAGATGGCTCCTTGATTTTCATACACCTCTTTTATGATAGGCCAGGCCACGCTCTGTATGCGGTCGGTCTTACGCTTAAACACGGCCATCGTCTCTTGGAACACGCGCTCCTCGAGATCGGCCTTGGCGGTGGAGATGAACTCGTCTTCACTGAATGGCACTTCCATGGCCAGCACCTTGAGGAACTGCTCCTTGGCTCCCTCGTAGTCGTTGTTCTCGATGATGTTGACCACGCGGTCCCAGATGATGTTGGTAATATCCATGCCGATGCGCTCACCCATGAGGGCGTGACGGCGCTTCTCGTAGATCACGGTGCGCTGTTTGTTCATCACGTCGTCGTATTCGAGCAGGTGTTTACGGATGCCGAAGTTATTTTCCTCTACCTTCTTCTGTGCGCGCTCAATGGAATTGGATATCATCGAACTCTCAATGCGTTCGCCATCTTCAAATCCGAGACGGTCCATCACTTTGGCGATGCGCTCGCTGCCGAAAAGGCGCATGAGCTTGTCTTCGAGCGAAACGTAGAATACGGAGGACCCCGGGTCGCCTTGACGGCCTGCACGACCGCGCAACTGGCGGTCTACACGGCGGCTCTCATGGCGCTCGGTGCCGATGATGGCAAGTCCACCGGCAGCCTTCACCTCAGGTGAGAGCTTGATGTCGGTACCGCGTCCGGCCATGTTGGTAGCGATGGTCACGGCACCCAACCCGTTGGTGGAGCGTCCGGCCTCGGCTACGATGTCGGCTTCCTTTTGGTGGAGTTTGGCATTGAGCACCTGGTGAGGTATCTTGCGCATACTCAGCATCTTGCTCAGCAGTTCGGATATTTCCACTGAAGTAGTGCCCACGAGGCTTGGACGACCACTGTTGCGCATGGCTTCAATCTCCTCGATCACGGCATTGTATTTCTCGCGCTGGGTCTTGTAGACACGGTCTTCCTGATCGTTGCGGGCAATGGGGCGGTTGGTGGGAATCTCCACCACATCGAGTTTATAGATGTCCCAGAACTCGCCGGCCTCGGTGGATGCCGTACCGGTCATACCGGCCAGCTTGTGATACATGCGGAAGTAGTTTTGCAGTGTGATGGTGGCAAAGGTCTGCGTGGCAGCCTCCACTTTCACATGCTCTTTAGCCTCAATGGCCTGATGCAGTCCGTCGCTCCACCGGCGGCCCTCCATGATACGGCCCGTCTGTTCGTCTACGATTTTCACCTCGTCGTTCATCACCACATATTCATCGTCCTTGTTGAACATGGTGTAGGCCTTGAGCAACTGTTGCAGGGTGTGTACGCGCTCGCTCTGCACGGCATAGTAGCTTAGCATCTCGTCTTTGCGGTCAAGGCGTTCCTGATCACTCAGGCCGGTTTCTGCTTCAAGTGCGGAGAGCTGCGAGGTGATGTCGGGCAACACGAAGAGGTTTTTGTCGTTCACCTGCTTGGCCAACCACTCGGTTCCCTTGTCGGTGAGGTCGCAGGAGTTGAGCTTCTCGTCCACCACGAAGTAGAGTGGTTCCACGGCCTTTGGCATCTCACGGTTGTTATTGGCCATGTAGTATTCCTCCGTTTTGAGCATACCGGCTTTGATTCCTTCTTCCGAGAGATACTTGATGAGCGGCTTGTTCTTGGGCAAACACTTGAACGAACGGTAGAGGGCGAGGAATCCCTCGTCAAGCATCTTTTGGTCTTTCTTCTCGTTGCCCTCCTTGATTTTACTGCGGGCTTCGGCCAAAAATTCCGTAGCCAGTTTGCGCTGTACCTCGTAGAGGCGTTCCACGAGGGGCTGGTATTCCTCAAACATCTGGTCGTCGCCTTTGGGCACGGGACCGGAGATAATGAGCGGCGTGCGGGCATCGTCGATGAGTACGGAGTCTACCTCGTCGACGATGGCGTAGTTGTGTTGCCGCTGCACGAGGTCGGCAGGCGACACGGCCATGTTGTCGCGCAGATAGTCGAAGCCGAACTCATTGTTGGTGCCGAAGGTGATGTCGGCCTGATAGGCGCGACGGCGAGCCTCGGAGTTAGGTTGGTGCTTGTCGATACAGTCCACCGACAGTCCGTTGAACTCATAGAGCGGGCCCATCCACTCGGAGTCGCGCTTGGCCAGATAGTCGTTCACCGTTACCACATGCACGCCGTTGCCCGTAAGAGCGTTGAGAAACACAGGCAACGTGGCCACAAGGGTTTTACCTTCACCCGTTGCCATTTCGGCGATTTTGCCCTGATGGAGCACCACGCCTCCGAAGAGTTGCACGTCGTAGTGCACCATTTCCCATTTCAGGTCATTGCCGCCTGCCGTCCAGTGGTTGTGATAGATGGCCTTATCGCCGTCGATGGTGATGAAGTCCTTGGCCGGATCAGCCGCCAGTTCGCGATCGAAGTCGGTGGCAGTGACCACTGTTTCCTCATTTTCGGCAAAGCGGCGAGCCGTATCTTTTACGATGGCGAAAGCCGTGGGCATCACCTCGTTGAGTGCTTTCTCGTAGATGTCAAGTGCCTCTTTCTCCAATTTGTCTATCTGGTTGAATATCTCTTCGCGTTCGTCGATGGGTGTGTCTTCGATGGTAGCCTTGAGTTTGGAGATCTTGTCTTTCTGTTCTTTGGCCGACTGCTGCACGTATTGCTGTATTTCTTTGGTCTTGGCGCGTAGTTGGTCATTGCTCAACGCCTTGATTTCGGGATATTTCTTCTTCACCTCTTCCACGAAAGGCTGAATGAGTTTCATGTCACGAGACGACTTGTCTCCGAATAGACTTTTTAATATTTTACTGAAATTCATGTTTTGTTTGTCTTTTTGTTTTTATTCGATATTGCCCGTAGGGCAGAAATCATGGATTACGCATTTCTTTCGAATAGAGCCCAAACGGCTCTTGTGTCATCGGGCCCTCGAATAAAAACAAAAGCCTTACAGTCTGCGATCAATAACGATGCCTCTCCCTCAGCGGGGCAGGTCTTCGTGACCGCAGGCTGTAAAGCCTCTTCGGTGGCACGGAAAAAAGCCGTGCCAGTGATGTGTTTCAGTTCGTGAGGACCATTAAGATCGGCCTGCTTGAGGGCTTTGATGATGGTCAGGAGATCTTCTTCTAGTGCTTTGGCTTCTGGTTGACCGATAATTTGCTCGGCCGAGAGGTCACCCAACGCCAATTTGAGTGCCGACCGGTAGGTCTGCGCTTCGACACCTGTTGCAGCGAGTACAACGAGCAGGGCTGTGATATATCGGTTCATCATCGGTCGGTGAGCTCTATTTGTTGTCGGTGTGTACATTGCACAATGCCCCTACCCAGCAAAATGAATGCCAAAACGATGATGCCCTCAGCGTATTCTTGGAGCATGTAGCCCAAAATACCGGCAACAACCATCCCTGTCCAGACATACCAATAGCGATGGATGTGCCCTTTGCGCAGTTGTTTTATCACAGGGTATAGATATATGGTGTTCAGCGGGTTAAGCAACAATATCTGCAAGTTGAGTCTCACTGTGGGGTGCTGCGAGAACACCATAGCCAACAAGACGATTCCTGCCAATCCTGAAACCAGCATGAGCTGGAGGTCAAGCCACCAGAAGTTTAACTTCTTTTTGCGTTCCCATACGGTCAGCAGTGCCACGATGGCGGCCAAAGCGAGGAAAGCGTCGAGTGGAGTGATGCGGTCGGCGAAGGTTTCGGAGCCGCTCTCCACGGCTATTTGCTGTGCTGGAATGAGCCATACAGTAGTGTCTACCAGTCCGACGACGGCATAGCCCGGCATCGTACGGCGCACGGCGTCAAAGTCCCTGCGCAAGTTGTCGGGTAGAAACTCCTGCTCCCCATAGGTCGTCGGGCTGTCGGCTTTGAGCCCGAGAAGCAAGTCATTGCCGAAACGCGCCCAGCGATGGTTACCGTTGTGTGCGTGGATGAGTTGTCTCCATGAGGGATAGATCGCCCCGGCAGGTGGTTCTTCCATGTGTCGTGTGCCGGCCGACGCATGAGTATCAGCTACACCGAGCAGGATACCCGCGTCGAGATGGTTGAGCACCATATCGCGAGCCCGCGTCGTACAGTTGTCGTAAAAATAGTTGTAGCGGTATGTCCTGTTCTCGGGCAAATAGTTTTCGTTGATGGCGTTGACGATGCGGAGCTTCTCGGTTGGTGAGAGATGCAGCCGCTGTTCCACCACCCAGCGCCCCTCGGAGGCATATTCGGCAATGAAATCGCTGGTGGACACGATGCCCATAGAGTAGTCGGTGAGACCAAACACGAAGCGCAGAATGAAATGGTTCTGGCGAAACGAGAAGATACCGTAATTCACTACGATGTCTTGTCCGTGGGCACGATCGTTTATACGCAGTGCCGTGTGCCCGTAATAGGAGTACACTTCCTGCCCCGGTCCACAGGTGAGCAGACCGATGTCGAGCGAGTCGAGCCATCCGTCAGGGGCCGATGCTCCTTTGGAAGCGTTCGGTACAGCTGTCGCATTGCCTTCTTCGACAGAGGCGGCAGCACCCGAAACCGGTGTAGGAACGGCTGCGTCGACCGTCGTAAAAGAGGTTAAAATCACGACGGAGAATGCGCCGAAAAGATGTTTAAAACGTTTCACGATGCAAAAATAACTTATATTTCTGACTTATCATGCTATTATCTCGAAAAAAATCAATAAATTTGCAGCCGTCTTATGCCGCATTGGCGCGCGTGACACCGTCTAATAGAAATACGTTAAGCAGATGAAAAAGATATTGGCAACTGCCTCGTTGGTTGTATTGGTTACAAGTTCGTTTGCCCAAAGCGGCACGAATTCTCCTTATAGCCAGTACGGCCTTGGTGAGCTGAGCGACCAGACAAGTGGCTTCAATCGCGGTATGAACGGGTTGGGACTGGGCTTTCGCGAGCACAATCAGGTGAACTACATCAACCCTGCTTCCTATTCTGCGCTCGATTCGCTGAGTTTCATCTTTGATATGGGTATTTCCGGGCAGCTTACCAACTTTAAGGAGAATAGCCGCAAGGTGAATGCCAAGAACGCCGATCTCGAATATGTGCAAGCCGGTTTCCGTGCTGCTCGTCACTTGGGCGTGAGTTTCGGTGTGTTGCCTTTCACCAATGTGGGCTACGACTATTCTTTTTCGGGCACGGTGAATGGCGATGCCAACAACACGACCTACACCAATGAGTATTCTGGCAGCGGTGGCCTGCATCAGGTATATCTCGGTTTCGGCTGGGAACCTTTTAAGGGTTTTGCTTTCGGTGCCAACGCTTCTTATCTATGGGGTAACTACACTCGCACAGTAAACAATGTTTTCAGCGGTTCTTCATCCACCAATCTCATGCGCATCTATACGGCCGACATGCGCAGCTACAAGTTCGATTTCGGTCTTCAATACACTTTGCCCTTGAGTAAGAAAGACCGGTTGACGCTTGGTCTCACCTACAGTCCGGGCCACGACATAGGTGGCGAACCGAGAGTGGTGGTGCGTTCCTACACTGTTACTTCATCGTCGCAGATGTCTGTTATCGGGGCCGACACGCTCGGCGGTGCCTCGCTCAGCCATAAGATTCCTCATATATTCGGAGCCGGTTTTGCCTTCAACCACCAGAATCGGTGGAAAGTGGGCGTGGACTACAGCTTACAGAAGTGGTCCTCTTTAGAAGCTCCGATCTATGAGTCATACACCTATACCATGAGGAGCGGCTTCTACAAAGACCGCAGTAAGCTCACTGCCGGTGGCGAGTTCTGTAACAATCCCATGGGACGCCGCTTCTTCGACCGCATCCGCTACCGTGTCGGGGCAAGCTACGCTACACCTTATTATACTATCAATGGACAGGATGGCCCCAAGGAAATTTCCGTCAGTGCCGGTTTCGGCATTCCCATCATCAACTCGGCCAACAACCGCTCCATTCTCAACATCAGCGGACAGTGGGTGAACCGTTCGGCCGACGGACTCATCAAGGAGAACACTTTCCGCATCAACATCGGACTCACGTTCAATGAGCGTTGGTTCATGAAGTGGAAGGTGGATTGAGCATGGACAGGCAGAGGGGGATCATCCGTAAGATATTGCAGTCGTGGGCCGATAGCCTTAGATTGTGGTCGCTGCTTCCGGCTGTTGCGGGCATTCTGTTGTTGGGTGCGTGCGAAGAGCAGGTGGAACACACGGCTCCTGCCATCTATGCTCGCGACTCGGTGGCGCTGATGACCAGTTATGGTGTGAACACACTCATCTCCGACTCCGGGGTTATTAAATACCGCATCGTAACCGAGCGGTGGGAAATCAACCCCAACCGTAATCCATCGCGCTGGGTGTTCGACAAGGGAGTGTTTCTCACGCAGTTTGACGAGAAGTTTCACGTCAACTCCTACATCCAATGCGATACGGCCTACTACTTTGACCAGAAGAAGCTTTGGGAATTGCGGGGCCGGGTGCGCATCCTTACTAAGGACGGCCTCCGCTTCTCAAGTGAAGAACTCTTTTGGAACGAGCTCGATCACGAACTCTATTCGCATCGCTATTCTCGGCTGGTGACCCCCGAACGTACCCTTGAAGGCACCTATTTCCGAAGCAATGACACCATGACACGCTACTATGTGAGCAACTCGAAAGGGTCGTTCGAGAAAGGAGACCTGAGCGGCGAGCGCGACACCATGTGCAGTCAGCCCGATACAGTGAAGGCCCTTGTGCGCCCACAGACCACGCCACGCAGCAAGAATACCTCCATACCATTAACACACTAACCGGCACCCCTTCAACGACTGATGACAGAAACCATTGATATACCACTCATTGTCGGCATCCTTGTGACGATGCTCCTCTCCGCCTATTTCAGCGGCATGGAGATCGCGTTTGTCTCCAGCAACCGTATGCTGGCTGAGGTAGACAAGGGACGGTATGGCTTTTCCCAACGGTTCATCTCTATTTTCTACAATCATCCCAACGGCTTCGTTTCCACGATGCTTGTGGGCAACAATATCGTGCTTGTGGTCTATGGCATTCTCATAGCCCGACTGTTCGATAATACCATCTTCCGCGGCCTTGACCCGGCCTTTACTGTCCCGGCCGACACGCTGCTCTCCACCTTCGTCATCCTCTTTACGGGGGAGTTTCTTCCTAAAACCTTGTTCAAAAGCAACCCCAATACGTTGTTGGCCGTCTTTGCCCTGCCGGCTTATGTGTTTTATATCATGCTTTGGCCCATCGCCCGGTTGGCCACCTTCCTCTCGAAGATGTGCTTGCGCTTTTTGGGTATTCGCATGGAACAGGGAAGCGATGACGAGGGATTCTCCAAAGTAGACCTTGACTACCTCGTCTCTTCCAGTATCGATAGTGCTCGCAGCGACGATGAGATAGAAGACGAAGTGAAGATTTTCCAGAACGCTCTTGACTTTTCCGATACAAAGGTACGCGACTGCATGGTGCCCCGCACTGAGATCAACGCCATTGAGGAGAATGCGCCGCTTGAGGATCTTCGGCAGCTCTTTATTGAGAGCGGCAACTCCAAGATTATCGTTTATCGTGAAGACATCGACCACATCATCGGTTACATACACTCCTCAGAGATGTTTCGCAACCCTCGCCGGTGGATAGACCACGTGCGCACCATGCCTTTTGTGCCTGAGACCATGGCGGCGCAGAAGCTCATGAAGATATTCATGCAGCAGAAGAAAACTCTCGGTGTGGTGGTCGATGAGTTTGGCGGCACGAGCGGCATCGTGGCACTCGAAGACATCGTAGAGGAGATTTTCGGTGACATCGAAGACGAGCACGACAGTGACAAGTACATCGCCAAGCGCACCGATGATGGTGACTACGTGCTCTCAGCACGTTTGGAGATAGATAAAATCAATGAGATGTTCGACCTCGGACTGCCTGAAAGCGACGATTATATGACCCTCGGCGGACTCATCCTACACGACTATCAGAGTTTTCCCAAACTCAACGAAATCGTGAAGATAGGTTCTTACGACATCAAGATACTCAAGGCTTCAATGACGAAAATAGAGCTGGTGAAATTACACAAAACCACTTGACGGCTGTAAAAACAGCTCTTTACCACATTTTTTACTCGAAAAATGACGCTATTTGCATTTTTATTAGTATTTTTGTGGACAATTTGCGGTACTCCATCCCTCTCTCCATCTGTGGATTGCGACTGCATTGGGAGGATGCCGTAACGGTATTCCGCCCTGTGAAAACATGAGAAAACAGAATAAATAAATATCAATAAAAAACAACAGAAAAGTAATGGCAGCATTAGGAAAAATCAGAAGTAGAGGGCTGATACTGATTTGCATTATCGGTTTCGGTCTCTTCGCGTTCATCGCTGAGGAGTTGTTCCGTTCGTGCGAAAGTTCACGCAACGACCAGCGGCAGCAGGTAGGCGAGGTGTTAGGTGAGAAAATCAGCGTGCAGGATTTCCAGAAACTCCTTGACGAGTATCAGGAAGTCATTAAGATGCAACAAGGCACCGAGACCCTCTCAGAGGAACAACTCAATCAGGTGAAAGATATGGTTTGGAACACTTATGTGCAATCCAAACTTGTGGAGAAAGAAGCTAAGGAACTCGGACTCACCGTGACCGACACCGAGCTTCAGGATGTGCTGAAGGCAGGAACCAATCCCATGCTTCTTCAGACACCATTCGTGAACCAGCAGACCGGCCGTTTCGATGCCGCTTCCCTGCAAAAGTTTTTGGCAGATTTTAAGGCCAACAAGGCCGCCGTCAATCCGCAAATGCAGGAGCAGTATCAGAAGATATACAATTATTGGACTTTCATTGAGAAGACTCTGCGCCAACAGCTGCTCGCGCAGAAGTATCAGGGCCTGCTTGCCCATTGCTTTCTTTCCAACCCTGTAGAGGCAAAGATGGCTTTCGAGGATGAGAATCAGGAGAGCCAAATCAACTTGGCCGCTTTCCCTTATTCCGATATCGCCGACAATAAGGTGACTGTGGAGGAGAGTGATCTCAAGGCTAAGTACGACCAACTCAAGGCTCGTTTCTATCAGCCCATGGAGAGCCGTGACATCAAGTATGTAGACATTGAGGTGTCCGCTTCCCCGGTCGACCGTGCCGCCTTGCAGAAAGAGTTCGCCGGCTATCGCACCCAACTTGCTGCCGCTGCTGATCCCGCAGAGGTGGTGCGCAAGAGCGGTTCGCTTGTTGAGTATATCGGTGTGCCGGTTCCCCGGCAGTTCTTCCCGCAGGATGTGGCTGCACAGTTTGACAGCATGGCCGTGGGCGTTACTTCCGCCGTGAAGGAAAGTACACTTGACAACTCGCTTACTATCGTGCGCCTGCTCGGCAAGGTATCGCTGCCTGACTCTGTGCAGTTTCGCTCCATCCAGATTGGTGGTGAAACGGCTGCTAAGGCTTCGGCTACGGCTGACTCCGTTTATACAGCTTTGCAGGGTGGTGCAGACTTCGAGGCATTGGCCAAGAAGTATGGACAGACTGGTGCAAAGACTTGGGCCACGGCTCAGCAGCTCGTGGGATCGCTCATGCAGAGCAACACACCCGACCAGAAGAGTATGGTGAATGCCGTGCGTAATGGTGAGGTCAACAAGTATAATCTCGTAAAACTCACTCAAGGCAGTATCATCGTGCAGGTAACCGCTCGTAAGGCTTTCAGTGAAAACTACACCGCTGCTGTCATCAAGAAGACCAACGACTTCTCAAAAGACACCTACCGTACAGCCTACAACAAGTTTGCCAGCTTCGTGAGTGCCAACAGCACTGGGGCCGACATCGAGAAGAATGCCGAGAAAGCCGGCTACCGTTTGCAGACACTCAACGACATGACCACTTCTACTCACAATGTGGCCAATATTCATTCTACCCGCGAGGCTCTCAAGTGGATATTTGAAGCTAAAGAGGGGGAGGTGTCTCCGATGTACGAGTGTGGTGACAACAACCATCTGCTCGTTGTTGTTCTTGACAAGATACATAATGCCGGCTATCGCGACATGAACGACGCGCAGGTAAAGGAGATGCTTAAGGCCGAGGTTATCCGCGACAAGAAAGCCGAGCAACTCATGGCCAAAGTTAAGGGCGTGACCGGCATTAGTGCTGCCAAAGCCAAGGGTGCTAAAGTGAGCATGGTCAATCAGGTGACCTTTGCCGCCCCCGTCTTCGTTCCTCTTACGGGAGCCAGTGAGCCTGCCCTATCGGGTGCTGTGGCTGCTACCAAGAAAGGACAGTTCTCTACCCATGCCGTGAAAGGTGCTGCTGGTGTTTACCTTTTCCAGGTAACAGGGCGCACCATGCGTCCAGGCAAGTTTGACGACAAGGCGCAGGAAGCTAAGCTCGCACAGCGTGCTATGCAGTATGCAGGTAATTACATGAACGAGCTCTACCTCAATGGCAACGTGGTAGACAACCGCTATTTGTTCTTCTAAACCGTGCCTTGCACGTGGTAACTGATACATCTTCAGCTCAATAGAAAACTCCCGAGTTGCTTATACAGCTCGGGAGTCTTTTATTTCCTGTCCTCATCCTGAGACCTCTGCAAAACCTCATATAGATAGCGAAATCATAAATATAACTCATTGATTATCAATAGTAACTTTTAGGTGTAAAAAGACTTTTGCAGAGGTCTCATCCTATCAATGTATTAGGAGGAAGCGACAGTCATTCCAAGAGGAAGTCGGTCAGGCGGTGGCAGTCTATGCCTTCCAGTCCGAGCAGGAAACGTTTTTTGTCCATTCCTCCTGCATAGCCCGTAAGACTTTCGTCCGTGCCCACCACGCGATGGCAGGGCACTATTAGGCTCACAGGATTGTGTCCCACAGCCCCGCCCACGGCCCGGGCTGACATGAGACCACCCGTTGAGGCGATGCCGATGAGCTTGGCCAAATGGCGGTAGGTGGTCACCCGTCCATGGGGAATGCGAAGTAATTCTGTCCACACGTGTTGGCGAAACGGGGACCCTATGAGGTGGAGTGGGGGGGTAAAATCAGGTGTTTTTCCGCTGAAATAGTTGTCGAGCCAGCGGCGAGTGTCGTCGAACACGGGTAGTTTGTATTCGCTGTGCTTGGGATCCAGACCGGCGGCGAAGTAGCGTTGCCCGTCAAACCAAAGTCCTGTAAGTGCTTCACCGTCTGAGGCAAGGGTGATGTTTCCAAGTGGCGACCGGTAGTGTGAAGTGTAGTGCATGTCTTGAAGGGATTTAGGGTGATTCGGTTTTGCCGAGTGGCACGTGGCCTCCCGTGTCACGATAACGTGCAAACAGATGTTTTAGTATGCGTTAGGTACAGAACATACAAGTTAAAGGGAGTTAAAGTCCAAGCGACCTCGACTCCCTTCGTATGTTGAAATAGTGATGTAGATATGTCATTTCTTGCCGTAGATGATGCCGATGTTGACTAGCATCCACGGTGCTTGCAGATATTTCGGGATGAGCCCCGTCCGCTCCACATTAGCGATATAGTGTATCTCGTTGATACCCTCGGCCTGAAGCTGGGTGACAAACTCCTCCATCTTTCCATAAAGCCGTTTGCGCACGAAGAGGTCTTGGAAAGCAAAGCTGCCCCCTTTCTTCACCACGCGCAGGGCTTCGCGGATGAGTTGTCGCTTGTCAGGCTGGGTGCTCACCTCGTGGAACACGAAGTTGCTCACGACCGCGTCAAATGTTTCGTCGGCAAAGTCGAGCTTCGCGGCATCACCTTTCTCGAAACGGGTGCGTCCGCCTACACCCTCTAAGGCAGCGTTGTGCTCACATTGGCTCTTGGCATAGCCCCATCCGAAGCCCCAATAGTCAATGCCCGTCACTTGCGCCTCGGGATAGGTTTTGGCGCACCGTATGCTCAGGGCTGCCGACCCGCAACCGATGTCGAGCAGCGTCCCGTGCCCATCCCAGTCAAGATGGTCTATCAAAAAGTCGTGTATCTTGGGCATCAGCCGTCCGCCCTCAAACGAAAATTCGCGGTGGCAGAGGTGCATGTAGACCGTCATGGACAGCGTGACGGCTGCCGCCAGTCCCATGATAATGGTCACAGCCACCAATCGGGGCCATACAAACGAAGCGGTGAAAAGCAGCAGGAGTGCTGCCGAGGCACTATAGAGCATACGCAGCAGCGGGATGGGTATCCAGTTGCCATAGTTGGGTTTCTGTTGTTCCATAATCTTTTTCCGTTAATGGGTTTTGCGCCTCCGGCCCTGCCTTCGTGCGCAGTGCCGGACTGTGGCGATTTCGGCACAAAGATAGTCCGATTCTCCCACTCCCGCAATACTCAAAAGTAGTGATTTTTCAAACACCCTCCATCCGGTTTCGGGTGCCGATGGCGGAAAAGGGGAAATGCCGATGTGCGGACGGTGAAGGATGTCACGGAAACGCGATTCCGCCCTTGCGTGAGCGCAAAATCGTAAAAAAGCACTTGAAATGGCAGAATAATTGGCCGAAAGTTTGATTTGTTCCAACTATTTCTTATATTTGGGCAACCGCTCATAATAGATTTTATCAGACGATATGCGCATCAGACAAATAGACCATTTCGTGCTCACCACCCATTCGCTGGCCGACTGCCTGCACTTCTATGTCGGCGTGCTCGGGATGCTCCACGAGGAGCATGGCGGGCATCATGCGTTGCTTTTCGGCACGCAGAAAATCAATGTACACACCGCGAAAGGCGAATTTCAGCCGGCTGCGCAGTGTCCCGAATACGGGTCGCAGGACTTCTGTCTCGTGACGGACGACGCTTTGCAGACCGTGGAGGAGGAAATCCGCCGGGCGGGTTGGCCCGTGGAATTGGGGCCGGTGACGCGCCACGGGGCGATGGGAGAGATGGAAAGCCTCTATCTGCGCGATCCCGACGGCAATCTTGTGGAACTGGCTCACTATCGGGAATAGCGGCTGCGGAATCTTTCAATGCAAAAGTAAAGGTTCTTAAAAAGGATATGTCCAAACAGACATATCCTTTTGTTTGTAGTCGATAGGGGAATCGAACCCCTATGCCAAGATTGAGAATCTTGTATCCTAACCATTAGATGAATCGACCATAGTTGTTGCATCTGTAGAAAAGTTCTGCCTGGCGGAAGGAGGGGGATTCGAACCCCCGGTACGGTAACCCGCACGGCAGTTTAGCAAACTGCTGGTTTCAGCCACTCACCCATCCTTCCATGGGATTGCAATCCGATTGCCAAGCATTATTTCTCAAATGCGGTGCAAAGGTAGTAGTTTTATTTTGTTCTGCCAAATTTTTACACCGATATTTTGGTCTTTTTGTTAAAAAACGGAGGAAATGAAGTGTGTCTTTGATGGAAAGGCTTTCACCTCGAAGTGGAACTTAATTCATTCTACATATCCGAATCCCAATTTGGGAGGGATGGCGTTGCATGTATTGGTATAATGTCATAGGCTCATCTATCACTTTTTTGTGAATGCTGGAAGCGTTGAGCATGTGGAGATTACCATTTCTCCAAACGGCCAAGCCGATGTGCGATGTGTCAAGTCCCCGCTTGTTGGTTAGTATAACGATGATGTCACCGTCCCTGATTGCTATCCGAATCAATTTTTGATTGGCAAGTAGTGCTTTGGGTATGTATCGATACCGCTGTCCGTTAATATCTTGTTCGAGGTTGCGGATGCCTGCGAGCCATTCCGGGTGCGCATAGAGCATCTTATACGATGAAGTATGTGTCGTCATGTAATCTACCCGAATGGTCTGTATGGCAGTGAAAGGAGGGGTGGGGGATTGTATGTCCTTGACAATTTGTTCTTTTTGGTTGTCGTTAATCCAAGTCGTAAAGTAGTGTTGCCGTTTGGTGTATTCTACCTTTCCACCTATATATCTAATGTAACATAATTGGTCGCAGAAGGAATGAAACGACGTGTCTCCCCGCTGTGCACAGCGGGCCAAGGCCAGTGCTTGCTCTACAAATGTGGTGCAGTCCAGTTCTCGTAAGTTTACAACGAGGCGTTCTTTTTCTGCTCTATCCAATGTGCCTCCCACGTATGGAGTACCAATAAATTGATATCCGAAATGGAGCAGCCATGAAACCGGTGGCCGGCTGAAACGGCGTGCTGCGGCAAGCATCTTCTCCACGCGTATGCTGTCGGTCGGGCGATAGCTGATGTCGTGTGAGTGTAAGAGGGGAGTAGTACTTTTCGGAATGGAGGCCTGCCCGTTGAAAACAGTTTTAGTTTGTGCCTTTGTATATGAGTGAATGCCGTTCATGCCATTTGAACGGCATATATTCAATAGCGAAATAGATAAAAAGAATGTAAGGAGGATTTTCATCATTCAAGTATATTGGATATGTGTTATCATTGTGCGATAGGTGAAACCAAGAAGCTGGAGCTATTTCTTCCGGCCAAAGTTTACACCTACGTAGAAGTTGAGCGAACCAAAGAAGTTATTGGTTGAGAATTGATCTTTGCTGTAATTATAGGAATGAAGTATAGCACTGGCTCCGGCATACCAATGTGTATTGTTCCACACGAGTCCGAATCGGCCGATACCATCCATGTTGAAATTGTGAATATTGAAGTCTCGGTGAGTCTCGTTCTTATCTTTTTCCATATCTCCTTTTGACACTTTGTAACCTATTGCAGCTGAAAGACTTGCATTGAACAGCCAATTTCGTGCAAACACCCAGTTGTAGGAATAGCCTCCCGACACCGAAATATCCGTATAGGTCACTTTGCCGAAGAGCAGTCCGTTGTCTATTTCCACCTCGTCGGTCTGGTTACTGAGCTTGTCATCCAGCAGTTTGTCAAGTTTGTCCCAGTCGATATTGAGTGAATGGCGCGTATATCCGATGCCCATAAGTGCGGAGCCTGCTGAGCGACGTTGCACTGTCGACTGGCTATAAGCTGCGGGATAAGAGAATTTTTTGTGGTTGAAGATATAATAAAGGTTGAAACCCTTGATGCTTGCTTTAAATCCGTCAAAGGACATATTCTTGAGCGGTGAAGTATCAATATCTTCTCCTAAATACATTCGCCTGATTTTATAATCGTTACCCGTTTCCCGCCAAAAGAAATCTAATCCGAGCAAACTGCTATACAAACTCAAGTCATACTCTCTCTTTGACGAATGGCGTGAACTTGCATTAAGGTGATTGACATCAATCGTGTAGCCCAGAAAGACCCACCGCCAACCTATATATGGCCCGATGCGATAGGACATCTCGGGAGCAAATGTAATGCTTTGACCCTGTTTGGATGTCAGTCTATACACTTCGTAAGTGTTAGTGTTCTGAATCAGGGCCGTAAAATTATATCGCTGAGGTTCGATATAGGCAGTGTCGGGATTGTTGAATTCTTTAAAGAACCCTGTGAAGACATCACCTATGCGGTGGAAGAGATCCCTTTTCCGTGGTTTTACGGTTGAGTCTGCGTCAATAACCGACGGTTGAGACACAGGCTTTAGAGGATATCCTTCCAGCACCGTTCCTTCTTCTGCAGCCCGACAAGGGACAATGGAAAAGACAAAGAACATTGTTACTATGAAGCACCCGACATGTTTCATCCTTTTATTTAATCTCGTGTCTTGTCTTCTTGACAGAATCATTCTTAGTTTTTCCACAATATGCGGTCAAGCACCCAGTTGGTAGGAGTGGCAGAGATGCTGGTGCAGTCACAATGTCCATACCCTTGCAAGTCTTCTATGACAGCTCTGATGATAGGCAACTGAACGTAGGAGGGATTGGGAACATTGATACTTGTTTTGCCCTCACTGGTGACCAGTTGTATTGGGTCGTAGTTGAACACCGAAAAAGACAGAGTGCCTTTAGTACCAATAATTTCGATGCGGTCTTCCTCTGCACTTCTATGACCTACGAAGCACCAGCTGCCACTGCCCGTGATACCGCTCTCGAAGAAAAAGCAAGCCGATATGGTGTCTTCAGCCTGATAGAGACGGGCTCGGTTGGCAGGATAGCCGTGGGCACGCGTAATGATGCCGAAATAGTCTTGCAACAAGTCTATCTGATGGGGGGCCAGATCATAAAAGTACCCGCCACCCGAAATGTCGGGGCGCAGTCTCCAGGGTTGGGCGTCACCTTTTTGCAAATCAATGTCACGCGGGGGAACAGAAAATCTCACTTGAACGTTTATCACTTCTCCGATGGTTCCATTTTGCAGTATTTTCTTCACCCGTTGAAAATAGGGAAGATACCGGCGATAGTAGGCCACGAAACAGGGTATGCCCGTTTCTTCACTGATGCGGTTGATACGTACACAGTCCATGTAGCTTGCCGCCAACGGCTTCTCCACATATACCGGTTTGCCGGCTCTCATAGCCATGATGGCAAAGGTGGCATGGCTTGAAGGAGGGGTGGCGATATAGATGGCGTTCACAGTCGGGTCGTCGATAAGCTTCTGAGCGTCTGTGTACCATTTCCTCACATGGTGACGCTCTGCATACGAACGTGCCCGCCGTTCACTGCGGCTCATCACCGCCTCTATGTGTGAACCCGGCACTTCATTGAATGCCGGTCCTGATTTCTTTTCTGTCACTTCACCGCATCCGATGAAGCCCCAACTGATTTCTTTCATTATTTCCTTTTTAGTATCATAGCCTTACTTGTTTTGCTCCATTACCTTGTTGATTTCATCTATGTAGTCAAGCAGTTCTTCGCGTCCGGTGCGTTTCTCAGCCGAAGTGATGAAATAGGGTGGCAGTTCTTCCCACCTGTCTTGGAGCGATGTCATCCAACGGGCTGCGTTTGCCTTTGCTTTCACAGGACCTAATTTGTCGGCTTTTGTAAAGACGATAGCAAACGGAACATTGCTTTCGCCAAGCCAATCTATAAACTTACGGTCTATTTTCTGCGGGTCGAGCCGTATATCGATCAGTACAAATACATTGGCAAGCTGTTTGCGTTGCAGAATATATCCCGCAATCATTTGTTCCAGTTGCTTCAACACGGTTTTGCTCCGTTTGGCAAATCCGTAGCCCGGCAGGTCTACAAGATACCATTCATTGTTGATGATAAAATGGTTGATGAGCAAGGTTTTGCCCGGTGTAGCTGAGGTTTTGGCTAGTCCCTTATGGTTGCAAAGCATGTTGATCAGACTCGATTTGCCCACGTTTGAACGGCCGATAAAAGCATATTCGAGCCTGTCGTCTTTGGGGCACATACTGACGCGTGGTGCCGATATTATAAATTCAGACTTCTTGATTTCCATAATGATGTGAATAAACCGGAGGAAAACAATCCCCCCTGATACATATTTATATTGATATTTTTCTTATCCCTCTATTTCACTCAATTCCAACCAGCGCATACTCTTTTCGTCAAGTTCGTCCTTGAGCAGTGGCAGGCGTTTACTTTTTTCTGTTAAGTCCTCAACGGAGAGAGTTCCGCTACACAGTTCTTCTTCCAGTCGTCGTTGCTCTGTTTCAAGTGAGGCTATGGCTTTTTCAAGCTGTTCAAACTCATATTTCTCCTTGTAAGTCATGCGGCGCCGACCGTTGCCGTTGTTCTCACGTTTTCTTGAGGTCTCTCCATTGTTTTTGGGGTTGCCATTATGTGAACGTGACACATCTTTGTTTTGTGCTTCCTCCCGTGATTGCATCGCAAGCCATTCCCGGTATTGTGTGTAGTTGCCGGGGAAGTCTTTTATTTCCCCTTCGCCTTTGAAAACCAACAAGTGATCCACCACCTTATCCATGAAATAACGGTCATGACTGACGACAATCACACAACCGGGGAAGTCTTGCAGGTATTCTTCCAGCACCTGAAGTGTCTGAATGTCGAGGTCATTGGTCGGCTCGTCCAGCACGAGGAAGTTGGGATTGCGCATCAACACCGTACAGAGATATAGTTTGCGACGTTCCCCTCCCGACAGTTTGTAGACATAATTTTGTTGCTGTTGCTGGTTGAACATGAAGTATTGTAGAAATTGTCGCGCTGTCATGTGGCGGCCTCTCCCCAGATCGATATAGTCGGCAATGTCTGTAATTATGTCTATCACCCGTTGGTCGTCCCGAAACTTTAGTCCCTCTTGCGAAAAGTAACCGAACTTTACGGTGTCTCCAATGTCAAACCGTCCGCTATCGGGCGTGACAGTCCCCAAGAGCATTTTGATGAAGGTAGACTTCCCTGTCCCATTGTTTCCCACAATTCCCATTTTCTCAAAGCGTGCGAAGTTGTAGTAGAAGTCACGCAGGATGACTTTCGATCCCAAAGCCTCGTCATCGAACGTTTTCGATACGTATTGGCATTCGAAAATCTTCGAACCGATATACACGTTGCTCGCCTTCAGTCGGAGCTGCCGTTCTTCGATGCGTTGTTTGGCCACGCGCTCCAAGTCATAGAAAGCCTCTTCGCGATAGCGTGCCTTGTGCCCGCGTGCCTGCGGCATACGGCGCATCCACTCCAACTCTGTGCGATAGAGATTGTTGGCATGTTGTATCTCTGCCCGCAGATTGTCGATTCGCTCCTGCCGTTTCTCTAGATAGTAGGCATAGTTGCCCCGATAGGTATAAATCGTTTGGTTGTCAAGTTCAAGGATGAGATTGCACACCCTGTCGAGGAAAAAGCGGTCGTGGGTCACCATGAGCAGCGTCTTGTTTCCCCGTGCCAGATAGCTCTCCAGCCATTCTATCATGTCCAGATCGAGGTGGTTGGTAGGCTCGTCGAGGATGAGAAAGTCCGGTTCGGTGATAAGTACATTGGCTAGGGCCACTCGTTTCTGTTGCCCGCCACTCAACTGTCCCATTGGTTGCTCCATGTCATTGATGTGAAGTTGGGTCAATATCTGTTTGGCACGGAGTAGTCTTTCCGGTTCGCCTTGATGATTGAAGCAGGCGTCGAGCACACTTTCTTCTGGGTCAAAGGCCGGTGTCTGTTCCAGGTAACCCACCCGCAAGTCGCGCCGGTAGACGATGCTGCCACTGTCGTAGCCCTCTCGGTCGGTGAGTATGGAGAGCAACGTTGATTTGCCTGTGCCGTTGCGTGCGATGAGCCCCACTTTCTGTCCTTCGGCTATTGAGAACGAGATGTCGCGGAACAGCACGTCGGCTCCGAAACTCTTCGTTAGATTTTGTACATCAAGATAGGGTATCTGGTTGGCCATATATTTCTTTTTTGTTTGCAAAAATACGGAAAAAATTTGGTAGTACCGAATAAAATCCCTACATTTGCACACGTTTTAATACAACTATACGGTGTTTCCGTTCGCGAAACATTCTTTTCACATTAGATTTTTTATACCATATAACTTATATATGTATAGTAAAGACGAATTATTATCGAAGGATATCTCCGAATTGGAGCATATCGCCAAAGATCTTGATGCAGTATTCAATGCCGGTGACGACAAAGAAAAGTTAGCCTATTCCATTCTTGACAAACAAGCCGAAGAGGAGGGTAGCAGCCATCCTTTGACAGGTCTCCGCCGTAAGCGTACACGCATTGCCAAGCGCGAAGACCGCGTCTATTCTGTGAAAGGCACCGATGGAGAGAATTTCGATGTCATGAAAAATCAGGTTACAGGCCCCGGGGTGAAAGAACAACCTCTCTTTAAAGACGAACCTGCCCTTTCCAAGGAACAGCCGGAAGAGGCGAAGGCTGAAGCTCCTGTTGTTTTTCCGAAACACCGCGGGCGCAAAAGCAAGGCCGAACTTGCTGCCATTGCTGCTGCCGAAGCTGCTGCCAAAGAAAAAGAACCTGCCGTGGAAGAACAACATCCGGAAACTCCGGCTGCGGATGTAAAGGCTGTGGCTGCGGAAGATGAAAAGGCCGACAAGTCGGCAGCGGATTTCATTCCCGAGGCGGAGTTTGCCACAGGTAGTCAGACAGAGGCCCAACCCGACAATGACTTGTTGGCCAAACTCCAGGAAAAAATCAACGCCCATAATGAGGTGGCCGAGGAAAAGTCTGATTCCGCAGCCTCCGGTGTGTGGGAAGGTGATCCCAATGATGGGACCGATTTTATCCCCATCGTCGACCTGCCTATCGAAGACCAGAGTGCCGTGCAGACTTACGACATGTTCGACCGGCCCATGATGATGGCCGCACCGCAGGTTCCAGCCTATCGTCCCGCTGTGGAAGAGAGAGGCCCCCAATACGATTTCTCCAATATTATTACCGGCAACGGTGTGCTTGAGGTGATGCCCGATGGATATGGTTTCCTGCGCTCCAGCGACTACAACTATCTTTCTTCGCCCGATGACATTTATGTGGCCAACACCTTCATTCGTCGCTATGGTTTGAAAACGGGCGATGTGGTGCAGTGCCATGTGCGCCCGCCGCACGAGGGGGAAAAGTATTTCCCGCTCACCGACATTGACAAAATCAACGGACGTGTGCCTGCCGAGGTGCGCGACCGGATTCCTTTCGAGCATCTCACTCCGCTTTTCCCCGAAGAGAAATTCACCCTTTGTGGCGACCGTGAAACCACCAATCTCTCCACCCGCATCGTCGATTTATTCTCGCCCATCGGTAAAGGCCAGCGTGCGCTCATCGTAGCCCAGCCCAAGACGGGTAAGACCATTTTGATGAAGGATATTGCCAATGCCATTGCAGCCAACCATCCCGAGGCCTATCTCATGATGTTGCTCATTGACGAGCGTCCGGAGGAAGTAACCGATATGGCCCGCACGGTCAATGCGGAAGTCATTGCTTCCACTTTCGATGAGCCTGCCGAGCGCCACGTGAAGATTGCCGGCATTGTGCTTGAGAAGGCGAAACGCATGGTGGAATGCGGGCACGATGTCGTCATTTTCCTTGATTCCATCACCCGTTTGGCCCGTGCCTACAATACGGTTGCGCCTGCCAGTGGGAAGGTGCTCACCGGCGGTGTCGATGCCAATGCCCTGCAAAAGCCCAAACGCTTCTTTGGTGCGGCCCGCAACATCGAGGGCGGAGGGTCGCTCACCATCATTGCTACAGCTCTCATTGACACCGGTTCGAAGATGGATGAGGTGATTTTTGAAGAGTTCAAGGGCACGGGCAACATGGAGTTGCAGCTCGATCGCTCGCTCTCCAACAAGCGTATCTTCCCGGCCGTCAACCTTGTGGCTTCAAGCACGCGTCGCGATGATTTGCTGCAAGACAAGACCACACTCGACCGCATGTGGATTTTGCGCAAGTATATCAGTGATATGAATCCGATAGAGGCCATGAACAGTATTCACGACCGTATGGTGCGTACACACAACAACGAAGAGTTTCTGCTGTCAATGAATTCATAGGCGCTGGGCCATTGTTGCCATTGTGGCACGGAAGATTATTATAGCGAAAGGGGAGGGGCCGGCTTTTAGAGTCGGTTCCTCCCCTTTTTTCGTCCTATGGGCAGGATATTCCGGTCCTGTCGGTGATGATTGGAAAAATTAACATTCCTTTTGAAAGAAATCGAAATAGCCTTACATAATTTTCTTCCTCAAAAGTATAGTGTCGTTGTCTGTGCGTCCCGAAAAGTCAAACTTCCTGCTTTTCTGATGTTGCGGAGCCCGAATGAGCATGTCAAACGGGCACACTTGAAAGCTGATTTGGTCCAACTTGCAAGCTCGTTTAGCCCGGATGGAGAGCCCGTTCTGGCCCTTTGCCACTTGAAAGTAGTGACGGAAATAAAAAAAGGAAACACCTGCGTGCTTCCTTTGCCGATGCAAAGATACGACATGAAAAGCCAAAATGCAAATCAATGGCGAAAATATTTGTCAAAGTATGGCCTGTAGTATTCACCAAGCGGAATCGGATTTTTTCTTGCTTCTATGGTGCAGGATGTTAATGGATTTGTCATGCCAATACTTTTCCTTCTCTTTTTTATATGCATTGATTTACGGAATTATTTTGTGATGTGCAAATCCTGTGAATGAAATAGAGAGAAAACAACCCAATTAGCAGAATTAGGTGCGATGTATGGGGGGCTTCTTTCTCGACTTGTCGTCCGTTTTCAGATGCCGGTGGGAAAGAGCTTTAGCCGGTCGATACCTCTTGTACGCCTCTGGTTGAAATTCTGCAGGCCTGCTCATAAAGGTTGCCGTAATGCTCCATCCGGGTAAAATTTGTCTTTCTTTGTATCGCTATGTACAATAAAAGTATTTCCAAGAGCAGAGTCTCAAGGGTCTTACCTAATTTTGTAGATGAACTTTTAATGGCATTTCTGCAGATTTCCGTCTATTGGTTGAGTGGTTCTGATGTCATTCGCTTTGAGCACTATAAAACTGCAGGTTATCAGTTGCTTAACCAGATTCTGAGACCTCTGCAAAACCTCATATAGATAGCGAAATCATAAATATAACTCATTGATTATCAATAGTAACTTTTAGGTGTAAAAAGACTTTTGCAGAGGTCTCATTCTGCTAGTTGTATATTGTTAATTAAGCCGCTCATTCCCCAATGATTACGTACGAATCAACAGGGTGTTGAATGAGAAATAATCTCTAAAAATGTTGGGGAAATCACTTACAAATCAATTATACATTCACTGTAAAGGTTTGGAAAATTAGTATACCGTAGGTGTTTTTTTTGCTATTTTTACATTTATTAATCTATATTTCTTTTTAAAGATAGTGGAATTATGTACCTTTGCAGCAAAAATAAATCCTATCCAAGGTAAATAAAGGTAAATATACGATATAAAATGTACGGGTAGAAGACCTTGCACATTGCATTCTAAAATATTTGTCAGAGAGTAATCAGAAAATGCCAACAAGCATACTCTTTCACAATTTAAAAGTTCTATAGGTACACTATTTATAAATAATATTACAACAAATGACTAAAGAACAGAACATTTTGGCGGCTTATATGAAGCCGAAGATTGAAACTATACATGTCTTTATGGACAGTATGCTGTTAGAAAAATCCTACCCGGGAGACCACCATAAGGGAAACCATAAATCTGGACCTTCAGAAGAGTCAAGTGAAGGAGCCAAGAGCTCTTTCTTCTTCCGTGATGACGAAGATGAGGCACTTGATTGGGAAGACTAAGGTAAAATGACAATTAAAATTATCACAATGAATATCAAGTTATCATATCACTGGGCTGCGGCAGTTCTCCTGGCAGTAGCCACCAGTTGTTCGAATAATGATATAACAACGGAGAATGGTACAAAACCGACTACTGGCAAAAATGAAACAAAACAGATAAGTTTCATCGCCGGAAATGAAAAAACACGCACATCGCTAAACTATGACACCAGCGACTTTTACTGGGAAGATGGCGACAAGATCTATGTAAAAGACGATGACAACACTTTCCAGCACAGCAGCAATTCTGTATCAGGTACTAAGGTGCCAAACTTCAAGTTCATGATGCCCGGTAAATACACCCGGAGCAGTTACACTGTGTACTATCCCGGGAAGAACGGTACCGACAACAAGGTAACGATAGCCTCCTCTCAGATTCAGAATGGGCCTGATAACACGCTTCATTTCGATACGGTGGGAGATTGCGGAACGGGAATAGCAACCCTCCAAAACGGGCAATATAAGTTCACGCTTAATCACTCGGCTGCATATCTTTGTTTCAAGCCTACTTATGACCATCCCCTTACAAGCACTTATATAACAAAGATAGAAGTGACGGCCGACAAGAATATTGCCGGTGACTATACGCTTGGCGAAGATGGCAAACTCAATGGTACGGGCTCCAGTAAAATCATAACGCTTACGCCCAAACTCAATGGTACAGATGGTCTCCCTATGCAGAATAGTGAAGATGGCAAAAGTTGTGCTGCTGGGCGGATGTTTATGGTTATCATGCCGGGTAAGTATGAGTTCACTATAAAATATTATATAACGGATACAGAAACAAAGGTTTCGGGTGTCATAACAAAAAAGTTCAAGTCATTCGAGTACACGGCAAATGGTTACTATGACATGCCTGCCACACTGACCATGAGGGCTTACGAAGACGATTACTACACATGGGATGCCAAGAAGGATTATTGGTATAATCACAAGGACGACCAGCCAAAGGGTAGTAATTATCCTACCGAAACAGATGTCGAACGCTGGTTTAATGGAATCAAATTCCCGACAGCTGCCAGCAACAGTGCCAAGGACTGTCCGAATGCCAATGAACTTACATGGTACTGCATGAAAGGTGATCCACACTGGGACAATACAACGCTTTGGACCGTCTGGAAACATTTGTACACAGGAGGAATGTGGTTTAAGAAAAAAAATGTAATTATTTCAGACTGTGGAATATCCCCTACTAAATTCACGGAGGAATCTGTTGATGGAAAAAAACGTGCTACTACAAAGACTTGGGACTCTCCTGTTCCACCCAGCAATAAATTTCCTAAGAAAGGAACGCCTAATAAGCTCAGTGACTATTTCTTCCTACCTGCTATGGGGAACTATGCAGGTGGAAAACTCAAGGAATTCCGTGAATATGGATACTATTGGACAAAAACTCCGGAGCCGTACTTTGATGGAAGAGCTTACAACCTGTTTTTCAATGACAAGGAAGCTGGTTTAAGCAACATTAGCGACCGAGAAAATGGATATAAGTTGTGGACTTCTCAATAGTTTCTTAATCCTATACAAATAGCCAGGTGTGCGGACTGGGATATTCCATGTCCGCACACCTGTTGTCGTTTTAAATGTTATTTTATATTAGAGAAAGTACAAAAAAACTCAAGGAATATGCCTGTGAGGATTTCCCTTGACGCAATGTTAATTGTAGATGGGCCGAGCTATGTGGAGACGGTCATTGACGAAATATGTCATTAGCCTAGATTCGGGATAAGTAAGTTGTCAAAAAGTTGGTAATCTCGCAGATTTTGGTACCTTCATATTTGGACATCAACAAGTTACAAAATTAGCAAGCGATGATTATCAAATACAAAATTAGCAAGCGATGATTATCAAATACAAAAGCTTCCATTTTGTTTAAAGAAACTACAAAATCAGCATTGTAAATAATTTTTGCAAAGAATTTGATGTTGAGATTGGAAAAATAGAGTTGTCATAGCCTGGCAGAGGCAAATGTCGCAAGCGTAAGTGGCAGATGAACAGCGTGTAAATAATGACGGTTCTGATTTGTTTCCATTTCAATGACTTCAGAATTTTCTTCAGAATTTTCAAGCATTACGATCTGTTCCATGTCAAGCTGCATTTGAATTGCAATAAGTGTAGCGAGGTTGTTGGCCTTCATGCGCCAATAAGAAGCTTATCGGTGCGAATTAAATGCACACTAAATTAATTCTACCAACCAATAAAACAAGCATTCTCGCGAGATGGCGGTGTGCTGTTTACTTCATTTTATAAACCTGTGGCTTTTCCTTAAAAGTTTCTTAAATTATCAGGGTTGTCAGACTTTTTAATATAATTTATGCTCTATAATTCGACCGCCCCACGATAATTCAGTACTTTTGCGCTGAATTATGAATTAACGTAGAAAAAATAATTACTATGGCAGAAGCTATTGATATTCGTGAACTGAATGTACGGATTGAGCAACAAAGCCGGTTTGTAACCAACCTTGTGACGGGGATGAACCGCGTGATAGTGGGGCAGAAGCATTTGGTGGATTCGCTCCTTATCGGATTGTTGAGTGATGGTCATATCCTGCTTGAAGGTGTGCCCGGACTGGCCAAGACCCTTGCCATCAAAACTCTTGCCCAGCTCATCGATGCCGATTACAGCCGCATACAGTTTACGCCCGACCTCTTGCCGGCCGACGTTGTGGGAACGATGATATACTCACAGAAGGATGAAAGCTTCCATGTGAAGAAAGGGCCCGTGTTTGCGAACTTTGTGCTGGCCGATGAAATCAACCGTGCTCCGGCCAAAGTGCAGAGTGCTTTGCTCGAAGCCATGCAGGAGCATCAGGTGACCATCGGCGAACGTACGTTCAAGATGCCCGATCCGTTCCTTGTGATGGCCACGCAAAACCCGATAGAGCAGGAGGGTACGTATCAGTTGCCCGAAGCGCAGGTAGACCGTTTCATGCTTAAAGTCATCATCGATTATCCTACATTGGAGGAGGAGAAACTCATCATACGGGAGAATATCGTGGGTGGACTGCCTACGGTGAGTCCCGTCACAACGGCCGATGAAATACTCCGTGCACGAGCCGTGGTAAATGAAGTGTACATCGACGAAAAGATAGAACAATATATTGCAGACATCGTTTTTGCCACTCGCTATCCCGAGCGTTACGGACTTGGCGAACTGAAAGATCTCATCACTTTCGGCGGTTCTCCGCGTGCGAGCATCTCTTTGGCCAAAGCTGCCAGGGCCTATGCCTTTATCAAGCATCGCGGCTACGTGGTGCCTGAAGATGTTAGAGCTGTGGCCCATGATGTGTTGCGCCATCGCGTGGGACTCAGTTATGAGGCCGAAGCCGGCAATGTGACAAGCGAAGAAATCGTTTCAAAAGTCATCAACAAGACAGAAGTGCCCTAAGCGTTGTACGACTTGAGGCCGGAAAGGCCGATGAATGAGGTGAGGGATAAAGCGAAACAGAGTCAATGGAAACGTCAGATATATTAAAGAAAGTCAGGAAAATCGAGATTAAGACCCGCGGGCTTAGTCAGAACATCTTTGCCGGACAATATCATTCTGCCTTTAAGGGACGAGGCATGGCCTTCGCCGAAGTGCGGGAATATCAGTTTGGTGATGATGTGCGCGATATTGACTGGAATGTGACGGCCCGCTTCCACCGCCCTTATGTCAAAGTGTTTGAAGAAGAGCGTGAACTCACGGTGATGCTGCTTGTGGATGTGAGCGGTTCGCTCGATTTCGGAACCGTCCGCCAGACTAAGCGTGACATGGTCACCGAGATAGCCGCCACACTTGCCTTCAGTGCCATACAGAACAATGACAAGATAGGTGTGATATTCTTTTCCGACCGCATTGAAAAGTATATACCGCCCAAGAAAGGGCGTCGCCATATTCTCTATATCATTCGTGAAATGCTCGATTTTGAAGCACAAAGTAAGAAAACCGACATTGGTGCTGCCGTGGAATATCTCACTCGGGTGATGAAGCGCCGCTGCACGGCATTCGTGCTGAGTGACTTCTATGACAGACAGAACTTTTGTCAGTCGTTGCGCATTGCCAACCAGAAGCATGATGTGGTGGGCATTCAAGTGTATGACCCGCGTGCCAGAACATTGCCCGACATCGGACTGGTCAAAGTGCTGGATGCAGAGACCGGTCACGAAATGATTATCGACACGAGCTCCGGTAAGATGCGGCAGGCACACACGCGCTTGTGGCTGCAAAGACAAGACCGGTTGCGCGATGTGTTTTCGAAAAGCAACGTAGATTGGACGTCCATTGCTACCAACGAAGATTTTTCCCGCGCTTTGCTGATGCTGTTTAAAAGGAGAGGATAATGCTCTAATTCCAAGTCATGATGTTGAAAGAATTGAAAAATATCATACGGTTGGTGCTGCCGGCACTGCTTCTCTCGTTCGTCAGTGGAGCAGCAGAATGGAGCGTGGTCTCCGCACAAGTGCAGGTTGAGCAACGGATAGACTCTATAGAGATGCTCATCGGTGAACAGACCCTGTTGCATCTGCAAGTGACGATGAAGAATGGGCAGCGTGCCACGCTGCCGCACTTCAAGCCCGGACAACATATCACCCCGGGAGTGGAGGTGCTTGGGCAGCACGACCACGACACATTGAATCTTGGCAATGGGATGGTGCAGATAGGCCGTGATTATACACTCACATCGTTTGATGAAAAGCTCTATCCCATTCCGGCCCTCAACGTGAAGGTGAACGGTCGTAGCTATCGAGGCAACCAGTTGGCTCTGAAAGTGCAGACCGTGGAAGTCGACACGCTTCATCCCAATAAATTCTTCCCGCCAAAGGATGTGCAGGACAATCCCTTCCGCTGGTCGGAATGGAGTCTGCTGTTCTGGTTGGGTGTCCTTTTGGTTGTGCTGTCAGCATTGGCCGCCTATGTTTTTTACCGGTGGAGGCAAAATAAGCCTATCGTGGCAACCATACGCGTAGTGAAGCGGGTGCCGGTTCATCAAAAAGCCTTGGCCCAAATAGAAGAAATCAAGCACGAACATACAGAAAACCGGGAAGCCCAAAAGGTCTATTATACGAAACTCACCGATGCCATTCGTGAATACATTTCAAGCAGGTTTGGATTCAGCGCAATGGAAATGACCAGCGGCGAGATTATTGAACGCTTGCAGGCGACCGGAAACCGGGAGATGATAGAAGAGTTGCGAGAGTTGTTCCAAACGGCCGATTTGGTGAAGTTTGCCAAGTATGAGACGCTCATCAATGAGAATGATGCCAATCTCGTAAATGCCATTCATTTCATCGACCAGACCAAGACCGACGAACTGCCCACCGAGGAGCGCATTGCACCTATACTCACAGAAAAAGACCGTCGTAGCCGGCAAAACCGGCTGTTGGCCGGAATCATGCTGGGGGTAGTGATTGTGGCAGCTGTCGCCCTGTTCGTTTATATGTGCCTTGCCTTGTCTGATTTGCTGATGTAGTAAGTGCAAGTGAAGGCGGGAAAAGAGTAAAAGCCCTGCCACTCGAAATGTTAAGAAACAAATGGAATTTGTAAGTAAAGGATATTTTCTACTGCTCCTGTTGCTTGTACCCTATATAATATGGTACTTTCTGTACAGGAAGAAAAGCGAGCCCACGCTGCGCATGAGCGATACGCAGGCTTACAGATACACCTCTGTCAGTTGGAGGGTACGCCTGATTCATCTTCCCATGGTGATGCGGTGTGTGGCCTTCACGCTTATTGTAGTAGCTTTGGCCCGTCCGCAAACCCACAACGCATGGGACAACAAGACGGTTGAGGGTATTGACATCATGCTGGCCATGGACGTGTCGGCCAGTATGCTCGCCGAAGATCTCAAGCCCAACCGTATAGAAGCGGCCAAGGATGTTGCTGCAGAGTTTATTTCGGGTCGCCCCAATGATAATATCGGCCTTACCATCTTTGCCGGTGAGGCTTTCACCCAATGCCCGATGACCACCGATCATGCCAGTCTGCTCACACTTTTGCAGGACGTGCGGACCGATATGGCGACCCGCGGACTTATCAATGACGGAACGGCAATAGGAATGGGATTGGCCAATGCTGTGAGCAGGCTGAAAGACTCGAAAACCAAGAGTAGGGTGGTGATACTTCTCACCGATGGTGCCAACAATGCCGGTGACATTTCTCCGCTCACTGCCGCCCAAATGGCCAAGAGCCTTGGCATTAGGGTCTATACCATCGCTGTGGGGACGAGCAAGGTGGCTCCCTATCCGATAGAAGTGGGTGGGAGAGTGCAGTATATCAGCCGCCCGGCCGATATAGACACCAAGACGTTGCACGAAATTGCTGCAGTCACAGAGGGTAACTTTTATAGTGCCAACAACACGGCGCAACTTAAACAAATCTATCATGACATAGATCAGTTGGAAAAGACGAAAATGAGCGTCACGCGCTATGCCAAGTGGTATGAGGTCTATCAACCGTTTGCCATCGCTGCGCTATTGATACTCTTATTGGAGATTTTGTTGAGGTTAACAGTTTTTAGACGTATCCCATAAAATGTTCAGATTCGAAGATCCTATATATCTCTGGGCTCTGCTCGTCATCCCCGTGCTGTTGCTCATCCGGCTGGCAGGTTGGAGAAGGCGCAGAAGCAAGCTGCGCAAGTTCGGTGATCCTGAACTTGTGAGACAGTTGATGCCCAATGTGTCCAAGTTCAGACCCACCGTGAAGTTTTGGCTGCTTTTGGTTGCTTGGGCCTTACTTGTGGTGATGGTGGCTCGTCCACAGGTTGGGGCGGAAGTCCAACGTGACAAGCGTAATGGTATAGAGGCTATCATCTGTTTGGATATATCCAATTCGATGCTGGCCCAAGACGTGGCCCCATCACGGTTAGATAAAAGCAAGTTGCTGGTAGAGAGTCTGGTGGACCGCTTTACCAATGACAAAATAGGTTTGATAGTCTTTGCCGGAGATGCCTATGTGCAGTTGCCTATCACATCCGACTATGTATCGGCAAAAATGTTTTTGCAAAATATTGACCCTTCACTCATCCAGACACAGGGTACCGACATTGCTCAGGCCATCAATTTGGGACTCCATAGTTTTACGCAAGCTGACAAGATAGGGCGCGCCATTATCGTGATTACCGATGGTGAAGACCATGAAGGTGGAGCTGTGGAAGCAGCTGCAGAGGCTCGTAAAAAGGGAGTCAATGTGTTTATCCTCGGTGTGGGTGACACCAAGGGCGCTCCCATTCCTACAGGAGATGGAGGTTATATGAAGGATCGTTCGGGTCAAACGGTGATGACCGCCTTGAACGAGCAAATGTGTCGTGAGGTGGCTCAAGCCGGTAGTGGAAAGTATATCCATGTGGATAACACCGGTGATGCCCAGACAGAACTGAACAATGATTTGGCCCGATTGCAACGTGGTGAGTCGGAAGCCGTCATTTACAATGCCTATGATGAGCAGTTTCAGGCTTTCGGTATTCTTGTCATCTTATTGCTGGTGGTGGAGGTATGTATCTTGGAGGCAAAGAATCCTCTGCTGAAGAATATAAAGCTGTTTAGGAGGAGACAGAGATGAAGAGAAACTTCTTATATATTATAATGGATGTAGCGATGCTGTTGGTTTCTATGCAGATGGAAGCGCAAACCGACCGCTCTCTCATTCGTGAAGGCAACCGTCTTTTCAGAACTGAAAAATGGGCTCAGGCGGAGACACTCTACCGTAAGGCACTGGCCCGGAACGGACAGAACCCGCAGGCCATGTATAATCTCGGCTGTGCGCTTATGATGCAGCAAAAAGACTCTTTGGCGGTGAATGCCTACCGCATGGCAGGAAGATTGGAATCCAACAAACTGCGTAGGACACGCAGTTATCACAATATTGGGTGCATCTTCCAAAACCACAGGCAATATGCCGAGGCCATTGAAGCCTATAAGGAGGCCTTGCGCTGTAATCCCGATGACAATGAGACTCGCTACAATCTGGCTTTGTGCAAGCGTCTGTTGAAAAATCAACCACCTCAGAAGCAGAATAAGAATAAAGATGATAAAAAGAAAAACGATAAGCAAAATAAGAAGCAGGACAAGAAGCAGGATGCTTCTAAAGACAAGCAGAAACAGAATAAAGACAAGGACAAGCAACAGCCGAAATTTGACGATCAACAGATGAGCAAAGACAATATCGAACAGATGCTTAACGCAGCCATCCAACAGGAAAAGGCTACAAAGCAGAAGTTGGAGAAGAATATGCGCCAACCGCGTCGCAGGTCGTTGGATAAAAACTGGTAAGCAATAACTGTTGAACCAATGAAATTGACAAATAGATATATTCACCTCATATTGATAGGCTTGATAGCGGTTGTGCAGCAGGTAAGTGCTCAACAAATTCAGGTTCATGCCCCGTCACATGTGTCGGCTGGAGAGAATTTCCGCATAGCTTATACGGTGAACACGCAGGATGTGGATGAATTTCGTGCAGGCAAGATTCCTGGAGGACTGGAAGTGATAGCCGGACCATACGAGTCGCGCCAATCGAGTTTCCAAATGATCAACGGCCACACAAGTTCGTCTTCATCGGTCACTTTCACTTATACGTTGTATGCGGAGAAAAATGGAACTTATACAATTCCTCCTGCCCACGCAACCATTGGTGGGAAGAAGATTGCATCGGCTTCAGCGCAAATCAGAGTATCGGGTACGGCCCAGAATACGGGAAACGGCGCTCCCCGCATGCATAATGATTACGACGATGAGCAACAGCAAGATCGCATGGCCGGGTCGCGTATATCAGGGAGTGATTTGTTTATTCGTGTGACAGCCAGTAAGCATAAAGTGCATGAGCAGGAACCCATACTCCTGACCTATAAGGTATATACGTTGGTGAATCTGACCAATCTCGATTACCACATGCCGGAATTGAATGGTTTCCATTCTCAAGAAGTGAAACTCCCTCTTCCTCGCACAGCTCATAGAGAAGTGGTGAATGGAAAAGCATACAACTGTTTTACGTGGAGCCAGTTTGTCATGTACCCGCAAATGACCGGCAAACTGAAGATCCCTGCACTGACTTTCACAGGAATGGTACGCCAGCGTCGCAATATAGATCCTTTTGAGGCCATGTTTAATGGAGGGGCTGACTATGTGGAAGTAAAGCGTAGCATCGAAGCCCCCAGTCTAACTATAGAGGTGGCTCCGCTTCCCAAACGACCGGAAGGCTTCTCCGGAGGGGTAGGGCGTTTTAACATCTCCTCCCAACTCAATAAGAAAGAGGTGAAGGCTGGTGATCCCATTACGCTGCGAGTGGTGGTGAGTGGAATCGGTAATTTAAAGTTGCTCAAGCAGCCGGTTGTCAATTTTCCTAAAGACTTTGATAAATATGATGCTAAAATAATAGACAAGACCAAGCTGACGGTGAATGGAGTGGAAGGAAATATGATATATGACTTCCTTGTTGTGCCCCGCAATCAGGGACAGTACACCATTCCGCCGGTAGAGATGACCTATTATGATGTGACCGCCAATGCCTATAAAACGATTAAAACCCAAGCCTTCAAATTAGCGGTGTTGCCGGGTGACGGGAAAAAAGGTGCGTCGGCCGACTTCTCTGCTACGGCAAAGGATCAAGATATACGTCCTATCAAAACCGGAAAAGTGAAACTTCACGAAATTGATGACTTTTTTTATGGCACTTGGGGATTCTTTGTGAGTCTTTTGGTTCCTTTTTTGGCATTCGTCGTTCTGCTTGTGGTTTTCCGTAAACGTGCTTTGGAGAATGCGGATCTTGTCAAGATGCGTGGTAAGAAAGCAAGCAAAGTGGCGGCCAAACGACTGCGTATGGCTTACAAACTCATGATGGAAAGTCGTCAGGACAAATTCTATGATGAAGTGTTACGTGCCCTTTGGGGGTATGTGGGAGACAAGATGAATATCCCAGTAGAGCAGCTGTCTCGTGAGAATATTCAGGAGCAGTTGGCGGCCTGTGGAGTGGATGAGTCTACGATAGGTAAGTTTGTAGAGGCCATTGATGAGTGCGAATTTGAGCGTTACGCCCCCGGCGATTCTGTGGGCAATATGAATCGCACCTATCATTCGGCTATGACAGCCATTGTAGAAGTAGAATATATGATGAAGAAAGTGAAGAGATAGTATGAAGCGAGATAAATATCAATGGACACGTAGGGCCATGTGGGTGGTTCAAAGCGCAACATTGCTGATATTGATGCTGGGCTTGTCATCCGGTGTGCGGGCTGTTACGAAGGAAAATGCCGATGCTGAATATACCAAGGGAGATTATCAGCAAGCGGTAAAAGACTATGAGGAGGTATTGCGTAGTGGTGCGAATGCAGATATATATTACAATCTGGGAAACGCTTATTTCCGGCTTGACAATATAACAAAAGCCATCCTCAACTATGAGCGTGCCATGTTGATGCAACCGGGTAATGCAGATATCCGTTTCAACCTCGAGTTTGCCCGATCCAAAACGATTGATAAAATAACTCCTGAAAGTGAGATGTTTTTTGTGACTTGGTACAAGACACTTGTCAATTATACCAGTGTTGACGGATGGGCATGTTGTGCTATTTTGTCCATCATGATTGCTTTATTGCTTGCCCTGGTCTACCTCTTTTCTCCGCGGGTGTGGATGAGAAAACTAAGTTTTTTCATGGGATTGGCCTTATTTTTCCTCTTCATTTTTAGTAATCTTTTTGCCTATCAGCAATATAAGGAACTTACGTGCCGCACAGGTGCCATTGTGATTGTGCCATCGGCAGTAGTGAAGAAAACCCCTACAGATAATGGGACAGATCAGTTTGTCATTCATGAAGGCACCAAGGTGAATATCACGGATGAAGGGATGAAAGACTGGCGTGGCATTCGGCTTGCGGATGGTCGCGAAGGATGGATTCCGGCTTCGCAGATAGAGAAAATCTGATGAAAAGGCGGACAAAGCAAGAAGTTTGGAGTGTCTTAGAAAGGGATAACCGAGAATGAAATCTTTTCTTCTTGTGCTTGCAAGATAGAAGTTGACGGTGAATAAAGTTTATGGAGTATGACCATTGAAAATTGGATGAGTATTGACAGAGAACTGTTATACTGGTTTAATGGAAGCAATTCTCAAGTTTTGGATGGAGTGGCAATGACACTCACGTCAGGATTGACATGGCTTCCGCTCTATATGGTTCTCTTCTATCTTGTGGTGAAAAACAATGAGACGATGCGGCAGATAACTTTGGTAATGGCAAGTGTAGCTTTTTGTCTCTTTCTATCCGATGGTATGGCCGATGGTGTTGTGAAACCCTTTGTGGCGCGCTTTCGTCCATGCAATGACCCTATATGGAGATATACTTTTGATGCCGTGGGGAATTATCGCCCTGACGGTTTTAGTTTCTTCTCGGCACATGCTTCTAACACAATGTCGTTGGCCATATTTTTTTGCTTGTTGGTCAGATCCCGTATGCTCAGTTGCTTTCTGATAGGGTGGTCGTTGATCAACTGTTGGACGCGTTTGTATCTTGGTGCTCATTATCCTTTCGACATACTTGTAGGATTGTTGTGGGGAAGTATTTCCGGAAGCCTTGCTTATTATGTCTATTTGCGGACCTATCAGAAAATATCGCCTGACTCCACTTATGTATCCACACAATATACGCCTTCGGGTTACGACTTTACCGGCATAGACATGGTTGTGACTACCATTGTACTCACATGTATGTATGCGTTGATTAAAAGTTTAATCGTATAATAACAGAAAATGGAAACAAAACATATTAGAATCAGTGATTATAATTATGAACTTCTTGAGGAGCGCATAGCGAAGTTCCCTATAGTTCCAAGAGACCATTCTAAGCTTTTGCTCTATAAACATGGTGAAGTGGGGGAAGATGTGTTCTACCACCTTACCGACCACTTACCGAACAGGGCTTTGATGGTGTTTAATAATACGCGGGTGATTCAGGCTCGTATGCATTTTCGAAAAGAAACGGGAGCATTGATAGAGGTCTTTCTGATGGAGCCGGCGATGCCCACTGACTATGAACTGATGTTTCAGACGTCAGGCCATTGCTCTTGGCTGTGTATGATAGGCAATTTGAAAAAGTGGAAAGAGGGGATGCTCCGTCGGAATTTTGATATTAAGGGAAATCGTCTTACCCTTACGGCTACCATGTTGCGTGATGAACAGCTTGATGACCGACAAAAAAACATGACGGTACATGGCGGTGGAACCAACTATTGGGTAGATTTTGATTGGGACAATCAGCAGGTCTCCTTTGCCGAGATTCTTGAGGCTGTCGGTGAGCTGCCTATTCCCCCGTATCTTAACCGTGCAACGCAGGAGAGCGACAAAACGACTTACCAAACAGTCTATTCGAAGATAAAGGGCAGTGTGGCTGCTCCCACGGCCGGTCTTCATTTTACCGATGACGTGCTTGCCGATGTAGATAGGCATGGCATTGTGCGTGATGAAGTGACGCTCCATGTCGGTGCGGGAACATTCAAACCGGTGAAGAGCATGGAGATTGCAGGGCATAAAATGCATGCGGAATATATTGTGGTGCATCGGCATACCTTTGAACGGTTACTTGAATATGGATGTTCGGCCATAGCAGTGGGGACAACCAGTGTGCGCACATTGGAGAGCCTTTATTATATAGGTCTCTACTTGGAACATCATCCGGAGGCTTCGGAAGAAGACTTGCATGTTGGCCAATGGGAGCCTTATGACAATGGGAGAAACGGAAAGACGGTGGAAGGTATAACTCCGGAACAAGCTATTCGTAACATTCTATCATATTTGGATCGTAATGGTTTGGAGGCCCTGCATTCAAGTACACAGATAATCATAGCACCCGGCTACGAATATAAGATCGTGAAGATGCTCATTACCAATTTTCACCAACCGCAGAGCACACTTCTCCTTCTTGTCAGTGCATTTTTGAAGGGGGATTGGAAGAAGGTCTACGACTATGCCTTGAAGCATGACTTCCGTTTTTTGAGCTATGGAGACAGCAGTCTGCTCATTCCATGATATTGGTTTAAAGTCACATGGTAGCTCCCCAAGAGACATCTTGATAAACTATAATGAGAATATCTATGTATCATGGGCTTGACTATCTTTTTGAATGGGCTCCTTGTCAATAAAGATGAAAAAGAAACATTTTCAAGAAAAAGTTATGGTAAAAGCACTGTCTGTGTGAACTAAAAGCATTACTTTTGCAGCTAACACCTTGTGACGGAGCTCATGGTAAGGTGGGGGTATGAACATTATTCTCACTCAATAGTGAAGAATTAAAAAATACGATTATGAAAATAGGGGATACTGTAAGGTTTCTAAGTGAGACCGGTGGTGGTAAGATTGCCGGTTTTAAAGGAAAAGATATTGTTCTGGTTGAAGACGAGGATGGTTTCCAAATTCCTACTTCTATCCGTGATGTCGTCGTAGTAAATACTGATGATTACAGCATGGGGAAGATGGTCTCTGCAAAGATGGATGCACAAGCGGAAGCCATGCAGCGTCACGAAGAGGGGCTACTTAGCGACGGCAAAAGCGTTAAAGCCAAGTTAGCGGAAGGGCACGAAGAAATCAGCATGGAGGTTGATGATTACGATCCGGCTGACCGTGAAGTGACATTCCGCCCCCATGCAGAAGAGCGACAGGGTGGAAATAAATTGTCAGCTTATCTGGCCTTTGTACCGGTAGATGTCAAGGAGATAACCAATACCAGATTTGAGACTTATTTTGTCAATGACAGTAACTATTCCATTCATTTCAGCTATCTTGTAGCAGAGGGAAATGCTTGGACATTGAGAGGCGAAGGGGAAGTTGAGCCGAATACTAAATTGTTTTTAGAAGAGTTCGGTCGTGAAGCCTTGAACGAACTTGGACGCATAACAATCCAGTTTACAGCATTTAAGCGTGAAAAGACTTTTCTGCTTAAACCGGTAACAGACGTTCAGTTTCGTGTTGATCCGGTGAAGTTTTACAAACTTCATACCTTCCAAGAAAATGATTTCTTCGAGCAACCGGCTTTGTTGTTTACCATTGTAGAAAACGATAAGATCGCTCGGCCGCTTGTTGTGGATTCCAAGCGTCTGAAGGAACAAATGTACAAAGAGGACAAAATTGTAACCGACTCGCGGAAACAGAAACGGGTAAAGGACGATGGTACCCTTGTTGTTGATTTGCACGCAACAGAATTGTTGGAAACCACGGCCGGAATGAATGCCGCTGATATTCTGCATTACCAGTTGGATGTTTTCAAAAAGACCCTGGATGGACTTAAAGGCAAAAAAGGTATGCGTGTCGTTTTCATTCATGGTAAAGGCGAAGGAGTATTGCGCCATGCACTTATCCATGAGCTGAACTATCGATATAAAGGTTATGCCTATCAGGATGCTTCATTTCAAGAATATGGTTACGGAGCGACACAGGTTACAGTGAAATAACATATTGGTTAAAATGGAATACGGCTTTATTAAGGTTGCAACGGCCATACCTTCGGTAAAGGTAGGCGATGTGAAGTTCAACACCAGACAGATAGAAAGCCAGATAGCACTGGCAGAAGGGCAAGGGGTGGAGATTATTGTGTTTCCGGAACTCTGTATAACCGGTTATACGTGTCAGGATCTGTTTCTTCAACAAATGCTGCTTGAGTCTGCAGAAACAGCAATGATGATGTTACTTGACTTTACTCGTCAACTTGACATTATCTCTATTGTCGGACTTCCTGTCGTTGTTGGAGATCTGCTTCTAAATTGTGCGGCAATCATCCAGCATGGCAAGATACTTGGACTTGTTCCCAAAACATATTTGCCCAATTATCGTGAATTTTATGAGAAGCGGTGGTTTGCTTCAGCCCAAGATCTGCGTGAGACAACTGTCCGGTTTGCAGGTCACCGCATCACGGTTACTCCCGATCCGCAGATTTTTATTACTTCCGAAGGTGCACAGTTTGGAGTAGAAAACTGTGAGGATGTATGGGCTCCGGCTCCACCAAGTAATAAACTTGCTTTGGCGGGTGCCGAGTTGATATTCAATCTCTCAGCCAGTGATGAACTGAGCGGGAAGCATACTTACTTAAAAAGTTTGTTGGCCCAACAAAGTGCCCGTACGATCACAGGGTATATTTATAGCAGTTGTGGATTTGGTGAGAGTACGCAGGATGTGGTTTTCGGAGGGAATGCCTTGATTTATGAAAATGGCTCTCTTATAGCCGAAGGCGAACGTTTCGCCCTTGAACCACAGATGCGTATAGCACAGATAGATATAGAGAAACTGCGATCTGAGCGTCGTACTAATTCTACTTATGTCAATGCCCAGCGGAATGTGAAATATGCCATTCGGAGTGGTAGGTATTCCGTTCATAATATTGAAATGCTCGCTCCTTTCAATCGGCGCGACTTTGTCTTGGAACGTGAGATAGATGCCCATCCTTTTATCCCCCATGAGGCAGAAATGGGAGTTACTTGTGAGGAAATATTCAACATCCAACTCATGGGGTTGGCTAAACGTATCGTTCATACAGGTGCTAAGCATCTGATTTTGGGTATTAGCGGTGGACTTGATTCCACGTTGGCTCTGCTGGTCTGTGTCAAGGCTTTTGACAAGTTGGGGATGAACCGTAAGGATATTATCGGCGTGACGATGCCAGGCTTCGGTACTACAGATCGGACTTATCGTAATGCCATTACCTTGATGGGAAGTCTTGGTGTGACAATACGGGAAATTAGCATTGCAGATGCAGTTGAGCAACATTTTAAAGATATAGGACACGACATTTCCGTGCATGATGTGACTTATGAAAATGCACAGGCTCGCGAAAGAACACAAATTCTCATGGATTTGAGTAATGAACTGGGCGGAATTGTTGTAGGGACCGGTGACCTTTCTGAACTTGCCTTGGGATGGGCTACCTACAATGGTGATCACATGAGTATGTATGGCGTTAATGCCAGTGTTCCCAAAACGCTCATTCAACACATGGTGCGCTATGTGGCCGAGAGTGGTGTTGACGAAAAATCGCGTGTGACTTTGCTTGATATAGTAGATACCCCTATCAGTCCTGAACTTACTCCGGCTGACGAATCCGGAGAGATCCGGCAGAAAACGGAAGATCTTGTAGGCCCTTATGAGCTTCATGACTTTTTCCTCTATTATTTTCTGCGTTTTGGTTTTCGCCCCAAAAAGCTTTTTTTCTTGGCTTGTCGGGCTTTTGAAGGTGTTTATGATGAGATTATTGTCCAAAAATGGTTGGTTGTTTTCTTGCGACGCTTCTTCAGTCAACAATTTAAGCGTAGTTGCCTGCCCGATGGTCCTAAAGTGGGGAATGTAAGTCTTTCTCCACGTGGCGATTGGCGTATGCCAAGTGATGCTTCCTCGGCAATATGGTTAGCCGAGGCAGAAAGTTTATTGTAGATTTTGCCTACTGATATTTTTTTACTATCTTTGCGGACTAATAAATAAAGCATATAAATAAAGTAATAAGATATATGGCTAAGAGATTTGCCGAGCATAATGGTCTTGATTTGACACAGACCAACAATGAAGTTTTGAAGGAGTGGGGGGAAAAGGATATCTTTCACAAATCCATTGATGAACGTGACGGATGCCCTCAGTTTGTTTTCTTTGAGGGACCTCCTTCGGCCAATGGTCATCCTGGAATTCACCATGTGCTCGCTCGCTCAATTAAAGATACTTTCAACAGATATAAGACCATGAAGGGGTTTCAGGTTCACCGTAAAGCAGGATGGGATACCCATGGGTTGCCCGTTGAACTTGGAGTGGAGAAAGAACTCGGCATAACAAAGAAAGACATTGATAACAAGGCTTCAGAAAAATATATTTCCACAGAGGAATATAACCACCGTTGTCGCGAGAACGTGATGAAGTTCACGGCCGAATGGCGTTCGCTGACGGAAAAGATGGGCTACTTTGTAGATCTTGATCATCCGTATATCACTTACGACAATAAGTATATTGAGACTTTGTGGTGGTTGCTCAAACAGCTTTACAACAAAGGGTTACTTTATAAGGGTTATACCATCCAACCTTATTCGCCTGCGGCCGGTACGGGGCTCAGCTCTCACGAACTCAACCAACCGGGTTGCTATCGCGATGTGAAAGATACCACCGTTACGGCACAATTCCTTATTAAGGATCCGCGTACGGAGTGGACAGAATGGGGCAAACCCTATTTCCTCGCTTGGACAACGACTCCTTGGACGCTGCCTTCAAACACGGCACTCTGCGTAGGCCCGAAGATTGATTATGTTGTCATACAGACTTACAATCTTTATGATGGCACTCCAATGACACTAATCATGGCCGAGAGTCGTGTGAGTGCCTATCTCAATCCGGAACAGGAGATAAAAGAGGGTAATCTTCCTGATTTCGACAAGGAGAAAAAGATAGTACCGTTCAAGGTTATTGGTCGTTACAAAGGGAGCGAGCTTGTGGGCTTGCATTATGCCCAACTCATGCCTTGGGTCAAGCCATGCGAAAAAGTAGATGATTTGGCAGCTACTTTTGTTCAGGAGTATGCGCAAAAGCATACTAATAAGGTATTTACGAGTGAGGATGGACGAGATAGCTTCGTTGAGATGGAGAGTGAGGCTTTTCGTGTAATTTCCGGTGATTATGTGACCACAGAAGATGGTACGGGCATTGTACATATTGCTCCCACCTTCGGTGCAGATGATGCCAAAGTTGCGAGAGAAGCTAATATTCCCAGTCTTTTTCTTATCAACAAGAAAGGGGAAACCCGTCCGATGGTTGATTTGCAGGGAAAATATTACGAGCTTAGCGAACTTGATCACAACTTCGTAACTGCCTGCATGGATGAGAAAGCCTACGGGCATCATGCCGGAGACTATGTGAAGAATGCTTATGCACCCGAATTTAACAAGGATGGTGTGTGGGACAAGAAAGCCAGTGAAAAGGCTGAAGACCTTAACATCGTCATCTGCATGGAGATGAAGCAGGAAGGGGTGGCTTTTAAGATAGAGAAGCACGTGCATAATTATCCCCACTGTTGGCGTACGGACAAGCCTATCCTTTATTACCCTCTTGACTCTTGGTTTATCAAAGATACGGCATGTAAAGAGCGGATGGTTGAACTCAACAAAACCATTCGTTGGCAACCTGAATCTACCGGTACCGGACGTTTCGGTAATTGGCTTGAAAATCTCAACGACTGGAATCTTTCCCGTAGCCGCTTTTGGGGAACCCCGTTGCCGGTGTGGCGTGATGAAGAACGCGGCGAGAAGTGTATCGGGAGTCTTCAGGAACTCTATGACGAGATAGAAAAAAGTGTGGCAGCGGGTGTTATGAGCGGTAATCCGCTGAAAGAAAAAGGTTTTGTCCCGGGAGATTACAGCCAAGAAAATTATGATAAGATAGATCTCCACCGTCCGTATGTGGATAATATTGTCCTTGTAAACGAGTCTGGAAAACCAATGTATCGTGAGACTGATCTCATTGATGTGTGGTTTGACTCCGGTTCCATGCCTTATGCCCAACTTCACTATCCTTTTGAGGGAGAGATGAAGCATGGTACTGAAGCCAACCGTCAGGAAATGGTGGAGAGCCGTTATAACGGAATGCCCATTCCGCCCAAGTTCTACCCTGCCGATTTTATCAATGAAGGGGTAGACCAAACACGCGGTTGGTTCTTCACCCTCCATGCCATTGCCACAATGGTTTTCGGTTCTGTAGCCTTTAAGAATGTTATCTCTACAGGCTTGGTACTTGATGCCAAAGGCAACAAGATGAGCAAACATGTAGGTAATGTTACCGACCCGTTTGAAATGATCGGAAAGTATGGAGCTGACCCCGTGCGCTTCTATATGATGACCAATTCCGAACCGTGGGATAATCTGAAGTTCGATCCGAATGGCGTTGATGAAGTGCGTCGCAAGTTTTTCGGCACTTTGTATAATACATACAGCTTCTTCGCTCTCTATGCCAACGTAGATAATTTTGATCCGGAGGCTTCCCAAGTAGATTTGGCGAAACGTCCTGAAATAGATCGTTGGATTCTTTCTTGCTTATCTACCCTCGTCAAGGGAGTAGAGACGGAGCTTGAGAACTTCGATCCTACTCGTGCAGGTAGGTTGATAGACAACTTTGTCAACGATGACTTGAGTAATTGGTATGTCCGTCTCAATCGCAAGCGTTTCTGGGGTAAGGAGATGAGCGAAGACAAACTGAGTGCCTATCAAACCCTTTATACCTGTTTGATGACTGTCAGCAAGTTAATTGCTCCTTTTGCACCATTCTTCGCCGACCAGCTCTATCATGATTTGGGTGGCAAGATGGAGAGTGTTCATTTGGATTACTTCCCTGTAGCCGATGAAGCTATAGTGGATAAAGATCTCGAAGTACGTATGGGCATGGCGCAAAAGATTACTTCAATGACTCTTGCTCTGCGCCGTAAGGTCAATATCAAAGTGCGCCAACCACTCCAGCAAATTATGATTCCTGCTGTCGATTCTGACCAAAAGGCTCACATTGAGGCTGTTGCTGACCTTATCAAAAATGAGGTGAATGTAAAAGAGTTGCAATTTGTTGGAGGCCAAGGTGTTTTAGTAAAAAAGGTAAAGTGCAACTTCCGTGTGATGGGCAAGAAGTTTGGCAAACTTATGAAGGGGGTGGCTGCCAAGATGGATACCCTTGACCAAAACCAAATAGCGACTTTTGAACGTCAGGGGAGTATCACCATTGAGGTGGAAGGCCAGCTTGCAACCGTTGAGGTAGCAGATGTGGAGATAATCAGTGAAGACATTCCCGGATGGCTTGTAAGCAATGATGGCAATCTTACAGTAGCTCTTGAAGTAGAGCTTACTGACGAACTGATCAAGGAGGGAATGGCCCGAGAGTTGATTAACCGTATTCAGAATCTTCGTAAAGAGAATGGACTGGAAATTACGGATCGCATCATTGTCACGGTTGCTTCCAACAAACAGGTTGATGATGCTATAGCCTCCTTTGGCGAATACATTAGGACACAGGTGCTTGCAGATGCTATCAATGTGGCCGAAAATGATGGTGCAGAGGTAGAATTTGATGATTTCAAACTCAACATAAAAGTTGAGAAAAATGGATAAATGCTGTATAATATCGGTTGGCGGCAACAATGTGGTTGCTGCCGATTGAAAGTGCTTTACAGCATAGGCTATTACTTTATTCACTAATAATTAATATCTAAACTTATGGCAGACAAAACACGTTACAGCGATGAAGAGTTGGAGGAATTCCGCTCAATCATCAATGATAAACTGAAATTGGCGCGTAGAGACTATACAGAGATGATGGCACAGCTAACTAATGCCAATAGCAATGATGTTGTGGATACATCTCCTACCTACAAAGCCTTGGAAGAAGGAAGTACGACGCAGTCAAAAGAAGAACTCATCCAAATGGCCCAACGCCAGCAGAAGTTTATCAAAGGTTTGGAAGCGGCACTGATCCGCATTCAGAACAAGACGTATGGTATAGACCGCATTACGGGAGAACTGATTCCCAAGGAGCGTTTACGCATCGTACCTCATGCTACGCTGAGTGTAGAATCTAAGAATGCACGCAAACATTAAGAAAGAGAGGGCGTATGCTCTCTCTCCTTTTTGAAATATTTATGATGACGAAAAAGAAAACCGCATGGATTTCCTTGGCAATTATACTCGTTGCACTCATCATTGATCAAGTGATCAAAGTATGGGTGAAGACGCACATGTGCCTTGGCGATTCATTTATTATTACCGATTGGTTTCACATTACTTTCATTGAAAATAATGGTATGGCATGGGGTATGACATTTTTCAACAAACTCGTGCTTAGCCTTTTTAGGATAGTTGCCATTGTGCTGATTGGCTATTATCTTATAGGTCGTATCAAGGTCGGTGTTCGTTTGCGGTATATAGTTTTTCTGTCCCTTGTATTAGCCGGAGCCATCGGCAATATGATAGACTCCATGTTTTATGGCCTTGTCTTCAGTGCTTCTTCTCCTTATTATGTTGCCTATACGGTTCCGTTTGGGTCTGGTTATCAGTCTTTCTTGATGGGGAAGGTGGTTGATATGTTTAGTTTTCCGCTTTTTTCCACAACCTTACCGGAATGGCTTCCCCTATGCGGAGGAAAGCAATTCAGTTTCTTTGATCCCATTTTTAATTTCGCTGATTCGTGCGTGACTGTCGGTACGCTTTGCTTATTGCTTTTTTGCCGACCGGAATTGGCTACACTTGGCAATTCAGACAGTAATAGAAAAGTAGCTACACCAGCGGATGCGGGAAATATGAATGGTGAAGGTCACAATACAAGTAATGAAAAGAAAACAGAAGTATGATAGTTAGGAAGTCTCTCTCTTTTCATATTCTGCTTTTAGGGCTTACACTTGCTTTTGTTCTTGTGTCCTGTAAGCCGTCAGTTCCCTCAAAATATCTGTCACCGGGGGAGATGGAAGATATACTGTATGACTATCATTTGACTATGGCTATGGCCGATAACTCATCCGACCGTGCTGTCACCCAGCGCGTCTATTTAGATGCAGTTTATAAGAAATATGGGATTACGGAGGCGGAGTTTGATTCATCTATGGTCTATTATACCCGCCATATAGATCGTTTGCATGACATTTATGAAAATCTTTCTGAACGTCTCTCCGATGAGGCCTTGTCTTTGGGAGCTTCGGCAAGCGATATCAATATTTACGGGGCGCAAGGCACCAAGGGCGACACTGCGAATATTTGGCCCGGCAGCCGGGCTATGGTGCTGTCACAGCAGATTCCCTATAATTCTTCCTCTTTTTCATTTAAAGCCGATTCTGCATTCCATAAAGGCGACCGTTTAAATTTGGAGTTTGATGCCCAGTTCTTATTCCAGTCCGGTATGCGGGATGGCATTGCTGTTATTGCAGTTAAATTTGCCAATGACAGTGTGGCCAGTCAAATGTTGCATGTATCCAACACCCAACATTATGTGTTGTCTGTCGAAGATCGTGATAATTTGTTGATAAAGGAAGTACGTGGATTTTTTCTTTTAGGGAATGGGAGTGCCGGTGATGCCAAGTCACCATCCATGCGTCTGCTGTTGCTCCAGAATATTCGCCTTATCCGAATGCATGTCAAGCATGATACCCCGGAACCTTCTAAAACTCCGTTTGGTACAGCTGATTCATCTTCCGGTAGTCAGCCGGTGCATGATATTCCGACTGATAAAGCGATAAATCGGGTTTCTGAACAGCAAGGTAATCTACAACCTGTACATTGATGTCTCAAAAGCGGAGGATTGGATTTCATGAGGTGATCACCACAACCGGGGAAATGATGAAGCAGGCTGTGGTAGAACTTGAGAATGGTTATGTAACAACTTATTTCAAGTTTGAGGGTGAATTACCTATGACAGAATGGTTGGGCGGTAGAGCCGAACTGAGATATGACAGCGATGGGGGACTTTATGTGTTTCTTCATGGAAAGCGGCTTGTCTAATATAATTTAATAAAGTTATGTAGATTACATATATGTATTTGCCATCATCTTTTTAGTATCAAATATTAAATGAAAGTATTATGTTGACAGTAGACCAGTTGGAGGATAAATTGATAGATCTTGCTTTCGCAGAGGATATCGGTGACGGCGATCACACCACTTTGTGTTGCATTCCCGAAGAGGCAATGGGCAAAAGCCATCTTCTCATTAAGGAAGACGGCATCTTGGCCGGTGTTGAAATGGCTAAGAAAGTGTTCTATCGGTTCGATCCTACCATGCAGGTAGAAGTGCTTATAAGTGATGGAGCAGCTGTGAAGAAGGGTGACATAGCCATGATTGTGAGTGGAAAAACACGCTCATTATTACAAACAGAGCGCCTGATGCTTAATATTATGCAGCGTATGAGTGGCATCGCAACCATCACCCATCAATATGTAGAGCGTCTCAAGGGTACTCACACCCATGTACTTGACACTCGTAAAACGACTCCCGGTTTACGTATGCTTGAAAAACAAGCCGTAAAGATTGGAGGAGGCATGAATCATCGTATAGGTCTTTTCGACATGATTTTGCTCAAGGATAATCATATTGATTTTGCCGGTGGTATAGCGCGGGCAATAACTCGTTGTCATAAATATTTGGAAGAAAAAAAACTCGACCTGAAGATAGAAATTGAAGTGCGTAATTTCGACGAACTCCGGCAGGTGCTTGATTGTGGCGGAGTGACTCGCATTATGCTTGATAACTTCACTGTTGCCGACACGAAGAAAGCCGTAGAACTTATTGCAGGACGCTATGAGACAGAGTCTTCGGGAGGAATTACATTTGAAACTATTCGTGACTATGCCGAACAGGGCGTTGATTTTGTGAGCGTGGGTGCCCTCACACACAGTGTGAAAGGTTTGGACATGAGTTTTAAGGCTTGTTGATTTGAGTTTGCTGCTGGGTTTTCTCATGGCATCTCAAATCATATTTGGGTCGCCAGTCCATTATAATATAGAGTTGGCCGGCAACTTTGCCGAGCCACGCCCCAATCATTTTCATGGTGGGATAGACATCAAGACCGGTCAGGTGGAAGGTAAGGCACTTTATTCCATTGGCGATGGATATGTCAGTCAGATTACCATTGGTCTTTTCGGTTTTGGAAATGCACTTTACATCCATCATCCGGAAGGCTATACAAGCGTTTATTGCCACCTCAAGTGTTTTTCTTCTCGCATAATATCTCAGTTGCGGAAACATCAATATATTCAGCAGCAAAGCGTAGGTACTTTCCGATTTAGTCCCGGTGAGTTGCCGGTGGCAAAGGGAGATTTCGTTGCGTTTAGTGGCAATACGGGTTCTTCTCAGGCTCCTCATCTGCATTTGGAAGTGCATGACAATCTTACATGGAGCATGCATGATCCACTTATGTTTATCGGGCAGGAGGTTAAAGACGGCATGCCGCCACAGGCTCACGGCTTTATGGCGACTCCGATTGAGGGTGAAGGTGTTTTTGGAGGTTCATCTGCCAAACAGGTATTTGGATTTGGTCGGCATGATCTGCAAACTCGTTTCACTGCATGGGGGAAAGTCGGGTTCGGTGTCTGGGCCAACGACTATATGGAAGCCACTTATAATAATTATGGCATACGGCGCATAGAACTCTATGTAGACAATCATCTGGTTTTTTGCAGTGATGCCTCCCAAATTCCGGTAGAAGACAATTTACAGGTTAACTATTGGGGAGACTATCAGCATTATTTGCGCAGCCATGTGTGGTATATGCGGAGCTGGCTGCTGCCCGGAGTGTCATTGCCGATTTTTGAGACCAATGGACAACGTGGTGTGGTTGACTTCAAGGAGGAACGGGATTATCATGTCATGTATCTGCTCTCAGATTTTCGTGGTAATCAGAGTCGCTATACATTCACGGTGCATGCTACCCCCACCCGCATACCTTCTCTTCGGAAACCTGTGAAACCATTGCGCCAACTTCGTTGGGACAAATATAATAACTATCAGCTGCCGGGAATGCAACTTAAGTTGCCATGTCATATCTTAGCCGAGCATGTTGTTTTGGAACCTACGGTGAACCGCGGCCGTTTTTCCTTGAGCTATAGGCTGAAATCTGGATCATACCCTCTGCTAGGCTTTGCACATATCATGCTGCGCGCAACTTCCCCTGTCAAGGAACCGTCCAAACTGTATGTTGTGAGCCAGTGGGGGAGTGAACGTTATATGGGAGGCGTGGTACAGACGGTAAAAAACAAGAATGGGAAACCGGAAATATGGGTTACCGGTAAACTACGTGAGCTTGGAGCCACTTACACTTTGGCTTACGATGATGAGGCACCAAGGGTTGGACCTGTGGGAACACCTGGCTTCGGGGGTGTTATCACCATGGGCATGACCGACAACCAAAGTGGGCTAAAGAGTTTTGCCGGTTATGTCGACGGCAAGTTTGTACCGTTTGATGAAGTTCCTAAGAGTCCGTGGGTTCGTTGTGTTTTAACCGAAACTCCTATCAGAAAGACCGGGAAGCCCCATCATTTAAGATTTATGGCTGTTGATAATCGCGATAACAAGCGGATTTACGAGACAGATTTCAGCTATTAGAATAACCTCACAAATTGTCTTTATTTAGTCCCAGAAAAAGACAACATAAGAATAACTAACAATTAAATAATATCAATAGACAAGACTATGAAGAGATTTTTCAGTTTACTGGCCATTCTCCTTGTAGGAGGAACAGTGGTAAGTCAAGCCTGCACCAATTTCATTGTGGGTAAAAAAGCTTCGGCCGATGGTTCTGTGATTTGCAGTTATAATGCCGATGATTATGGCATGTTCATCGGGCTCTGTCATTTCCCTGCCGCCAAGCATGACAAAGGGGCGATGCGTAAGATTGTAAACTGGGACAACCATCGCTATCTTGGTGAAATCCCCGAAGCTGCCGAAACCTATAATGTGATAGGCAACATCAACGAATATCAAGTATCGATAGGTGAAACCACTTATGGCGGTCGGGAGGAAATGGTCGATACCACGGGTCTCATTGACTACGGCTCACTCATCTATTTGGCTCTCCAACGGTCGCGTACCGCCCGTGAGGCTATTCGTGTGATGACAACCTTGGCTCAGACTTATGGCTATTGTTCAGAGGGTGAGACTTTCACAATCTGTGATCCCAATGAAGCGTGGATTATGGAGATGATGGGTAAAGGCCCCGGTTCAAAGAGCGTGGTGTGGGTAGCACAACGCATTCCCGATGATGCTATTTGTGCCCATGCCAACCAGAGTCGTATCGGGAAGTTTGACATGAAGGACAGACAGAATGTCATGTTTTCAAAAGATGTTGTTGCCTTTGCTCGGAAAAAGGGATGGTATAAAGGAGCGGATGCTGACTTCTCGTGGAAAATGGCATACGCTAAGCCAGATTTCTCAGGACGCCGCTTCTGCGATGCCCGTGTCTGGGCTTTCTTCAACCACTATCAAGATATGAGTCGGTATCTTCCTTGGGCACTTGGCAAAGATCCTAATGCGGAAGACATGCCTTTGTGGATCGTACCCAGCAAGAAGTTGAGCGTACAGGATGTGGAAGCCTGTATGCGCGACCATTATGAGAACACACCGTTGGCCCTCGACTCAACGGATATAGGTGGGGGAGTGTGGCAGATGCCCTATCGCCCTACACCACTGATGTATAAAGTTGATGGAAAGAAATATTTCAACGAGCGTCCTACATCGACCCAACAAACAGGTTTTACCTATGTTGCCCAACTTCGTTCGTGGCTTCCTCGCGAGATTGGCGGTATCCTTTGGTTCGGAAACGATGACGGCAATATGGTGGCTTATACTCCTGTTTATTGTGGCAACACTGTACAGCCCGAATGTTACAACACGCCCGGAGTCGATGCCTTGACCTTTTCAGAAAAGAATGCCTATTGGGTATGTAATTGGGTGAGCAATATGGTCTATCCCCGCTATTCCCAAATGTTCCCTTCGTTGGCTGCTGTGCGCGACAGTCTTGAAGCAAGCTATTTCATGCGTCAGGGAGAAGTGGAGGCCCATGCCGCGGCACTTTACCGCAATGATAAAGCTGCAGCACTGGCCTATTTGAATGATTATAGCAATACTGTGGCGCAACAGATGCTCGAGCGTTGGAAAAGATTGGCCGTCTATCTTATCGTCAAGTTCAACGACATGGCTGTCAAGCCGGAGCATAATGCCCACTTTACCCGTACACCGGAAGGCATTGGTTCACGTGTCCTTCGGCCCGGTTATCCGACAGCTTTTGCTCGCAAATTGGTTAAAGAGACCGGTAATAAATACCAAGTGCCGGAATAAAATACCGGATGATATGAATAGATATAGGGGCAGGATTCCCATTTCAGGAGAATCCTGCCCTTTCTGTTTTGTTGTGGTTACAATCCCCTTTCTATGAAAGGGTCAAGCACCTGACGAATAGGAATGGAATATTGATTTCCAAGATCAAACTCAATAATGCCAACCGAGCTATTCATTTAGTGAAGATGGTCGAGCGTACATAATAAGTTTAGTGCGAAGTACTTGCACCATCCGTGCATGGGCTTTGCACAAGGCGAGCGGAGTTCTTGCACACTCCGTGCAACAGCTATGCACCATTCCCGGTATTGTCGATTTGAGAGAATCCTTTGGCTTTAGATAAAGATGGTAAGTAGATCGTAAGCTACCGACAGAAATTAAAAACAAGGAAGGATTAGACTGCCAATCGAAAGAAATGTATTATTTTTGCACGCATGAATAAAAATGAGAAGATGTTTAAAGACTGTGTAGAAACTGCCTTTTGCTTTTTCCACCAGAAGTTGCAGGTGTATTCCGGTATGGTGAGTGACGGCCAAGCAGATGACATTGAGCAGGCCATTGCGACATACGTTAATGGGATGAATGGGGAATTGTATGGCTTGTTGGCGGCAGAAAGAAAAGGTTTTCTTTTTATTGCTGTCCGGTAAACATTTTTGTTATATAAAAGTTAAGGGCTGAAATCCTCT